>WNFI01137693.1_pt1 | contig 12774 bp, 10 predicted proteins | sample 5400471 | NCBI WGS metagenome assembly WNFI01 (sample SAMN13153348, study PRJNA577476) | soil metagenome | isolation source: 100 cm saprolite on Douglas fir-dominated hillslope | place: USA:California | collected 2013-09-17
CTCGACTGGGGCCGCCGCACCCTGAAACGCCGGAGGAAGCGCTGAGCGGTAAGCACTGGGTCGTCGCCATCGTCGCCGGCCTGGCCGGGATCGTCCTCCTCCCCGCCGTGGCGCATGCCTGGACCCCGGGGACGCACGTGTACCTCGGCGAGTCCGTGCTCGCCAATCTGCACCAACTGCCGGGCGTCGTCGCCGATCTCCTGCGCGCCTTCCCCTACGATTTCCTCTATGGCAACATCGCCGCCGACACCTCGATCGCCAAGAAATACGCGCCCGTAGGCCGCCATTGCCACGCCTGGCACGTCGGACAGGAGATTTTTGACCTCGCGCCCACGGACCCGCTGCGGGCGTTTGGCTGGGGCTATCTGTCGCACCTCGCCGCCGATTCGGTGGCGCACAACTTCTTCGTCCCGCGCCAGCTCGTCCTGACGTCGAGCACGACGGCGCTGGGGCACAGCTACTGGGAGAGCCGCTTCGAGATGCACCTGGGTGACGCCTATGCGAAGGAGGCCAAGGACGTCATTCTCCGCGACCACGCGCCGAGCGATGCCCACCTCGATTCCATCATCTCGCCCACGTTGTTCAGCACCCAGACCAACCGGCGTCTGTTCCGCGGCATGGTGCACCTGACCGAGAGCGAGAGCTGGCGCTGGGCGTTCCAGCTGTTGCTCGAGAACACGCGCTGGGACCTGCCCGACGCCGATGTGGAGCGCCACATGGCGGTCGCGTTCGAGTACGTGATGGAGATGCTGGGCGAGCGGGATGCGGCGGCGCGGCGGCTCGCCCCGGCGGGGGAGCAGGCCCTGCGGCTCGCGAAGCGGATGCGGCGCCAGGCGCTGCAGGAGGGTGGGCGCGAAGAGCCGGAGCGCATGCTCGAGACGGCGGAACAGCACTTCGGTTTGCCCACGCCGGCGCTGGCCTATTGGCAGCAGTCGCAGTCGCAGCGGCCGTGGCGGGATCGCGAAGGCCCGGGCTAGGAGGCGAGTTTCTCCTCGAGCACCTTCTGCACCAGCTTCGGGTCGGCCTTGCCGCGGGACACCTTCATCACCTGGCCGACGAAGAACGGCTGCAACTTGGTCTCGCCGTTCTTGTAGCGGCTCACCTCGGTGGGATGGGCGGCCAGCACTTCGCTCACCCACCCGGCGACCACCCCCGTGTCGGCGACCTGGATCAGGCCCAGCGCCTCGGCCACATTGCGCGGCTCCCCGCCCCGCTCGGCGACCTCGGCAAACACGCGCTTCGCCGCCTGGTGGCTCAGCGTCCCGCCGCGCACGAGGCCGATCAAATTCGCGAGCGCTCCCGCGGCGACGCGCAGCGCCGCGCCGTGGTCCTTCGCGTCGCCGAGCACTTCCGTCATCACCCAGTTCGCCGCCATCTTGGCGTCCGCCCCGGCGTGCACGACCGCCTCGTAGTAGTCCGCCACGGCGCGATCCGCCGTCAGGACCGCGGCATCGGTCACGCTGAGCGCATACTTCTCGACGAGGCGTTCGCGCTTCTTGGCCGGCAGCTCGGGCAAGAGCGTCTGCTGCTCCGCGATGAACTCATCCGTGAGCACGAGCGGCGGCAGGTCGGGATCGGGGAAGTAGCGATAGTCCTGGCTCCCCTCCTTGCTGCGCTGCGGCCGTACGGTATTGGCCTTGGAATCGTAGAGCATCGTCTGCTGCTCGACCGTGCCCCCGCCCTCGAGCACGGCGATCTGGCGGTCACGCTCGGCGACGAGCGCCTTTTCGACGAAGGCGAAGGAATTGATGTTCTTCACTTCCACTTTGGTGCCGAGCACGGTATCGCCGGGGCGGCGCACCGAGACGTTCGCGTCCACCCGGAGACTGCCTTTCTCCATGTCGCAGTCCGAGATCCCGGCGTATTCGAGCACCTGCTTCAGCGTCAGGAGGTAGGCCCGCGCCTCCGGCGGGGAGCGGAAGTCGGGGCCCGTGACGATCTCGATGAGCGGCACGCCGCAGCGGTTCAAGTCGATCGCCGTGTAGCCCGGGAAGCGATCGTGCAGGGAGCGTCCCGCGTCCTCCTCCACGTGGAGGCGGCCGATCGTCGCCGTCGCGAGACCGCGCTCGGGCGAGAGATAGGACAGCGATCCAGCGGTCGCGAGCGGCTGCTCGAACTGCGAGATCTGATAGCCCTTGGGCAAGTCGGGATAGAAGTAATTCTTGCGCGCGAACACGCTGCGCGCGTGCACCGTGCACCCGAGCGCCAGCGCGGCGCGCGCCGCGAGCTTCAAGGCCTGCCCGTTCGGCACCGGCAGGGCGCCCGGCAGCCCCAAGCACACGGGGCAGACGTTCGTGTTGGGCGGGTCCCCGAACGCGGCCGCGCAGCCGCAGAACATCTTGGACAGGGCGCGGACCTGGACGTGCGTCTCGAGCCCGATGACCGTCTCCCAGCCGCTCGTCTCGCCCGCCCCGCCCGGTCCCGCTGGCCCGGCCATCAGGCTTCCTCCGTCGCCGGCACGACCCGCTCAAGAGCGTAGGCGGCCTCGAGCATCTCGTCTTCCAGAAACGCCTGGCCGATGAACTGCCCGCCGATCGGCAGACCCTTGATCCGCCCGATCGGAATCGAGATCGCCGGCAGCCCGGCCAGGTTCGCCGTCACCGTGAAGATGTCGGACAGATACATCGCCACCGGATCGCCGAGCCGCTCGCCCGCCTTAAACGCCGCGGTGGGCGTGGTCGGCGTGAACAGCAGGTCCACTCCGCGGTCGAACGCGTTCCGGAAGTCCTGGGCGATCAGGGCGCGCATTTGCTGCGCCTTGCGGTAGTAGGCGTCGTAGTAGCCCGCCGACAGCACGTACGTGCCGAGGAGGATGCGGCGCCGCACCTCCGCGCCGAAGCCCTCGCCGCGGGTCGAGCGGTAGAGCGCCCCTACGTCGGCGGCGCCGTTGAAGCGCGGCCCGTAGCGGGCGCCATCGTAGCGCGCCAGGTTGGACGACGCTTCCGCCGGGGCGACGATGTAGTAGGTGGGGACCGCGTACGGCGTGTGGGGGAGTGACACCTCGCGCACCGCGGCCCCCAATTCCTTGAGGAGCCGGATGGCGCGATCACAGGCCCGCCGGACCGCCGGGTCCAAGTCGGGCGGGAAGTACTCCTTGGGGATCCCGATGACGAACCCTTGGAGCGATTCCGGGACGTTGGGCAGGCGCAGCGGGTCGCGGTCCTCGCAGGTCGAGTCCCTAGCGTCCCGCCCGCTGATCACGGCGAGGACGCGCGCCGCATCGTGCACGCTGCGGCCCAGCACGCCGATCTGGTCGAGCGAAGAGCCGAACGCAACGAGCCCGGAGCGCGACACGCGCCCGTAGGTGGGCTTGATCCCCACGACGCCGCACAGCGACGCCGGCTGGCGCACCGAGCCCCCCGTCTCCGAGCCGAGCGCGGCGGGCACGGCGCCCACGGCCACCAGGGCCGCGGACCCGCCCGACGAGCCACCCGGCACCCGCGTCTTGTCGAACGGGTGCAGGGTGCGGCCGTGGGCCGAATGCTCGGTCGAGGAGCCCATGGCGAACTCGTCGCAGTTGGTCTTCCCGGCGATCAGGGCGCCGGCCGCCTTGAGCTTCGCGACCGCGGTCGCTTCGTAGGGCGAGTGGTAGCCCTCGAGGATCTTCGAGCTGCAGGTGGTCGTGAACTCGAGCGTGCAGATCACATCCTTCACCGCCACGGGCATCCCGTACAACACGCCCGACGGGTGCGCCGCTTGCGCCTGGGCGACCAGCGACTTGCGGAGTTCCCGCGGTGGGGTGATGCAGGCGTTCAACCGCTTCGCGCGCACCAGCCGATCGGCGGCGGCGTTGGCGCTCGCGAGCGCTTCGCTGGGATCGGTCACGCCTCGGGCACCTCGAATGCGCCGAGTTTCGGGACGAGGAAGAACCCATCCTTGAAGGCCGGGGCCAGCTTGTCGGGGCCGAACGCGAGCGGCCAGGGCTTCACGTCGTCGGGGCGGAAGTGCACGGCGTCGGGCCCGGGCACGAAGGGTCGCAGCGCCTCGCTCGCGGGTACGCTGTTGATCTGGCGGACGTAGTCGAGAATCCGCGACATCTGCTCGGCCAAGAGCGGCAGCGCCTCCTCGCCCACGTCGAGTTCCGCGAGCCGCGCGATCTTCAAGACGTCATCGTGTGTAACGCTCATGCGCTCTCCCACTCGCGCTCGAGCCCCGCGTAGGCCACGAGCAGTTGCTTGGTCCCGATCTCCTGATCGTCGAATGCCACGGTGACCTTCAAGTCCCGGCCCGTGCCCGACACCGTGCGCACGACACCGCTCCCGAACTTGCGGTGGCGCACCCGTTCGCCCGCGGTGTACTGGGGCGCGTCTTGTGATGCCTCGACGTCCCAATCGAGCGCGACCAGCGTCGCCCGCCGCGCCCGGGCTGCGGCGGCGCGCGGCGTGCGGTCCCAAGACGGCGTCGTGCTGCGCTCCTCCAGCGCGGCGGCGGGCACAGCTTCCAGAAACCGCGACGGCTCCGCCAGCTCCAGTCGGCCGTGGCGGTAGCGGGTGCGCGCCCATGAGAGATACAATTTTTCGCGTGCTCGCGTGAGGCCCACGTAGCACAGGCGGCGCTCCTCCTCGAGCCCCCCGGGCTCGCCGGCGGCGCGGGCCAGGGGGAAGAGGCCATCTTCGAGACCGGCGAGCACCACGAGCGGCCATTCGAGCCCCTTCGCCATATGGACGGTCATGAGGGTCACGCCGGTGGGATCGCCCGTGCCCTGGTCCGCCGACGTCACGAGCGCGGCCTGGGTCAGGTACCGCTCGATCAACGTCGCGCCCGGCCGTTGGGGCCCGGCGGCGGTGGCGTCCCCCTCCCCTTCCCCTTCCCCCTCCCCTTCCCGTTGCCCGTCGTCGATCCCCCCCTGCACCACTTCGTCCCCCTTCCGCTCTCCCTCTCCCTCCCCGTCCTCGTCCTCCCCGGCGGTCTCGGCCCAGGCGGCGGCGCCCGCGATCAGCTCCTCTACGTTCTCGAGCCGTTCGATCCCTTCGGGCCCTTCCGCGGCGAGGTACTGGGCGTAGCCCACGGCCGCGATCGCCTGCTCCAGCGCCGTCGCGGGATCGCGGTGGCGTGCGCGGGTGCGCAAATCGGCGATGAGCTGCGCGACGCCGGCGAACGCCTGGCGCACATTGGGCCGCAGCTCGGGAATCCGGTCGGCCGCGCGCGCCGTCTCGAGCAGCGGCTTGCGCCACCGGGTCGCCGTGCGGACGAGCTCCGCGATCGACGCGTCGCCGATCCCGCGGCGCGGCACATTGACGACGCGGGCGAACGCTTCGTCGTCGGCGGGGTTGGCGATGAGCCGCAAGTAGGCGAGCGCGTCCTTCACTTCCTCGCGCTCGTCGGCCGCGGTGAGCAGCGTGACGGGCTCTCCGCCCTGGTGGGCGGTGAACAGGGTCTTCCCGAGGCGGCGCGCGTTCTCCGCGATGACGCCGTTCGCCGCGTCGAGGATGACCTGGGTCGAGCGGTAGTTCTGCTCGAGCTTGATGAGGGTCGTGCCGGGGAAGTCCTGCTGGAACGCGAGCATGTGCCGCACGTCCGCCCCGCGCCACCCGTAGATCGCCTGATCGTCGTCGCCCACGACGCAGAGGTTCTGGTGCGTGGCGGCGAGCTGCTTCACGAGTCGGTACTGCGCCGCGTTCGTGTCCTGGAACTCGTCCACCAGCACGTGGTCGAAGCGCCGCTGCCAGTACGCCAGCCGTTCCGGGTGTTCTCCGAAGAGCGTCAGCGGCAACAGCAGCAGGTCGTCAAAGTCCATGGCGTTCGCCTGCTTCAGGGCGGGGCCGAGCCGGGCGTAGATCTCGGCCGCCACCCGTTCGAGCGGGCTCTCCGCGCTCGCGCCCAGCTCCTCGGGCAGGAGCATGCGGTTCTTCGCCCCCGAGATGATGGCGTGGACCGCGCGCGGCGGATGGGCCTTGGGCGAGTGGCCGCCCTGCTCGAGCAGCCGTTTGATGAACGATTCGGAGTCGTCCTGATCGTAGATCGTGAAGTTCGGCCCGAAGCCGAGCAGCGCCGCTTCGCGCCGGAGCAGCCGCGCCGAGAGCGCGTGGAACGTGCCGATCCACAGGCCACGGGGATCGGCGCCGAGCAGCGCCGCCACGCGCGCGCGCATCTCGCCCGCCGCCCGGTTCGTGAACGTCACTGCGAAGATGCGCCCGGGCGCGACGCCGCGCTGCCGGATGAGGTCGGCGATGCGCGCCGTGAGCACGCGAGTCTTGCCCGAGCCCGCGCCGGCGAGCACGAGCATCGGTCCGCCGGGATGGCGCACGGCCGCTTCCTGCGCCGGGTTGAGGGGCAGCGTCACGGCAGCGTCCCCGCCCCGGCGGGCGCGCCGCGTCCCCCGTCCCGCTCGCGCGCCAGGGGGAACTCGAGCACGAACTCCGCGCCGTCGCCCAGGGCGACCGGGCGATAGCTCAGGCGGCCGCCGTGCTGCTGCTCCACGATGCGGCGCGCCAGGGCGAGCCCGATCCCCCACCCGCCCGGCTTGGTCGAGATGCCGGGCTCGAACAGTTTGGTCCGGACCTCCGGGGCCACGCCGGGGCCATCATCCCGCACGCTGACGCGCGCCCCCCGGCCGCCCGCTTCCACGGTGACGTCGATCCGTCCCCCCCGTCCCGACAGGGCGTCGATCGCGTTCTTGATCACCGCCTCGAGCGCCCATTCGACGAGCACCGGATCGCCCAGCGCCGTGGGGCCCGGGCCCGTCGCGCGGAGCGCCAGCGCGACCGGACTCGCGAGGGTCGGGAGCCGCGGCCGGAAGTAGCTCACGACGCGCTCCGCCACGGCGCCCAGGGCCACCGGCTCGCGCCGCGCGGGTCGTCCGATGCGTTCGAACCGCTTCGCCACGCGCTCGAGCCGCTCCGCATCGGCCTGCAGATGCTCCGCGAGTTCGGCGCCCGTCGTCTGCGGGTTGTCCCGCAGGTAGGCGATCCAGCCCGTGAGGCTCATGAGCGGCGTCCCCAGCTGGTGGGCCGACTCGCGGGCCATGGCGACCCAGAGGCGATCGCGCGCCCCGGCGACCTGCGAGCGGTAGGCCCATGTGGCGAGCAGCGCGAGGCACAGGAGGACCGCGCCCTCGAGCAGGCCGAGGCCCGCGAGCCGGCGCGCCGCGGGACCGCGGCCGTAGTGGATCGTGCCCACGCCGGGCTGGACGACCGGCGCGTTTTCCGCGTCGAGCTCGGCGATCCAGGCGCGCAGCCGCGCGGTATCGGCGCCCACCGCGGGCGGTGCGTTGTCGAGCGCGGTGATGTGTCCCGCCGGGTCGGTCACGACGATGGGGATGCCGAGCGAGCGGACCTGGCGGGCGAGGTCGAGCAGGGCGTCGGTGGCCGCGTCGGGGCGGGGATTATTGAGGCCCGCGAACACGCGCCCCAGCAACCCGCTCGTCTGGCGGGCGTCGTCGGAGAAGTGTTGAGCCACGATCCAGCCGTAGCCGACCGTGAGTCCGCCGAGGACCAGCGCCAGCCCCACCACCATGGGCGGACCGGCCCGTTGCAGCGCGCCGTTACGGGCCACGGGACGGCGCGATGCGCTCGGTCCCGAGGTAGGGGACGAGCGCCCGCGGGATGATCACGGAGCCGTCGGCCTGCTGGTGGGTCTCGAGCAGCGCCGCGATGGTGCGCGGCAGGGCCACCCCCGAGGCGTTGAGCGTGTGCACGAACTCGGGTTTCGCGCCCGGCGCGGCGCGGCAGCGGATGTTGGCACGCCGCGCCTGGAAGTCGGTGAAGGTGCTCGAGCTCGACACCTCGAGCCACTGCGCCACGCCCGGCGCCCAGACCTCGAGATCGTACTTCTTCGCCGCGGCGAAGCCGAGTTCCTCCATCGCCATGAGGACCACGCGGTAGGGGAGCTCGAGCCGCTGCAGCACCTGTTCGGCATGCCCGGTCAGCCGCTCGTGCTCGGCGGGCGAGTCGGCCGGGCGGCAAAACCGTACGAGCTCGACTTTGTCGAACTGGTGGACGCGGAGCAGGCCGCGCGTGTCCTTCCCCGCGGCGCCCGCCTCGCGGCGAAAGCAGGGGGTATAGGCGGTGTAGGAGAGGGGCAGCGTCGGGCCGTCCAAGATCTCGTCGCGGTGCAGATTCGTCACCGGCACTTCGGCGGTGGGGACGAGGAAGAGATCGTCCGGGGTGGTCTTGTAGGCGTCCTCTTCGAATTTCGGGAGCTGCCCGGTGCCGATCATGCTGTCGCGGCGCACCAGGAATGGCGGCTCCACTTCGACATACCCATGCTCGCGCGTGTGCAGATCGAGCATGAAGTTGATGAGGGCGCGCGCCAGCTTGGACCCGACGCCCATGAAGACGGGGAAGCCCGAGCCTGAGAGCTTCGCGCCGCGCGCCAGATCCAGCATTCCCAGCGTCTCACCGATTTCCCAGTGCGGCTTGCCGCCGCGCGGGGCGGGCTCGCCCCAGGTGCGGACGACCCGATTGTGCGATTCGTCGCCGTCGGGCACGTCCGGCAGCGGGAGATTCGGGACGTAGAGGAGCTTCTGCCCCAACGCCTCCTCGACGCCCTTGAGCTCCGCCTCCAGGGCGGCACTGCGTTCACCCAGCTTGCGCCGTGCGTCGCGCACCGCGGTCGAGAGCTCGCCCTGCTCCTTCATCAGGCGGGCATCGGCTTTGGCGGCTTCGTTGCGTTCCGCGTTGAGCTGGTCGAGTTGGCCCGCGAGGGCGCGCCGGCGCATGTTCTGGTTGACGAGAATGGCGAAGGCCACGCGCTTGGCCGTCGAGTCCACCGTGAGCACGCGCAGCTTGGCGTAGAGCGAGACCGTCGTGCCATAGACGCACGTGAGGGGACGCGAGGCAGCGAGCAGGACGCTACCGGGCGCGATCGCGGTCGGCCGGTCCGTGATGTAGCCGGTCGTCGGCGCCGACGTGACGGCGTCGAACGCCGCGCTGGCGGGCTGCAAACCCGAGCCCGTGCCGAGTCGGAGGGCGCCGGTCGTAAAGAACGCCGGTCCAAGGACCGAGTCGTAGTCGAAGGCGAAGTCGAGCGCCACCGTCTGTTCGATGTGCACGCTCGACCGTGTCTGAACGGAGTAGGCGGACGGCGTGTTGATCGGCGTGCCGCGCAGCGCGTACAGCGTCACGGTGTCCACGACGTTCGCGAGCGTGGCGGGAGGGAGGCCCGTGGTACTGGAGCACGCGCCGCCGAGCCACGCGAGACCGACGACGGCGGCGAGAGCGGCGACGATGGCGAGTGAGCGGTGCGGAGTCATGCGGTGCGGAGAAGATACCGAGCCGCGTCCAAGTGGGTCAACCCACGGTGGCTGCTTGACTTCGCTAGTCCCCATTCCTAGCTTGGCCGCCGTATGGCGACGATCCGTGAAGTGGTCGAGGCGCTGCGGAGCCGCGCGGGTGTCGACGCGGCGATCGTGGTTGGGCGCGACGGTCTACCGATCGACTCCCGCACCGCGAACGGGGTCGACGCCGACAATGTCGCCGCCCTCCTCCCAGCCGTGATCAACAGCCTGTCGCAGATCGGCGCGGCCGGCGGGCGCGGGGAGTTCGGCACCGGCGTGCTCGAGTTCGGCGCCGGCCTCGCCGTGGTCTCGGTGCTCAACGCCGATGCGCTGCTGGTGCTGCTCGTGCGGCCGTCCACCAACGTGGGCTCGCTGCTCTTCGATCTGCGCCGCCACCGCGCGGCGATCGCCGGCCTCCTGTAGCGCGGCCCCGAGTCACTCCCCTTGGCTCCTGCCCAGCGGCACCTGCTCGTCGTAGACGACGAGCCCCACATCGGGCTCCTGTTGCGCCCCCACCTGGAGAAGCTCGGCTATCGGGTGAGCCTGGCGCGGACCTTGGCCGACGCCCGCGGCGCGCTCGCTGACCGCACCGCCCCGCTCGACGCGCTGCTGCTCGATCTCCACCTCCCCGATGGCTCGGGGCTCGATCTGTTGCGGGAGCTGCGCGCCGCCGCCGCGACGCGCGCCCTGCCCGTCATGGTGCTGACGGCCGAGGGCGACGACCGCGTGCTCGGCGAGGCGGAAGGGCTGGGTGCGGCGCTGCTCACCAAGCCCTTCAGCCCCACCAAACTCACCGCGCGCATCGCCGGCATGCTCGGCGACGGGCCGGCCATTCCGCGCGACGCCTCGTGAGCATTTGGGCCGCGATCCTCGCCGGGGGGTCGGGGACCCGCTTCTGGCCACTGTCCACGCCCGAGCGCCCCAAGCAGCTCTTGCCGCTCGCGGGTGACCGCCCGCTGCTGGTGCAGGCGGTGGAGCGGCTCGAGGGGCTCGTGCCACCCGAGCGCACGCTCATCCTCACGGGACCGTTTCTGGTGGACGAGGTGGCGCGCGCCCTCCCGCAGATCCCACGGGGGCAGGTGTTTGCCGAGCCGCGCGCGGCCTCCACCGCGCCCGCCCTGGTGTGGGCCGCCCACTGGATCTCGCAGCGCGATCCCGGCGCCCAACTCCTGTCGCTGCACGCCGACTGGGCGGTCCACGACGACCGGGCGTTCCGCGCCGCCGCGCGCCAGGCAGTGGCCGTGGCGACCGAGTACGACGTGCTCGTGACCGTGGGCGTCAAGCCGACCCGTAACGAAACGGGGTACGGCTACATCGTCCCCGGCACGCCGCTCGGCGGCGCGCGCGGCGTGCGGCGCTTCGTCGAGAAGCCGTCGGTGGCGCGCGCCGCGCTGTTGCGCCAGCGGGGCGCGCTCTGGAACACCGGCCTGTTCGCGTGGGGCGTGGCGCGCTTCCTCGGGGAAGCGGGCGCGTACGCGCGCGAGCTCAAGCCCGGGTGGCCGGCGCTGGCGGCGGGCGACGTGGCCGGCTTCTTCGGGGCGGTGCGCCCGGTGGCCGTGGACGTCGCGGTGCTCGAGCGCACCAAGCGACTCGCGGTAGTGATGGGCACGTTCCGCTGGGACGACATCGGCAGCTGGGATGCGCTGTTGCGCATCCGCCAGCCGGACGCGCGGGGCAACATCGTGGTCGGTAACGTCACGGTCGCCGACGACGTGCGCCGGTCGGTCATCTGGTCGGAGAGCGAACACGTGGCCGCGATCGGGCTCGAGGACATGATCGTGGTGCGCGCCAATGGCCACACGCTCGTGATGCCGACCGGCCACGCCGAGCGGCTGAAGCAGCTCGTGCAGCGGCTGTGACGCACGCGCTCTACCTGCTCGACCCCGAGCCCACCGCGCAGTGGGCGCCGTTCGCAGGCGCGCGGCCGGTGTGCGAGCTGCGGGCCGGCGCCCACCTGATCCGCGAGCGCTGGGAGGCGTTCGTCGGGTCGGAAGCCGCCGGGATCTTCGCCCTGCCACACCTCGCGGGGTTCGTCGAGCCAGGCGTGCCCGCGGTGCTGCCCCGGCGCGCGGTGACGGGTCCAGCGGTGATCGGGTCGTCGACGTTCGCGCCGCAGGGGCTCGCGCCCGCCCTCCCCGACGGCACGTTTCGCCTGACCGCGGGCGGGATCACGGTGGGCTGGGGGGTCGGGCCAGGGGTGACGTGGGACGGCCCGCAACCGCACGCCGCGCCGATCGAGGTGATGGGCGTCGTGCTGCACGGCGTCCACGCCCTAGTCCCGGCCCTGGAGCGCCTCCTGCCCGGCGACCTGCGCGCCCTGCTCGGGGACACCGACCCCATCCCCGCCGGCAGCACGGTGCTCGGCGATCCGGCCGCGCTCGCGTTGCGCGACGCGGCCGTCGAGCCCGGGGTGGTATTCGACCTGCGGGGCGGTCCCGTGGTCTTGGAGAGCGGGGCTGAGGTACGGGCCGGAACGCGGCTCGAGGGGCCGTTGTGGGTGGGGGCGAACGCTCGCGTGTTGGGCGGGCCGGTGCGCGGGAGCGCGATCGGTCCGCGCACCAACGTGCGGGGCGAAGTGTCCACGTGCGTGTTCCTCGGATATGCCAACAAGGCGCACGACGGGTTCGTGGGGCACTCGGTGATCGGGCGGTGGGCCAATCTCGGCGCCGGCACGATCACGTCGAACCTGAAGAACACCTATGGCCGCGTGCGCCTCGACGTGGCGGGTACGCCCCTCGACACCGGTCTCCAGTTCCTCGGCAGTCTCATCGGCGACCACGCCAAGACGGCGATCGGCACGCTGCTCGGGACGGGAACCGTGATCGGCACGGGCGCCAACGTGTTCGACGCCGTGCGGCCGCCCAAGTATGTGCCGCCCTTCGCCTGGGGGGCGACGGGTAGTGCCCGCCTGAGCCGGGACGGGTTTCTCAAGATCGCCGAGCGGGTGCTGCCGCGGCGCGACGTGGTGGTGGACGACGCCACCCGCGCCCTCCTGGGGCGCATCTACGATTGGGCGGCGGGGTAGCAGACCATCTACGGTCAGGCTACGGAGTTACCAAACACGCATTGCTTGCATCCTTCGGGCTGCCCAGATTGCACAGCTCCTCCCGAATGGTTGGCATGGCGCAAACCGAGCAATTCCGACGGGTTGGCAAATTCGAGCTGCACGAGCTCATCGGCGAAGGCGCGATGGGCGTCGTGTGGCGTGCCTACGACTCGGTCATCCGCCGCTATGTCGCCCTCAAGCTGCTGTCGCGCGCCGGCCGCACGCCCGACGCCCGCGACCGTTTCCTGCGCGAGGCCCGCGCCGCCGGCGCGCTGCAGCACCCGAACCTCGTCACGATCTACGATTTGGGGGATGCGGACGGGCAACTGTTCATCGCCATGGAGCTCATTGACGGACGCGACTTGAGCGCGCTGACCGCGCTCGCCGAGCCGCTCGCGCTGGAGCGCAAGCTCGAGATCGTGATTGAGGTCCTGCAGGGTCTGTCGTACGCGCACGAGCGCGGCGTGATTCACCGCGACATCAAGCCGTCCAACATCCGCATCGCCTCCGA
>WNFI01301041.1_pt1 | contig 12774 bp, 12 predicted proteins | sample 5400471 | NCBI WGS metagenome assembly WNFI01 (sample SAMN13153348, study PRJNA577476) | soil metagenome | isolation source: 100 cm saprolite on Douglas fir-dominated hillslope | place: USA:California | collected 2013-09-17
ATGGCGATTGATCGACTAAAATAATCTTCGACAAGCGTTCCGGGCCGAACAAGTCGATATAGCACCAGATCACCGACGATCCCATCGAATGACCCAACAACGCGACTTCATTCAGGTCCAGCTCGGTCAGGAGCTCGTACAGGTCCTTGGCTAACCGGGAAATCTTTAACCCGTAAGACACTTTCTGTGATTCGCCGTGAGACCGTTGATCGACAGCGATAACATCATTTCGCGCGCTGAGTGGCTCGATCTGATATTTGAATTGCTCGGCGCACTGCGACCAGCCGTGGATGAGAACGATCGGACGACCGCTTCCTTGCCGTATATAGCTTAACTGCACGCCATCGGACGTGGCAAAGGCTCGTCGGGGTAAATCGCTCTCCTTCGGATAGGATTGAGTACCTCTCGGCGGCGCGATAGCATCTAACGACTCCGGCGGTGCAAGCTTCATATTTTGTAAGTTGATGGGTGACTTGCTCGCGACGAGGGGCGAGGCAACATTCGTATCTCCCACGAAGTTGGAACTAAGTGACCCGACAAAATTGAACCGATGATTCTCAGGACCTGCCGTTTTATGTCCCAGCTGCCGTAATCATTGTCTTAACTGTCGCCGAGAGCATTTGCAAAGCCGGCAGTCGGGACAGCGTTTACGGCAATTGGGACAGAAACGGGCCGATTTCTGAAATCACCGGGTTTGTTAATTCCAACTGCCTGAGCAGGAAAAGAAATTCTGCGTTCCATCAGGAAACAATCACAAGTAGCAACAATCGATAAAGGCGTTGTTATCTAATCTTCGTGTTTCATGAAAGCATTACGTTTCTACGGAAGTAAGGACCTGCGCGTCGAAGACGTCGCAGCTCCAAAGATATGCGGTCCGCGACAGGTAATCGTTAAAGTTGCCTGGTGTGGAATTTGCGGCACAGATCTTCACGAGTACGCGACGGGCCCAATCTTCATGCCAAGGCAGCAAATCCTTGGACATGAATTCTCCGGGACGGTGGTTGAAGTGGGTTCTGAATTGAAGGATTATCGCGTGGGGGACCGGGTGGCCATACAACCCCTGTTGACGCCAGGAGATGATTACTACTCAGTCCGCGGTCTCGGTCATTTGAGCGAGCAGAGTGCCTTTGTTGGAATCAGAAATTGGGCTTGGGGAGGAATGGGCGAGTATGCGGTGCTCAATGATTACAACGTCTTCAAGTTGCCTGACTCGGTTTCAGACGAACAAGGAGCTCTCGTTGAGCCTGCGGCTGTAGCATTGTATGCGATTGATAACAGCGGCTTACAAGCGGGAAATACGGTGTTGATCTCAGGAGCCGGAACTATCGGTGCGTTAACGCTGCTGTCGGTTAATGCCGCCGGAACCTCACAGATTTTCGTTGCGGAACCGAACCCAGCGCGCAGAAAATTCATAGAATCCTGGGGGCTATGTGCCGGGGTGTTCGACCCCATTACCGAGGATGTGCCAGCGCGCATCCGTGAACAGACCACCGTTGGCGTGGATGTCGCGATTGAGTGTGCTGGGAACGAAAATTCCCTTGCTGCTTGTCTCCATTCGGTTCGACGGCAGGGAACCATCGTTCAAGTCGGATTACCAACCGCAGCTTGTAACATCGATCTGCAGCTCTTGGTCATGAAAGATGCAACGCTTCGCGGAAGTTTCTGTTACCCGATCTATTCGTGGCCGCGCGTGATCGGTTTAATCGCCGCTGGAAAACTCCCCGTACAGAAGACCATCAGCAGCCATGTTAGCTTGGATGCGGCTGTTCCCGATGGCTTTGAGGTGTTAACTGCGCCGGAAACTGATCGGCTCAAAATCCTCATCCAGCCGGCGGCTTGATGCGGTGATTGTTCGCCAATTGCGTGACCGTACTGCAGTTAGTGACTGCTCACTTGTTCGCGTACATAGCCCAAAAGAGTTGGTCGCAGTCTGGAAGATAATTCCGGCAAGTGGAACAAAAAAAGACCAGTCGCTTAAATTCTCGCCTCTATTTCGTGCAGTCCAAGATCTGGGCTTTTCGTTCGGATCTTGGGAACATCAATAAAAAAAAAGAAAAACAATTGTTTATATTATGCAATTCTACAATGTTAGGCTTTTAGGATCGCTTGCTGCTTTTGTACTCCTCGGAGTCAACGCAGGACAAGCTCAGTCTCCGGCGAATGTTTCCGGCGGCTTCGCCGAGTTCACTCCCACTATTAATTTGAGCAGCCTTGAAACGACCGCCAACGGAGGTCAGACCCATAGTAGAGCAGCATTCCCGATACCCCCTATTGCAGGCCATCCGGTTGTAATAAACCCACAGAGCCCGGGATTCTTTAACCAGCGGCCGATGTAGGCCCAACGCCTCTTCCAAAAGGTCAAGGGCTTTTTCAAGTCCATTGGTATCAGCTATCACTTGCCGCAGTCTATCGGCATTTTGGCGATACTCTGGATTCCGCAGAACCTCGTCGATCACTGACGATAATCGAGAACCTGTCAGTTCCTACAATGGCACAAATGCGCCCGTTTTCGTATAGGCGATCCTGGCGGCGACGCCCGGCTGATCATTGGTAACCGGAATCGCAACTAAGGGAACTCCCTGGGTCAGAGACTCGAGCGTCGTATTCAGGCCGGCATGGGTGATACATAAGACAGAACGCTTGAGCAACTCTATTTGGGGTGCTCGATTTACCACTATTGCATTGGCTGGTAAAGACTTGATCTGCTGAGGATCGAGGACGGGACCGATAGAAAGGACCAATTGCAAGCCGGCGCGTGGACCGACAGCTTGTGCAATCGTGTTGAACACACTCTCCAGACCATTCTGGAGAGTTCCCATCGAGGCGTAGACGAGCGGCTCCCCGGTTAAGCGATCCCACGGAAAGTCCGGGTCGCTCCTGCCAGAACCGTCATGAAAGGGCCCAGTATGGTGGAACTGGGGAGGCCAATGCGAACTCGGAAAGTCGAACTCCTTGGGGGTCTGGGTTAGCCAGGCGAACTTGGAAATACCAGCAAGCGGATCGTTGCAGTCGAAATCCAGGCCCACCCGTTCGGCATAGGTACGCGCAATCGATGTATTCCGCTCTAACAATTGTAAGAAGCTGCGAACAGCTTCTTTGTTTCGGACAAACGCTTCCGGTGTCGTCTCATGCGGCCAGTCAAAAGCAAAGAGTGGAGTGTGCCCTGAAAAATCGTAGTGGAGAGAGTTCGAGACGTGAACGTAGGGCATGCAATCGTGCGATGACTGAACTCTAACGCCTCCTGCCCTTGTAACCTGCTCAACTGATCTCTCTTCTCGCGAAACGAACCAGCTGGATGTTCCTTCTCGCAATAAAGGACAAACGGGAGCTCCGCGGCGCGAACGAAAGGCACAGCGTCAGGATTGACAATCGACACGACGTCGTGCCCACGGCTTTTCAATCGGCGCGCAAGCGTGCTCATCGGATAGGCGTGTCCCGGTACACCGGGAGTTAAAAATGCGACCCTCATAAATACTCCGCTAAAAGAAAGCAGGATTTTCCAAGAGCAGTCCCGTCCTTGTCTCATTTGCCGCAATCATTGTCCCAGTTGGCAGAGGAAGGCTATCGAGAACTAACGCCCAATCATTTTGTCGGGCGGCATCAAACGGCGGTAATCCTGAGGTGCTCAACGTCCAGCTATCACCTGAAGAAATTGACTTGCTCAACAAACTGTCGGAACCGCCCGTTACCTTCGCCTCACGAATGGCCACTAATGCCAACATCATTGCATGACGATGATCATGGGTTGATCTGATATCGGCAGGCCAGCAACAGAAAATTGGGTCCCGCTTTGAGACCAGCTGTACGAAGAAACGGATACCTGAGCTCCGGTAATGGCGTTCATCACGTAGGGATTTGCATACGGATGCGGAACAGTGAACGTGAGTTGGCACGTGCTCGCCGCTGGCGGAGTGCGCGGGTCATGGTTCCCGAACCAGAAGGCCACAACCGTTTTGTTGATCGAGCCCTGGTACGCGAAGGCCTTCACGTCAGCCATATCCCCGTTTGCGACCGAGTTGACAGTCACAAAGCTGGCCCCGCCCTGGACACCGGCTATGGTCGATATGATCCGTTGTACCACGTAAAACGCCGTTTTTGGTGTCGTCGGATTGCTGGAGTCCACACCGTAATGCTCTGGACCGTTGTCTTCGAATTCGTAGATGAACGAATGCTCTACGCCGAGACCTGACTCTTGCAGTAGTCGCCTCGCAATAAATACCGCCTGATTCATGTTGGTAAACGTCGACGTGGTGCCGACGCCCCATTCGGTCTCCCATTTGGGCAACCTAGTCTTCGAGTCTAGCACCCGAATCCAGCTTCCGTAATCCCGATATTCCCATTCGTACGTCGACTCGGGAATATACCCGGCCCCGTTGCCATACGGATGATAGACCACTCCATCCATCGTGGTCCCCATTGCCAGCATGTCGAAAATTTGCGTTCCTTGCCCACCGAGACCAATCACCTGAATGGACGGATTAACAGCGTGAACAGCAGCCGTAACCGCATTCGTGAGCGCTACCAGCTTCGTTTCCCACGTCGATCCTTCGTAGGATGCATAAGCATTGTTCGGTTCGTTCGTGATCTCGAACGCAGTGACCAAACCGGTTTTGGCAATCCATGCCGCAAGATTGGACATTGCGACCGGGTCGTATTGGTCGGTGTAATGCCAGTTCGGGCCTAGAATAGCGACCACTTTCAATCCATTAGCCTTGGCCGCATTAAGCCAGCCCATATCCCAGGAAGGCTGCACATAAACACCGGTATGAGGCTCCCAACTCGCGGCATGAAGATCATCCCGGATGTACGATACGCCCGACGAAGCGATGGCCTGCATCACCGGATTGGGCGGCCAACCTTGCTCGAAATGTGTGGCGAACCCAAACCGGTCGTCACCAGCGTGCGCCGTTATGCACCCGATCGCAATACTCCATACCGTCAAAAGCTTCATAACGTTCAATCGTTCCACGCCGGTCGTTCGGAGATGGCGCAATTTTCTATCTTGTTTATCGCGCCATTTCGGGAAATTCCCAGCACTTCCGCGACGGCGGTTGACGAAAGAACCTCAGTGGTGTTTTTGAGCGCTTCCTTCGCGAGAAGCAGGGCCAGTTCCGGCTTCCCGATCATTGCGCGGGCGAGATCCAAGGTTTCCTCGTCGGCAATCGCAAGGAGTCGCTCAAAGGCCGACATGGTAATCTCCTTTCCGTTCGGCTGAACGCCGAAATGAAAGGCGATTGCTCGCAGCCGGGCTTGAAACCAGGCCATTATTTAGAGCAAATTGGTTTGCCTTCTGCATACTTGGTTTATGCGGTTGAAAGTCGTCTCCGGCCTCAGGTACAACGTTCGCCGGGAGGCCCACCCTTTCGTACCGGCTTATATCGGCCGCATTCTTGCGCGATTTAGCAGAAATTATGGTTCTTATTGGCTTAAAGGGGGCAGTCCAAGGGTAAGTCAACAAATCTTGACAGACTCGATTCGGCCTTCAGGTTTAAGAATTCGCCACCGCGCGACCGCCGCTTTCAGAAGACCAAGCAAATTTGACTCGGTTTCGAAGCGATTTGAAAATAACCTCGTTAATCGCGGCGATCGTTACATAACGAGGAACCGAACAAATTCCTACGTAGCTTGGCCACGCTTCGGGATCATGTGGTTCCGCCAGAGCGGAAAAGTCCGGGTGCTCGACATTGTACTGACCGCTCGATTCGGTAACGGAGGTGAACGGCCCGTCGCTTATTCCTGGATGGCAATGTCCGTTTCGTCATGCACAACGATCGTTCAAGCTCTTCTGTGCTCGAGATTTTCATCATAAAAAGGGGTAGATTGTTCGCATTATGGCATATCAGCTCGGTCCTTCGGGTGGCACTGGAGGTGAACCATTCAGCGATAGTCCGGGAACAATAAATCAAATCATCGTCCATCACGGCGCTTACGTGGATGGTATTGAGATCGGTTGGAGCAACGGAACGACATCAAAACATGGTGAGGGCGGCGGGCCCAATGTAGACGCGTTTGTCCTGAATCCAGACGAGCATTTAACGGCGATTGACGGAACAATTGGCAACCTGCCTGATGATGGTGGCCCATATATAGTTTCGATCAGATTCGTGGTGAGCACAGCGAACACAGTGCGTCAGTCGGCAATTCTGGGCACGGATCACGGCACCTCGGCGTTCCAATACACGGCTCCCCCTAACTCTTCGATTGTTGGTTTCTTCGGCCGATCGGGAAAGTATCTAGATGCGATCGGAGTTTTGTTGCAGTAGTCGTCACGAAGAATGAAGACTTACTTCCAAATCACTTCCGGCGGTCCTCGGACTCGCGATTTGTTATCGACCAGGACTTGAGTCTTCATGATGGTTTAAAAGTTCAGACATTTTCTGGGAACTTAAAACGGGTCAGTCAAGGGATGCGCTCCCGCGTCCGCAAACGTCCTCTGAGGCCAGATCACGAGGGCTGAATCAGCGACGCGGTAGAAACGTTTTGCGGACGCGCCGAATCAGGACAGAACGAATTCAATTGCCGGACAGCCGGGAAATACCATATTCCTGAACGCTCGCAGAATCTTCGTTCCGTTTAGGAGATCCCCCCATGGAAGGACTAAGTCGTGTTACCTCAATTTTCAGGCGGATTCCGCTAGGAATCCGATTCGTCTGTTCAGCCGCAGCCATGTGCTCGGCTGCCCTATTTTGCAACCGCAGTGCAGCTCAAGACTCGGCCAGCGAGCCGGTATATCCTGAAATCGGGCCGACCACGCATTTCCTTGATCATGACGCGTTGATCGCCGGGTTTGCTGAATCCGGATGGTATAAAGCAAACATTCCGTTTGTCGATATTCCGGATAAGCAGATTCAGGGAGTTTACTATTACCGGTGGCGAACCGCCCATGAAGCGCAAAAATATACCGGAGCAAAAAACGGCTGGATCAGTACGGAGTTTCTGGGCCCAATCTCGTATGCAGCGCCCTACGGTGGCATCTCTGCGGCGGCCGGGCATCATATTGCCGAGGCCCGCTGGATCCGGGATACGCGGTATCTCGATGACTATATCAGCTATTGGCTGGTCGGCGACGGCTCTGGGCCGAAGCCAGCCGAGGATAGTGTAAACAAAAACACCACTGACTGGGCTCATGAATACTCGTTCTGGGTGGCTACAGCGGTCCTGGAGCGAGCTAAAGTGACCGGCGATTTCGCGTTCGCGACAAAGCTGTTACCGCAACTGATCAAATTCTATGATACATGGTCGCCCCAGTATAATGCGCAGCTCGGGCTCTATTGGCAGACTCCGGTGTGGGACGCGATGGAATTATCCGCGAGCTCCTATCAGAGCTCTGATCCGTATCATGGCGGTGACGGTTATCGTCCCACGATCAATGCTTATCAGTTCGGTGATGCTCAAGCCATCAGTACGTTGGCCGGTTTGAATGGCGATCTGTCTACCCGGCCACGGTTCACCATTCGAGCGGAGCGATTAAGCCAGGCTCAGGGATTGTACGGTCTATTTGGTCCGACGACGGTGGAACGCCGCAGTCCCTGGTTCATGTTCGATGCGGCGACCGGTTGTTGTCATTGGGACGGACCGATGTGGCCGTACGCAGCGAGTCAAACGCTGACCGGAATGGCTAACTTACTAATTGATTATCCGCCGCAACGGTACGTAACCAAAAACGACTATTATAACGTTCTTTCCGCGTACGCATTTGCTCAGCAGAAGAATGGTCAGCCTTATGTAGCTGAGGCGCATGATCCTGATAATCCGGTCTGGATCTATGATTCGTTTAATCACAGCGAAGATTACAATCACTCGACGTTCAATGATCTGGTGCTGTCCGGACTGTTAGGGATCAGGCCGCAACTGACAGATACAGTTATTGTTCATCCGCTAGTGCCGGATTCATGGGACTATTTCGCGATCGAGAATTTGCCGTATCACGGCCGAAACCTGACCGTGGTCTGGGATAAAGATGGATCACATTACCACCAGGGCGCTGGACTGAGGATTTATGTCGACGGGCAATTAACGGCGGTGCGAGATGGATTACAACCGGTGCAAGCTCGGGTTTCGCCTATTCTCAGGACGCATCCCCTCCCCCGGCTAGTGAACGATGCGGTGAACGCATTTGGCGGGCCCACGCAACCGGCGGAGTTCCCCAAAGCGAGCGCATCATACACCAGTCCATACGATGATGCCCAACGAGCGATCGATGGTGAGAACTTTTATCTCGACATTCCTAACACGCGCTGGACCAGTTACCTTTCGCCGAATCCCACGGATTGGTGGTCGGTCGACTTTGGACAGTTGCGACCAGTGAGCGACGTTCGCATCTATTTTTACAATGACAACGGCGGCGCATTTTTGGGAACACAAGTGGCAACTCGGTGCAAACCAAACACACCGACATTGTATCGACCGCTCGATTCCGTAACGAGTGTGAACGGTCGAAATGGCGACGCCTTGGCTATTGTTTCTATTCTTCGCCTGTCATCCCCTCACTCTTTCCGGGCGGTTGAATTGTTGACCGTTTTTGGAGTCCCGGGATCTTATCCCCTGAAAGCGTCGGCTGCGCCGACCTCGCGGAACTTGCAAGCTTCCTCGAGGGAAATCACGCCGGCGGCGGCTTCTTGGACAGCTTTTTCAAACAGTGTGGCTTCTCTTTTGGTTTCCAATATTCGGCGGAGTTGAACCGCCGGCGCTTGTTCCTGGATGGCAATTTTCACTTCTTCATCAACGATAAGCGCTTCAAAGATTGCTTTTCGTCCGCTGACGCCGGTCTGCCGGCAAAAATCACATTTGCGTCCACGACGGAGAGCGCTCGCTCCGCTCAGCCAATTTGGATGAATTCCTAATCGGATAAGCCGCTCCTCCGCTGGAACCGGTTCTTCGATGTAACAGCGGGGACAGATCTTTTTCACCAACCGCTGCGAGATCGCCATCTTCAAGCTGTCGGCAACCATGAATGGTTGAGCTCGAAAAAGGAAAAAACGGCTTGGCACCTCACAGACAGAATTGGTGTGCAACGTCGAAATGGCCCGATGTCCTGACGAGGAAAGGCGCATGAGTGCGTCCGCGCTTTCCTCGTCACGGATCTCTCCCATCATAACGATGTCTGGCGCCTGACGAAGGATCCCGCGTGCCCATATCGCGTAGCTGTAGGGACCGTCGTCATCGATTTGAGTTTGGCTGATATTCTCGAGAAACACCTCGATTGGCGATTCAGCAGTGAGCACATTGTTTTTCAGCGCATCGATGGATCGTAGGATGCTATAGATCGTCGTTGTTTTTCCGGAACCAGTCGGGCCGCACAAAATGAGCAAACCATTATCGCCGTTCATTAGATCGTCGATCGCTTTAGCGTACCGGGAAGGCATTCCTAATTCCGGCAGAGTCTTGACGTGCCGCTGATCGCGCTGCAATCGCAACACGGCCTGTTCTCCCTGCGACTGATAAGAGGTATTTACGCGAAAATCGTAGCGTTGATCACCGATCTTAATCGGAAAAGTGCCGTCCTGCGGCAGGCGCATATATTGGATTTCCAGGCCGGAGATCACTTTGATCCGAGAAATCACCTGCTTCGCTATTCGGCCAGGGAATTCACCGTTCTCATCACACCAGTCTCCGTCGACTTTGTATCTTACCCGAAGCCGTTGGGGAAACTCTTGAAACATGCGCACAATGCCAGCAGTGTTGATCGCTTTGCTCTCTGAAGCCGTAATGAACCGCTGCAGCGGAATCGGATCGGCAAAGGCTTGTTGCACGGAGAAGCGGTGCCGAAGAGCTCCTTCAATTTCCGCTTTGGTCGACGGATCGAGCGGCTTCACAACCGCTAACGTTAGGAGCCTTTTGCCACAGTAAACAGGGCAAGCTTGATATCTTCTTTGGAGAACCGGGCTGAACCAGTGGTTGATTTTTTCCACCGGCATCATCCCGTCTAAATCAATCCACGGAATACCTCCATTCTTGATTTCGCCTTCAATCCGCCTCTCAACGGATCGCGAATCAATGGCGTTGACGAACTGCTTGATTGTCTCGCGCAAAAGTCTCGGCTCGGACCAGACAATCCCGATCCGTCGAACTCCCCAGAATTGATTGAGCAATTGGAACTCGCGTCGATCTACCAAAGTTTCCAATCCGGGAATCCATGAAGCAACGGTGAGCTCTGAATCTCGCCGAGAGATCGGTAGCAGAGGAACGGTCAACGGCGGAATCGGAATGTTTTTCGGTGAAGCTCCCAGCAGGCTCGAATCAAATGGTATTACTGGGTTGTCTCTAACCATTTTGCCGAGGAGGATATTCAGGTCCAGATCGGTCGTTCCAGCATACCACTCTAAGAATGATTCCCGCTGCCACCGTAGCATTGGTTCGAGGCTATTCTCGGACGCAAAGAAGTCGGAGATGATCGCAACGTCGGCCTTCGATTCACTGAATCCAAGCAGCTTCGCGAGATGGTCTAGGATAACAATGTTCAGCTCATCGTAGCCTTGGGATGGGACTGTTGATCTTACGATCATGCAAGTAGAAAAGAATAGATTCAAGGTGGACCCAGGAAATCGTTTGCCCAATTCGCGGGCCGGGTCTGCACGTCTTGAGCGGTGGTAATCGAACAAGGAAAAGCGTCGCCGACCACGTTGAGATCTCCGGCTATCACAATTGGATTTGGAGTGACAATCGACAAGGGCCCGCTCAGTTTTTGTGCTCCCCGGACTAGGACGACTGCATTCCTAGAGGGCTTACCGGTACCATCTTGAGCAACCAAGTACACCGATGTGAAATTCCCTGGTAGTCTTTTGTAGTTAAAGGCCAACAATACTTGTCCGGGATTGTCCTTATTCGGGTAAGCAACGAGAGGTACCGACTCTTTAGGACGACCTTCTCCCGGGTACAGTGTGGAATACGGCACGCCATTTCTTCCGGTTACCACCATGCGATATCCGATCTTGTCGTTGAACGTACCCCCAACGTAAGCGACCACGGTTAGGTCGCATTGCCTCTGGAGCAAGGCGAGGTTCAGACCTCGGCCGGAACTCGGGTCGTATATTAGGTCCACCGGAGCGCACTCAACCGGCAGTACGTCACTAGTAATGAGCCTCGAATCAAATCGAGTTCGGGCATACGCCAAGAAATCGTGGGGCGAGCCGGGAGTCGGGCCGGCCATTTCAGTATTCATTGATACTCCAATCAAACCGCTTGGGCTATTGGCATCCGTAAATTGAAGCGAACCTGAATCAAAAATGACTTGATCTTTTGCAACCACCGGAAAAGCAGACGAGAAACCAGCAGCAATCCTGATCGTCGATTGGGAGAAGACTCTTCCCACATTGGTCCCAAATGGGGTCGGTGCGATCATGAAGGGATCGCCAGCAGAATAGACAGTAAACTGCGAGACCGGAATTTCCCGGATCGCAATCTGCGGTGTCGCTGTCAACTGAACATCGGGGAGCCTCTGCTTGTCATCTGATACCGTTTTCGACCGCGCTGTTAGATCGAGCAATTGCACTCGAGCCAAGGCCGCTGCAAACGGGTCTCCGTTAACAAGGGACGTGAGATTTGCTCTATCTTCCAATCGTACGATTGGAGCCACCGACAGAGTAGTGCTATCGCTGTGCCCTACCAGCGCTTTATCAAACGAAAGCGACTGGTTTGGATCCACCGTCCCGAGATCAGCGAATCCTAGGCGGATGAGCTGCATGCGGACTTGCTCTTCTATTTCCAGGATGCCCTGTTCCGTCGTTATTTCGCGTTGATCTTGCTCGAGCGTCCTGGCCGCTCGTTCGCGGAGGTTATCGGCAAAGATCAAATACGAGACGGCAATCGTAGCGGCGATAACGATGGCTGCGAGCACCAAAACCAGCGTTGAGCCAGATGTTCGACGATTGCTCCATCCCATAAAATCTTACCTCTGCGCCGATCTACCGCATTGGAAGCGGAAGTCCGTATACGCTGAACGGAACCAGATCCAGCGAGGTAGTTACGTTCCAGTGAGCTTGGATAATGCCAAGGTTTGTATTGAAAAGCGATGCGTTACCCGTTGTCGTCGCATAGTCAAAATATCTTGTTCGCGGATTCCCTCCATCAAACTGCGTATAGCTGATTCGGGTTCCTACCAAAGCGAATTCCTCGACTAGACTCGCCCGCCTACAGACCAAGAAATTTCCTTCGGGTTCACCTGGAGCCAGTGATGAGTCGAATCCGATGCTAGGCTCCGCCGCGTAGATCTGAAAGGCCGGTGCGCCCTGGATCGATACCGACATCGTCTCAGCCAAACTTTCGTGCTGTGCTTCAAGAGCGTTTGCGCCAAGCACCTTGAACTGTCGAATTGCCGCCGTAAGCATGAACCCAGTAGCCGCTCCGATAATCACAACTGCAGCGACCAACGCGGCGAGCATCTCTACCAAGCTCAAGCCTAACTCACTATTTTTGCGGCTCACAATCTTCATGGAGTAGAAGTTGGAGTGGGCAATGGATTCAGTGTGACGGTCTTTGTAAAAGTCTTGGCCGCCTCACTACTGTACCCGGGAACGATATACGTAAGCGTGATCTCGCCACTTCCTGGCGAAGAGATTATCGAATACTGAATCACATCGTCATATTGTGGATTGCTTTTTAAACTGTTGCTTTTCAAAGGATGATACAGGAAACCGGTCAACGGATCTTGAGGGGCGTACCCTTCAGGCAAGCTGGTATCGCTAAGCGGTTTAGCACTTTTCGGAGCAAAGGTCTGAAGTTCATAGTATTCTCGCAGGATCCGGTCAGCTCGGTGATCTAATCGGGCCAGCAAAG
>WNFI01165226.1_pt1 | contig 12772 bp, 13 predicted proteins | sample 5400471 | NCBI WGS metagenome assembly WNFI01 (sample SAMN13153348, study PRJNA577476) | soil metagenome | isolation source: 100 cm saprolite on Douglas fir-dominated hillslope | place: USA:California | collected 2013-09-17
CCGCCAGCCCTGCCCGGCGACACCCGGCCCGTCACCTACCAGCTCGCCGCACCGCGCCAGATTTAACTACCCGCCAGGCTCAACTGCCGGAGTTCTGAGTCTGGCGATTCAATGAAGGCGGGTAAAACTCAATTGCTCGAACCATTTGTAGCATTAGAGGGTAAGCATAATCCGTCTCCCCGGCAAAGCTAATCAAGCAATCAGTGCGCGGCAATGTCATTATCTTTGGGCAGCAGTCCCAGGCTTGGCCGGCGCGAAGGCGACTGTCAGAAGCGAAGACCAACTCCTCGACGTTGCCAACTGATCTAATCCACGCTACTGACAAGGTCACATGATCACCCTTCGTTTTGTGATAGCGGTTGTTCGACCTGGCTAGTTTTGGCCAGTCAGCAGCCTGATACTTCACCGCCCCCTTCTAATCCGACTGGTTGTGTCAAATCGAGGAACGTCTTCGAGGTGAACACTACCGGATGATTGCAGAGCCTGGACGCTAGTCACTGCTGACGCGATGGGCCTCTTAGTTGGTCTCGTTCCATGCAAACTACGGTTGACCAATCGCCACCTTCGTGAAGACGTCGGGGAAGTCGCGCTGGCTCGGACGGCGACGGCAAAGATCATACAGTTCAGTATCTACAGGTCGCCATGTCGGCCGATAATCCTCGATAGCTTCGCTAAGCTGCGTGGCGAGGTTGCCGTCGCGGGGCTGCGTGTGCACCATGACACTCTCCTGTGTCTCGGAGGTGCTGTCAAGGTCCCCTGAATACCGGGGGCCGCCGCTCTCAAGTTCGACGAAGGCCAGGACATCCTATAGCCACACGACATTGGCACTCGTCCGAAACCATAACCACCCAGACGGGCAGATAGACCTAGACGCGCCAGTCGAATTCGACGTGCTGTCGCAGGATTGCCATTTCTCGTTGGCGGCACTTTGCCTGGTCTTTGAGGCCACCTCCGGGATTGTTGGCCGTGCCAGGCGGAATGGGCTTGATGACGACCCGATGCAAGACCGCGCGGATGGCGGCACGCTTGCGATCGGTACTCCACGATTCCCATGCCTCGCGGACTTGCCCGCCGACACCGCAAACGGCAACAGCGCCGCCAGCGCCGGGTAAACGCCGCGCCGCCTATGCCTGCCGCCCCGGCCAGCACAACGGCATGTCCGCTGACGGTCCGGCCGCCGCGCCATCGGCATCGTCATTCCTGCCTGGAGCGCGCATAGGGTGGGGTTCGTGACCGGTTCGTATGTCAGCGTGACGGCAGGCGAGCTGCGGGGTATCCCGGCCGCAGAGCCGATCCTGCAGCTGACCTTCGAAGTCGAGGCCGGTGGCCTGTCCGACGGGGCATCGGTCCTGTTCGTGGTTACCGGGTTCCTCACAGCCGAGGCGGGGGGCACGATCGTGCTGGGGACCGCCCCGCCCGTGGTCAAGCAGCTCGGGTTCAGCGCCAGCCAGGGCGGCGGCACGCCCTACACCACGCAGATCGCCGCCCAGTGGATGCTGTCCGACTCTGCGATCGAGCGAATCGAAAAGATCCGCGACGGCGGCGTGCTCACCCTCTACCCCACCTGCGAGTACGCGCTGCTCAGCCCTGGCGTCACGCCGCCGGGCTGGCCGCAGCCGCAGAGGCCGATCCGGGTGCCCTGGCCAGGCCAGCCAACCGCGATCCGCGTCGACGCCCACCAGTGGACCCAAGACGTCCTCATACCGTGGCAGCTGGCCTCCGCGGTGTCCCTGGTCGTGGCCCTGCCCGCCGCCGGGGCCACCGACGATCACCGGACCGTGGTCAGCCGCCTCCAGACCGCCAAGCAGCTGCTCACGGTCGGCAAGCCGGAAAACCTCAAGGCGAGCGTCGCCGCGTCCCGCGAGGCCTGCGAGCTCCTGCGCAAGATGCGGCCCGCCATGGTGAACGGCTCCGCTAAGCAGCGCGGCCTTGCCGAGCGCGAAGCCGTGATTCTAGACAAGATTATCGACCTGGCGCAGGCGCTGTTCGACTACGACTCGGCCGCCAGCCACCCCAACCCGTACTTGCGTGACATCGCATGGCGGCGCGAGAACGCCGTGCTCGCGCTCGGCACCGCCACCAGCCTGGCCCAGCTCATCTTCGCCCGCACCTGAGCACGCGATCGCCCCGCCCCGACGCGTGCTCGGTTCAATGCCCTGCGTTCAGCTCTAGTATCTCGAGGTAGAGGTCGGCGAACTCCTTGGTGGAACGGTAGTCAGCTGACCGTTCGGGAAGCGGGTCGCCGCGGCGGAATGCGCCGACGGCCTCCAACGCCTCCGTGGTGGTGAGGTACCGGGTGCGGCCTTCACTCTGCCGGGCGTGCTGCATGGGCCCTTCCCACAGTTCCAGCATCAGCACGGCCTCCTCAAGGCGCTCCCTAAGTTCAGCGTCGCCGATGTCGAGGATGGCCACCTTGATGACCTGCAGGAACTCTCCGCGGCGCTCCTCCCAGGTATCGACGGCTGCCTGCGCATCGGCGTCCAGTTCGCCGGGATCCTTGCCGGCCCAGATGCGCCGTTCCCGATCCCAGTCCGGTTTGCCACCGAGATGACGCAGCCTGCTCAGCGATTCGATAGCCCGGCTGGTTGCGGCGATCGTCCGTGCGTGCCGCTCAGCGCGACGAACGGCATCGTCGGCCGGGCCGCGGGGCTGCCTGCGCGCCGGGTAGGAGCGGGCGTCACGTTCCTGCTTCGCCCGGCTGAGCAGTGCTCTCCACTGCGCCGCGGTCTCCCAGGCGTGGGGGCCGTCGGCGGCCGCCACACGCAACACCTCCACGACCTTGATCAAGTCGCCGTGGTTTTGCGGGAGAGCCTTGCCACGCTTCCACCCATCGATCGTGGACCGGCCGACACGAGTCCGCTTCTCAACGTCGCGGATGCTCAGGCCCGATGCCTCCACGAGGGCCGCGAACCGCTCCTGGAAGGTCCTCTCGGAGTCAGAGGCGTCGTGCGGCAGCATGGTTGCTCTCCGGGTTGGGCGGCGGCGGGCTGGCCAGGGTGTCCGAGGTGTCCGGAGGCTCCGGACAGTTATCCATTCAACCCTCCCGCGGTGACCAGCGGCGTCACGCGCTGGTGGACGGCCCTGTCCAAGCGGGTTCCGGGACAGCGGTTCCAGGCGGCTGAATTGCGTGAGCGCTAATTCGGGCGCCCTTTCCTAGAGAGGAACCCATGATCGATATTGGATCGATGCCGCCAGCTGCGACGGTGGCGGCCGTGCTGGCCGTCACCCTGGTCTTCGGCGGGGTTGTCCTGCCGGCGGTCTGGTCGCGCCGGCCCGCCCGCCGGGCGGCCGCCGCCAAAGTGCTCGCGCAGCTCCTTGGCGCCCTCCGCAGGCGGCCCAGGCGGTGATGCTGTCACGGCCCAGCGCGTCCCCAGCCTGCCAGGAGACCTGCACCGGCGACGATCGGCAGGGGCAGGCAGCGTTCCACCCGCGTCCGGGACCGTATTGCGGCAGCCCGGACACCGGAAGTAACGGTACGCACCAGAGGCAGGCCGTGGCACGTACGCTTCATCGACCAGCCGGCGCACGTACGTCTGGCCGCTGCCATCCGTGCGCGCGAACTCTCGCTCCCACTGCTTCAGCTCAAGGTCGGTCACCACCGGATGATCGATGAGCCGCTCGCCGACTACGACCACGGCTGGGAGTATGCGGCCACGGGCACCCCAGTCCCGCGGCTGGAGCGGGACATGCTCGCGGCCGTGGTGATCGGCCCGGGAACGCCGCTGCAGTTGCGGTCGGGCGGGGTATTCCGCGGCATGGTCACCGACCAGGACGCGGACGCCGCTTGGGCGGCCATCACGGAACTCGGCGAGGACGTCACCGTCGCGGCCGGCAAGATCGCGAGCGTGAACACGCGTCCCTCGAGGAGGTGGCCCACGCGCGTAGTCCCGTCCGGCAACCCGAGCACCATGCGCGCGTGCAGGACCGAGCCGTTCTCTCCACAGCTACGTCACCGATCAGCGACAGCAGCTCACACTGCTCGTCCACCAGGAATGCGGCGGTAGGCGGAGGGGCCGCGTCGCGCCGTGGAGCCCGCGCACTCGCCGAAGCTGGCTAGGCTTGGGCGGGCGCAGGCGCCGGGAGCCTGATCGAGCAGGGATGTGGACGTGGACGACGATGCCGTGGAACGGCGGTGGGAGCGGGAGCAGGCTCTGCTGGGCCTGGCACGGGACACGCCGGACCAGAAGTTCGCACGGGGCGGCCTGGCAACCCTCGCCGCCGATCCCACCGTGCGGATCACGGTGATCCCGGGCGACCCGTCGGCGCAGCCCGTCCCGGTGGAGAGCCCGGAGGCGGTGATCCCGAAGGTGATCACGCTGCCGAGTGGTATGCAGCTCCCGTACCACGGGACGGTCCGCGGCACGTCGAGCGGCTACGTGGGGTTCACGACCGGTGACGGCGGCCGGTGGCAGAGTTTCGACGCGGTGCTGTGGCACGGCGGCGTGGACGTGTTCCTCGGCACCTATGGCGGCCGGATGTGGGAGGTCAGCCCGGGGTCGCGGCTGCTCGTGATCTTCCTGCGGCGGTGCATCGGCTGGGCGTGGGCGGCGTTCGACCTCCAGCGACGGATGGTGGAGCGATACGGGGTGGCCGGTCCATACCGTGCCATCCTCGGGATCGCGAACACCGCCGCGGCGACGCTCGGCAATGTCGGTGCGGGCTGGGCGGAGCCGGGGTCACCCGACGGCTGGGACCTGCCGACGGCGATCGAGCCGCGCGTCCTGCTGCTCGAGGACCGCGCGCAGTGGCCGGATGATAAGGGCGTCGAGGAGATGGCGCTGCGTTTCGGCGCCCGGGTGGACCTCGCGTTTGGCGGCTCCGGCCAGCGGCATCTGGATCGCGTTGGGCCGGAGACGGGGCAGTACACGCCACGGTGGTGACGGAGTCATAGGTGTGCCGGACACGGCGGAGGCCAGCGTGAAGGTGTTCATCAGCTCGGTGATCGCGGGTATGGAGGAGTACCGGGCCGCCGCCCGGGAGGCGGCGGAGAACCTCGGGTACACGGTGATCGCGGCGGAAGACTTCGGTGCGTCGCCGAGTAGCCCGCAGCAGGTATGCCTCGAAGGCGTGCGCAAGGCCGACGTGGTGGTGCTCCTACTTGGCGCTCGGTACGGCACGCCACAGAGGTCCGGTCTATCGCCGACCCACGAGGAATACCACGAGGCCCGCGGACGGAAGCCGGTGCTCGTGTTCGTGCAGACCGGAATTCCGCGCGAGCCGGGCGAGGAGAAGCTCGTCGAGGAGGTCAGCGGCTGGGAGGGCGGCCAGTATCGTGAGCCGTTCGACTCTCCTGCGTCGCTGCGGGCGGTGGTGACCGGCGCGCTGCATCGGTGGGCGCTCGGCCAGCAAGCCGGGCCGGTGAACGAGCAGGAGCTGACGGCCCGTGCGGTGGCGCTGCTGCCGCAGCGCTCCACGTACGCAGCGGGGTCGCCGTTGCTGCACGTGGCTGTGGCCCGGGTGAGCCGTCCCGTCCGGGACGCGGGCGGTCGGCCGGGGGCGGGGATCCCTTCGCTCGTCGAGGAGGACGTGTGCGACCGTGTCGCGGGCGCCATCCGCTACGCCGGGTGGCTGCTGGACCGCATCGACCCGACCCACCGGCTGAGCCGGGTGGCCCTCGCGTGTCGGCTGGACGGGGTCGGCTACCTGCCGTGGCGCACGCGCGCTGAAGTAGTCGCGTCACCGAACCAGGCCAGGATGGGCTTCCCCGGCCGGGAGGCGGCGGACAGCCGGCCCGTCATCCTGCCCCGCGCGGCCCTCATTATGGACGGCACAAGGCAGGCGGAGGACATCACGGTGCGGCTGCGACGTCAGGCGGCGGGATAGTCGCTGCAGGGAGCAACCGCAGGGAGCGGCTTCACGAGGTACGCCGCTGAGCGCTTGCTGTCCAGCGCCAGTCCGATCGTCCAGTCGGCACCGCCACGCCACAACACCGCCTCGTCCGCCAGCCTGTTCAAAGGCGGCCACGATCACAGCTCTCCGGCGTGCCATCCAGAGCCAATCTGTGAGCCTGAGTGTCGCCGATCCACGCACAGAACGACGGTCAGATGACGGTCAAACGATCTTGACGCCCTGATCAGTCAGACCCGCAGTTGTGCTCTGACCTGGCATTTCTGAGTGGGCGCAGCTGGGATCGAACCAGCGACCCCTCGCTTGTAAGGCGAGTGCTCTACCGCTGAGCTATGCACCCTCGCCGCGCGCCCGGCTGCACCTCGGCCCGGCGTCTCGCCGAAATCCGGCTCGGGCTCCGCGCGAGGCGCGCCGGCCGCCGCCACGCTGCCCGCCGGGGCCCCGCCGCCAGGCGGCTGCGCCCCGCCGGGTGGCTGCGCCCCGCCGCCAGGCGGCGCCACGCCCGGCGCGGCACCCGATGCGGCGGCTCCGGGCGCCGCGCCGGCGACCGGGCCCGCGGCCGCGAGACTACCGGGGTCCCGAACGTAACCGCAGTCCCGGCACTCGACCTCGCCGAGCCTGCGCACCAGGTGCACGCTCAGGCACACCGGGCACCGGTCGAACTCCCCCGTCCAGTCGACGGACGACTGGCAGGTTGGGCAGATGAGCACCTGGCGGTCGGCCCGGACCCCTCGTTTCCAGGGGCTCTCCCCCCGGTCCGGGTCGACCTGCCGTGCACCACAGCGATAGCAGGGCATTGACGTATGTTCCGATTCTGCCGTTTCCCCCAGAACGCGGCCGACCGGCTAGTCCAGCTCGGCCAGTGCTTTCTGATACTCGGCGATATCACGTGCCTGGGGTACGGGGTTCACTACCTTCCACCGCACGACGCCATTCTTGTCGATGATGAAGGTACCGCGCGTGGCGATCCCCATGTTCTCATCGAACACGCCGTAGGGAACTCGTCGCGCATCGCGCACAGCTCCCCCGTGCAGACGCCGCTGAACGCCAGCGGGTAGAACACGAGCACGACGTTCTTCTGGCCGCGGAAGCCCGAGAGCTTCACGGGCGTGCCGTGCTGGTCCTTCAGCTCGAAATCCGGAGCCTGATCGCCGACCTCGACCGCCATTGCTGGTCCTTTCCACGTGGAGTGCTGGCACGGGCCGCAGACCGGGCCCGCAAGCGCGAGATGCCCTCAGTCTGCCACCAGCGCCCGACAGCCGCGCCACGGACCCGCGCGCCAGACGCGCGAAAGGCGGGGCAAGCGGGGCAAGCGGCCGGGAGCAAGGCCCGGCACCGTCCCCCGCCATACCGCGGCGCAACTCCGGCACCCCCCCGCAACTCCGGTGCCCCCCGCGCACGGCGCTAGCGGCGTGCCTTCGGCGCGACCAGCCGGGTGCCCGACCAGTCCCGCCCGGCACTCACGGTGGAGGTCTGCGACAGCCCTGCCGTCGGCGCGGCCTCCCCGATCTCGCTGGGCTCTACGTGGCCTTCCCGACCCGCCTTGGGTGTGAACAGCCAGATGTAGCCGCCGTCGGCGAGCGGCGTCAGCGCGTCCACCAAGGCGTCGACAAGATCACCATCGCCGTCCCGCCACCAGAGCAGAACCACGTCGACGACGTCATCGAAATCCTCGTCGACAAGCTCCACATCCTGCACCGCGCTGATCGAGTCGCGCATCTGTTCGTCGCAGTCATCGTCATAGCCGATTTCCTGCACCACCTGGCCCGGCTTGATGCCAAGCCGGCCGGCCAGGTCGCGCTGGTCTTGCGCCTGGCCTGCGGTCGCGCTCACTGACGTCCTCCCGAGTCCTTTCCCGCTGCCCGGGCGGCCCGTGGCTACGGCCACGGCCCGCCCGCGGATGGCGGCTGAGGTCAGGCGCGGCGCTCGTGGCGCCGTCACCTCTTGATCGGACAGTTCACACTGGGCTGGCCCGGTGCGCAAGTCACAATTCGCACACAGAGCCAAAACAGCGGTCATGACTTGATCTTCCCGCGCCGACGGCTGCCTATTCGATAAGGGACAGCCGCACCTGTCTGTCCGGATTATCAACATTAAGGTCGACAAGTGCCACTGACTGCCAGGTTCCGAGCTCCAGCCGACCAGCCACCACCGGCAGGATCGTGAACGGCGGAACGAACGCGGGCAGCACGTGCGAGCGCCCGTGCCCGCGGGACCCGTGGCTGTGCTGCCACCGGTCATCCGCGGGCATCAGGTCGGCCAGCACGGCCAGCAGGTCGCGGTCGCTGCCCGCGCCGAGCTCGATCACCGCCACGCCGGCCGTCGCGTGCGGCACGAACACGTGCAGCAGCCCGTCCCCCCCGGCCGATGCCTCGCGGGCGAAGTCGGCGCACGGCCCGGTGATGTCGTACACGGTATCCCGGCGACCTGTGTGCACCCGGATGATCTGGGTTTTCATTCAGAACGGGGGTCGGCTCGCCGGTCCGGTACACCGCTCCTCATGCCGTCCGGGCAACTTCCGCGGGCTGGCCCTCCCGCGCGGCGCACCGGCTAGGGCCTTGCTGTCTTCTGCCGGGGTGCCGTCTTCTGCTTGGGACTGGGTCCTGACTTGGCCTTCTTGGCCGGATGCTCGACGACGGCGTCCGGGCCCGGGAAGACCAGGCAGGTGTGACCGTCGTCGAACCGGACCATGTAGGGCGGCTCGCCACCCGCGTCGCGGACCTCGAGGATCACCCCCATCCGGTCAGGATGTCCCACGACGTTCCCGTGCACGTGCAGCCGGTCGCCGACCACGGCATGCATGCGTCCACCTCCTTCACCAGATTCGCGCTGCGCGGCGAGCTACCCGGCTGCCGCGCACGCTCCGCTCTAGGTCCCTGGTGTACCCAGCCTGGCACAGGCCAACAGTCGCGTGAAGGGCCCGGGGGCAAGCCGACCGGCCGCGCGCCGCCGGACCCGCCCAGGTCGGTTACCAGCCAGTAGAGATGCGTTGCGGGCGGAGGCGTACCAGGATGGTAGGCACGCAAACTTCGAACGCAGGCGGCAGCGACGTGCTGCCCAGGACACAGACACCAGCGGGGGCGGCCGGCCGGGCCGGTTTAGTCACCGCGGGAAGGCGAGGAACACCCCGTGGCATCCGGACGCCAGCGCTTCTCGATCATCAGCGACGGCCTGCCCACCCAGCTGCCGGACATCGACCCGGACGAGACCAGAGAGTGGCTGGACTCGTTCGACAACGTGGTCAGGACCCGGGGCCGTGCCCGGGCCCGGTACGTGATGCTCAGGCTGCTGGAACGGGCACGGGAGCAGCAGGTGGGCGTGCCCGGGCTGCGCAGCACCGACTACATCAACACGATCCCGCCCGAGCGCGAGCCCTGGTTCCCGGGCGATGAGTACGTCGAGCGCCGGATCCGCGCCTACATCCGGTGGAACGCCGCGGTGATGGTGTCGCGGGCCAACCGGCCCGGGATGGGCGTCGGCGGCCATATCGCGACCTACGCCTCGGCGGCCAGCCTGTACGAGGTCGGGTTCAACCACTTCTTCCGCGGCAAGGATCACGGCGAGTCCGGCGACCAGGTGTTCTTCCAGGGCCACGCGGCTCCCGGCATCTACGCCCGGGCCTTCCTGGAGGGCCGCCTGACCGAGACTCAGCTGAACGGGTTCCGCCAGGAGCTGTCCCACCCCGGCGGCGGCCTCCCGTCCTACCCGCATCCCCGGCTGATGCCGGACTTCTGGGAGTTCCCGACCGTCTCGATGGGGCTGGGCGCGATCGACGCCATCTACCAGGCCCGGTTCAACCGGTACCTGCTGGCCCGCGAGATCAAGGACACCAGCCGGTCGCACGTGTGGGCGTTCCTCGGCGACGGCGAGATGGACGAGCCGGAGGCCCTGGGCGCGATCGGCCTGGCCGCCCGCGAGGAGCTCGACAACCTGACCTTCGTGATCAACGCGAACCTGCAGCGCCTCGACGGGCCGGTCCGCGGCAACGGCAAGATCATCCAGGAGCTCGAGGCGTCCTTCCGCGGCGCGGGCTGGAACGTGATCAAGGTGATCTGGGGCCGCGACTGGGACCCGCTGCTGGCCAAGGACACCGACGGGGTCCTGGTCAACAAGATGAACACCACCCCGGACGGGCAGTTCCAGACCTACGCGGTCGAGTCGGGCGCCTACACCCGGGAGAACTTCTTCGGCGGCGACCCGCGCCTGCGCGCCATGGTCGAGCACCTGTCCGACGACCAGATCCGCAACCTGTCCCGTGGCGGCCACGACTACCGCAAGGTATACGCGGCGTTCAAGGCGGCCCAGGAGCACGTCGGCCAGCCGACCGTGATCCTGGCCCACACGATCAAGGGCTGGACGCTCGGCCCTGACTTCGAGGCGCGCAACGCTACCCACCAGATGAAGAAGCTCACGGTCGCCGAGCTGAAGGAGTTCCGCGACCGGCTGTACCTGGACATCCCGGACGCCGCCCTCGAGGCGGACCTGCCGCCCTACTACCACCCGGGCGAGAAGTCCGACGAGATCCAGTACATGAAGGAGCGCCGGGCGGCGCTCGGCGGGTTCCTGCCCCGGCGCGTCGTACGCGCCCGGCCGCTCGCGCTGCCGGGCGGCGCCGTCTACGACGAGCTCAAGAAGGGCTCAGGCAAGCAGCCGGTGGCCACCACGATGGCCTTCGTCCGGCTGCTCAAGGACCTGATGAAGGACCAGGGCATCGGCGCGCGGTTCGTGCCGGTGATCCCGGACGAGGCGCGCACGTTCGGCATGGACTCCCTGTTCCCGACGGCGAAGATCTACGATCCGCACGGCCAGACCTACGAGGCGGTGGACCGCAGCCTGCTGCTGTCCTACAAGGAGTCTGCCAAGGGCCAGATCCTGCACGAGGGCATCAGCGAGTCCGGGGCGATGGGCTCGACGATCGCCGCGGGCACCGCCTACGCCACGCACGGCACCCACATGATCCCGGTCTACATCTTCTACTCGATGTTCGGGTTCCAGCGGACCGGCGACCAGATGTGGGCGTTCGGGGACCAGATGGGCCGCATGTACGGATCCTTCGAGGAGCACCCGGACGGCGAGAACATCTTCTACTACCTGACCGTCTACAACGAGCCCTACGTGCAGCCCGCGGAGCCGGCCGACTACCCGGGCGGCGCCGAGGCCCTCGAGCGAGGCATCCTGCGCGGCCTCTACCGCTACGCCGACGCACCCCAGCCCGGGCCAGCCCAGCCCGCTGGGACCGGGCTTCCCCTAGGGCCAGGAAGGGACGACTCCCCTTCAATGTCCTCAGCGGAGCAAGCTCCGCGAGCAGAGCCGCCCGCCGAGCGGCCGCGCGCGCAGATCCTCGCCTCGGGGGTGGCGCTGCGGTGGGCGCTCGAAGCCCAACGCCTGCTGGCTGAGGACTGGGGCGTCGCCGCGGAGGCTTGGTCGGCGACGTCCTGGACCGAGCTGCGCCGCGACGCGCTCGCCTGCGACGAGTGGAACCTGCTGCATCCCGACGCCGAGCCGCGCACGCCGCACGTCACCAGCGCGCTGGCCGGTCATCCCGGCCCGGTCGTCGCGGTGAGCGACTGGATCCGCGCGGTGCCCGACCAGATCGCCCGCTGGGTCAGCGCCTCGTTCAGCTCGCTCGGCACCGACGGCTGGGGCTTCTCCGACACCAGGCCCGCCGCCCGCCGCTTCTTCCACGTGGACGCCGAGTCGATCACCCTGGCCGTGCTCAGCCAGCTCGCCCGCCTCGGCGAGGTCAAGCCGGAGGTGCTCGCGCAGGCGATCACCAAGTACCGCCTGGACCTCGACGTCAGCGACGCTGGGGCAGCATAAGCTGGGCGGGTGGCCCAGGCTGCGCCGTCACCGACCGCGCTGGTCCGCCGAGCGCGCCGGATCAACCGTGAGCTGGCGCGGATGTACCCGGACGCCCAGATCGAGCTGAACTTCACGTCTCCGCTGGAACTCCTCGTGGCGACGATCCTGTCGGCCCAGACCACCGACCACGGGGTCAACCAGGTGACCCAGGTGCTGTTCGGCCGGTACCGCACGGCCGCCGACTACGCGGGCGCGGACCAGGCAGAACTCGAGAAGCTGATCCAGCCGACGGGATACTTCCGGTCCAAGGCCCGCACCCTCACCAGGCTCGGGCGGGCCCTGTGCGACCGGTTCGGTGGCGAGGTTCCCGGCACGCTGGACGAGCTCGTGACGTTGCCCGGTGTCGGGCGCAAGACGGCCAGCGTGGTGCTCGGCGACGCGTTCGGCAAGCCCGCCCTCACCGTGGACACCCATTTTGCCCGGCTGGCGCGGAGGTTCGGCTGGACCGCGCAGGCCGACCCGGACAAGATCGAGCAGGATGTGGCCGCGCTTCTGCCGCGCCGGGAGTGGACCCCGGCCTCGCACCGGGTCATCTGGCACGGCCGCCGGGTCTGTCATGCTCGCCGGCCCGCGTGCGGGGCGTGCGGCGTCGCCCGGCTCTGCCCCTCATTCGGCGAGGGGCCAACCGACGAGGAGACCGCGCGCAAGCTGGTCAAGCCCGGGCCGTTCTCGTGACCCAGGCCACGGAGCCGCTGGCGCAGGTCCGCCAGATCGCCCGCGACGTTCTCGGCTACGCCGCCCTCCGGCCGGCGCAGCAGGATGCCGCGGCCGCGCTGGCCTCCGGCCGCGACTGCCTCGCGGTCCTGCCCAGCGGCGCCGGGAAATCGGCCATCTACCAGATCGCGGCGGTCGCGCTCGGCGGTCCGGCCATCGTCGTGTCCCCGTTGCTGGCGCTGCAGCGTGATCAGGCCGACGCGCTGCGGGCCCGCGGCCTGACCGCGGTGACCGTCAACGCGCTATCCGGCCCGTCCGGCCGGGATGACGCCGATGAGATGCTCAGCAGCGGCCGGGCGGGGTTCATCTTCCTCGGGCCGGAACAGCTGGCGCGCGACGACGTGCGTTC
>WNFI01070539.1_pt1 | contig 12771 bp, 14 predicted proteins | sample 5400471 | NCBI WGS metagenome assembly WNFI01 (sample SAMN13153348, study PRJNA577476) | soil metagenome | isolation source: 100 cm saprolite on Douglas fir-dominated hillslope | place: USA:California | collected 2013-09-17
GTCGCGACCGCACGCCACCGCCTGCAGTCCGCGGTCACGCTCGCCGGCGAGAGCCCCTCCCCACATCTCTTACTCGGGCTGGCCGAGACGCTGCTGTCCACGGGTGAGCCGGCCAAAGCGGTCGCCATCTACAACCGGATCCTCGAGAGCTCCGCGTTGGCCGCGGACGCACAGGCCGACGTCCACCGGATGCTCGGTCGAGCCCTCTTCGCGAGCGGCGACGCGCGAGCCGCGGAGGGGCAGTTCGCAGCCGCGACCGAGCTCGGGCTCGCCGGTCAGGACCTGACGCCCGCCATCGAGGCGCTCCTCGACCATTCCACCGCCTCCTGGATCGCAGGCGGAATCGGGCGCGCGGTCGAGTACGCGACCCGTGCGAGGGAACTGGCGCAGGTTGCAGACCCGGACCTGAGACGGCGAGCCGACTCGACCTGGGCACTGGTCACCTTCATCTCGGGGTCGGCCGAGGGGTTGCCGGCGGCGGCCGCCGCGGCCGCAGAAGCCGAGCTCAACCCGCTGCTGGAAACTGTCGATCCCAGCTGGAGTTGGGGACCGCTAGGCAACTACATGTTCATGTCGGAGTTCGCGGAAGCGTACGACGAGGCCCGTCGCGTGTTCGACATCGCTTATCGCGCGGCCGAGCAGCTGGGCGCGCCGATGGCGATCGGCCTCCTCGACACAGTACGTGCGAATGCCCTGATCCGGCGCGGGCGGCTGGGCGAGGCCATGGTCCATGCGGAGCATGCGTTGACGATGGTGGACCTCGTCCCGTCCTTGGCCGGCTACGCGTGGATCGCGAACGCGGCCACCGTCCTGGAGATGGGTCGCATCGACGAGGCGGCCGCATGGTGCGACCGGTTGGACAAGCTTCCGCAGGCGTTGATCCTGCGACTGTGGGTTCAGCGCATGCGCGGCATCATCGCGGGCCGCCGCGGCCAGCAACAGCAGGCGAGCGACCTCTTCCTGGTCGCGGAGACGATCGCGAACCAGGCGGGGCTGCTGGAGCCCTGCGTGGTGCCATGGTCGCGTGACGCCATCACCGCGCACGTGGCCTGCGGGCGTCTCGACGACGCCGCGCGGGTCGTCGCCTGGCTCGAGGCGAGAGGCACGGACCTGCCGTGCCGGTGGCCGCGTGCCACGGCTGTGTTCGGACGCGCCCAACTGGCAGAGAAGGCGGGCAAGAACGACGCGGCCGAAGCCCTGTACCGCGACGCGCTGGAGATCTATTCGCAGATCAGCCAGCCGCTCTCGGAAATCCGCACGATGATCTACTTCGGGCGTTTTCTTCGGCAGCTCGGCAAGTCCGTCGAGGCGCGTCCGTACCTCAACCGAGCGGTTGACATCGCGACAGAGGCCGGCGCCATGTGGCTGGCCCAGCAGGCCATGGACGAGCTGCACGCGGCGGGTGGGCGCCAGCGCAAGCACCTGGGCCCTGACGACCTCACGCCCCAAGAGCGGCGGATCGCGAAACTCGCTGTCGACGGTCTCAAGGTCCGGCAGATCGCCGAGTCGCTGTCACTGTCGCCACGCACGGTGGAGACGCACCTCCAGAAGGTCTACCAAAAGCTCAACGTCTCCTCACAGATCGAGCTGATGAGGGCCGGCATCCCGGCCCAGAAGGACGACTAGCCCTCGACACAGCCGGCGCAGGCGGCGACCAAAGCCTCATTGAAGACCTCGGGCCGCTTGACGCAAACGAAGTGATCGCCCTCGACCTCATGAACAGCCGGGTTGGCGAGAACCCGGCAAAGCTGGCGCTGGATGTCCGGAGACACGACCTGGTCCTGAGTGGTGAGCACCACGGCGCTAGGACCGGCCATGCCGCTCAGCCAGTCGCTCGAGTCGAACGCGATCGCCTCGGTCGCGGCCTGCAGGATCGCGCGGGTGTCGTGCTTGGCGACCTGGTCCATTACCCAGCGGCCCTGGCCGTCGTGCGCCGATCGAGGAGCGAGCACGGCCATCATCGCCGCTCGCTGCACACTCGCAGGTGCAAACTGCGCTGCGCGCGTGAGCAAGCGCATCGCCATGCCGCCTCCGGCAGACTCGAAGTTGTGGGCGCTCGCGCACAGGACCAGGCCACGCATCAACTCGGGATGGCGGTGCGCGAAGAGCTGTGCCACCAATCCGCCCAGCGAGTAGCCGACTACGATGACGCGACCAAGCTCGAGAAGCTCGACGATGGCCGCCAGGTCGTCCGCGCACTGCGCGCCGTCGAACCTGTGGGTGGGAATGCCGTCGCCATGGCCTCGCAGGTCGGGGGCGACGACGTGAAAGTGTGCGGCGAGCTCCGGCACGGCGAGCGACCAGTTGAGGTCCGCGCTCGCGAGCAATCCGTGCACCAAGAGCACAGTGGGCGCTCCTGGAGGCCCAGATGCCTCGCGCACGAAGATCGTGCCGCGGCCAGGCAGGTCGAGCCGCCGACCGGCAGGCATCTCCGCCGCGAAATGCAATTCGGCGAGGTCGAGGCGTTCGAGGCTCGCGCGCTTGCCGGCTGGCCGGCGACGAGTGGTTGGTCGACTGTTCCAGAACATCTGGCTCCTCCTTCCGGCCCGGTTGGGCTCGGTGAGGGGGAGCGTCGAAACAGACCTCTCCCGCTGAGGTCCGAATCGCCATAGGAGCGGCGGTTGAAATACGCGGCTCGGCTGAGCCCGACGCGCCGCTCGACGGCGTAGTGGCCGCCGATGTGTCGGACGTAATAGAGATCCAGGATCTCACCGGCTTGCGCGTCCACTTGCGAGCCTGACGCCCGCAGTGACGAGATGGCTTCTTCCATCACCAAGCGAAGCGACGAGGCGTTGTGAGCGGGAAGGCAGCGCATGTAAACGAGAGGGCTCTCCGCGAGGTCTCTCAGGTTGTTGAAGACCTTGAGGGCGTGCTCGAGCCGCTCCACAGTGATGTCGGGCGCCGACGGATTCGAATCCTGGTCGAGAGGCGGCCATAGGACGGCGGCGGCCTTGGCCACCTCGCGATTGGGAAAGGCGAAGTAGCTCACCAGCCAGCCGATCAGCCCGCACGTGAGGATGCTGCCATAGACCACATCGGGTCCCCAGTACGTGCCGCCTTCCCAAACCGAAACCTCCCCGAGGTACACCGCTGCCAGCAGCCCGCCGGTCACAGCCGCGAAAACACGGAGCTGGGTCAGCCGGTCAGAACGAGGTTGGGCCCAATAAAGGACGAGATCGCTCAGCACGCCCACGACGGCGGCCACGCCGACGTACTGGAAGTGCCCCAACTGGGTGCAAACCAGGAAAGCAGTTGCCGTCAACATCACGGTGATGCTGCCGCGCGGCAGCCGGATCTGCCGGAGCAGCATGAGGATGGTGGCGGTGACGATGGCCGCCTGCATCATCAGGCCGAGAGCGCCGAGCTCCTGGCCGATGAAGGCGTAAGGATTCGCGGGCAGTCTATGCAGATCCGTTGCCCACGGATTGACATACGGATGGTCCCATTGAGAAAAGAACGTGATGACGGCGAGCAGGAGCGTCGATGAGATCAGGGCAGTCGGTCCCGCCACCAGCTCGCCGCGACCGACCGCGGCTCGAAGGGGACCGGTCACGATCAAGCCCGAGGCGGCGATCTGAATGAGGTTCGAGGGCCTGAAAATCGCCGGGACGCCGGGAACCTCCGGGCCGTACACGTCTTGCCACCAGATTCCACTGAGGATCCCGGCGGCGAAGATGGCACAACCTAGGGCCGTCAGGAGGTAACCGTCGGGGAGGATCGACTCGGGCCGCCGATCAGCAGGTAACCGTCGGGGAGGATCGACTCGGGCCGCCGATCTCGGAGCCATCGCGCCAGCGCCGTGCCGGTCAGCAACAGGGTCACGAGGAGCCAGGCCCCTTGCGAGGGTGCATGCGCCCATGCCTGCGGTGTGAAGTGGCGGTCTATCCAGGCGTCGTAGTAGCCGGCCGCGACCAGAAGCGTCGCCGGGACCGAGAAGGCCCAATCGAAGCGTGACCCGGGCCATGTGGAAGGGTCGAGGCCGGCGAAACGGCGAGTCATGCCCACGGTGGGACACAGGATGCAGTGCGAATGGCGGCACCGCAAGCGCCGGGTGTACCGCTACAGCTCAGTTCCAAACATCGGGTTGACGGGGCCATGGCCCTGGCCCAGCTCGAGCGAGTGCTGGATGGCGCGTTCGATGAAAGCCTTGGCCGCCCGCACGGCCTCCAATGGTGCCTGGCCCCTGGCCAGGCCCGCCGTGATCGCCGCGGAGAAAACGCAACCGCTGCCGTGTGTGTTCTTCGTTGGAATGCGGCGGGCGGCCGCGCCGATCGTCGAGCGTGGGCAGGGAACGCCCCAGAAGCACCTCGGCCTCGGGGATGTTGGGCGTCACGACCGCAGCCAGCGGGAGCAGATACCTGTACAGAGACGCGATGGCATCGCTGTGCAGCAGCCTCGCGCCACCCTTGGCGACCATGACCGGGTCGACCACGAGGTTGACGATCCCGTGCTCTCTGATCGCCGCGGCGACCGCCTCGATGATCTCCGCGCTCGCGAGCATCCCCGTCTTGGCCGCCTGCACTCCGATGTCCTCGACGACGGCGTCGATCTGGGCACGGATGACGCGAATCGGCACCTCGTGAATCTCAGAGACCGTGACCGTGTTCTGGGCCGTGACGGCGGTGATCGCCGACGTCCCGTGCACACCGAAGGCGGCAAAGGTTTTGAGGTCGGCCTGGATGCCGGCTCCTCCGCCGGAGTCGGAGCCGGCGATCGTGAGCGCGACTGGGACTATCATGCCGGCCGCACGCGGCGAGAGCCCCAGTAGACGGCGGCGGCGACTGCGATGCTCACCAGCCCGCTGGTGTCTGCTCCATGGAGGCTCGTGATGAGAGCGTCGTTGAAGAAGTGCGGCGAAGAGATCAGGTTGCCGAATAGGTTGTCGTAGTTGACGAAGAGCAGGCTGGCCGCGGTGCCGGCAAGCCACGCGACGATGGCAAGCCGCGGCCGCGCTTTGCCCTCGAAGACGAAAAAGCTCAAGAGGACGACCGCGGCCCATGCCGGCGCCCACAGATAGGTGAGGATGAGGAAGTCTTCGTAGGCGACGTGCAGGTCGGTCACAAGCACTGCGTACGCGGCCAGCGCGGTGCCGAGGATGCCGCAGCCCAAAGCGGTCTGCCATCGAGGGAGGCGGATGCCCATGGCGAGCGTCACCAGCCCCGCGGTGTAGACGTCGAGGTAGTTGGCCCAGATCTCACCCACTACGACGAAGACGAAGAACGGGATCGCGACCCAGCCTGGGGCGTGCGCGCTGATCACGGCCAGGACGCCACCCGGACCAGCGGCAAGCCCGGAGTCGATGGTCGGCAGCAGGAGTCCGAAAAGGCCGAGGAGGATCATCGGCAGCGCCACGCCGGCCAGAGGCCAGAACGTCACGGATCGGGTCGGGCTGGATGCCGGCAGGTAGCGCGAGTAGTCGCTCGCGAACGGGTACCAAGAGGCGACCAGCGCGAAGCAGGTCATGAAGCCGAGCACGAACGCGCCCGGGTAGTCGGCGCCGGAAGCGGATGGGCCTTGGCCCCAGTGGAACTGTGGCGCGAGTAGAACGAACAGGACCGCTGCCAGCGCGGCGAAGATGACCGCCCCGTAGGTCTCCAGGACCTTGATCGTTCCGTGTCCGTAGACGGCGACGCCGACGCTGATGGCGGCGATCAGGATCACCAGCGCGAACGTGATGACTCGGTTGCCGCCGCCGAAGAGCTGCGCGCCGGCATTGGCGGCGATCACGCAGTCGACCGCAAACCAACCCACGGCGAGGAACAGGGTGAGCGCGGCTCCGACATAGGAACCCCGACGCCCGAAGATGCCGCGCGTGAAGACGATCTGGGGCAAACCGCTCCTCGGCCCGGTGTTGCTGAGCAGGCCGAGGATCAAAGCGGCGGCGATCGTGCCCAACACTGTGGCCGCGAGGCCGTCCCAAACGCCGAGCCCGTAGTACGTCGTCAGCAGGCTCGCCGTGAACAGACTCGCGTAGTTCGTGAAAGCGCCGGCCCACAGAAAGCCGAGCTCGCGCGGCCTGCCGTGCCGCTCGGCGGCCGGGATCGCATCGATGCCGTGCGTCTCGACCTTTCCGAACACGTCGGCGTCGACGTTCTGAACGGTTGACATACTCTCCCTCCGCTGGCATTACCCAGTTCAGGTTCTTGCGGTCGGCGCCAATGCGCCCTCTCAGCCTTCTTTTGGGCTCCCGCTGGTTCGATTCTAGTGGGGTCGCGTCCTTCTCTATGTGTGGGGCCAGAAGAGCAACGCGACTCCGGAGAACGATGTGTGCCAGATCGCTCCGGGCCAGATCGACCGGGTGCGATAGAAGACGTACCCGAGCAAGAGGCCGGGGAGGAGCCCAAAGAGCCCAATCGCCAGAGCCAGACCCAGCGAGTTCCCAGCGGCCAGGTAGGAAGGGACATGAAACAGACCGAAGACCATCGAGGATATGGCGAGGCTGTTGCCGGGCCGCCCAAGCCAAGGCATGAGCCGGCTGAAGATGACGCCGCGGTACGCGAGCTCCTCCGGGATGCCGTTGCTCAGGGACTGAATGAGAATCGCGGCGGTCACGGCGGGAACCGTCGCCGACTCCCACATCAGCCCAGGATGCCCCCCTGTCGCAATCGCGCCCAGGCCAAGGGCGATCCCGATGACTGCCAGCGCGACGCCGAGGAGCAGATCTTGCCGAGTCGCGGTCAGGCCAACCTCGCGGGCTCGGAAGCGGAAAGCGGCTACCGCAACCAGGGTCGGGATCAGCAAGAGGGGGACGGTGATGGCGGCGTTTGCCGCTTTCTTGGCCACCAGCGACGGCAGGCCTGCGGCCATCAAATGCCCGCTCGATATCGGGAAATACGAGGCAGGGATGATCACGAACCACACGATTGAGACAGCCGCAAGCTGGAGGACCGCGACGGTGACTGCCAGGCCGATGTCGCGGGATCGGCGATTCGGCCGATCAGTCGTGGGAACCGCAAGGTGTCGGCCGCGCGTTGCGAAGTTGATCAGGGCGACGTAGAGGACGAGAAGAACGAAGTTGATAGGGGCATTTGAAAGTCCGAACTCGAAGACGAGGGCGAGGACGTTGATCGCCGCATAAACGACGAGCAGCGGCGTCAAGAGGGGATGGTCGCGGAGCAAAGCGACTGCTCGCGCCAACACCTACGACCGGTCCTGGAACTCCGTCACAAAAGATTGGAAGTCGTAGACGTCGTTCACGCTTCCCGGCTCACCGAAGTACCATTCGAAGATCGTGACCTGGAGTCGAGATCGAGCTTCATTTCGGGTGACATTCTCGCACTCACTGGACTCTCACCTCCGCCCCTGATCACGCAATGAGGGCGATCCTCTTCGGGCTCGTGCTCATGGCGGCCGTGAGCGTGATCGTGCTTTCCATCCGGCCGGGCGGGCTGCGCCGGCAGCTCCGGTTGGCGGCGCGCCGGCTCCGGTTGGTACTCGTCCTCGGCGGCGTCTATCTCGTCTTCTCGACTGTGGTCCGGGTGTTCTTTTCGGAAGGTTGGGTGTCCGACTACGCGCCGCCGGTGGTGGCGCTCGTGCTGGCCGGCGCGTTTCTCGTGCTGGCGCAGGAGCCGGCATTGCCGCCGGAGACAAAGCAGTGAGCGACCGCGACCCGGATTCGCTGACCCTCGTCGACGTGGAGGAGGCACGCAAGCGCATGGCCGGGATCCTGCCGCGCACGCCGCTGATCCGGCTGGAAGACGGCGGCACCGGCGAGCTGTACCTGAAGCTGGAGAACCTGCAGCCTGTTCGCTCGTTCAAGGTTCGCGGCTCAGCCAACGCGATCGCCATGCTCGATGCCGCTGCCTTGCAAGCCGGCGTGTACACCGCCAGCGCCGGCAACATGGCACAGGGCATGGCGTGGAACGCCCGACGGCTCGGCGTCCGATGCACTGTCGTCGTCCCCGACGGAGCGCCACGCGTGAAGCTGGAGGCCATCCAGCGCCTTGGCGCCGAGACGGTCTCGCTGCCTTACGACGACTGGTGGAACGTGATGGCGACTCATCGTTATGCGCCGCTCGAGCCCGCTCATTTCATCCACCCCTCGAGCGACATCGACGTCATGGCCGGCAACGGCGTCATCGGCCTGGAGATCCTGGAGGATCTCCCTGACGTGAACTCTGTACTCGTCCCCTTCGGCGCCGGCGGGCTCGCCTGCGGCATCGCGACAGCGGTGCGCGGCCTTCGCTCGGAGGTACGCGTCTATGGCTGTGAGGTGGACACGGCCGCCCCTCTCGCCGCGGCGTTGACCGCGGGCGGCCCGGTGCCGTGCGCGCGCACCGCCACGTTCGTAGACGGAATCGGCAGCCCGGCGCTGCTGCCCGACATGTGGCCGCCGTCATCGCGCCTGCTGGCCGGATCGCTGGTGGTCAGCTTGACTGAGGTGGCGGCCGCCATCCGCCACCTGGTCCGGCACGCCGCGATCGTCGCCGAGGGCGCGGGCGCCGCGCCGGTGGCTGCTGCGCTCAAAGGCCTGGCCGGACCAGGTCGCTATGTCGCGGTCGTCTCGGGCGGAAACCTCGACCCGGAGGTTCTGACCACGATCCTGTCGGGGCACATGCCCTGAAGGCCTCTAGTCGACCTTGACCTCGGAGCCGTCCTGGGCCCATCGCGTGTGGAAGGCTCCCTCGCGGTCGACCCGGTGGTAGGTGTGGGCGCCGAAGTAATCGCGCAGGCCCTGGATGAGGTTGGCCGGCCCGCGCGCGCGCCGGTAGCCGTCGTAATAAGCAAGCGATGACGAGAAGGCCGGGATGGGCACGCCCCGGTCGACAGCGGTCTTGACCACACGCCGCCACGCTTCTTGGCCTGAGGCCAGAGCGTCCTGGAAGAACGGTGCGAGCATCAGGTTCGGCAGCTGCGGCTGCTCTACATAGGCATCTTTGATCCGGTCGAGAAACTGCGCTCGGATGATGCAGCCGCCGCGCCAAATGGTGGCCAGCGCCCCAAGATCCAGGCCCCATTCGTACTCCCGCGATCCGGCCTGCAGGTGCTCGAAACCCTGCGCATACGCGACGATCTTGGCCGCGTAGAGCGCATCTCTCACGTCGTCGACCAGGCCCATGTCCCGGTCGTAGTGCACATGGTCAGCGCTCGGACCGGTCAGGATGCCGGCGGCTTTCACCCTCTCCCCCTTCTGGCTCGACAGGATCCGCGCGAAAACCGCTTCCGTGATGCCTGTCAATGGCACGCCCAGCTCCAGGGCCGACTCGCTCGTCCAGCGGCCCGTGCCTTTCTGCTCGGCTTCATCCTCGATGGCGTCCACCAGCGCCGCCTCAGTTCCGTCCGAGCTCTTGGCAAGGACGTTCGCGGTGATCTCGATCAGATACGACTGCAGCCGGCCTTCGTTCCAGCCGCGGAAGATCGTCGCCAGCTCCGCGGGGGTCAGGCCGAGCGCAGAACGCAGCAGGTCGTAGCTCTCGGCGATCAGCTGGATATCCGCGTATTCGATCCCGTTGTGGACCATCTTCACGAAGTGCCCCGCGCCGTCGGCTCCGATGTACGTACAGCAAGGCACGCCATCGACCTTGGCGGCGATCGCGGTCAGCATCTCCTCGACGTGCTCGTAGGACTCGCGGGTTCCGCCCGGCATCAGGCTCGGTCCGCGCAGCGCGCCCTCCTCGCCGCCCGACACGCCCATGCCGAGGAAGCCCAGCCCCGCCCGAGCCGCGGCCGTCGCCCGGCGGCGCGTGTCGTGGAACAAGGAGTTGCCGCCGTCGATGATCGTGTCGCCGGGTTCGAGCAGGGCCGTCAGCGAATCGATGCCCTCATCGACAGGCGAGCCGGCCTTGACCATCAGCAGGATCGCCCGCGGCGGGGCCAGGATCTGGACCAGCTCCTCCAGCGTGGCGGCCGGCTTGAAGTCGCCCTCGTCACCGTATTTGGCCATGAACTCATCGGTTCGCTGCCGCGTGCGGTTGTAGACGCCCACGCGCACACCGTGTGACGCAAGGTTGCGCGCCAGGTTCATGCCCATCGTCGCCAGTCCGACGACGCCCAACTCTTGGTCTTCCAGCTTGCTCACCCCCGGCATTATGCCAAGCCGGCGGTCAGCGGCTAAGGGGTCGGAGTCGCCTTCGCCCTGGCGTTTTCGGCCGCCTCCTGCGCGGCCGTCTCGCCGGTTTCGTGGGTCGCCGTCTCATTGGAGGCTCCGCCGGGACCGCCGGGCCCGCCATGGAACGTGCCGTTGTTTTCGGCCGTCTCGCGCGCGGCCGACTCGGTGGCCTCGTGCGCCGAGGTCTCGTTCGACTTGTTGGTGGGCGCGGGCGAAGCAGCCGCCAGGAAATTGCACGCATGGTCGGGCGCGAACCTCAAAGAAGGCTTGGAATCGGGTGTGAGTTAATGGCCCTAGGCAGAGAATTCCAGGCTGCGGATCCCGGTCAGGTCCAGCCAGTACCGGCCGCCGCCCTTCACGATCCGCATCTGCACCTGGCCGCAGGCCGGGCATCGGACGACCACGCCGGGCGCATTCATGTAGACCTCGACTTGACCGACTGCATGCACCTTTTGACAGCCCGCGCACGTGCTCTCGGCGGTTGTCATCTCCATCGTGAAAATCTCACGCAACAGGCCGCCGATCGCGTTGGCGTCGAGCTTCAAATCGGATTGCTGCACAGTCATGGTCTCAACCTCCTGTGGGTCCGAACCGCTCGGTCTTGATTGACGCCGCATCAAAGCCCATGTCGACGAGGTGCCCTGCTACGCCTTCCACCATGGGCGTGGGCCCGCAAACGAACATGATCGGGTTCTGCGGTTTCGGCCATCCCACCTCTTCCAGCATCGCGCGATCGATTCGCCGCGCATAGCCCCGCCAACCTGGCGGCTGCACTCGAGTCAGACAGTGGGCCACAGTGAGGCCGGCCCCCGCGGCGGAGAGAGCGTCCAGCTCAGCCCTATAGATGATGTCGTCCTGGGAACGCGACGAGTAGAGCAGCCTGGTCGGAGTCGTCGACTTGCTGGCTGAGCGGTGGCGGATCATCGCCATCAGAGGAACCACGCCCGATCCTCCCCCTACCAGCAGCAGGGGCCGATCGTCGCCTCCCCGCCATACGAAGTAGCCCCCGATCGGCCCGCGGAGCTCGATCTTGTCGCCCTTGCGCACCTCGCCGACCAGGTACGGCGACACCTCGCCGTCGTCAAGCCTCTCCACCGTGATCGCCAGGCGCGGGTTTTCCGGCGCCGACGCGATGGAGTAGCTCCGCTCCGTCTGGTAGCCGTCATCCGCGGTGAGGCGGACGTCGACGTGCTGGCCCGCGAGGTGGCCTTGCCATTCGGGCACGTCGAGCACGAGGCTCGCCACCCGGGGCGTTTCCTGGACCAGCTCAGCGACCGCGCCGAGCTGCCAATTCAGTCTCCCCAGTACCGCTGTTCGCGCCATGGATCCCCGTACATGTTGTAGCCGTTCGACTCCCAGAATCCGGGCTCGTCCTTGTTGATCAGGCGCAACCCGCGCACCCATTTGGCGCTCTTCCAGAAGTAGAGGTGCGGGACCAACAGCCGAGCCGGCCCGCCGTGCTCCGGGTGCAGCGGCTGGCCGTCGAACTCATACGCGATCCACGCCTTGCCGCCGCTGACGTCTTCGAGCGGGAGGTTGGTCGTGTACCCGCCGTAGGAGAAGGCCATGACAAATTCAGCGGCCGTCTCGACGCCTTCGAGGATCGTATCCACGGAGACGCCCTTCCAGGCGGTGTCGAGCTTGGTCCACTTGGTGACGCAGTGGATGTCCTTGGTGACGTCCTCGGCCGGCAGCTTGCGGAAGTCCTCCCAGGTCCACTTCTTGGGCTCATCGATCTCACCTTCGACGACAAACGTCCACTCAGCCAAAGCGACTCGAGGCGTCGGGCCAGCCGAGAGGACCGGAAAGTCGCTCACGACGTACTGTCCCGGCGGCACCCGAGAGCTGCTCGAGGTATCTCGTCGCTTGCCGCGGAATCCGCGCGATATGAAAGACATGGGAGTGGTCTCCTCTACCCCTTTTACCTTGAGACGAATTCCAGCGCTGTCGTGATGTCGATGCAGCCGCCGATGGTCTTGGCGACCGGGCAGCGGCTGGCATGGAAGGCATGCGAGCGCTCGGCCGCCTCCCGCTTGTCCTCCGGGCAGCCGGCGAGGTGATACCGCACATGGATGCTCTTGATCACGAGCACCTTGTCCTCCAGCACGACGATGCCTTCGGCATCCGAGGTCAGCCTACCCTCGCTCGCATCGATCCCGCGCGCCTCCAGCGCGCCACCCAGAGTTCCAGTGAGTCAACCGGCGGTCGCGGCCACCACGTAGTCGAGCGTGGTGGCATGGTCGGGATACTGACCAGGGGCGGTGCCGTAGTGCTCCCGGACCTCATCGTGCGTCCCGAACATGACTGGTTCCGCTTCCGCCGGGAGGTAAGCCTTGCGGATTGGCCCGTGCTCGCGGACGATCCTGACCTTCGAGACGTACTTCGGCTCATCCATGCCGACCAGATTAGTGCCGAGCGGCATAGAGGCGTTACGCGCGTTAGGCTAATGCCGCCATGGACCCGGTTCCGGCTTCCCAGCCGGCAGGTCAGATCTCGGCCGACGGGCAGTTTCGGTGGGACGGCCAGCAGTGGGTACCGCTGGGGGCCGGACACCGCGAACCGACTCCGTGGACACGGCCCATGCAGCTCGCGGCGGCGGGTGTCCTTGCCATTTCAGCGCTCGTCGGGGTGATCACGACGCTGGTCTTTTACAACCACGATGCCGTGCTGCGCACTCTGCACGCGCAGGGCACGCCGATCCCGGCCGGGACCACCGAGGACAC
>WNFI01042747.1_pt2 | contig 12770 bp, 11 predicted proteins | sample 5400471 | NCBI WGS metagenome assembly WNFI01 (sample SAMN13153348, study PRJNA577476) | soil metagenome | isolation source: 100 cm saprolite on Douglas fir-dominated hillslope | place: USA:California | collected 2013-09-17
ACGGTTGGACACATTGGCTGGATTCGCTTAGACATCCCGCAAACGCCGATCCTTTGTACGAGTGGAGCGCTGTTGTGCTCAAGGCGCATGTGGATAAGCTACATCCGGGCGCGGCAGTGGCTTCGATTTCTGCACCGTGGGGTGATACGCTGCGCGATAACGATCTAACGCAGCGTGGTTATCGTTTCGTTTGGGCGCGTGATCTCTACCATACAGCGATGGGGTTGCTGACTCTGGGCGATAGAAAAGCCGCGCGACAAATCCTTGACTATATGCTCGACCACATGGAGCGCGACAATGGCAGCGTGCCGCAAAATCAGTTTGTCAACGGCAACGTTCACTGGACTGGCACTCAACTTGACGAAGTAGCTGATCCGTTGATTTTGGCGTGGCAGCTTGGCGCAACAGATGCTTATGCCAAACTCAAACCGTTGGCAGATTTCGTCGCAACGCGTGGCCCCAGCACACAGCAGGAACGATGGGAAGAAAACGGTGGCTATTCACCCGCAACACTGGCTGCGGAGATTGCCGGATTAGTCTGCGCCGCTGATCTCGCCAACCGATCAGGCGATCCCGGCTCGGCGCAGTCATGGCTTGCTACTGCCGACAACTGGAACGCCAACATCGAGCGCTGGACATTCACGACGCAGGGTACATTGAGCAGCAATTACTACCTTCGCATCACGCAGAACGGCGATCCCAACACGGCGGCGACTCTCACAATTCAAAATGGTGGTGGCAATCACGATCAACGCGACATCGTTGATCCGAGCTTTCTGGAACTGGTGCGGCTCGGTGTCCGCGTACCCAATGACGCGAATATTACGCGTACGCTGCCTGTTATCGACTCGGCGGTTCGGGTCAAAACGCCGAAGGGGGCTGCGTTTTACCGCTATCCGTTCGATGGCTATGGGGAGCAGAAACCGGGCGATCCCTATAATGGTAAGGGTCATGCGTGGCCGCTCCTCGCCGGGGAACGTGGGATTTACGAGGTGTTGGCCGGACATCCCGATCAGGCAAAGGTCTACCTGAACGCCATGCGCGCTTTCGCAAACCCCGGTGGAATGATCCCAGAACAGGTTTATGAGACCACGGGTGAGGCGACGGGTTCCGCCGCGCCGCTGGTCTGGGCGCACGCCGAATATGTGATCCTGACTAACGCGATTGCCAGCGGCGTTGTGTCGGATAGACCACGCGTGGTCTACGTGCGCTATGGCACACTCGCGCTGGTCTGGTTCTAATTGAATTGAGCCTTTTGACTAGCTTAGCAGGCTGTTGATTTTTTCTGCCATTGCGAAATCGTTCTCGGTCAGGCCACCTGCATCGTGCGTCACCAGCGAGAACGTAACCTTGTTGTACTTGATCACAATATCAGGGTGATGCTGAACCGCTTCCGCCGCATGACCCACTGCACAGACAAGTAGCAATGCAGCGGGAAAGCTCTTTAGCTCGACGGTGCGTGTGATTTCGCCGTTTTGCAGACTCCAGCCTGACACTTTGGCTAAACGGCCTTGTACATCAATATCTGCTAATTTTTGCGCCATAAATCCCTCCTGCCTACCTCATTCTGATTTTACTAGCACAACGTATCTATCGCCCAAAATATGGAACTAAAGTTGATATACAATCGTCCTAAGTAGCGACACTTATTGCAAAGTCGAAGCGAGGACGCGATGGGTCAACAGCGAAGACGGATACTTTCGATTTGCACTGGAACCGCAATTATCCTATTTGGGCTAACGATAGCTTCGTGCGCAGCTAATAGTGCAGGGGTTAGACCCGCTACAATTGCTATCGTTCCAACCAGTTCTTCTGGGGCAGCTCAAGTTGCTGATTTGACGCTTGCCCAAGGCCAATCCACACAAACTTCACAAAATCGCATTGTATTGAAAAATGCAACAGTGAGCATTACTGTAAAAGACCCAGCAAGCACGATTGATTCGATTAGCAAATTGGCCCAAGATCAGGGCGGATGGATTGTAAGCTCCAACACGTACCAGCAAGCCAGTGCATCCGAGGCAAAGCTGACCTACGGCAGCATCACTATCCGCGTCCCGGCGGCAAAGCTCGACGCGATCCTCGACCAGATCAAAGCATCCGCCGTTTCAGTTGATACGGCAAATATCACGGGCGAAGACGTAACCGATCAGTACACTGACCTCAACAGCCAGCTAACCAATCTTCAGAACGCACAGGATCAACTGCGCAAGATTATGGATTCCGCGACTAAAACCGAAGATGTACTCTCGGTCTTTAAGCAACTGACCGACATAAACGGACAGATTGAGGTAATCAAAGGCAAGCTGAAGTTTTACGATCAATCTGCGGCCTATTCGTCTATTGCTGTTACGCTCACACCAAGCGAAGATAGCAAACCATTGGCTGTCGGCGGCTGGCAGCCGGGCAACACTATCAGGAAGGCGATTGAGTCGTTTGTGGTCATCGTGCAAGGGCTGGCTGATATAGCGATCTGGTTCGCGATTGTAATCCTGCCCTTCGCCATTGTCTTATATCTCGTCTATCTTATTTTCCGTCGCTTCCGGCCTAGAACCATCGCGTCGAGACTCGACAATCAACCTCCTGAAACCGGGACGATACAAGACTCGCAAGTCTGAGCAATAAATCCCCGTCTGTTAAGGGCAAGGGGATCGCAATTTAGATAATTCGATCAGTGTTCTCTAGCCCTTCACACCACCTGCCGTCAGACCAGATCGCAGGTAACGTTGCATCAGTAAAAACAGCAGCATAGTAGGAATTGCCACTAGCATCGATCCGGCAGCAAATAATCCCCAGGGAACGGATCGGCTGTTTGCCAATCCATAAAGCGCCACGGGCAGCGTTTGACGCACGGTCGGAGCCGGAACGATGGCCGAGGCCAGAGCAAATTCGCCCCATCCGGCTAAGAAGCCGAAAAACGCTGTTATCGCTACAGCGGGCAGACTGAGTGGGAGCAGCACACGGTAAAAACTCTGGAGAGTATTGCAGCCATCCATTAGCGCCGCTTCTTCGATCTCGACCGGGATCGTGTCGAAGTAGCCTTTCAAATTCCAGGTGCAGAAGACGAGAGTTCCACCTGAATAGGCCAGCACAAGGCCGAGCGGATTGCCGTACAGGTTCAGCTTGACCAGCAGATTAATGATCGCATTCAGAGCTAAAACACCAGGAAATGCTTGAACTGCTAGAAAGAGGATCAGCAGCATATTTCGTCCGCGAAACTTGATACGGCTGAGCACGAATGCTGCCGTTGTCGCCAGTACAACACACGCAAAGGCAGTTAAAAGGGCGACGAACAAGCTGTTGCCAAGCCAACTAAAGTAAGGCTGAGTACCGAACAGCATGGTTTGGTATGAGTCGAGTGATATGCCTGTCGTTGGCACAAACATATCCATCAGATTGAGCGAGAGTAGCTGACCGCTGGGGCGAATCGATACCAGCAAAGCAAAGTACACTGGGTATAGGGCAAAGATTACGGCTAGTACGAGAATCGTATAGGAAATAACCAGTCCCCGCGGAGACTTACGTCTCCGCTTTAACACTTGGGTTTCAGTTCTCTCTTTGGCTGACTTTTCAATCGTTGGCAAAGTAGCTACTGCATCATTTGAACTGATTTGTACGCTTATTCGTTGAGTAGCCATGCTATTCGAAAGCTCCTCGTGTCACATTAGTAAATCGCAGACTGAGCAGTGTAGCGCCAAGCAAGATTAGAAAGATGATTACCGCAAATGCGCCAATATAACCATAGTTGCCCTGCTGGAAAGTTTGTTTGTAGGCGTAGGTCATGACCAGATCAGTAGCTCCCGGTTTCCCTACTCCGGTCACCGGCCCTCCTGCCGTAATCAAGAATACGGTGTTGAACATTTGAAATGTGGTGATAGAACTGAGTACCACTGCTGGCAGTACCGCCGGGCGCAGTAGGGGAATTGTGATGCGTGTCACGCGAACCCACCAACTGGCCCCATCCACTTCAGCGGCCTCATACATATCAGCCGAGATCGATTGCAGCGCGCCCAGGATTATGGTCATGAAGAATGGGTACGACATCCATACGTTGACTAAGACAATGGCTCCAAATGCCAAAATGGGGTCGTTGAGCCAATGGATTGGGCTTTTCGGGTTTTGCAGGTCAAGTGATTGCAGCACGAGATTAATTGTTCCAACATCCCGGAAGAAAAAATTCCAGATCAATGCTGTGATGAACGTAGGTACGGCCCAGGGGATGATGAGCAATGTGCGCCAGACTGCCTTATAACGAATATTGGGGTCGTTCAAAATTAGTGCCAGCACGAAGCCGACCAGCAAAAAGAACGGTATACATAAAATCACATACAACAGCGAACGCAGCAGTACAACGAAAAAGCTATTTTGTGTGAGTGTGCTGAGAGCGGGACTGCCGCCAAGTACAAACCAGCAAATGACGGCGAGAATAATTCCCCCCAGCCAGACTGGACGCGTATCAGGCGGCATCAGTACATGTCGGGTCATCCGTTGTGCAAGAATATATGCGATTACCAGAGGTAGGAGTACCACCAACAACTTGACGAACGCCACCACAGCGTCTGGCGTAACCAATTCCGCGATCAAGTTCTGATAATTCTGTAGCCCAACATCTTGATAGGCATGAGCAGCATCGCGCCCATTGTGCGCGATGCGGTCAGCGTTAGTGAAAGAAAGTTGGAGGTTATAGAACATCGGGATCAGGTTCACAAACGTGATGCCAGTCAGAGTCGGAAGCAGGAGAAGAATAATAATTGACCATTTTCGCCAGCCACGCGCGATTGTCATAAAAACCGCCTCTTTGAAAAAGGGGAGCAGGCATAACCTAACTCCCACTAATATACTTTTTGAAGAGTAAGCACGCCTTCAGCCCTGGCCTACGGACGTTTGGGCGAAGGCGGCTTTTTACTGATGTAACTAACTGGCGGCAGTGGGAGCCGAAGTGGCAACGGGTGTCGGCAGATTCATCTTGCTGATACCGTCCTTAGCAGCTTTTTCCGCCGCAGCCAGCGCGTCAGCAGCTTTTTGCTGACCGCTGAAAACGGCGATTGTAGCCAACCCGACTGGTCCCCATAGTTGGCTCATATAGGGTGTGTTTGGTTGTGGTACACCCAACTTAAACTGCGCACCAAAGCCGACTACATCAGGATTCTTTGCCACATCAGCGTTAGCAAGCGCAGCACTGGCTGCCGGAACGGTGCTGTTGGCGATGGATAGCTTGGCTTGGACATCAGCACTGTCGAAGAATTTGAGAACCTTGACAACTGCATCGGCATTGCCACGTTGAACCGCATTGGTGGTCAACAACTCCACCTTGATGCCTACAAATGGGCGTCCAAATGGCTCAATGAAGTAGCTAATGCCAGATTTCTTGACATCGGCTAACTCCCAGGGACCAGTCCACATGCAGGCGCTAGTGCCACTCGTGAGTGCTTGCAAGCCTTGAGCTTGACTGGCCTGGGCGGGCAAAACTTTAGCCGCGTCTGCGATCCACTGAGCAGCCTTCAATGCTTCGGGCGTATTAATACCAACCGAGCCGTCCTCTTTTACGTAATAAGCGCCGAATCCATAGTAGATTGGCGAAACATGGTACGCATCGCCGTTCGCATTAGCAGTATCAAGACCCTGATTGTAGAAAAGGTATTTGTCGGGGTTATCTGTATGGAACTTGGTCGCTAAGGTCAGCAGTCCAGCAAAATCCTCGGGGTCTTTCGGGAAGTCACTCTGCTTAATTACTGCACTGTTGCAGATTAGAGCAACTCCTTCCTGCGCCTCAGGCAGTCCCCAAATCTTGCCGTCGTAAACAACACCATTCACGGCTGCGGGTTCGTAGTTGGATTTCAAAAAGTCCATCGTGATCCCATGGTCGCTAATGGGGGCGATATTGCCAGCCAGCGCATTATTGCCAATTACGTCGTCGGACCAGGCAATAATATCGGGCCCCTGGCCGGCAGGAATAGCTGCTAGAAGGGCATTATTTAAGTCACTAGGATTTGTGAGTTCGACGGTAATTCCGTCCTTGTTGCTCTTATTATAATCATCAAAAACTTTGGTAATTGCATCCGCATAGGCTCCCTGCCAACCATGCCATAGTTGGAGGGTGACGCCGGCGGCACGCACTGGTTGTTGGGCGAGACATTGAAGCAGCAAGGCCGCGACAAGCGCCACAATCGAAATAACTTTCAGATTTGAGCGGAATTTATTCAACATGACTAAGGTTCCTCAAAGCGTTGCCAAACGACTTAACAAGGGATAGGGCGAAAACGATCTGTCAGGTATCAAGATTTACCGGGTTCCTATCTTCCACATCACCCCCTTACCAGAAATAGCGAACACGTCGATGTTGAAGCGCGATTAGGATGGAATCAAAATCTGCCGCAACGTAACTTTATAAGCGAGTGGCGATGGGTCGATATACGAAATACCTACTTGCGGCAGGCGAGTAAGCTGAATAATATACAACGGATCAGACAGGTGTCAAGAATTGCATATAATTGGGCAGATTTACTTAAAACGGAACAGACCGGAACTGAAAAAGTGACGGTATGAGCCGCCGTGACAATTCTTCCGGCATTGGTTGTTCCGCAGCCAAATCGATTCGGCCAACGGTCACTGCACGACCAAAAACCCAAACGGTTCAAGTGTCACGCTCCCTGAGACGTGCGTATTGGTGAAGGCATCGCGCCACGCTCCCGCAGGCAGGACGAATTGCTGTGCAATAGGCGCAATGTTAAGTAGCACCAGCACGGTCTCTGCCCCCAGTTGACGCGAGTAGCCATAGCGTCCGGTGGTCGGGTCAACAAGGTAGGGTACTCGCTTCCCTCTACGCAATGCCGCCGATGAGTGACGTAGTTGGATCAACTGCTTATAGAAGGCGTGCAGCGATTTATTCTGTGAATCACCCCAGAGCATTGGCAAACGTGATTCTTCTAGAATCCCTCGTGTCCCCTGCCGAATATCGCGCAGTTGGCTCAGGCCAACTTCGGTCCCGTAATAAATAATCGGGGTTGAGGCCAATGTGAATTGGCATACTGCGGCAAGTTGCAGGCGCTGCGTGTCGCCCATTGTGATCCACAGAAAGCGGTTCATGTCGTGGTTATCGACAAAGGTGGCAAGCGCAAAATTGGCCCCGCCGAAATAAGCCTCATGACCGCTGAGGAACTGCTCGAATTCCCCAACGCCCATACTGCCGTAGGCGATGAGTTTGCGGACCGATTGCAACCACAGAAAATCCAATGTGCCGTCCATGATCCCCTCATAAGATCGCATCAGGGCCGGGGTCTCGACAATTTCGCCGAAGTGAAAGCTGTCTGGATTGGCGGCTTTGACCGCAGTATAGTAGTCCGTCCAGAAATCGTGACTCGGTCCGTCGGCATAATCTAGCCGATAGCCATCGACGCCATACTCTTGCATCCAGAACAGAGCGCTGTCGATCACGTATTTCCGTGCCGCTTTATTGTTATTGTTAATCTGCGGCAGTTGTTTCACGCCGAAAAACGTCTCATACTGGTCGGGCCATTGTGTAAACGTGTAAAAATCGCGATACGGCGATGCGGGATCGGTAGTGGCAGACACAAAAAAAGGGTGTTCGTTCGAGGTGTGGTTCGGTACAAAGTCGAGAATGATTCGGATACCACGGCGATGCGCTTCATCGACCAGCGCTTTGAGATCAGCGCGCGTTCCCAGGCGTGCATCTACGTCGCGGAAGTCGGTGGCGTCATAGCGGTGATGCGAAGGGCTGGGGAAGATCGGTGATAGCCATAAACAGTTGACTCCCAAATCCGAAAGATAATCGAGTTGATTCAGTACGCCGCTCAGTGTGCCATCGTAGAATCCGGTCACATCATCGTGCGTCGCAAAGGCCGTACCCGGCGCGGGCGCGAACCGATCCATGAAAATGTGATAGATAACTGCATCGCTGACCCAGGCGGGGACACGGTGGTCGTCAACCGCATAGGACGATGGCACGCCATTATCGGCCCAGATTCGCGCTCCGCTGGCGTCCAGGCCACTAATCTTATATCGTACCGTCGTGCCGTTGGGCTGACCCGGTACTTCGCCAGCGAAAAAGCAGATGTAGCCCCATAAAAGCGTATTCCATTCGGTAGAAGTTGGATGCAATGGTAGCGTTTGGGTACCTGCGCCACCCGGTTCTGGGGCGCTTCCATCGAGTGTAAAGTGCAATACCACATCGCTAACCAACTGGGTTGTCCCGGCGCTGACCACTACGCGAACGGGCTGTCCTGCTTTTGGATCGCGCGGCGTAATATTATTGGCATGTGTAAACCCGGATCGTGCTGCGTTGAGCGCGGCAATCCGCTGATCATCCGATCCGAGGGTACCGAAAATGAAATCGGTCATTACATATTCGTCGGGCACAGGTAGGATTCCTTATCTGGAATTGCGGGCTACTGCGGTTGTTCCGCCGGGAATTAGCTGAGATTGTACCAGTATTTCCTTGCGGTCAACTATCTCGTCGTGCAGAAGCTGGACCAGCATCTCGGCAGCCGTGTGACTGACCACCGATCCTGTATTGACCATCGTTGTCATGGTTGGCATCGTCGCTTGAAGAAACCCGCGTGAGGTGAATGTAATCAGCGAGAAATCTCTAGGGACCTTCAGACCCCGTTCAGGTAGCGCGTAATAGGCACCGACAGCTGCGACATCGTTGAATGCGGCCAGCGCGGTGAGGTGGGGATGGGCGTCCAGAATCTGGTGCATAGTTCGGCGGCCATCTTCGATAGAGACTTCGCATGTATAAATGAACGGTTCAAGGCCAAAAAAGGCGCAGGCGTGCAGATAGCCCTGGCGTGCCCGCACCGAATAACCAAGTTGCTCCTGGAACAACCGCTCAGGGCGATCCAGAAAAACGATATTGCGATGGTTTAACTCGACCAGATGCTTGATCTGTTTGTGAACCATATCTTCAAAGTCGGTATCGACCCATGTAACGTTATTTAGCTGAGCAGGCCGACCCAACATCACGAACGGGTAATTTTCTCGCAACAAGTAATCAATGCGCGAATCCTGTAAGCGCACGGCAGAAACCAGTAGGCCATCGCAGATGTGGCACAAGCTGCGCAAGGCGGCTTCGTCCTCAGCCCTCGTGTACAATTGCAGCGCGTAGCCCTTTGCTTGAGCCACCGCATTGGCTTCCATAATCATCTCAAGCTGGATTGTATTGAAGCCAATCGCCCCATTTTCGCCATTCTCCGCGCCTTCCAATGGGAACAACATTCCCAGGATATTGGTGCGTCCCGTAACCATGGCCTGAGCGTAAGTATTTGGCTGATAACCAAGCTCCGCGATAGCCTGGAACACGCGGGCACGAGTCTCATCGCTAACGTGTCGTTTGCCGCTGAGCGCGTGGGATACGGTGCTGACCGAAACGCCTGCGCGTTTGGCGACATGTTTTATGGTTGTCAATTAAAATCTCTTTGAATCGTCCGCAAATAATGTTTATCAAAACGTTTTGCCTACAAAGATAGCCAGCCAAAATCTTTTGTCAAGTACACAAACCAAAGGATAGATCATTATGCAATTCCATGTAGTGAGCAAACGGCAGAAATTAGAGAGCGTGAAATCACGCTATCCAGCGGCGCGGATCAGGTTCAGCCCATTCTATCCTCACGGCAATATCCCGGTACCTTTTTCCGCCGAGGTGTTTGCTGCCTCAGTAGAAGGAGTCTGGCAAGGACTCAAGGTCTTTGAGGATGCTGATGTAGACTTTACCAAATTCAGCAATGCGACGATGAAAGGGTTAAAACGGAGCGTGCGGGCAAATGGAAAAGTGTTGGGGCATCGAGCGGGGGTCGCCGGACAGAGGTTGTTAACGTACCGTGAAGCGCGTTATTTGATCTATTTGCCGACCTATGAATGGGTCCTGGAAACGTGCTTGCAGCGGGAAATTGGGCTGCTCAATGAATTTGCGGCATCGCAACCGATTGTCTTGCTGGATTATGAAACCAATGACGACATTGAGAACCTTGCTTCGCCTTTGTCGCACGCTTCGCTCATCGCGAAATATATTGGAGGTAGCTGGCCTGATAGACCAATTCAATTTTGAATCGTAAATTAGGTGATCCAGGAATCAAATTCTACTTGCTTAACTGTTCGGCACTAAACTCATTGCGCGCATCGTGGCCTGGGTTATATAGTCTTGAAGAGGACTCGCTGAAGAGTCTTCAATTTCGTCCGAATACGAAGTAACCGTCATTTTACCTGTACGTATGGTAGCTTTGATAACTGACTTAGTTCCCAACGTAACGAGTTCCGTTTTTATCGAAGGAGTAATCTCCCCATATTTTGGCTCTGGATTGTTGACATCGATGATCATAGAGACTTCTCCTCGAAGTTTTTCCTTTTAGCCGTTTGGTTTGAAACAGCACGCATAATACAAGTGTTGCGCCAAAGAGCTAATAGATAATATATCACAAATCATATCTAGCGATTACATACCACCCGCCCTAATTCATGAAAATTTCACATCGGCGCAGCCAATCTCCAAGCGCAATCTCAAAAATGCCCCAATTATTTTATAATTACACGATCAAACATCGCGATTAACACATTTCTTAACCCTTTTTGCAGCCAACTTCTCCGCAATTGCCCCATTTGCACACGGTATTTTCTCGCACTCCCCCGCATGGGTGTTATAATTTTTTGAACTTACTATTCGATAGTCCCTCTAGTCTTATAGGAGGCAAGCCTCTCATGGCTACGCTGGTCCTTACTATCACCGAGACGCTGCGTTATCGTGGCAAACTCGGTCAATGGAGTTGGGCGCTACACCGGATCGCAGGACTGGGAACGCTCTTTTTCCTTTTTCTCCACGTAATTGATACATCCTGGGCAAGTCTTTACCCCAATCTGTACGCGGGGGCTATTAGCCTTTACCAAAGCCCGCTATTCACGATTGGCGAATTTGCTCTGGTGGCGTGCGTCGTCTACCATGCACTCAACGGATTCCGCATCGTCATTTTTGACTGGAAGCCGCAATGGTGGCACCGTCAGGCGGACGCGGCCAAGCTGGTCGCCCTTGGAACGATCATTCTGCTCGTGCCAACGTTTGCCATCATGCTGAATGCGACCATTTCCCATTACCGTGAAGTCGGCATTGATCTGCGCCTGACTGAGCTTATCTCGTCGCAGGCGCAGTTTATCGCCGCGATTGTCGTGATCCTGATCCTGGGCATCGTTGTGTCGGCGGTTTACTCGCTGGTACCCAGCTCGAATACCAGCAAAAAGGGCAAGGCCAGCGCCTTCGACAGGTTCATGTGGGTGTTCATGCGCGTCTCCGGCGTGATTATCATTCCGCTGGTCTTCGGACACCTGGGCATGATCCACGTGATCCAGGGTGTGTTCGACATCACGGCAAAAGGGATGGTCCCTGTCGGGACAACGCTTGGACCCAACGTCACCGGCACAGCAGTCGAATTCGTGTCACTGCGTTGGAACACGATGTTCGCGGGCATATTCATCTGGCGCATATATGATGTGTGCCTGCTGGTCCTGGCGGTCATCCACGGCTTTAATGGTCTGCGCTATGTGATCAATGATTATGTTCACAATGTGATCATCAACCGGGGAATGCAGTTGGCGATCCTCGGCACGGCAGTAGGTCTGATCGTGGTCGGTAGTCTGGCATTCATCAGCACAGTTCCCGTCAGCACCGCCCAGCTTGCAGCAGGGCTACCCGTCCATTAGATGCCACCCGGTTCTGTGGCATAAATTACAGGAGTTCTCATGGAAGTACATCAATTCGACGCTCTGATCGTGGGGGCAGGCGGCGCGGGCCTGATGGCGGCGCTTCATGCTTCACGTGGGGCGAATACTGCGGTGCTGAGCAAGCTCTACCCCACGCGCTCCCATACTGGCGCAGCATTGGGCGGCATCGGCGCGGCACTCGGCAACCTGGAAGAGGATAAATGGGAATGGCACGCCTTCGATACCGTCAAAGGTGGTGACTACCTGACCGATCAGGATGCGGCTGAAATCCTGGCGCGCGAGGCGATTGACGCGGTTATCGAGCTTGAACACATGGGCTTGCCCTTTGACCGCACCGAGGAGGGCAAAATCTCGCAGCGGCGATTTGGCGGGCACACCAACAACGAGACAGGTAAACCTGTTCGTCGAGCTTGTCATGCGGCAGACCGCACCGGGCACATGATCCTGCAAACGCTTTACCAGCAATGTATCAAAAACAACGTGAATTTCTTTGATGAATATCATGTTGTTGATCTGATTATGAACAACGGTGCAGTCGCTGGCGTCGTAGCGATCAATATTGATCGCGGCGATCTGCATATTTTCCAGGGTAAATGTGTCGTCTTTGCCACGGGCGGTTGGGGCAAAGTTTGGGAAGTGACCAGCAATGCGCACAGCCTGACGGGCGATGGTGCGGTAGTTTGCTTTCGGCAAGGTGTGCCGCTGGAGGATATGGAATTCTACCAGTTTCATCCCACGGGCCTGTATCCGACAGGGTTCCTCATCACCGAAGGTGTGCGCGGTGAAGGCGGGGTGTTGATTAACGGGCGTGGCGAGCGCTTCATGGAGAAGTACGCGCCCAAGATCAAGGACCTTGCCAGCCGCGATGTGGTGTCGCGGGCTATCGCGCTGGAACTGCGGGCAGGCAACGGCATCAAAGGGCAGCGTTATGTTCACCTCGATCTGCGCCCGGATACGGTTAACCGTTATCTGGCGGAAGCTGGCGAGACGCGCCGTATTGACGAACATTTCATTGAAACGAAATTGGCTGAAACCGTCGATCAATCACG
>WNFI01537976.1_pt1 | contig 12770 bp, 12 predicted proteins | sample 5400471 | NCBI WGS metagenome assembly WNFI01 (sample SAMN13153348, study PRJNA577476) | soil metagenome | isolation source: 100 cm saprolite on Douglas fir-dominated hillslope | place: USA:California | collected 2013-09-17
GACGCGCGCTTCAGCATCATGAACCGCAGCCGCCATGCCATCGCCGTCGACCTCAAGAACCCGGAGGGCGTGGCGCTGGTGCTGCGCCTCGTCGCCGCCGCGGATGCCCTCATCGAGGGCTTCCGTCCCGGTGTGATGGAAAGGCTCGGCCTCGGGCCCGAGCCTTGTCTCGCGCGCAACCCGAAGCTGGTCTATGGCCGGATGACCGGTTGGGGCCAGGAAGGCCCGCTTGCCCAGGCCGCCGGGCATGACCTCAACTACATCGCGCTGGCAGGCGTGCTGCACTCGATCGGCCGCGCCGGGCAGCCGCCGACGCCGCCCTTGAACCTCGTTGGCGATTTCGGCGGCGGCGCGCTTTATCTTGCGTTCGGCCTCGCCTGCGGCCTGCTGGAGGCGCAGCGCTCGGGCAAGGGGCAGGTGGTCGATGCCGCCATGGTCGACGGCGCCGCTTCGCTGATGGCCATCTTCTACGCGCTCCACGCCGCCGGCAGCTTCACCACGACGCGCGGCGAGAACGTGCTCGACAGCGGCGCCTTCTTCTACGACGTCTATGAATGCGCCGACGGCAAATACGTCTCGGTCGCGCCGATCGAGGACAAGTTCCTCGAGGAGTTCCTGCGCCGGATGGAGATCGACCCCGCGGAGATGCCGCCCAAGATGGACCGGCGGCGCTGGCCGGAAGCCAAGGCGAAGCTGGCGGCGCGCTTCAGGCGCAAGACCCGCGACGAATGGTGCCGCCTCCTCGAAGGCAGCGACGCCTGCTTCGCGCCGGTGCTGTCGCTCGCCGAGGCGCCAAGCCATCCGCACCACTTGGCGCGGCAAAGCTTCGTCGAGGTCGACGGAATCGTGCAGCCGGCGCCGGCGCCGCGCTTCAGCCGCACGCCCGCCGCCCGGCCGACGCCGCCGGAGACACCGGGCGAGCGCGGCATCGCCTCGCTGGCGCAATGGGGCTTGCACCCCGCCGAGATCGCCGCGCTGAAGCGTTGCGGCGCGCTCGGCTGACGCTTATGCATCATCCTGTCGGAGAGACCTCACCCATGACCGCCCTCACCCTTGCGCAAGCCTCGCTCATCGTCGACAAGGCGCTGGAGCATGGGCGCGCCTTGAAACTGAAGCCGCTCGCTGTCGCCGTGCTTGATGCCGGCGGGCACCTCCTCGCCTTCAAGCGGGAGGACGGCGCCAGCATCCTGCGGCCGCAAATCGCGCAGGCGCGGCGGCGACGGCGGCATCATCGGCGCGGCCGGCATCAGCGGCGATCTCTCCGAGCAGGACGAGGCCTGCGCCGTCCACGGCATCAAATCGGCCGGCCTCGCGCCCGACACCGGCGATCCCGCCTGAGACTCCCGACTCCGTGCGCCCGACAAATCCCGCGGGATCACTCGGGCTAAAATCGTCAGCCGAGCGTTAGCGACTGACTGAAGCGCCGTGCGTCGCCCGGGGGCACGCCTTGCGGTTGCGCAACGGCGTCGCCGCTTGCCGAACCGGAACCTTTCTAACCCGTCGGTGTTGAACGGCCGTGGCAACTTGGTCACACCCCGCGCTTTTCCGTCCGATCACTGCGGTTTGCGAAAGAGGAGACCCGCACTTGTAGCGTTCGCACATCGGCCGTGCCGCAAGGCGGGACACGCGAGACAGCTGGTAACAGTGATGCAAAGAGATCGGGTGGACATCGATGGCGCAACTCTCTCTCTCCGGACCGACCACCTTCGGCGCACGGCGTCAGGCGGGAGGCGGATCGCGCGTCGTCCGCCACGAGGTCATTGCGCTCTCGATCGGCCTGCTTCGCGCCCTCGACATCGCCGCTGTGCCGATCGCCGGCCTCATCGCCTACGGGGTGCGCTACGAGTCGCTCTCCATCGAGTTCCAGCACGGGCTCATCGTCATTCTCGGCATGGCGCCTTTTTCGATAAGATCACCGATCAGTATTCGCGGCTTTGGATCGGCTATTGGTTCGTGCTCGGCACGGCGCTGTCGGGCATGGCGCGCGTCGGTGTCGCCACCTATATCGGCCGCCGGCGGCGCACAGGGAACCTGTCCATCAACGTCGCCATCGTCGGACACGAGCCCTTCGCCCAGCAGGTGATGCAGCAGATCACTTGGCCGGGCGAGATCGAGGTCCGCGTCGTTGGCATCTTCGCGCCGCGCGTCGCCGCGGCCGGCACCGGCGTCGCCGCCGATGCGACCGTCGACGGCTTGCTGCGGCTGGCACGCAAGACGCATATCGACGAGATCATCGTCCACCTGCCGGAAAAGCGCGACGCGGAGTTCGGCGCGGTCCTGCGCCGGCTCGGCGAGCTCCCGGTCAACGTCAATCTCTGCCCCGACCTCTCCGACCTGCCGATCTCGCCGCGCAAGCTCACGGTGCTGCAAGAGACATTCATGATCAACGTCTTCGAACGGCCGCTGGCAGGCTGGTCCGCGGTGCTGAAGCGCGGCGAGGACATCGTGGCGAGCGGGCTGCTCCTGCTGTTCTTCGCGCCGCTGATGCTGCTGATCGCCCTCGCCATCAAGCTCGACAGCAAGGGGCCGGTGTTCTTCCGCCAGCCGCGCTTCGGCTTCAACAACAATCCGATCACCGTGCTCAAGTTCCGCACGATGACGCCCAATGCGGCGAACGACCCGGTGGTGCCGCAGGCGCGACGCAATGACCCGCGCGTGACGCGCATCGGCCGCTTCCTGCGCAAGACCAGCCTCGACGAGCTGCCGCAGCTCATAAACGTGCTCAAGGGCGACATGGCCCTGGTCGGCCCGCGTCCGCACGCAATCGCGCACAACGAGTATTATGCCGAGATCATCGACGGCTATCTGCGTCGCCACCGCGTCAAGCCCGGCATCACCGGCTGGGCGCAGGTGAACGGCTTGCGCGGCGAGACGGCGACCGTGCAGGCCATGCACGAGCGCGTCATCCACGGACGCTCGTCGTCGGCTTCATCCACCGCAACGCCTACTGAGACCGCCCTGCCTGCGGCATTGCGCCGCCGGCAAGGCATCCCCTTCACCGAAACGGGTTGCAGCGCCGCGGCAGGCAGGCCACGCCCACCGTCCCGCGCCGATGCCGGGCGTCACCGCCCGCCCGGTCGGCGTCGAAGCCGGCGGGCGCTGAAGCGCGTCGCTCAAGACCCGGCCGGCGCGCCCTTTTTCTTGAGCGGATCCTGCAGCGGCACCTGCGACGTCGCCGCCCATTTCTGGCGGTTGACGCGCTGCTGCTCCGTCTCCTTGCCCTGCTCGGCGATCTGCCGCCCGAGGGCGACAAAGGTCGGAATCTCGTCCTCGGCCAGCGCCTTCAGGCGCTCCTTGCGCGCCATGGACTTTTCGATGAAGGGTTGCAGCTCCGCCATCTTGGCCTTCTGCCGCCGCGCCTCGCGTTCCTTGAACTCGGGCATCACCGCGCGCGCGAAGAGCTCGAGCGCCTCGCAGATGTGCTCATGCTGGTTGCGCCCGCCCTGCTGGATGAAGGCGACCTGGTCGACCCCCGACGCCTCGAACGCGGCGAGATGGGCGCGCAGCTCGGCCGGCGTGCCGATGCCGCGATTGGCGCCCGCCGGCGGCAGCGCCGGCCGCGCCCGCTCGAAATTGGCCCAGATGTCGGTGCGCCCCGGCCTGTGCTCGCCGAAGATGTAGTGATGCGCCAGCGCATAGCCGAAGAAGCGGAACCCGTCCTCGCCGCGCCGGCGCGCCTCCGCGCTGTCGGCGTGGACGGAGAAGCCCGTGACCATGGCGATGTTGGGGTTGACGGCATGCCCGATGGGCACGCACTCCTCCTTGAAGATGCGGTAGTAGTCGTCGACCCACTGCTTCGCCTCGACGGGATCGACGAAGGCGAAGGTGAGCGCGCCGATGCCGAGCCGCGCCGCGAGCTTGATGGTCTCGCGGTTGGAGCACGCCACCCACACCGGCGGATGCGGCTTCTGCAACGGCTTCGGCACAATGTTGCGGCAGGGCATCGAGAAATATTTCCCGTCGAAGCCGGGATAGGGATTCAACACCATCATGTTGAGGCATTGCTCGACGGCTTCCGTCCACATCGCCCGCTTGTCGTCGGGCGAGATGCGGAAGCCGCCCAGCTCCATGATCGACGAGGACTCCCCGGTGCCAAATTCGACGCGACCGTCGGAGACAAGGTCGAGCGCGGCGATGCGCTCGGCGACGCGGGCCGGGTGGTTGTAGTTGGGTGGCATCAAGACGATGCCGTGGCCGAGCCGGATCTGCTTGGTGCGCTGCGAGCACGCCGCGAGGAACACCTCCGGCGCGGGGGAATGCGAGTATTCCTCGAGGAAATGGTGCTCGACCTCCCAGGCATGGTCGATGCCCAGGCCATCGGCCAGCTCGACCTGATCGAGCGCCTGCTGATAGATGCGGTGCTCGTCGCCCTCATGCCACGGCCGCGGCAGCTGGTGCTCGTAGAAGATGCCGAACTTCATCGCGCCGTCTCCCCTGGGTCTAGGCCGCCTCGCGATCCGCGAGCGCATCGAAGGCGGCGAGCTGCGAGGCGCCGCCGGCCGTCGCCAGGAGCTGAGCTGCGATCGCCTGGTGGAGCTGGCTGCGCGAATGCTCGACCGTCGTCACCGCGTGCCATTGGATCATCCCGTCCCAGATCGGGTCGATGAACGCCTTGCCCGGCACGCGCGCGCCCCGCTCGCCGTGGAAAGTGAAGCTGCGCAGTTCCGAGATCGCGGTCTGCAAATAGGCAACATGGATCGCCTCGTCCTGGCGGATGCGCTCGACGAGATCGGCGGCATGCGCGGCCGCGTCGCGGCGATCGCCGAATGTGTCGGGCGCACGCATGATGCGGATGCAGAAGCTGAAGAAGGCCTCGGCGCGGATCTCGATCATCAGCACGTTCATCAGCATCAGGATGGTCTGCTCGTGCGGCAGCGGAATCTGCGGCATGAGGCGGTCCAGTTCGGGCCGTGCCAGGCTCGGCGGAATTTCTGGCACCGGATAGGCGTCGCGGCCGAACAGCAGATCGCGCACGGCATACCACATGGTGTCATGGCCGCCTTCGCCGGTCCCGGGGCGGCCGCCTTCGTCGAAGCCATGCGCCTTCATCAAGCCCTTGCCGAGATGCCCGGTGGTGGTGCCGGCAATGTCCTCCTCGACGATCGCCTGGAAATCGGGCACCGGGAAGTCGGCAAGGCGGCGCCCGCGCGCCTCGACCGCGCCGGTGACGGTGAGCGCGTTCCACAGCGTGCGGCCGAGGCCGAGATCGAGCAGCCGCCGCTGCTGCGCGAAATTCGGGTAGTTGCCGCGCTGCAGCAGGCGCGTCGACGCGTCAACCAGCGGCCAGCCGCGGCGCGCGAGCGCCGCTTGCCATGCCCTGACCGCGGGCCAGCGCTTCAGCGTGCGCGGCGAGATGTAGCCGCGGGCGGCGTCGAAGCCGCCATGGAGGCGATAGCCGGCTTCGCTCTGCGGTCGCGCATAGGCATGCTCGGCGAGAAGCTCCGCCTCGCTGTAGGCGAGCTGGGTCATCGTTGCGGGCTCCCGAGCAGGAATTTGTGGTGCCGCGCCGCCTCACCCGCGCCTTCCGGCACGAGGGCGCGCGCCAGGAACGCGACGACGGTGTCGACCACCTCGCCGCGCCGGGCGCGGCGGCGAATGCCGAAACCGGCGGCGCCGCGCAGCAAGCCGACGATGGCGTGGCCGATGATCTCGGCATCGTAATCGGCACGGATCGCCCCGGCGCGCGCGCCGGCGCGGATCTGCGCTGCCCATTGCCCGGCCCAGCGATCGACCAGCCCCTCGCCCTCCGGCGCCTCGCTGGCGATGACCGAGACGTCTGTCATCGCCGCCTTGATCACGCCGGGATTAGACACGGCATAGTCCATGAGCGCCTCGAGCAGCGCGCGGAGCTGCGGCTCGATCCCCTCGACCGTGGCAAGCCGCTCGCGCACGAAGCCTTCGATCTCCGCCCGCGCCGCACCGGCGAAAGCGAGAAAGCAGGCGCGCTTGTCGGCGAAATGCAGATAGAACGTGCCATGCCCGACATCGGCGGCGCGGGCGATGTCCTGCGGCCGCGTCGCATGGTAGCCACGCTTGGTGAAAAGCCGCCGTGCCGCCGCCAGGAGCCGCGCGCGACTCGCCGATTTACGCCGCTCGGCTCGGAGCGCAGGCGCGGCTTTTTCCGGGGCTGGCATCATGGGCGCGGCTCGCTGTTCCAGCTGATAATTTGTCATTCCTGACAAATCGTCAATCGCCTTGACGAAGTCGTCCTTTAATGGGCAGGAAACCTGACGATCCTGGCGGTTCCGCCGGTCCTGCCGCTCATCCACCGCGACCTCGCGCTCGACGAGAAGTCGGTGGCAGCGCTGTCCGGCCTGCCTATTCTGCTGTTCGGCCTCATGGCCGTGCCGGGATCGCTGCTGATCGCGCGGATCGGCGCCCGCCGCGCGATCATCACGGGGCTGCTCGCCGTCGCCCTCGCCTCGGGCTTGCGCGGCGTCGGCGCTTCCTCAGCGATGCTCTTCGCCATGACCTTCGTCATGGGCGCGGGAGTGTCGATCATCCAACCCGCACTGCCAGCGCTGGTGAGCCGGTGGTTCCCGATTTCGGTCGAGCGGGCGACGGCGGTCTATGCCAACGGGCTGCTGATCGGCGAGGTCCTTGGCGCCAGCCTGACCATTCCCGTGATCCTGCCGCTGGCGGCGGGGAGCTGGGAATGGAGCTTCGCCCTCTGGGCGGTTCCCGTGCTGCTCACCGCGATGCTCATGGTACTCGGAACGCCGGAAGTCCCGGTCGCGCCCGCTGCGCCGCGCGTCCGCTGGTGGCCCGACTGGCGCGACCCGCGCCTGTGGCGGCTGGGCCTGCTGCAGGGCGGCTGTTCAGTGCTCTATTTCGCCTGCAACGCCTTCATCCCGGATTACCTTCACGCCACCGGACGGGGCGAGCTCGTCAATGCCTGCCTGACCGCGCTCAATGCCGGGCAGCTCCCGGCATCGCTGCTGATCCTGCTGTTCGCGCGGCGCCTCACCGGCCGGCGCGGGCCCTTCATCGCCGCGGGCGCGATCGGCCTCGTGAGCCTAGCCGGCCTCCTCGTCTCGGGCGAGGCCGGAATGATTGCCAGCGCTGCCGCGATCGGGTTCTGCTCGGCCTTCGTGCTCATCCTGACGCTGGCCCTGCCGCCGCTGCTGGCGGCGCCTGAGGACGTGCACCGGCTCTCCGCGGGGATGCTGGCGATCGGCTACACGCTGTCCTTCATCGTGCCATTCGTCGGCGGCGCGATCTGGGACGCCACCGGATCGCCGGCGATGGCCTTCCTGCCGGGTGCGGTCGGCGCTGCGATCGTGCTTGCGCTGGGGGCGATGCTTCGGCCGGCCGATCAGCGCCGCGGCGCCTGAACGCCGCGGCCCGTCAGCGGTCGTTGAGGGCCTCGACCGCCGCGACGATGAGAGCTGCCATGAGGACCAGCAACAAATAGCCGCCGAGCTGCGCCAACGCTTCCATGTGCCCCTCCGCAGGACGCCGCCACCAACCGCCGGCGAGCGCCCGAGCAACGTAAACGTAGAATACGTCGCTTCGTTCTCACGCAGCGAGCAGGCGCGCCGGCATCGCTTCGACAAGATCACAGTTGCAGCAGCACGCGTTCATCGGCGGCGTTTGCCGCGATCTTTAGCGAAGTTGTCGCGTCAGGAGGGCGCGAGCGCGGCAATGATCTCGGCGTTGGCAAGCGGCCAGCCGATCGTCACCGACATCAGCCGCAAGGCGAAGCGGTGCATCTCCTCGCCGTCCATGGAATCGACGGCGTCCGCGGCGATGACCACGCGGTAGTCGCGGTTCGTCGCCTCGAAGCCGCAACACAGCACACAGGACGAGGTGTTGATGCCCGCGAGGATCAACGTGTCGACGCCGAGCCGCCGCCGCAGGACGAAGTCGAGGCCGGTGCCGAAGAACGGGCTGTAGCGCTTCTTGCCGCCGACGACGATGTCGCGCTTGTCGAGCAGCGCTGGGATGATCTCGGTGCCGCGGCCGCCGATGATGTTGTGCCGCGACATGCCCTTGCGCGCCTTGGCCGGGTCGTTCTCGATCGCGCCCCAGAACGGGTTGGCCATGATTTCGGCGGCATCGCGGTATTCGGTGACGACATGGACGATCGGCACGCCGCGCTGGCGCAAGCTTTGGAACAGCTGCGCGGCGCGGTCGATAACCGGACCGCAGCGCTCCGCCGCCAAGGGCAAGGTCGCCATCTCCGGATCGAGATGGCCGCGATGCATGTCGATCGCCACCGCCGCGGTGCGCTTGGGATCAAGCCGGATCATGGTCTCTCCTGTGTTGCCGCAAGGATGAAGCCGTTCGCCGCGGCGGGCAACGCCTCCCTGGCCATCCGGCCGATAGCGGCGTCGCACGCATTGGACCATATCGCGGTCATGATTGCTTCAGGAGCTGCTGCATGAGCGACCCCACCTCCGATCCGCTCGCGCTCTATTCCGACCGCCTCGCCGCGCTGGTCGAGACGGCCGCGCGCTGCGTCGTCGCTGTCCATGGCGGCGGGCGCCGATCGACGAGCGCCATCCATTGGCGCCCGGGCATCCTCGTCACTGCCGAGGAGGCGCTGGAGCGCGAGGACGACATCGCCGTCACGCTGCCCGACGGGCAGCGCCTCGCGGCGTCGCTCGTCGGGCGCGACCCGAGCGAGGGCGGGCCGATCGCCAGCCATGGCGTCGCCGGCTTCGTCGGTGGCGCCTGGCAGAGCCAGCGCGGCGGCACGATCGATCATCTGCTGCGCCTCGACCTCAACCTGAGCCCCGCCGCCGAGGGCGGCGCGCTCGTCGACACCGCCGGCCGCGTGCTCGGCATGACCGTGCTGGGCCCCAGGCGCCGGGCGCTGGCGATTCCGGCCTCGACCGTCGATCGCGCCGTCGACCAGCTGCTCGCCAAGGGCCATGTCGCCCGCGGCTATCTCGGCGCCGGCCTGCAGCGCGTGCGGGTCGGCGGCGATGCGGGCGAGCGCGGCGTGCTCGTCGTTGCCATCGATCCCGGCGGTCCCGCCGCGCGCGCCGGCCTGCTGGTCGGCGATGTCATCACCCGCTGGAACGGCGCCGCCGTGACGCGCGTGCGCGAGATCATGCGCCTGCTCAGCACCGACAGCGTCGACACGGCGGTCGAGCTCGGCCTGGTCCGTGGCGGCCAGCCGCTGACGCTTGGCATTACCATCGGCGAGCGCCCACTTAGGTAGGGCGGCGCCTCCGCCGCCTGGAACGAGAGCCGATGGTCGCCGTCGCCCTCTATGCCACCGATCCCGCGTCCCGCCGGCTCCTCGAGCGTCTGGCCGGCGAGCAGGCCGGCGTCACCATCGTCGGCACCGCCGACAGCCCCGGGGCGCTCGCGCGGCTCCTCGATCGGACTCAGGTCGAAGCGGTGCTCGCCGATGCGCGCCCGTTCTTGACGGCGCTGCTTGCCGCCGACCGACCGGACGCGGCAACGGCGGAGAACGGCGAGGCCGAGCCGAGCCTGACCCCGCGCGAAATCGAGGTGCTCGCCGCCATGGCCGACGGCGCCTCCAACAAGGTGATCGCGCGCCGGCTCGGCATCTCCTTCCACACCGCCAAGTTCCACGTCGCCTCGATCCTCGCCAAGCTCGACGCCGACAGCCGCACCGAGGCCGTCGCCCACATAGCTCGGCGAGAGCACCTTGTCGGCCGCGCCCCAGACGATGAGCGTCGCGCAGCGGATGCGATGCAGCCGCCGCTCGAGCCGCGTGTCGGCGAGCGGCCAGAGCAGCCGCGCGGCGGCCTCGCTGGCGCGGGTGGTGACGATCGACCATTCCTCCGCTGAGGTGCCCTCGGGCGGCGCCATGTGGTCGGTGTAGGTCTTCGGCTCCACGCAGAGCAGGCTCGGCAATGTTCCGGGCTTCTGTGCCCAGAGATCGGCGGGCGGTGCTTTCTTGTCGTAGAGGCCGAAGGGCGCGATCAACACCAGGCGCCGCACCAGGGCCGGCGACAGCGCGGCAATCTCCGCCGCGAGCGTGCCGCCGACGGACGCGCCCACGAGGTCGGCGCCGGCGAGCCCCGCGCCCTCGACGAGATCAAGCACCGCCGCGACCCAATCGAATAGCGTGTCCAGGCGGTCGTGGCCGGTCGCGCCGGGAAAGCCCGGCAGCGACGGCGCGACGACGCGATGGCGCTCGGCCAGCCGGTCGAGGAACGGCGTCCAGCGCGGCAAGCCGCCGAAGCCGGCGAGATAGAAGACCGGGCTGCCCCTGCCCTTCTCCCATACCCGGCACGGCGCGCCGTTGACCGCGACGCTGCGCTCGGCGAACCCGCTCACTCCGCCGCCTCCCGCGCCGGCGCTTGCGGCACGGCGCGCGCCGGCTTGGGCAGCGGCTTCGGCCACCAGCGGTCCTCCCATTCCTGCTTGAAGAGATCGCGCAGCTGCGGCATCACCTGCTCGGCGAAGAGGCGCGTGTTGTGGTTGGCGAGGTCGCGGCTCATGTTGCCGAATTGCTGCAGCACCATGAGATGGCCGACATTGAGATCGGTAGCGACTTCGCGCAGCTGCGCCGCCACCTCATCGGGCGAGCCGATGATGACGAAGCCCTTGGCGAGGATCTCGTCCCAGGTGGCGCCGCCCGACATCGTCGCGGCGCGCTGCGAGGCGAGCGCCACCTGCGAGGTGATGCGCGCGCGCTGCGTCGCCTCGCTGTTGTAGCCCGGCGGGTTGACGTAGCGGCTGTCGACATGGAGGCAGCGGCCGTAGAAATACTCCGCCGGCTCCTTGTAAAGCTTCATCGCCTCCTCGCGCGTCTGGGCGACGCCGACGAATTGCAGGAAGCCGGCGCGGTAGGGGTTGCGGTCCTTGCCGAGCCGCTCCATCTCGCGCCAGAAGCCCATCATGGTCTCGCGCCCGGCCTTGTAGCCGAAATACGAGAGATAGCAGTAGACGTAGTCCATGGCGGCGCACCACTGCCAGGTCTCGACCGAGCCGCCGCCAGGGATCCAGATCGGCGGACGCGGCTTTTGCACCGGGTGCGGCCAGGTATTGACGTAGCGCAGCTGGTTGAAGCGGCCGTTGAAGGCGAAGGTCTCGCGCCGCGTCCACGCCTCGAGGACGAGATCGTGCGCCTCGATATAGCGCGCGCGCAGCATGCTCGGGTTCTGGCCGTAGGCGAAGCAGGTGTCCATCGGCGTGCCGACCGGGAAGCCGGCGATGAGCCGCCCGCCGGAGATGCAGTCGATCATCGCCATCTCCTCGGCGACGCGCGTCGGCGGATTGTAGAGGGCGAGCGAGTTGCCGAGGACGCAGATCGCGGCATCGCTGGTGCGCCGCGCCAGCGCCGCGGCGATGAGGTTCGGCGACGGCATCAGCCCGTAGCCGTTGGCGTGATGCTCGTTGACGCAGATCGCATCGAAGCCCAGCGCCGCCGCGTATTCGAGCTCGTCCATGAACTCGTTGTAGAGCCGATGCGCCACGGTGGGGTCGAGCAGGCCGCTGTCGATGTCCACCCACACCGAATTGTGCCGCTCGCGGAAATCGTCGGGGAGCTCGGTATATGGCATGAGGTGGAACCACAAGAGCTTCATTTTGTCTCCTCCCGGACGCGCGTTTGCCCGATGTTCCGGTGAATCAGCCGCCGACGCAACATGTTCGTAAAGGGCCACAAAGAAAGCGCCTCATCCGGAGCCTGCCGAAGGACGCACGGTGCTCATGCAGCCGCCACGCTTGACCGCGGACAGCTCTGCTTAATCGCCGAGGGTTAGGAACGGAGCCACCATGCCATACGACCTGAAGATCACCGGCGGCAGCATCATCGACGGCACCGGGCAGCCGCGCTTCCAGGGCGATGTCGGCATCGCCGGCGGCAAGGTGGTGGCGCTGGGCCACGCGCCGGACGAGGCACGCGAGACGATCGACGCCAAGGGCCGCATCGTCGCGCCGGGCTTCGTCGACATCCACACGCATTACGACGCGCAAATCCTGTGGGACCGCATGCTCAGCATCTCGCCCTGGCACGGCGTCACCACGGTGGTGATGGGCAATTGCGGCTTCGGCGTCGCGCCGACGCGGCGGGCGCATCGCGACCTCATCATCCGCACGCTCGAGAAGGTCGAGGGCATGAGCGTCGCCGCGCTGCAGGCAGGCATGGGCGAAGAATGGGGCTTCGAGACCTTCGCGCAATACCTCGACACGATCGCCGCGCGCGGCACGGCGATCAATGTCGGCGCCATGATCGGCCATACCCCGTTGCGTCTCTATGTGATGGGCGAAGCATCGACCGAACGTCGGGCGACGACCGATGAAGTCCTGAGAATGCGCGGCCTGGTGCGCGAGGCGCTCGACGCCGGCGCGGTCGGCTTCGCCACCTCGAAATCACCGACCCATGTCGGCTATGGCGGCCGGCCGGTACCGAGCCGCGCCGCCGACTTTGCCGAGATCCGCGCGCTGGCGGGCGCGCTCGGCGAGGCCGGGCGCGGCGTGCTGCAGGCGACCACCGGCCAGGGCTTGCTGTTCGACGAGTTCGCACAGATCGCGCGCGAGACCGGCGCCAATGTGAGCTGGACCGCGCTCCTCGCCGGGCGCGCGCGCCAAGGCATCGACCACCGCCAGCAGCTCGCCCGCTCGCTGGAGCTCGCGGCGCAAGGCCATCGCATCTACCCGCAGGTGACGCCGCGGCCGCTCAATTTCGAGTTCCAGCTCAGCGAGCCCTTCGTCTTCGAGAGCATGTCGCTGTTCCGCCCGGTGTCGGCGGCCGATTTCGCCGGCAAGAAGCGGCTCTACGCCGATGCCGGCTTCCGCAAGGCGTTCCGCGACAAGATGGACACGGCGCCCGACGAGTTCGT
>WNFI01197802.1_pt1 | contig 12769 bp, 5 predicted proteins | sample 5400471 | NCBI WGS metagenome assembly WNFI01 (sample SAMN13153348, study PRJNA577476) | soil metagenome | isolation source: 100 cm saprolite on Douglas fir-dominated hillslope | place: USA:California | collected 2013-09-17
TCCAAGGATTATCAGATTCAGATCGCCCAGGCGCAACTGAATGATGCCAAGTCACGCGGCGGCGATATTGGTAGTATCGGCTCCGCACAGGCCGCAGTTACTGCCGCGCAGGTCGATCTGGACAATCTGCTTAAGGGTGGTTCCACCGAGGAAGTAGTCCAGGCACAAGCACAGTTGGACGCGGCACAGGTTAGCCTTCAGGCAGCCAAAGACAACCTCACGAAAGCCACACTTGTCGCACCCTTCGATGGCGCGATTGCAAAAATAAACGTACATATTGGCGAACCTGCTCCGCAAGACAACGCGGTGGTCATACTGGATACGCACAGCTTCCTCGTCGATATTCCCGTGGACGAAGCCGACATTAATCAGGTCAGCGTCGGACAACCAGCGCAACTAACGCTGGATGCCTTGCCGGGAGCAGTTGTCAACGGAAAAGTCACCCGCATCGCGGACACGAGCAGCAAAAAGGGTGATGTTGTGACGTATAAGGTCCGTGTGGAAATCGACCCCGCCGGACAACCTTTGCTCACCAGCATGAGCGCGACAACGCGGATCATCACCAGTCAGGCCAAGGATGTTTTGCGAGTCCGCAACCGCTTCATCAGGATGGATCGTGCGACGAACAAAGCCTTCGTTACGGTCCAGCAGCAGGACGGCAGCTATAAAGAGGTCGAAGTAACGGTAGGGATACGCAGCGATACCTACACCGAACTCAAGAGCGGCGTGCAAGAAGGTGACAACATTGCCATCTTGCAGAATCAAGCGGGTCTGCAATTCTCGTAAACGGGGCGATAAATACACAGGGGCGGACCATGTTGGCAAAGCAGCCTCAACGCGAAGTTGTCCTCGACCTTCGCAACATCACAAAAACTTACAGCACGGGCACGCTTGACGTACAAGCTCTACGTAGTGTGTCATTGAGTATCCATCGCGGCGAATTTGTCAGCATTATGGGGCCATCGGGCAGCGGCAAAAGTACGTTGCTGCATATTCTGGGCGCGCTCGACAAGCCAACCAGCGGGGAATATTACCTGGATGGCGTTGACGTGGCGAAGCTGAACGCACGCCAACTTGCTGTCGTTCGCAACCGCAAAATCGGCTTTGTATTCCAGAGCTTTAATCTGCTTAAACGGACAAGTGCCGTGCGACAGGTCGAACTGCCACTGATTTATGCGAGGGTACGCAACCGGCTCAGTCAGGCTCGCAGCGCCTTGGAGTCAGTAGGTCTGCGTGCAAGGCTACACCATCTGCCGAGTGAACTTTCTGGTGGACAGCAGCAGCGCGTGGCAATCGCCAGGGCCGTTGTCAGTGCGCCCGCTATCATTCTCGCCGACGAACCAACTGGCAATCTGGACTCCAGCAGCGGCATCGAAGTATTGAAGATATTTCAGGAAATGAATCGCGAAAAAGGGATGACGCTCATTATCGTCACCCATGATCCCTTCGTAGCCCGCCACACAGATCGGATTATTATGTTGCGGGATGGGAACATCGTCGCCGACCAGGCTGTGCGTAATCCGATTCAGGCCGGAAGCGTTGAGCGGACTTCCGAACTCTCACAACTGGACGATGGCATCACGGAACCCAGCTTTGTGAAGCGACAGGAGTTGAATGAATGAGTATCCTTGAGTCGTTCCGACTGGCGTTTACTGGCCTGATGGCGAACCGCCTGCGCTCGATCCTGACCATGCTAGGCATTATCATCGGCGTCAGCGCGGTCATTGCCCTGGTCAGCTTCGGGCAGGGTATTCAGAGTTACATTGTGAATACGTTCAATTCGCTTGGCTCCAACCTCGTTTATGTCGTGCCAATGACTCCGAGTGGTCCGAATTCCAAAAATATCAAGGCTAAGCCGCTGACAATTGAAGATGCAAAGGCCATCGCCAATCCCTTCCAGGTTTCAGGCGTCAAAGTAAGTGCGCCCGTCTACTCGATTTACGCTGTCGCGGCGGTGGGCAAAAACGCTCCTGTCATGCAGGTCGCTGGCGTGACACCAAGCTGGCAAGTAGCGCGGGAATGGTATCCAAAGGAGGGGCGCTTTTTCGACGAGACTGAAGTGAATACATCCGCAGCGGTTACCGTTCTCGGCACTTCAACCGTCAAAAAGTTGTTTGGTGCAGGGGCGCATCCCGTTGGGGAGGAAATCCGTATCAACAACATCCCCTTCCGTGTCATCGGTGTGCTCACATCAAAAGGCGGCGGGGGCACTCTCGGCGATCCTGACGAGACGATAGTTGTGCCGCTCACCACTTCGCTTACCCGATTGGGCGACGAGTCAGCGCGTACCAGTAGCGGCGTCTTTTCCGTCACGGCGATCATGGTCAAAACCGCCAGCGACAAAGACATCGAGCCAGTCAAAAAATCAATTGAGAAACTGCTGCTGGATCGCCATCAGGTTGAATATCGTGGTGACGAGGATTTTCAGGTAATCACCTCCGACCAAATCCTGTCGATCTTTGGCAGCATCACGGGCTTGCTGACGGTATTTCTCAGCCTCATCGCGGGGATCAGTCTGGTCGTAGGCGGCATCGGCGTGATGAACATTATGCTGGTTTCGGTCACGGAACGGACGCGGGAAATCGGACTGCGTAAGGCACTCGGCGCGCGCTACCGCGACCTGATGATGCAATTCTTGATTGAGAGCATTGTACTATCGGTCATTGGCGGTCTGATTGGAATTTTGCTCGGAGCACTCGTCGCGTTCGCGGCAACCAAGGCTATCCCAAGTCTATCGCTTTCAGTAACCCTTCCATCAGTTTTGATTGCAACGGGCGTTAGTACCGCGATAGGTGTCTTTTTCGGCCTGTATCCTGCCAGCCGCGCGGCCAGCATGAGTCCAATCGAGGCGTTGCGCTATGAATAACATCATGAGAGGGATTAGAAGCAACATCACACTCCCGTCATTTTTGGATAATGTGTGGGTCGCCATCAATGCGCTGCTGATGAATAAGCTGCGCACGCTGCTTACGACGCTTGGCATCTGCATCGGCATTGCGTCCGTAATCATCATGGTGTCGGCGGGAGAAGCCGTGCAGAATTACATCTCGCGCCAATTCATGAGTATTGGCCCCGATCTGGTGTATGTGCTGCCTTCCGGTGCGTTGGACCTTGGGCGTGGCGACCCACAATCAAACGGTCAAAGCGCCTCGTTTTCATCGCTGACAATGCGAGATGTCGCAAAACTCGAAGATCCATTCAATATGCCAAACGTGAAAATGGTAATCCCGGAACTTGAGATGATGCGGACAACTGAATATGGTTCCAGCCAGATACGCGGGCAAGTGGTTGGCGTGCCTGAAACTTATTTTGGAGTGGTCCGCTGGAACGTCACTTCGGGACGCCTGATGGACGAGCAGGATAGCCTCACCAGTGCTCGTGTTGCGGTGCTCGGAAATAACCTGGTAGCAAAGCTCTTTCCAGATGGCGTTAATCCCATCGGCGAAACGATCCGCGTAGGCGGCGTGCCGCTCAAAGTCATCGGCGTGCTGGAAAAGTTCGGCGGCGGTGGAGGCCTTGACACGGGGCAAAATGACGTTGTGGTTGTGCCGCTGACAACTGCGCAATCCCGGCTGCAAACCGAACGCAACGTCTCAGGTGAACTGCCATTGAGCGGAATCATTTTGCAGGCGACAAGCATCACCTCAATTGATGATGTCTCCAGCGCTGCCACGAAGCTTATGCGGCGTGAGCACAAAATCAACGCCTTCAAAGACGACGACTTCACTATCACAACAACGCGCGATTTGCTCAACAGTTTTAACGCGGTGATCGGCATTGTCACCATTTTCTTGAGCGTCATTGCTGGCATCAGTCTCCTGGTGGGCGGCATCGGCGTCATGAATATCATGATGGTGACGGTCACTGAGCGGACGCGTGAAATCGGGCTGCGAAAAGCAGTCGGCGCACGGTATCGGGACATCATGGGGCAATTTCTAACGGAAGCCACCGTTATCTGTTTTATTGGGGGCGCGGCAGGGCTGTATCTGGCATTGCTGGCGATGCTGGCGGTGCAAGCTGCCATCCCGGCGCTCGGTGCAACTGTCAGTCCACGCAGCATCGTGCTGGCAGTGGGCGTTACCACGCTGATCGGTATGTTTTTTGGCCTTGCCATTCTCCTGGGCAGCATCGTGATTGGCGCGATTCATCTTTGGCGAAGCAACCAACGAAGTAGCTGGCTCAGTGCGATTGTGTTGATCATAGCCGTTGTCATTATCATTGTCGGCATTATCGGCGTGATGCCAACACTGCTCGCACAATTCGGTGGTCCAGTTGATGTGGCGGCGCAAGGCACAGCGAGTCCGTTGACCGTCGCTCAACCGGTAGTGCTCGAAACGACTATGCCCACCAACACCTCCACGCCAACCGTCACGCCAACTCATCTACCAACACTCACACCAGCCCCTTCGGAGACAGAAATTGTGCTGGTAACTCCCATTACCTATACCGCTGCCGATACGGCTGCCACAACGGATTGCAGTGTGATTGCCAAAACCATGCTCAATTTGCGGGGCGATCCCTCTGTGAATCAACAGGCCATTGGACGAATATTCGCGGGTTCTCTACTCCCGGTCACAGGTCGTTCAGCCGATAAACAATGGTGGCGCGTGACCAGCAATATTGGCAACATGACCGTAGAAGGCTGGGTCAATGTCCAGTATGTCACGGCTGACAAGGCGTGCGACGATAGCAAAGTTCCCATCATTGACCCGACTGTCATGCCATTACGCACTCCATGATAGTTATCGCGTTGCAGGCTGCGTTAAATAACCCTGTTAGCCGCACCTAGCAGCGCTTACGATGGGTGTTTCTCCGTCGATCATGGTATACTCTCACGAGAGACAACGCAGCCGAACGTTGGTAAATTCATCCCGGCTGGCTAGATCACATACTCCTTTCGCTGCAAGTTCATTAGCCTTTCAACAAATCCACGCGAGATAATTTAACCAACCTCGGTTCCACAAATTAATCTAACCACAAGTTGTAAGGTTAAGGAAAGGAGGAACGATGTTCGATCCTATTCTCGTCCCGTTGGATGGGTCTTCGCTTGCTGAAGGCGTTTTACCACATGTCGTGTCGATAGCTCAACCGTTTGAGGCAAAAGTTATACTGCTTCGTGTGCTAGGACAGAACCAGGCAATTGAATCAGGATCATCATTTGATCCATTAAACTGGCAGATTAAAAAGGCCGAGGCCAAATTCGACCTGGATAGAGTCGCCGCGCAGCTTCAAGCGCTGAAGATAACAACACAATCTGACGTATCGGAAGGGTCGCCCGCCGACTCGATCAATGAATTTGCCCAGGCTCATGGCGTAAACTTAATTATTCTCAGCAGTCAGGGGAATAGCGGTCTCAGTGAATGGGGAATCAGCAGCACCGTTCAGAAAATTATGCTGAGCGCGCCTACCTCGATTTTGATTGTACGGGCGCAGCAGCAGACGATTAGTGAGTTAAAAGAATACCGTTACCAACGAATTCTTGTCCCACTGGATGGCTCCTGGCGTGCTGAATATGTTTTGCCGATGGTAGCGACATTGGCCCGCTATCACAAATCGCAGGTTCACATTGTGCATGTGGTGACCAGACCAGAAATGGCCCGTCACATGCCTCCGAGTCCAGAAGATATTGAATTGTCAAATCGACTCGTGGAACGCAATCAGGAAGAGGGGATGCGTTACCTGGAGCAATTGAAGGCGCGAGCACCTCTAGAAGATATAGAGGTGCAAACACATCTTCTGGTCGGTGACAATGCTATCGTAACGCTACACCAGTTTGTCGAGCGGGAATCAATAGATATAGTCGTTTTTAATGCACATGGCTATTCGGGAGTTGAACAATGGCCCTATGGAAGCATGGTCAATAACTTTGTCCTGTACAGTAAAGTGCCGCTCCTGGTGGTACAGGACGTTTCAACGAGGCAGGAACCCGCCGCTGCGGATGTTGCCGTCAGAGGTCGCATAAGCCATTAGCAACGTGTATGTTTTATTGCGGTTTCTTATCCCTGCTCCGATGTTTGCTAGTCGTAGTCAAGCGAGTGCCAACAAAATCTGGAATCTACCTCATCGAGGTGTTTGCTCATGCAAGCTGCCGTGCCAGTAGTTACGTCTGAACAAATCGACACAGGCAAAGGGAAACTCCTGGAGAAGCTTGCTCATCAGTTAGCTGAAAATCATACTGTTGAGCACAATTTTGAACAAAAGACCTTAGTTTTGGACCGCCTGAAAGCGTGGTCACGAACGCTATTTCTGGCTTATCGCCATTTCCGAACCTCGTCCTCCAAAAACATCGCGTTTTCTTATGCCAGTGAATGGATGCTGGACAATTTTTATATAGTCGAACAGACATTGCGCCAGATCCGCGAAGATTTGCCGCCCGGTTATTATCGAGAGTTGCCCAAACTTGACACCACAGCCATGAAAGGATACCCGCGCATTTTTGTCGTGGCGTGGGAACTGGTCGGTTACAGCCAAAGCCAGCTTGAGCTAAACCAGATTGTCGCCTTTTTTCAGAGCTACCAGGAGGTCAGGCCGCTGACGATAGGCGAACTCTGGGCCGTGCCGATCATGCTGCGCATTGGAATTATCGAGCGACTTGCCGAAGCTGCTGCGGCGATTACAGGTATTAACACTACAGACAACCTCAAAGTGCTCCCGATTCTCCCGCTGGCTGCCCATTTACCAGATGAAACGATTATCGCCAATTGTTTTCTTAGTTTGCGGCTCCTGGCAACTGTCGATTGGAAAGCTTTCTTCGCAAAAATCAGCCGCGTTGAACAGGTACTACGTCGCGATCCAGCAGGCATTTATGCTGCGATGGATTTTGAAACACGCAACTCCTATTGCAAAGTGATTGAGGAACTGTCGCGACATTCAGACCTGACAGAAGAAGGCGTTGCAGAAGAGGTCGTTGCTCTTGCCCAGGCGACACAAAAAGACGCCGACAAGATGTCGCAGAACGGGCGCAACCGCCTCACCAGTATTCAACGGGTAACGCATGTCGGGTTCTATCTCGTCGATACGGGTCTCGCTCAACTTGAAATCCATGTAAATTATCGACCCAATTGGCAAGTACGATTGCGTGGCTTCGTCCTCAGCCATGCGACCCCGACCTATCTGGGCAGCATCACATTACTCTCTACAGCCGTCCTGATAGGCTTGCTGTATTATGTTGCTGCCGCTGGCGGTTCGCTCCTTCAGGTCATCGCCGTTGGCCTACTTGGATTTGTACCGGCAATGTCAATCGCAATCAGTGTGGTTCACGGGATAATTACGCGCTCGCTGCCACCACGCACCTTGCCGCGCATGGATTTCTCGAAGGGCGTTGCACCAGAATGCCGTACAATGGTTGTCATTCCAGCCCTATTGACCAGCAAAATTGACATTGATTCTTTGCTGCAAGACCTGGAGCTACATTTTCTTCGAAATGACGACCCTCAACTAACCTTTGCGCTGCTAAGCGATTTTACCGATGCCCCAACGCAGCAGACACCCGACGATCAACCGCTGCTTGAGCACGCTATCGCTGGCGTCGAGGCGCTCAACCGCAAATATCCCGACGCTGCACCCTTTTACCTGTTTCACCGCGAACGCAGATGGAATCCATCCGAAGGGATATGGATGGGTTGGGAACGCAAGCGGGGCAAGCTCCACGAGTTCAACAGCCTGATTTTGAATAAGGGCCAAACTTCATATTCCACTCAAATTGGCAACCTCCGTATTTTGCATGAGGTTGTATACGTCATTACACTCGACACAGATACTGTGTTACCACAAGGGGCGGGCAGTCGTCTCATTGCGACCTTGGCTCACCCGCTCAACCGAGCCGAACTCGCTGCCGATGATCGCACGGTTGTCGCCGGATATACGGTACTTCAACCCCGAGTGGAGGTCAAACCAACCAGCGCGAACCGATCCCTTTTTGCCCGGATATTCGCTGGCGACGCCGGACTCGATCTGTATACGCTGGCTGTTTCTGATGTGTATCAGGATTTATTCGGCGAAGGCATTTATGTGGGGAAGGGCATCTACGATGTTGCCGCTTTTGAGCGAACTCTGGCGGGCTGGACTGCGGAAAACACGCTGCTTAGCCACGATCTATTCGAGGGAATTCTTGGGCGTACGGCCCTCGTCACTGATGTAATTCTATACGAGGATTATCCAGCCCGTTACCTCGCTTATACAGAGCGCCTTCGACGCTGGATTCGCGGGGATTGGCAGTTGTTAGATCCTGATTATTCTGACTCCAGCTATTCCTATCGCGACACAAACAGTTATTTTAGCCGGACAGCATTTTGGGCAGGAATCGTTGGGAGAGGCCGTTCAACCTGTGGGAGTCCGCGTGCTGCGTTGGGCACTTTCCGTCGTCTTTTTGCCCTATGAGGCGCTCATCTCACTCGACGCAATTGGGACAACGCTGATCCGGGTGTTTATCACGCGCAAGCATTTGCTCCAATGGACAACGAGCGCTCGCACAGCGCGACTGTTTGCGAGGATCGCCCGCTTCGAGACATGGCAGCGCATGGTCCTCGCTCTCGCATTCGTTGTCATGCTGGGAATAGCCACCGCTCTCGTCAATCCGGCAACTTTGATAGTTGCCGGCCCTTTGTTGGTGATCTGGTTGGTGGCACCGCAAATTGCCTACTCAATCAGCCAACCTATCATTCATGCACCCGCAGCGCTGTCTGAAGCTCAAATCGACAAACTGCGGGGTATCGCGCGGCGGACGTGGGCATTTTTCGAGCAGTTTGTTGGTCCCGACGATCACTCGCTGCCGCCCGATCATTTTCAGGAATCGCCGCGTGGCATTATCGCGCACCATACGTCGCCCACGAACATCGGCTTGCTATTGCTCTCGACGTTAGCAGCATACGATTTGGGCTATGTTGGCTTGCTTGAACTGGTGGTGCGTCTGCGTTCGACATTCGAGACACTCGATAAATTGGAAAGTTATCGGGGCCATTTACTGAACTGGTATGATACACGCTCGCTGGAACCCTTGCCTCCGCGCTATGTTTCTACCGTAGACAGCGGTAATCTTGTCGCCTGTCTGCTAGCGCTCCGGGAAGGATGCCTCGCGCTCGCCAACGCGCCCATCGTAGGTGAGCAGCAGTGGCAAGGCGCGCTCGACCTCCTGACGCTCTTGAATGATCTAATCAGTGATCTGGGTGGGAACAAATCCGACCCGGCAGTCGTAGCTTTTCAGGACGAATTAGACGCTATCCGTGCTCACATCATTCCCATTCAGAATTTGCCCGACCAATGGGTTTCTACACTTACATGGCTCTCCAAAGACGGTTGGGGCAAAATATCCAACCGATTGATGGAACTACTGGAAAGCCACCTGCCCAACTTGAATGCAGGTAGTTTGAGCGGGCTGCATCTCTATCTAGAAAAATTTCACCAGCAACTGACAGTAATGCAGCGAAATATCGACTTTTTAGCCCCCTGGTTGAGCGCGATAAATGATCCGCCGGACCTGTTTATCAGGGCGGAGAGTCCGTTAGCGCAGGATTGGCAGGCTTTCAAGACGAGCGTTCTCAGCGATATTCCGGGGCTAGCGCAAGCCCCATCGTGCTATGACGAAATAAAGGCTCAACTCAAGCAATTGCAAACGGCATTGACTGCCAATCCTGGCGCGGCGGAAGAGGTATCGGCAGCACATACCTGGTGTCAAAAATTGAGCGATGATCTGAGTTCCGCGCGCTTGAGTGTGCAGACCCTGCTCATTGGTTATCGCGATCTTGCGGTGCAGGCCGAGACCTGGGTTAATGCGATGGACTTCCAATTTCTGTTCGACGAGCAGCGGCAGGATTTCCATATCGGTTATAACGTAACAACGGAAAAACTTGATGCCAATCACTATGACCTGCTGGCCTCCGAAGCACGTATTGCTGGCCTGATTGCCATTGCCAAAGGTGATGTCCCGACAAGCCACTGGTTGCATTTGGGCCGACCCGTGACAAAAGTGAATGGCGAACAGGTACTCCTTTCATGGAGCGGAACCATGTTTGAGTATCTCATGCCGACACTTCTGCTACGTAATTACGAAGGCACCTTACTATCCGAAAGCTGCTATGCTGCCGTTGATGCTCAGATTCGCTATGCGGAACAGAAGAACATCCCCTGGGGCGTCTCTGAGTCGGGCTTCTATGCTTTCGACGCGAACATGAACTATCAGTACCGGGCGTTTGGTGTGCCCAAGCTGGGCTTCAAACGTGAACTTGCCGACGACCTGGTTGTTTCGCCTTATTCATCACTGATTGCGCTTTCAATGAAGCCGCAAGCGGTTGTAAGCAATATGCGCCATCTTGATGATTTACAAATGATAGGGCGATACGGTTACTACGAGTCTATTGATTTCACGAAGACGCGCCTTCCGGCGGGGCAGTCCTATGCTATTGTACAGTCGTATATGGCACACCACCAGGGCATGATTTTCCTCGCCGTCGGCAACTATTTAACGCACGATAGAATGATTGGCCGTTTGCACAGTAACGCCCGCATCCAGAGTGTCGAATTGCTCCTTCAGGAGAAGGTTCCCCGCGACGCACCCATCGACTACCCTCATCAAGAGACAGCCGCGGAACTCCAGCCGGTTACGCCACCTGTGAGCTTCGTTCCCTGGCGCGTGCCTGCCAATAGCCCTACTCCTCAGGTCCATTTTCTTTCGCAAGGGCGTTACGGACTTCTGATTACCAATTCAGGCGGCGGCTATAGCCAATGGCAGGATGTTGCGCTAACACGTTGGCAGGCCGATTCAACGCTGGATAACTGGGGAACCTGGATCTATGTTCAGGACTGTGACAGCGACGAGTTCTGGTCAGCTACGTCTCAGCCGACGGGTTCAACACCCGACAAACAGGAAATCGTGTTTCACCCACATAAGGTGGAGTTTCATCGTTGGAGTAACGGTATCTCCGTTCACACGGAAGTCACCGTGGGTTCGGACGATATTGAATTCCGGCGAATAACCCTATTGAATGATAGCGACGAGCCACGACGGTTAAAGCTCATTAGTTACGGAGAGGTTGTGCTTGCTCCGCAGGGGAACGACCAACGCCATCAAGCATTTAGCAAGCTCTTTGTCGAGAGCGAATATGATGCGGACACAAATGCGCTCCTATTCCGCCGCCGTCCACGCACGGCTCAGGAAAAGCCGCCGTATTTGCTTCATGCGTTGGTGATCGAGCCGGGATTTAAGGTCACGGGTGAATACGAGACTGATCGAGCGCGCTTCCTGGGACGAGGCCAGACTCCCCGTTCACCACAAGCGTTTCAGCGGGGCAAGTTATCTGGGACTGTGGGCGCAACGCTCGATCCAATTATGTCTTTGGGGCAAGACATCGACCTTGCTGCACATGCAAAAGCCGAAGTTATTTACTTGAGTCTGGCGGCTCCTACGCGGGCGGAAGCGTTGGCATTGGCCCGTCGTTATCAATCCCAGATGATGGTTAATCGGGCGTTCGACGAGTCGCGAGCGCGAAGTGAAATCGAAATGATGAATCTGGGACTTAATTCGTCGGGCGTTGAGCACACGCAGCAGCTTCTATCCCTATTGCTCTACCCGGCGGATGAACTGCGTGCTCCTATCGAAACGCTCACAAAAAACCAAAAGGGGCAGCCCGGCCTATGGGCGTATGGGATTTCCGGTGAATATCCGATTCTGCTGCTGCAAGTTCATGATGCCGATTCGGTATTGATACGTGAGGCACTGCAAGCCTACGTCTACTGGTATAACCGGCAGATCAAGGTCAACTTGGTGATCCTTAATCGCCAGGATACGGGTTATTCCCTTGATTTGCACAACGAATTATTCCGGCAAATCAAGCATATGGATATTGCTGACCGCATCAACAAGCGTGACGGCATTTTCCTGCTGCGTGTTGACCAGATCGCGGAAGTCGATAGGATACTGCTTGAAACAGTAGCGCGGGCTATCCTCGACGACACGAAAGGTTCTCTGGCCGACCAATTAGAGCGTTTGGGAGAGCCGCCCTCCCGATTACCTGCATTTACGCCAACGCTTGCCGGAACGCCAGATACTGAGCCAACACCCGACATTGAACGTCCGACAGACTTAATTATGGACAATGGGCTTGGCGGCTTCAGCCCGGATGGGCGCGAATACGTGATTTATGTGCGACCCGATGCGTGGACACCGCATCCCTGGATCAACGTGATTGCCAATCCAGACTTCGGGTTTATGGTATCGGAAGCTGGTTCAAGCTGCACGTGGGCTGAAAACAGCGGTGAGAATCGTCTGACGCCCTGGCGCAACGATCCCGTGAGCGATGTACCGGGCGAGGCACTGTATCTGCGGGATGAGGAAACGGCGTCCATCTGGTCGCCCACGCCGCTGCCAAGTGGGGCGGCAACACCTTACCTGATCCGGCACGGCGCTGGGTATTCCAGCTTTGAAAGTCAAAGTCATGGGTTAAAACAGCAAGTGCGAATGTTCGTCGCGCCGGATGCCCCAGTCAAGATTGTGCAAATGCGACTACAAAATATGTGGACACGTCCGCGCCGGAACACCTCTACGTATTATGCAGAGTGGGTTCTAGGGACAACACGCGATGCTATGCAGCCCTATATCGTGCCGGAATTCGAGCCTGATACTCAGGCGCTGCTGGCATACAACCGATACAACATTGAGTTTGGAGAACGTGTTGCGTTTCTGGCTGCAAACAAACGGCCACACAGTGTCACGGCGGATCGCAGTGAGTTCTTGGGTATCGGCAGAAGTGTTAGCAATCCGGAAGCATTGAAGCGT
>WNFI01643494.1_pt1 | contig 12769 bp, 11 predicted proteins | sample 5400471 | NCBI WGS metagenome assembly WNFI01 (sample SAMN13153348, study PRJNA577476) | soil metagenome | isolation source: 100 cm saprolite on Douglas fir-dominated hillslope | place: USA:California | collected 2013-09-17
TTGAACGAACCTGAAGGGCCACATGCCAGGTGACGAAGTGCTCCGGCAGTCGGAGCAGCGATATCGGCTCCTATTCGATAGCAATCCGCACCCCGTGTGGGTCTATGACCGGGAAACGCTGGCCATCCTCGACGTGAATCAGTCCGCGCTCCGCAATTACGGCTACTCGCGCGAAGAATTTCTCTCTCTGACGATCAAGGACTTTCGCCCTTCCGAAGACATCCCTGCCCTTTTGGAAAGCGTCGCGAGTGCGTCGTCAGATGCAAGGAGCGTCGGAGCCTGGCGGCATCGCAAGAAAGACGGAAGCCTGATCGACGTCGAGATCACCTCCCATCCAATCGTTTACGGCGGCAGAGAAGCGCGTCTCGTCGTTGCCACCGATATCACCCAACGTAAACAGGCCGAGGAAGCATTGCGGCAGAGTGAGGAACGGTTTCGCCTGATGGTCTCCGGGGTAAAGGACTACGCCATTTACTTGCTTGATCCCGAGGGCCACGTGATCAGTTGGAACGATGGGGCCGAGCGCATCAAAGGGTATCGAGCCGAGGAAATCATCGGTCAGCACTTCTTTCGGTTTTATCCGGCTGAGGATGTGGTCCGAGGCAAGCCTTGGTATGAACTGAAGGCCGCAGGGCAGCAGGAGCGATTCGCAGACGAGGGCTGGCGCGTGCGCAAGGACGGCTCGCGTTTCTGGGCCAATGTACTAATAACTGCGCTGCGCGATGAGGCGGGGCAACTGCGTGGGTTCGGAAAAGTCACCCGCGATATGACCGAGCGCAAACAGATCGAGGACACGCTTCATGCGAGCGAAGAAAGATTTCGTAGTCTTGCCGAAACGGCTAACGATGCCATCCTCTCGGCAGACAGTCGGGGCAACATCGTCTACTTCAATCGCGCGGCCGAACGGATCTTCGGTTATTTCTCGAAGGAGATCATCGGCCAGCCACTCACCCTGCTCATGCCCGAGCGGTTTCGCAATCTGCACCGGCAAGGGATCGATCGTTTTCTGAGGACCGGCGAAACGCGGGTCATCGGCAGGACCGTTGAATTGGTGGGCCGGAGAAGGGATGGGGGCGAATTTCCGCTCGAACTTTCTTTGTCCAGTTGCAAAACCAGCGATGGAATATTCTTTACGGGAATCCTGAGCGACATCACGGAACGCAAGCTGGCCGAACAACAGATTCTTCTTCGTACCGCCCAACTGGAAGCCGCGAACGAGGAACTCGATGCCTTCAGCTACTCGGTCTCCCACGATCTGCGCGCTCCGCTTCGCAGCATTGATGGCTTCAGCCAGGCGTTGCTCGAAGATGGCGCTGACAGGCTCGATGACCAGGGAAAGGATCATCTTCATCGCATCCGCGCCGCGACCCAGCGGATGGGATTGCTGATCGACGATCTGCTGAACCTCTCGCGCGTAACACGTGCCGAAATTCATGCGGAAAGACTCGACATCAGCGCCCTCGCGCGCTCCATCGCGGCCGAGTTCCAAAAGACCCAGCCGGAGCGGAGGATGGAGTTCCGGATCGAGGATGGCCTCGAAACCACAGCGGATGCGCGCCTGTTGCGGCTGGTCCTCGAGAATTTGCTGGGCAACGCCTGGAAATTCACATCGAAGCGTGCATCGGCGTGCATAGAGTTCGGCAAGACGCATCTCAACGGCGCGCACGCCTATTTCGTTCGTGACGACGGCGCCGGATTCGACCCGGCCTACGCCGACAAGCTCTTCGGGGCCTTCCAGCGACTCCATGCGGTGACGGAATTCCCTGGAACGGGGGTTGGTCTCGCGACTGTGCAACGCATCATCCACCGGCACGGCGGACGCGTTTGGGCGGAAGGCGCAGTGGAGCGCGGTGCGACTTTCTATTTCACACTGGCGGAAACGCCGTCTTGAAGGAGCGATGCCTTGGAACACAAACTCATACTACTCGTGGAAGACAGTCCTGATGATGAAGCCCTAACGTTACGCGCGCTGAAAAAGAACAACATCGCAAACCAGGTGGTTGTTGCGCGAGATGGCGTCGAAGCCCTCGATTATCTGTTCGGCACGGGAACCCATGCCGGCCGGGACATGAACGTCATGCCCCAGGTGATTCTTCTGGATCTCAAGTTGCCCAAGATCGATGGTTTCGAGGTTCTGCGACGGCTGCGGGCAGAAGAACGCACAAAACTTCTCCCCGTGGTCATCCTGACAACCTCCAATGAAGAAAAGGACCGGTTGAACAGTTATGGACTCGGTGCAAACAGTTTCGTACGTAAACCAGTGGAGTTTGGCCAGTTCATCGAGGCCGTGGGCCGGTTGGGCCTTTACTGGCTGCTGTTGAACGAAACGGCTCCACTGTAAAGGAGGGCATAAATGGGGGCAGCACTTCGAGTGTTGTTCATCGAGGATTCGGAGGACGATACCGCGCTGCAGGTTCGAATGCTGCGCCAAGCGGGTTACGACATCGACTTTGAGCGCGTCGACTCGCCAAGCGCTCTGACGGGTGTCCTGGGGCAGAAGTGGGACCTCATCATCTCTGATTACAGCATGCCGCACTTCACGGGATCGGATGCTCTGAGACTGGTTAGGGATAGGGACTTAGAGGTCCCATTCATATTTGTTTCCGGCACCATCGGTGAGGATACCGCAGTGGCTGCTTTGAAGGTCGGTGCTCAAGACTATTTGATGAAGACGAATCTGAGCCGTCTGATTCCCGCCGTCCGGCGCGAGATACATGAAGCCGAAGAACGAAAGCAGCGCCGGCGTCTTGAACAGCAGATCCACCAACTACAGAGGTTTGAGGCTATCGGAAGACTTGCGGGCGGAGTGGCCCATGACTTCAACAACGTGATTGGAGCCATCCTGGGATGGGCGGACATGGGCTATGAGGAAGCGCCTCCCAGGAGCCGCGTCCAGGAACGATTCCAAATGATTCGCTCTCAAGCGGAACGTGCCGCGGGTCTCACGCGTCAACTGCTGGCCTTCGCCCGGCGCCAGATCCTGCAACCATGCAACACAAACCTGAATGAGCTCGTAAGGGCAGGGATCAGTCTTCTGCGAAACGTAATCGGCGAGCGAATTGAAGTTCAAACCGCGCTTGCTCAAGACCTATGGGTAACCTGGGCAGACCCCACCCAGGTTGAGCAGATACTGATGAACCTGTGCCTCAATGCACGCGACGCGATGCCCGCCGGCGGACGACTGTTGATCGAGACGCAGAATGTTGAGATCGAAGAAGACTACCATCGTGTTCATCCCTACGCTCTTCCCGGACGCTATGTCTTGCTTCGCGTCTCTGACACTGGCGCCGGCATGGACGCAGCGACTTTGGAGCACATCTTTGAGCCCTTCTTCACGACCAAAGAAATGAGCAAAGGTACGGGCCTCGGCTTGGCAACGGTTTATGGAATTGTGAAGCAGCACAAGGGCTTCATTGACGTGGACAGTGCGCCGGGCCAAGGCTCGATATTTCGAGTGTATCTGCCGGCTGGAGCGGGCCTCGGGAAAGCCCCAGAAGATCGCACTAACGATACTTTCCGTGGCGGGCACGAAAGGATCCTGGTGGCCGAGGACAACGAGGGGCTGCGGAAAGCAGCCAAGGAGATACTTGAGACCCTAGGTTATCAGGTGATCCTCGCAAAGGACGGAGCGGAAGCAGTTCGGATCTTCGAGAACATTCATGACAGGATCGACTTGGTTTTCATGGATGTGGTGATGCCGGGCCTGAATGGTCCAGAGGCGTATGCCCAAATGTGCGCGGTAAAGCCTAACGTTCCCGTGCTATTCACGACCGGCTACGCGACCGAGGCGAACCTGTCGCCAGCTCGGTTGCCGGTGCCTGCTGCGATCCTCGACAAACCTTACGGAATGAAGGTCCTCGCTCAGAAGCTAAGGGCAGTTTTGGACCGGAAGAGCGAATAGCGGTTTCCCATGTTTGTTAGACTTGCGCACTCACTCGGGAATGTATTGTTAGCGGTTAGTGAAGACGGGACAAGGGCCGGGTGCGGCGAGATTGGATCGGCGCCAAGACGCAGTGGTTGAGGTCCTTCAGGCATCCTCGGCGGATGCCTTCAGGATGACAAATCACAGAGGATGTTGAACAAAGAGGGAGAGTTAGCGAGATGAACTCGCCGCTGCAAAGGCCAGGAAAAGACTACTTCCTCGGCGTGTGCAATTTGAGCGGCAGGATTTTTGCGTAAGACTTGAAATCGGGGTCGGCGGCAAAGATGGACCAGTCGCGAGCGATGGCGATGGCGCAAATCAGGATGTCGGAAACGGATACGGCCACGCCCCTGGCACGGCACTCGTTGCTCGCTTTTGCCGCGGCTTCGTAGTCCGAGGTGGCAGCGGGCTCATCGGGAAAGGAACGGAGTACGCCGCGCAGCTTTTCGTATTGATTGGATGTCCTAATGCCGGATAACAGCTCCTGGCGCACCAATCCGATGATTCTGGCGCGGCCCTCTTTGATCAGGTTGGTCAGCTCGGCGACGGCCGCGCGCTCGCCGGGATTGAGGTCGTGCGCTTTCCTGCGCAGTGCCAGGGACCAAATCGAGGTATCAACAAGAACGTTCACGCGCGCTTTCTGGTGCGTTCTTTCTTGTAATCGTAGTTGCGCTCGTAGTCGATAGTGCCGAAGAGCGGCAGGATGTCCTGCTGTTTGCGCCGCTGGATGTATTCATCCAAGGCGGCCGTGACGGCATCTTTCTTGGTGCGGTGGCGGCCCAGTTTCTGGGCTTCTTCAATCAAGCGGTCGTCGATGGCCAGATTGGTAGGCATAGGTCGCCCTCGACCATAGTTTACACATTTTGATGTGTAAGCTCAATGGGATAGTGATGTGTAGAAACTGTGGGTTCGTGGGGGAAGTGGCTGAAAGCGCTGGCGAGTGCGGGGAAGTGAAAGAAAAGGAGCGGGTCTGAAGACCCGCCACTACAAAGCGAGGCACGAGGCTTCAGCGGAGAGAGCGGAGCGCGCCTTTGATGGCGACGAGGACCAGGAAAAGGCCGAGGGTGAAGATGGGGGCCCAGGGGAGCCAGTTCCAGACGGGCCGATCGATCATGGCTAGCGTGGGATTGGCGGGATCGTATAGGACGATCACGGGACCATTTGCGCTTCCCGCGATTGAGGTTCCCATCCAATCTTGAAACTGGACGAAACCATCGTTGATGTGGAATTCGACGATGGGCATGAATGACGTGGAACTTGATCCCGAAGAGCGGCGGAAACTCTCCTGCTTATAGCCGACGATTCTTCCCGGCGCTCTCACGCCTTCGCGGATCAGATGGAAATGCGTGTGGCCCATCAAATGGGAAACGCCCAAGAGAACCAGTCCTGCGAACAATTGGAGGATCCACGCGTAGCGGACGATCTTTTCCCGATTGGAGGTAATGCGTACAACGAATTCTTCGACAGACGCCATTGCCTTGCCCCAGTCGCCGCGAGACTATGTGAGGCTGCCGGTGGAGGCGAGCTTGGCGTACCAGTGGCCGGAGTCCTTGATGGTGCGCTTTTGGGTGCGGAAGTCCACATAGGTGAGGCCGAAGCGCTGGGCATAGCCTTCGGCCCATTCGAAATTGTCCAAGAGGCTCCAGTGGTGATAAGCGCGGACATTGGCGCCGTGGAGCATGGCGCGGCCGACGGCGTGGAGGTAGCCGCGCATGAACTGGATGCGGCGCTCATCGGGAACGCGGCCGTGTTCATCAGGTGAATCGAGATAGGAGCAGCCGTTCTCGGTGATTTCGAGAGGCGTGGTTTTGTATTCGCGAGAGATGCGGAAAACGAGATCGTGGAAGCCGTCGGGCCAAACTTCCCAGGCGAAATCGGTGAGCGGGCCTTCGTGGGCGTCGAAATTGTGGGCACCGGTAGCGTCTTCGCCGGCGCCGGGAGGAATGGCGGAAACGAATTGGCGGCGGTAGTAGTTGATGCCGAGAAAATCGAGCGGGGCGCGGCAGAGATCCATGTCGCCGGACTTGACGCCCATGAGGTCGAGGGGATTTTCGCCGGGGAAGGCTTTGGGATATTCGCCGCGGAGGGCGGGGTGGACGAACCAGACGTTGCCGAGCGCGTGAGCGCGGTCGGCGGCCTGGCGATCGGCGTCGCTCGAGGTGGCGGGCTGGCAGTGGGCCATGCTGAACGCGGTGCCGACCTGGAGCTTGGAGTTGATGGCTTTGATGGCGCGGAAGGCCTGGCCCTGGGCAATGTTGACGACGTGGGTGGCGCGCATGCAATCGGCGAAATTCTTGCGCGCGGGTGCATGAATGCCCCGGGCGTAGCCGAGAAAGGTGAAGACCCAAGGTTCGTTGAAAATGCACCAGTGGGAGATGCGGTCGCCGAGGGCGCGAACAGTGGCGTCAACGTAATCGGTGAAGCGCGCGGCGAGCTCGCGATTGGGCCATCCGCCGGCTTCTTCCAGTTTTTGCGGGAGATCCCAGTGATAGAGCGTGCAGAGAGGGCGGATGTTGGCTTCGAGAAGCGCGTCGGCGAGGCGCTTGTAGTAGTCGAGGCCCTTGGGATTCGGTGCGCCGGCGCCATCGGGTAGGATGCGCGGCCAGGAGATGGAGAAACGGTAGCTGTTCAGGTTGGGCGCTTTCAGGAGGGCGACGTCTTCCTTATAGCGATGGTAGGAATCGCAGGCGACGTCGCCGGTGGCGGCGCCCTTCACTTTGCCGGGGGTGTGCGAGAAGCGGTCCCAGATGGATTCGCCCTTGCCGTCTTCGGCCCAAGCGCCTTCGATCTGATAAGCGGCGGTGGCGGCGCCCCAGATAAATTCGTCGGGAAATTGGAAGGGCGCGAAGCGCGACTGGGGCTCGGGCAGTTCGCTGAGGAGGCGATGGCCGGGAGGTAGGACAGAAAAAGAGGCAGCGGCTCCAAGAGCGGCGGAGAGAAAATCACGGCGATTGAAACGATTCCATCGGCTCACAGAGTTCCTCCTCGACTGGGAACGCGCTAACTGGATTGGGGTGATTGTTGCTTGTGACCAAACAATACGTCAAGAAGGATGAGAATGGCGCCGATGGTGATGGCGGAATCGGCGACGTTGAAGGTGGGCCAGGGATTGAAGGTTTGCCAGGGAAGGAAGTGAAGATAGAACTCGATGAAATCGGTGACGGCGCCGTGGAGGATGCGGTCGGTGACGTTGCCAGTGGCGCCGCCGAGGAGAAGGGCGAGGCCGGCGGCGTTCACGGCGCTGATGCCGCGGCCGCCGACGAGCAGCCAGGTGATGACGGCGATGATGACGAGGGAGCCGGCGATGAGGATTACGCGCAGTGCTGGAGAGGATAGTCCGGCGAAAAAACTGAAGGCGATGCCGGGATTGCGCGAGTCAACGAGATAGAAAAAATTGGGAATAACGGGCTCTGGAAAACGATCGGCGGGGCGGGATTCGATCCAGGTCTTGGTGGCGCGGTCTAGGAAGACGACGGCGAGGGTGAGCCAGAGGAAGCGGAGGCGGGAGGTGAGGGTCATGAGAGGAAGGGAGTAAAGGAAGAAAAAAGGGCGACAGAGGTAAAGCTGCGCGAGTGGTGGGGCTTGCGGCCGGAAGAAAAGCGGCGGCGAACCGCCGCACTCCAAAGGTGGCGCGTTGTGGGACGAAGCAGCATGTCAGCTTACCGCTACGCTCGCCGAGCCGTCGCTCTCGATTTCGGCGAGGGCTTCGGAGCAACGCTCGCAGACGGTTGGGTAGCGGGAGTTTTCGCCGACGTGCGTCGAATAGTTCCAGCAGCGCTCGCATTTTGCGCCGTCGGCGCGGTCGATCTTGATCGTGAGGCCCGGCAACGTTTCTGCGGGAATGGATGCGGCGATGGCAGATGGCTGGACTCCGACCTGGGAAACAATGAAGAGCGCCGGGAGAAGAGACTGTTTTTCTTCGAGCAACTTCTGCAAGCCCGCCGCTTCGGGCCCGGCGTGCAGATGGACTTTCGCTTCGAGGCCGCCACCGATGATCTTTGCGGCACGGGCTTGTTCGAGGGCAACCAGCACGGCGGAGCGTACTTGCGCGAGCCGCTCCCACTTTTCTGCGGCGTCTTTGGCGATTCCGCAGGCGAGCGCTTCGGCCTCCGGAAACAAGGTCATATGGACGCTTTCGGGTTCGTTTTGCAATTTCGGCAGATACTTCCAGATTTCCTCGGAGGTGAACACGAGGATAGGTGCGGCGAGACGGACTAGCGCGCTGCTGATTTTCCACACCGCGGTTTGCGCGGAGCGGCGTGATTTATTTTTGGGCGCCTTGGTGTAGAGGCGATCCTTCAGCACGTCGAAATAGAATGCGCTGAGGTCCACGACGCAGTAATCGTGGATGGCGTGGTAGACGCGGTGGAATTCGTAATTCGCGTACCATTCGCGGCACTTCTTCACGAGCTCGGCGGTGTGATCGAGCATCCAGCGATCGAAATCTTCGAGCTGTTCGTTCGAAAGCTCATCGCGGGAGGGAACGAAATCGCCGAGGTTGCCTAGAGCGAAGCGGAATGTGTTTCGAATCTTGCGATAGGCTTCGCTGAGCTGCGTCATCACGCGCTCGCTCATTTTTACGTCGGCCTGGTATTCCACCGAGCCGACCCAGAGGCGGAGCAGATCCGCGCCCCACTTTTCGCAAATCTCGATGGGATAGAGCGCGTTGCCAAGCGATTTGGACATCGGCCGGCCCTGCTCGTCGAGCGTCCAGCCGTGGGTAACGACGCCACGATAGGGCGAAGCGTCGCGCACGCCCGTCGCAACAAGCAGCGAACTGTGGAACCAGCCACGATATTGATCGGGGCCTTCGAGATAGACGTCCGCGGGCCATTCGGCGCCCTTCAGTACTGATAGATTCGAAGAGCCCGAATCGAACCACACGTCCAGAATGTCATTTTCCTTGCGCCATTTTGTGGCGCCGCAGGAACAGGCCGTTCCCGCAGGCAGCAACTCTTCCGGGGTGTGCTGGTACCACGCGTCGGCGCCTTCTTTCTCGAACCATTTCACGACATTGCGCAGCGCCGTGAAATCCTCCAGCCGCGTTCCGCATCCCTCGCAATAAAAAACAATGATGGGCACGCCCCAGAATCGTTGCCGCGACACGCACCAGTCCGGGCGCTTCTCAATCATTTCGTACATGCGGTCTTCGCCCCAAGCAGGAAACCATTTCACCTGGTGGATTTCTTCGAGGGCTTCCTGGCGCAGCGTTTTTTGGCGGCCGTTGGCGGCCTGGTCCATCTTGATGAACCACTGCTCGGTGGCGCGGAAAATTACCGGATTGTGGCAGCGCCAGCAGTGCGGGTAGCTATGCTTGTACTCGTGGTGGCCCAGCAGCGCGCCGCGGTCGCCGAGCAATTTCACGATGATGGGATTCGCGGTGAACACATCCTTGCCTTTGTATTCGGGCAAGCCTTCGAGGTAGACGCCCTTGTCGTCAATCGGCGCGTAGATCTCCAATCCGTATTTCTGTCCGGAATAGAAGTCGTCGGCGCCGTGGCCCGGAGCCGTGTGAACGATGCCGCTGCCCTGATCGAGCGTGACGTAATCGGCAAGAATGCCGGGCACCTGAATCGACACGAAGGGGTGCTGAAATTTCATCCCCTCGAAATCGCGGCCCTTATACGTGGCGCGAATTTTGGCTTCCTTGATACCGCACTCAGCTTGCAGAGCGGCGACGCGATCGGCGGCCAGCAGCAGCGCGCCCTTTTCGGTTTCGACGACGGCGTATTCGAAATCCGGATGAAACGCGAGCGCGCGATTGTGAGGAATCGTCCAGGGCGTGGTCGTCCAGATGACCGCGCTGACATCCGTGCCGACTTTCGTGGCATCCCCTTTGCCGCCGCCGACAACCGCAAACTTGACCCAAATCGATGGGCTGGTGTGGTCTTCGTACTCGACTTCCGCTTCGGCGAGCGCAGTGCTGTCATAGATGCACCAGTAGACCGGCTTGCGTCCGCGGTAGACGTAACCTTTTTCCATGAAATCAAGGAATGCACCCGCGATGGTGGCCTCGTATTCATGGCTCATCGTCAAATAGGGATCATTCCAGCGGCCGAAAATCCCAAGACGCTTGAAGTCTTTTTTGTGCTGCTCGACATAGCGCAGCGCGAATTGCCGGCACAACTTCCGAAATTCCGCAGGCGGCACTTTTCCTTTTCCGCCGAGTTCTTTTTCCACCTGCGTTTCGATGGGCAGGCCGTGGCAATCCCACCCCGGCACGTAAGGCGCGTAGTGCCCCGCCATGCTCTTGGTCTTGACGACCAGATCCTTGAGGATTTTGTTCAGCCCCGTTCCCAGATGAATTTCGCCGGTGGGGTAGGGCGGTCCATCATGCAAGACGAAGAGAGGCTTGCCTTTGCGCGCCTCCAGAATGCGTTCGTAGATGTTCCCTCCGTGCCATGCTTCGAGCTGCTTGGGCTCGTTCTGCGGCAGGCCGGCCTTCATGGGAAAATCCGTTTTAGGCAAGTTCAGCGTCTTCTTCAGTTCGAGTGGTTCGGCCATGATTAGAGCGCTTGTAAATCCCTTCTATGCCGTCCTTTTGTACAGGTATACGGCGGGAAACATCGGAAAGCAGGCAATTTTATCAATCTTCTGCCGCCTGAGATTACAAAACCCAGAATGTCTTCCGGGGGCCCCGGGGCTGCGGTTCCAGTACCGTCCTCGGCGGTACCGAAATTCGAGGCGCCGGACATTCTCATCCCCGATAATTTCTGGTCGAACCTGGTGCAGTTCCTTACCGAACGCCCCGTCAAAGTACGCGAGCGCAAAGATGCGCCCTTCACTCAGACTTCCTTCGGTACCGGCGTCGGCGATAACCTTAAGGATTTTTTCAGCTCCAGTGCAGCCCCCAAGGGACCGGTAAACAGCAAACTGGCAGTTGCCTGGGGATCGAATTTTGGCGGCTTTGGGACGCGCATCAAGGAATTTTTCTCGCCTCCGAAGCAGGAACCCCTGCCCTTCGCCGTGAAGCCGGTGAAGGTGAAAGACATCTGGTCGAAGGATGAAAACTTCGGCTGGAGCCAGGTGCTCGCGATCGGCCTGCACATTGCGGTGATCGCATTGTTCGTCATTCCGATTTTCACGAATGTCCTGCCCGCTTCCACAGAAGCAAAGAACAAGCTGGTGAACGTGACTCCGCTGGACATTTCGCCTTATATGTCGAAGCTGCCCGCGGGCGCGGCCAAAGCCGGAGGCGGCGGCGGGGGAAACAACCATACCCTGACTCCGACTTCAAAGGGGAAACTCCCCAAGTTCCAGTGGACGCAGTTCACTCCGCCCCAGGCAAAGATTCAGAATCTGAATCCCAAGCTGGCGATGGACCCCTCGCTGCTCGGTCCGCCGGACTTGAAGGTGCCGAGTCCGAATATGGCGAACTTCGGTGATCCGCTGGCCAAGAGCGTGACCGATTCTCTTGGAAACGGCGATGGCACCGGAATCGGCAGTGGCTCAGGCGGAGGCCTTGGGCCGGGCGAAGGCGGCGGCACGGGCGGGGGCATGTTCCGCGCTGGCGTCAACGGCGTCGGCTCTCCAGTCTGTATCTACTGTCCGCAACCGGAGTACTCCGACGAGGCTCGTAAGGCCAAGTATCAGGGAACCGTGTTGCTGGACGTGACGGTTACCGCCGATGGGCGCGTGACCAACCCGGTTGTCATCAAAGGCCCCGGCCTCGGCTTGGAAGAAAAAGCCCTGGCGCAAGTAAAGAACTGGAAGATGCGCCCGGCGGTGGGCCCCAGCGGCAAGCCGGTAAATTGCCGCGTGCAGATCGAAGTCACTTTCCACCTCTACTAGCAGGATGTCCCACGCATAGCTCGAAAGGTTGGGCGAGCTTTGGGCTTCCCGTGATCTCTGTGTCGAGTCCTTCTTCCTCTTCGCATGCTCCCCAACCGCACCTTTTGCGGGCAACCAATCTGCTGCGCCCCGATTCTCATCACCCGTTCGCCGCCCGTCTCGTCGAGGAGTCTGGCCAAATCTGAGGCGGGCCAGGGGTGGATAGACTGAGTCTGACGCTCCGGGGCGAACCGTTTGACTTCTCGGATTAGGATACGTGCCGGGTAACTTCTGCCTTTTGGTTTTCCAATTCTGTTACGATTTCGACATGAGAAAAGCAGCCGTTTTCACCATGGGCGCCGCGATGTGCGCCCTTTGCTTTGTGAGCGGGGCGCGTGCGCAGAGCGACTCCGGCGCACTTGATCTCACCGCGCGCATCACGCCGACGGCGGCGCGCCCGGAGCCGGTGCGCCAATTCACGTTTTACATCCTCACCAAAAGCTACTCGGAGATCGTGAAGGAAGTGGAGGAAAAAGACCCTGTCCCGCCGCGCGATCACCTACCAGCGGTCGAACAGCGGCGGCGTGACCCAAGGACTTCCGAAGCCAAAGTATACGGAAGCCGACAAAACGGAACGTCCGGAGAAATACGAAAAATTAAAACAGGAATATCTGGTCAGCCTCAGGAAATTCATCCGCTCTCGTCCCGAGACCGTCTCCGGTGTGGAACTCGAACTGGACGGCGTCAATCCGCAGCGTAAGTGGGCCGCCTTGCAGAACGATCGCCGAAAGCGAGTGCAGCGTGTCGCCCCGGACGTGGCCCAGCTCAAATTTCTCGTTGCCAAGGCGGACACCGATCTCGAGGGACGCGCCTCGCTCTCCGGTCTTGCTCCCGGCGACTATTGGATCAGCTCGCTCAATCTGGACGCCGATGCCGGAGATATGCGCGTGCGCTGGGATGTTCCCGTAAAAATTGAAGGCGGCAGAACGATTCGCGTCGAACTGTCGAATTTGAACTCCATCGACGCGCAAAGCTCCACCCCCTAGCGCCTTAAAGCGCCGCCATGGGGACGCCCCT
>WNFI01671005.1_pt1 | contig 12768 bp, 12 predicted proteins | sample 5400471 | NCBI WGS metagenome assembly WNFI01 (sample SAMN13153348, study PRJNA577476) | soil metagenome | isolation source: 100 cm saprolite on Douglas fir-dominated hillslope | place: USA:California | collected 2013-09-17
AGGAGCTGCAGCATGGTGATGTGGAAGAACAAATCACGCTCCACGTCCTTGAGCAGACCTCTCCAAGTGTGACGCAGTAAGATTTGCTGTATCAATTTCATAAGCCATAAATCTCTCCCGGGTAATGATAGGAAATGAAGAGAGGATTTACTTGATAAATAGCTTGCAGAATGATTACAAAACCTAGGGATTCCTTCTGGTTCCGTCAATGGGTTCGTCGCTTTTGCGGAGGATTTCGCGCCAGTTGCCAGTTTTCTTGAACATCAGCACAAAAGCATGAGCTTCCTCTACATTAAAAAGCCATGTGAGGAATAAATAGAGAGATAGCCCGGCGAGACTGGAAATACCTGTCAGTATGAGTAAATTAACAGTCTTTGTTGTATCAAAGACTAACTGGTCTAAGAGTTTAATCGGAATATATAAAGCAAACGTTGTGAATAACGCAGCGAAAAATAACTTCAGGAGAGAAATTGTAAGAGGAATTTTTTTAAATCCTCCAATTTTTTTATCAAGTAATATCAGCATTATTAAAAGCTGGATAATACTTACCAGAGAATATGCAGCAGCCAAGCCCTGAATACCAAAATGGTAATACGTGATAAAAGCATAAGACAAGAGAAGCATAATGAGTGTTGCGATACCATTCACCACCAGAGGAATTTTTGTATTATGTAATGCATAGAAACCTCTTGCTACAAGAGCAATTAAGGCTTGAGCAAAAATAGAAAAACTAAACCATGCAAGTGTCCTGCCAATTAAAACAGTTGCTTCCCAATCCAGTTTTGAAGCACCATACACAATACGAACAATCGGAATTCTCAGAACTAATATCAACGCAGATACTGGCAAGACAATATAGAGCATTTGAGTAAATGTGGACATAAAAGTTACTTTAAAATCTTCAGGCTTATCTTTTTCCCGAGCCAGTACAGGGAGAGCCGCTTGCGCTAATGTCTGGCCAAATAAGGTAACCGGCGCAAACGCGAGAGTTTGCGCATAATCAAATAACAAGAAATTACGTCCTGCATTAGGCAGAAAAGAGACAAGCGCGACCGTCATAATAGAACCCAAACGAAAAATTGCCAGAGAAATAGTCCGCGGCCACATAAGTTTGGAAATTGTAATAACACCTGCGTTTCTAAAAGTAAACTGAGGTTGAAAGCGGAATCCTACTTTTCGTATTAGAGGTATCTGCACTAGAATATAAAAAGTAGCACCTAGGATCACCCCAGCTGCTGCTGAATATATACCAATGGCATTATGCAAAGCAAGAATACCAATAATTGTCCCGAGATTATATAAAGCAAGAGCAAAACCTGGTATTAAAAAGTGGTTATATGATTGCAAAAGTGACGTGTAAAACGTACCAACGATAAATAAAAGCTGTCCAAAAAGTATAATTCTCATGAGATTTGCCATAAGTGCCATTTGTGCAGGAGTAAAACCATTACCGGGATTAATTATTTGTAAAAAGTACGGAGCAAAAATAAATAAAATAACAGAAAAAACAAAAAAGATGATAATACTTAAAAATAGTAACGTTGAAGCCATAGTATGTGCTTCTTTTTCTTTTTGTTTGGCTAAATAATCGGAAAATACCGGAATAAACGCAGAGGCAAAAGCCGCTGCGATGACAGATTGGAAAATAAGGTCAGGCAGTTGCGATGAGGCTAAAAATACGCCTGACGTATTTGAAGCGCCAAAAATGGAGGCTAGTAAGCGGTACTTCACAACACCCAAAAGGAGAGATAAAAGTGAAGTTGCCATAATGACAACCGCGGCTGATAAAATATTTGTTTGCTGCTTCAAAAGCATGCTAATGCTGCGATGCCAAATTGGTCTCATATTGTATTTTCAAGTATAGCATGCTAAAATGCTTACATGCCAGTCATTAAATCAGCCAAAAAGAAATTACGCCAGGATAAAAAACGCCAGCAACGGAATAAAGTACAAAAAGATTATGTAAAAGAAATCTTGAAAAAATTTCGCGCAAATCCTTCAGAAAAACTCCTGGTAGCTGCCGTAAAAGCAACAGATAAAGCAGCAAAAAAGCATATACTTCCAAAAAACAAAGCCGCACGGATAAAATCCAGTTTGTCCAAACTCATGCCAAAAATAGAAAAGAAAGCCCCTGTAAAAAAGACAACTACAAAAAAATCCTAATCCTCTTTGACAAACTTCCGAAAACCTCCTAGACTAAAATAGCTATGCAAAAGCAATCTGCTCACGTACCTACAATTAATCTCGCGCGTAAACGTGGAGATATTGTAGATAAAATTATCCATTGGGCATTAACCGGTGGAAGAGTTGTTATTATCCTTACTGAATTTATTGCCCTAAGTGCCTTTATTATGCGCTTCTCCCTTGATAGGCAAATCATTGATTTACACGATAAAATTAAGCAGGAACGGGCAGTTGTGAAACTTCTCAAACATAATGAAGATACTTATCGCAATCTTCAGGACAGATTAAATTTCATTGCACTACTTGATACAAATGTAAATAACACAGAAAAGACAATCACTGACATGCAAACGACTATCCCTGCTGATGTTAGTATGACGCAGTTTAACTATACACCTGAACAAATAAAATTTGACTTGGTAGCTCATTCTGTTGATTCACTTACGAATGTCGTCAACAAACTGAAAAACTATCCCGGAGTAACAAGTGTCAGTATTGATAAAGTGGAAAGTAAAATTTCAACAGCAACTATTACTATGGCTATTGCAGTAAATTTCAAACATGACTAACAACAGTAAACAATCATACCGGGATATATTTACTAAATACTTAAAAGAAAAATATGCCCGTGCATTTCCGATGCTAGAAGACAAACGAATGCAGGCATTTATCACAGTAGCGTTGACATTAGTAACAGTTTCAATTCTTGGAGTATTTGCTATTAATCCTACAATCACAACTATTATCAATTTACAAAGACAACTGAAAGACAACCATAGTGTTGACCAAAAACTCCAGGAAAAGATAACAAATATTTCTTTGCTGCAACAACAATATGAAACCCTGCAGCCACAATTACCTCTCGCTTTTGTTGCTATACCCCCATCTTCACAAATTCCTCAACTCATTGGACAAATCCAAACACTAGAACAGCAAACAGGAATAAATATAGATAGAGTTCAAACGCAATCTTTACCGTTTATTCAGGAGGAAGCAAAGCAACATCCGTCATATAGTTTTTCTCTCACTGCTTCCGGTACTCAACAAAATATTACTCATTTTACTTCTTCTCTTTTTCATTTTGACAGAATTATCAATATTGATATGTTGTCACTAACGAAAAATGCGAATGATAAACTGCTATTGGATATAAAAGGAACAGCTTTTTTTAAAACATTATGAAGCGAAAAAATATTCTTATTTGGCTATGGTCATTAGTTATTCTTGTCATTTTTTGGATTGGGTTTAGTATTTATCACAATTATGTTACCTCAACCATTAGCCAGGATATACAGCAGGATATTATCCAAATCCAACCAACTTTTAATACAAACGCGTTAGAAAAACTCAAGGACAGACATCCTGTTGCTGCTTCTTATACCTTTGCAAGCAGCTCGGCTGCAGTTACCCCAACGATACCAATTACTCCGACACCGGGAATTGTTCTACAAACTACGCAAGCAACACCTGCAGGGAAACCATTATGAAACGAAGTATTTTTGACAAGCGAATTCCAACATTACTTGCATTTCTATTGATAATAGGAGGTATTGGCGCGGCAACTGTTTTTGTACAGAGGAATACCTATTTCAATCAACACGCATCAGGCAGTGAAGCGCCGGTGAACGTACATGTCACTAACCGGACAGATACATCGTTTACGGTAACCTATACTACAACTGAAGCGTTACCTGGAACAGTATCTCTACGACAAATGAACAATGCGGAACAAATATACTTTGATGATCGCGATGAACGAACGAAAATTTCACAACCTTATACTGTTCACAGTATTACTATAAAAACCCTCCAGCCCACCCTCACATATTATTTCTCCATTACTTCCGGTTCCGGAACATATCTAAATAATGGCTCATTGTTTACATATGCAACACTTCCGTCTTTAGAAAAAGATACAACAAATGCGGTAGAACTCAAAGGGGAAATTATAGCTCCAACAGGAGAAAGCCCGCCGGAAGGATTAGTTATTGCTACAACCCCAAATGGTCAACTCATTTCCACTCTGACAAATAGTCAGGGTGAATATATATTGTCGCTTCCTTTTTCTCAACCGCAGCCAATAACAATTACTCTTTCCGGACAAAACCAATCGTCAACAGTAGTTGTCTCAAGTGACATGAAAGACATACCACTTGTTACTCTTTCTAAAGATTATGATTTTACACAAACAACACAACCTTTATCTCAATCATTTAATCAGTCACCATCATTCCCTGCTTTTTCTGTAGAAAAACCACCATCAGGAACTATCTCCATAACAACACCACAGCAAAATAATAATTTTGTTGACCAGCAACCATTATTCAAAGGAACTGCATTGCCTAATGCAAGAGTAATAATCACTATTCACTCTGACAAAAATATTCAGACTGCTGTTACAGCAAATGCATTTGGACAGTGGTCCTATCGTCCTGACACACAACTTTCTCCCGGACAGCACACAATTACCATTGCTACAAAAAATACTTTTGGCATAACCCAAACTGTTACTCAAACCTTTACTGTTTTTTCATCAGGTTCTCAAGTATTTCAGTCAGCTACTCCTTCAGCTACGCCGACAACGAAACCTACACAGGCACCGACAAATACCCCGGTTCCATCTGCGACTCCTACTGTTACTCCAACCGTAACTCCTTCAATAATACCAACAGATACTCCTACGCCAACACTTGTACTGGCAAGTCCGACACCAACACCGTTGATTTTTGGATCACCAACAAGTGCTATCCCAACGCCTACAAGGAAACCTTTACCGCCTACAGGAAGTAATACAACATTTGTTATAGGAATTACAGGTTTAATTTCCGCAGCTTTAGGTGTTATACTCTTCTTTGCATTATGAAGATCGCTATTATCGGCGCTGGCTTTACAGGCCTTTCAGCAGCATATCAATTACTTAAAGATGGACACGAAGTTGTTGTGTTTGAAAAAGCAAGCCAACCAGGAGGATTGGCATTAGGCTTTCAAGAAAAAGGCTGGAAATGGACATTAGAAGAGTATTATCATCACTGGTTTACCAATGACGACAGCGTTTTACATCTTGCCAAGGAGATAGACTATCCAGTCGTCATCAAACGTCCAAAAACTTCTGTATACTTAGATAATGAAATTTATCAATTGGATTCTCCGGCTAAACTTTTATTGTTTCCTAAGCTTCCGATACTTGATCGTCTGAGAATGGCTGCTGTACTGGGATTTTTACGTTTTAACCCCCATTGGCAACAACTTGAGAAATATAAAACATCAGAGTTTCTTCCTAAGTATATGGGACAAAATGCATACCAAGCAATTTGGGAACCACAATTGATAAACAAATTTGGAGAGTATATCAATGATATTTCTTTAGCATGGTTCTGGGCAAGAATTAAAAAAAGAACACCTTCACTAGCATATCCTGCAGGAGGCTTTCTGCAATTTGCTAAGGCACTTGAGGGAAAAATTACCAATTTAGGCGGAAAAATCGTTTATAATACTGCGATTGAATCAATAACTGAGAATAAAAAGATTACATTAGGGAAACAATATGGTGAGTTTGACAAACTCATCGTAACATTACCGTCTTTTTTTTTCCTAAAACTCTTCCCGCGACTTCCTGAAAACTATAAACAAAAACTCATGCCACTTAAAGGGTTAGGAGCAATGACCCTTATTTTACGTTTGAAACAACCGTTCTTCAAAGACAACACCTATTGGCTCAGCGTCTGCGAAAAACATGCCCCAATTACCGCAATTGTAGAACATACAAATTTCATGGATAAACAACATTATAATAATGAACATTTGGTATATTTAGGTAATTATTTACCAACAAACCATCCATACTTTTCCATGACCAAAGAACAATTACTAAAAACTTTTGATCCATTCCTGAAACAGATAAACTCAAACTATAAAGAAAACTTAATAGGTACAGAAGTATTCAAAGTTCCCTTTGCCCAACCAATAATTCCCATTAATTACTCCACAATGATCCCTTCATTTGAAACACCTATTAAAAATGTATATTTAGCCAATATGCAGCAAGTATATCCCTGGGATCGAGGAACGAATTATGCAGTGGAATTGGGGCAGAAGATAGCGAAAGCAATCCTTTAACTTCATTGCCGGATCAGGTTGTAAACCTGATCCGAAACGTTACATCGACTAAGAGAGTTTAAGAAAACTTTGTTGCTCGATATACTGTTACGGAGCAGATTACAAATCTGCTCCGGCATGTCTCAGCAATTTAGCAATGGAACAACTGAACAATGAGAAAGCCTATCCATCATTATCTAAACAAAAAAATCAACACTCTACTCATCATCTTATTATTAATCGCCGCTTTTCTTCGTTTTTATAATTTGAACTGGGATCAGGGGAATTTTTTTCATCCGGATGAGAGAAATATTGCTAATGCTGTTGCAAAAATTCATTTTTTTGATCAACTCAACCCTGGGTTTTTTGCCTATGGAGGATTTAGTATTTATTTATATCGTGCCGCAGGAGATCTTATGGTTTTTATAACACATAATCCAATATGGGTTATGGATTGGGGACATATCAATGTCATTGGCAGATTTTTTTCCGCATTATTTTCAACACTGACAATTATTCCAGTATATTTTTTAGCAAAGAAAATTAAAGACAAACATACTGCCATACTTTCTTGTGCATTGTACACTTTTACTGTTTCTTCAATCCAAATGGCACATTTTGGCGTAACAGAAAGCCTGTTTACCTTGACTGGGGTTACTATTTGTTTAGCGTCAATAAACATCATACTGCATCCACGTTTAAGACAATACCTCCTTACAGGTGTATTACTTGGCACAGCAGCAGCTACAAAAACAACAGAAATACTTTTTGGCATTTTCTTAGCAACAGCACATATTGCAGGATTATTGCAACATAGAAGAACGCATCTTTTCCGAAAACAACTGTGGCTTGTTCTTTGTATAATTATTGCCTTTGCAACGTTTACTTTTTTTTCACCCTATACATTCTTATCATGGAATAAATTTTTAGAATCAATGCATTATGAATCAGGTGTTGCAACGGGTTCTTTACCGGTTGTGTATACCTATCAATTCAATCACACCATCCCCTATCTTTTTCAAATACAAAACTTTTTCTGGCAAATGGGGCCTGCTGCGTTGTTCGCACTCATAGGTTTTGGTTTTTTATTCTGGTATATGGTAAAAACCCGCAACCTAAAACTTGCTGTCTTCTTTTCATTTCCTATTGTCTACTTTCTTTATGTCGGCTCTTGGCATACCAAATTTATCCGCTATATGGTTCCCTTGCTGCCATTTTTAATCATCAGTGCAAGTTATCTGTTAGTTCTATTGCAAGAGACCTGGGAACGCGTTGGCAGGACTATTACAGCGAGTGTTGTAATTATTACTATTCTTTGGGGGTTTGCTTTTTTTCATATTTATACACAAGAACAAACCCGCGTAACTGCCTCACGATGGATATACACGCATATTCCGCCAGGAAGTAAAATCTATGGCGAGCATTGGGATGACGGCTTACCAATTCCCTTAAACACATTTAATCTAAGTATCTATACCCTAGAACAATTAACAATTTATGAACCTGACAATGTATATAAATTAAATTACTATGCACAGAAATTATCTTCAGGCGATTATATTGTCATCAACAGCAGAAGATTATATGGCACTCTTATGCATCTGACAAAAGACTACCCATTAACAAGTAAATATTACAAATTATTATTTGCCGGTAAGCTCGGCTATCAAAAGATAGAGGAATTCACCTCCTATCCAACAATTTTCGGCATCCAAATAAATGACGACGCAAGTGAAGAGACTTTCCAGGTATATGAGCATCCAAAGGTTTTGATTTTTAAGAATACGGGAAGGTATAATGAACAACTGCTGAGGAATATCTTGCAACAGTCTTAAGATACTTTAAATTTCATATCCTGTCATTCCAAAATAGAAATGTCCCCTTTGTCATTTCGAGCGGAGAAATGCTATAGGGATGCATTTCGTAGTCGAGAAATCTCATACCACCGCGCTTGTCCTTCCTAAACATAGTAGAATAATTGCTACCATCTATACTATGAATATCGGATTTGATTTAGATAGAATATTTATCAATCACCCGCCATATATCTCCAATAAATTTATTGACTTGCTTTACAAGGAAAGCGTCAGAGATGAATTGAAATATCGCATTCCATCAATTCCAGAACAAAAACTCCGTCTCCTCACCCATTATTCAAAATTACGCAAGCCAATGAAGCAAAATATCCAATTTATCGAAGATCTCGCAGCTAAAAATCACAACAAGCACTTTCTTATCTCAGGCAGATTTGCTTTTTTGGAGAAAACAACACAAAAACTCATCAAACAATACAATTTTGACAAAATATTTAATGCTATGTATTTTAACTTTGAGAACAAACAACCGCATGTGTTCAAAGATGAAATTATTAAAAAAAAACATATTGATCTTTATATCGACGACGATCTAGACTTGCTCGCCTATTTAGCACCGAGAAATCCAAAAACAAAATTCTTCTGGTTTAATGATAAAAAAGATTTTTCATTATGCGATAATCTACTTGCGATAACGGAACTGAAGAAGATGACAAATTATTTGTAGTTTGTCATCTAATAATTAATTATGACCAATGATTTTAATTCTATAGTACTCTGGTGGTTCACTATCTTCTGTATCGGCAGCATTTCCTTGCCAATTACTGCTGCCTTATTTCCTACCTTTTTTGACAAAGGCTATACTTTTGCAAAAATTCTTGGCATTGCAGTTGTATCATATCTTGTTTTTTTCCTCGGTATCCTCCATATTCTCTCTTTCACGCAGCTTAACATAATCATTATTCTGATTGTTCTCCTGATAAGCACAGTTATTTTAAGTAAGAAAAAAACAATTTTAACAATTTTAAAAACTCACTGGAAAGTTTTTCTTTTTGAAGAAATATTGCTTTTTCTTTGTTTATGGTTCTGGTCTTATGTCCGCGGGGCTTCACCTGATATTCACGGATTGGAAAAATATATGGATTATGGATTTGTGAATTCTATTTTACGCAGCCAATATTTTCCACCCAAAGATATGTGGTTCACACCATATTCCATTAACTATTATTATTTCGGCCATTTAATCACAGCAGTGCTGACAAAACTCTCCGGTATCCCCTCACCAATAACGTTTAACTTAATGCTAGCAACACTCTTCGCATTTTGTTTTGTCGGATCATTTTCTATAGGAGCAGCATTGTGGCAACTGTTTAACCAACCGTTATTGAGACTAAGAACAAAGTTCGGAAGACTGCTTGCTGGTTTTCTTACAGCATTTCTAGCAACATTTGCCGGGAATATACATACACTTTATGCATTTTTCAAAAATTACGGCAATGATAACCCAGTACCACCATGGCAACTGGCATTTCTACCCGGACAATTTCCTAATGCATACTGGTACCCAAATGCCACAAGATTTATTTATCACACCATCCACGAATTTCCAATTTACTCCTTCGTAGTCTCAGACCTCCACGGCCACGTAGTGGATATTCCTTTCGTATTATTAACAATAGCACTGTTACTTTCACTTTTTATGACTAAAAAAATACTTAATACTAAATACATAATACTTAATATGTTTCTCTTCGGTTTTCTTCTCGCAGTCATGTATACAACCAACGCTCTCGATGGCCCAATCTATTTTCTCTTAATAGGTTTAATGTTGTTTTATTTCGAGTGGCAAAGAATAGGGCATGATAGAAAAAAGAATACTACCAATAATTTTATATTACAGCTTCTGCCGTTCGCGCAAATACCACTAAATAATAAACAAATAAGTGCATTTAAAAATTATTTATTAAATCATTGGGTTATTGATTTGCTTATTGGGTTATTGGGTTATTGGGTTATTCTAGGAAGCATATTTGTAATCTTTGCTCTGCCTTTCTCCCTCTTTTTTAAACCTTTCGCGTCCAAAATTGGCATTCTTTGCGCGCCAAAGTTTTTAACAGATCGAGGAGGGCTTGGTCCACTGTTATTTGAAGCAAATCATTGCCAGCATTCCCCATGGTGGCAATTATTAATCCTTTACGGCTTCTTCTATTTCTGGGTTGTGTCGTTTGTGGTATTTATTATTACCAAAAAAAATTCCTTATCACAGTGGTGACTTTGTCTACCTCAAAGATATTTACCCTGACCACTATCGCGCTAACACCATGTTCAAACTCGTCTACCAATCCTTTATCATGCTTTCTCTCTGTTCGGGTTACATTATGCTCAGATTAGTATCCAGTATTAAGTATAAAGTATTAAGTATTAAAAACTATATACTATATACTATATACTATATACCTGCGGTAATGTTATTTGCCCTGGTCGCTATTTATCCTTACTTCGCCATTACTTCATATTATGGCAATTTACAGACATATAAAGGCCTTGACGGTACAGCATACTTAAAACCGTTGTATCCTACAGATTATGATGCAATTCTCTGGTTGAATAACAACATTAAAGGCCAACCTGTTATTCTAGAAGCGCAGGGAGATTCGTATACTGACTATGCGAGAATTTCCGCAAATACGGGTTTACCTACGGTGCTGGGTTGGACAGTGCATGAATGGCTCTGGCGGGGTTCTTATGACATTCCTGCGCCTAGAATTACTGATGTACAGCAGATGTATGAAAATCCGGATATAGCATACACGAAATCTTTATTAAATAAATATAATGTAAGATATATTTTTGTCGGAAATTTGGAAAGGCAAAAATTTACAAATTTACAGGAGAATAAGTTTAGGGAATTAGGAAAAGCAATCTATAAGAATGGAACAACGACTATTTACCAAATATATCTTTAACAATTTTTACCGACCTTTGCACCTCATAAAAATCATATTTAGCAATCATCCGTTTAAATAAAGCATAGTTAATTTCAAACGTGAGTAATCCTTTATAATTCTGTTTTTTTAAAAATATCAAAAACTCTTTCGCAGCAAAATCTCCTGTATCTAGTGGAAGATGCTCAATTTCTCCTTGGAAACTACTCAAGTGAATATTTTTTATTTTTGGAAATATGTTCTTAAAACTTATTTCTTCGTGAGGTTTTGCAAGCAATGCATGACTTGCATCATAGGTGATTCCAAAATCATATTCAGAAGCAATATCATAAATTTTTTGCAAATGTGCCGCCTTTGTTTGATATGGCGGATTATATAATTGCTGATATATTTTTTCTTTTGGCATATTTTCAAGACAAAATGTTATATCATACTTTTTTTGCAAACGAGAGACTCTATCAAAATACCGCTTCATTCTATCACTAGCAAATGTTGTAAATACCAATGGATGCAATACGATGATATGGATTTCATGCTCTCTGACGTTTTTCAAAAACCATGCATCCATTCCAAAACCCAAACCGGACCATATTGACTGATGCAAAGAAGCAATTGGTAATTGATATTTTTTAGAAAGCGCAAGGGCATGCTGTAGATGCCAGGTTTTTACGCCAATAACCAATTCTACTCCATCGACTCCGGCTGCTTTAAATTCTTTAAAAAAAGTCTCAAGCGATGTATACAAAGGAAAATCTGTAATAGATGCATTTACTTTCATTATTTAACTTTTGGCGAAATACCTGTTGGTACAATTGTCGGCGTTGGGCATCCTACATTTATTACCTTACACGCCACAAAACTATGAATTTCCGAATAATCTCCAGGCCCTGCCTTTGGAACCAATACCCATGCATACCCATAATCAGCACTTGGTGTTGGATTGGTCAATAAACCAGGTCTTGTATCATCTCCTAAATCAATCACTGTATTCTGCACTTTTGCTCCGCGCATTTTATTTGCTAAATCTACAAAATCACCAAATTGACTTTCCGGAATATCCGTATCAATACTTGCTTTAAGGATGTTATAAAGACTAACAACTTTCACAGGATTTAAAATTGTCTGGACAGAAAATACTTTTTCTTTAAAGGCACTGATCACTTTTGCCTGACGCTGTGATCTTGCAAAATCGGAACCCTCTACACCAAGCGCATGGCGGGATCGGACAAACTGTAATGCCGTGGAACCATCCATATGCTGGATACCTGCGTCAACATGCAAAAGTTTAAACCTACACGGGAAAAATTCCAATTCTGAAGAAACAGTTGCAGAAAAATTCTTTATATCATCATCAGTATGCCCGCATTTTTCATTTTCTTTACCTTCAATAGGATATTGATAATCATTAAGCGTCCTGTCCACTTTGACATCCAATCCGCCAATCATCTCTACTGCTTTGACAAACCCGTCAAAATCCAATCTAAATCCATAATCAACAGGTTGCCCAACCACTTTTTGAACTGCGGCTTTGGCCAGGAGTAAGCCCCTCCCTGGAGATTTTTCTTCACCAAAAGCATAGGCAGTATTAATTTTTGCCTGCACATCCGGAATCCAAAGGTCTCTGGGAATGGAAATTAATGTGATAGTATTTTTTTTGCTATCCAGCGAGGCGAAAATAATACTATCTGTGAGATTAGGTCCATCATGCGTGCCGCCGCCAATACCTAAAA
>WNFI01685335.1_pt1 | contig 12768 bp, 12 predicted proteins | sample 5400471 | NCBI WGS metagenome assembly WNFI01 (sample SAMN13153348, study PRJNA577476) | soil metagenome | isolation source: 100 cm saprolite on Douglas fir-dominated hillslope | place: USA:California | collected 2013-09-17
CAAATCTACTTCTGGTGAACTACGACCGCGCCGCACCCCATGACCGCGCCGCACCCCATTCGTGAATTCTCCGCGCTCGACGCCGCGGCCATTCGGCGCAATGTACTGCCGGACAAGCGGCCGGCAGTCTTTCGCGGACTCGTCCGCGGTTGGCCCGCCGTCAAGCAGGGACTCGACTCGCCGGCGGCCCTGGTTCGTTATCTCAGTCGCTTCGACAGCGGCAAGGCGGTCGACGCCCTGTTGACGGCGCCGGAAATCGACGGCCAGATCTTCTACAACGATGCGATGACCGGCTTCAATTTTCTGCGCAATCGGCTACCCCTCACCGCAGTCGCGGAGCAGGTCCTGCGCTATGCAGAATTCCCCCGGTCACCGGCGGTGGCCGCCCAGAGCGCACTCATCCGCGATTGCCTGCCCGGCTTCACGGCCGAGAACTCCTTGAGCATCGTCGACGACAATGTGCTGCCTCGCATCTGGCTCGGCAACCGGATCACCACTCCCACTCACGTCGATGAGTGGAACAACATCGGTTGCGTGGTTGCCGGCCGCCGCCGCTTCACGCTGTTCCCCCCGGAGCAGATTGCCAACCTCTACATCGGCCCCCTCGACTTTGCACCCACCGGGGCCCCGATGAGCCTGGTGTCGCTGCGCAATCCCGACTTCGAACGGTACCCCAAGTTTCGCGAGGCCCTGGCGACGGCCCACACAGCGGACTTGGCGCCGGGAGATACGATTTTCATTCCGCCGCTGTGGTGGCACCACGTCGAATCGCTCGAGTCGTTCAATGTGCTCGTGAACTACTGGTGGCACGACTCGCAAGGCGACGGCGCGCTCGCCGATTCGGCGTTCGATGCCCTGCTGCACGGAATCCTCGCCATCCGCGCATTGCGACCGGCCACGCGGCGTGCCTGGGGCGCTTTTTTCGAGCAATACGTGTTCGGCGACGACACCGGCGTCATCGCGCACATTCCCGAGCAACGACGCGGTATCCTTGGGACCTTGTCGGCGGAACAGCTCGCCGCCCTGCGCGCGCACCTGGCGAAGCGGCTGGCGCGCTGACGGGATCAGCATCTAGGCAGCTGTTGTGAGAAAGGTCCTACGCGGGCACAAGGTGCCAGCCGACTGCTTCACCCGCCCCGTGCCAAAAGAATGAGGGCAAGCAGCCACACCGGTTTGACGTGTAAGGAGAGTTTATGAATGCCCACATCGCAACAGCGATCGGCAGCAATGGCGGCGGTCGCGCGAAAGCCGTCGGTACGCCGTTGGAAGAATTGTTCGATGGCGTTGACGATTTGATCAGGCGAGTTGCCGACACCGAGAATCCGGAAATCCGCAGGGTTCGGGCGAAGGTACACGCCGCATTGGTTGCAGCCAAGAGCGAATTCGCAGCCAACAGCGCAGTCGAAGATACCGCCTATCAACCGAACGACGCGAATCAGCCGAACCAGGCGCGCCGCCCGGCAGTGCAAGTCGACGAAAGTGCCGATGACCCTTGGCGCGACCATCCAGGGCCGGCCCTCGGCGTCGCTCTGCTGGTGGGCCTTGGCCTCGGCCTTGTCGTGTCCTTGCGACAGTAAACGGGGATCAGTGGACACGCCATCGCCGCTTCGCATCCTGTATGTCGAGGACAATCCGGTCGTGCGCGAAGTCACGTCCGAATTGTTGATCCATGACCAACGGCAAATCGTGGCTCTGGGCACGGCGGAAGAAGCTCTTCAGGAATTCGCGGAACAGGCGTTCGACGTCGTCATCACCGATATCAGTCTGCCGGCAATGTCGGGCTTGGATTTGGCTCGAAAAATACTCGACATCGAGCCGAAGGCGCCGATCATCATTGCATCAGGTTACTTTCTGGACCTGAGCTTGAAGACCTGGGGGCCCAACGTCCGCGCCATCATCAAGCCCTTTGAGGGTCCCGAGATCGATGCGCTGATCGAGGAGCTGTGCGCAGCAGGTCATAGCTGACGCTCGTTCAGCGTTGGTGCTCGTTGCGCTCGCACGGCTAATCGTCGCGGGCCGCGTCACAGGCCGCCGTTTCAATTGAAACACGCGGGACGGCGCGCGAAATGCGGATGCCATTCCGGCCCCGCAACCTGCCTATCCAGTGATCACCGAGACGCACAAGAAATCCCTGTCCGGGACTAACCTGGACACGACCTCCTCCGATCCGCGGGCAGAACTGGCGCTCGCTGTCGGGGGCTTCGGCATCGGCACGGGCGAGTTCGTCATGATGGGGTTGCTCCCGAATGTTGCCGGCGACCTTGGCATTTCGATACCCGGCGCGGGACATGTCATCAGTGCCTATGCGCTCGGCGTTGTGATCGGTGCGCCGCTCATCGCCGTGCTCGCTGCGCGTTGGCCGCGTCATCGGTTACTGCTGGCGCTGATGGCCTGCTTCGCTGCCGGCAACTTCGCAAGTGCGCTGGCGCCCAGCTACGCTTCCCTCATGGCAGTTCGTTTCGTCGCCGGGCTCCCACACGGCGCGTATTTCGGCGTGGCATCGCTCGTCGCGGCATCACTGGTGCCGTTCAACGAGCGAGCTCGGGCGATCGGCCGGATGATGTTGGGCCTGACGGGCGCAACTCTGGCCGGTGTGCCATTGGCGACTTGGATCGGACAGATGCTCGGTTGGCGCGCGGCCTATGTTCTGGTGGGCGCCATCGGAATCCTGGCGTGCGCTTTGATTTTCCTCTACGTACCCCGGTCTGGTCCCGTCAAGGGAGCGAGTCCCGCACGTGAGCTCGGTGCCTTAGGTAGCAAGCAGGTCTGGCTGACGCTCAGCGTCGGGTCGGTGGGCTTCGGCGGCTTGTTCTGCATGTATAGCTACATCACGCCGACGTTGACCCACGTCTCCGGGCTGCCGGCCCGGTACGTGCCATTCGTCCTCGCAGTATTCGGTGTAGGCATGGTTCTTGGCAATCTGATCGGATCGTGGCTGGCCGACCGTGCGCTGATGCGCACCATCGGGGGGCTGTTGATCTGGAACGCGGTGGTGTTGGGCTTGTTCAGCATCGCCGCGCCCCACGCATGGATGGCGACGATTGACGTGCTGCTGGTCGGCACCGGTGTTGCGATTGTGCCTGCGCTACAGATCCGGCTGATGGATGTCGCCGAGGATGCACAAACGCTGGCGGCGGCGTTGAATCATTCCGCCTTCAACATCGCCAACGCGATGGGCGCGTGGTTGGGCGGCATCGCCATCGCCGGCGGCTTGGGATGGGCCTCCACCGGATGGGTGGGCGCGCTGCTGGCTCGCAAGATAATGCGGTCCGCCGGCCTTGGGTCCTGTTCCCGACAGCCCGGTGCCGCCGAAGGGTTGCACGCCCACCACCGCGCCGATCATATTGCGATTGACGTAGGTATTGCCGATCGCGGTCTGCTCGAACACCTCGTGCCAGAAAGACTCCAAACGGGTCTGCACTCCCAGGGTCAATCCGTAATGGCTGGCACGGATCGACTCCAGAACCTCAGGGATATCGGTGGATCGATACCGCACCACATGCAGCATGGGCCCGAATTCCTCGCGCGTGAGCTGCGCCGCGCTCTTGAGCTCGATGAGATGCGGAGCGAAGAAACTGCCGTGCGTGTGCGCCTCGCCGAGACTGCAGGCTTTGATGAGGCGCGCCTCCTGGCGCATTCGCGCGGCATGCCGTGCGAGGCCCTCGGCAGCCGCCGGCGTGATCACCGGTCCGAGATCGGTCTCAAGATCCGCCGGATCGCCGATGACCAGTTCGTCCATCGCACCTGCGATCATTTCCAACACCTGATCGGCGATGTCGTCTTGCAGGAACAATAGGCGCAGCGCCGAGCAGCGTTGCCCGGCGCTCATGAACGCGGAACTCACGACGTCATCGACCACTTGCTCGGGAAGAGCCGTCGAGTCGACGATCATCGCGTTCAATCCGCCGGTCTCCGCGATCAACGGCACGATTGCGCCGCTGCGCGCCGCCAGGCTGCGATTGATGGTGAGCGCGGTCGCCGTCGAACCCGTCATGGCCACCCCCGCCAAGGCGGCGTGAGCAAACGCAACCTCACCGAATAGACGCCCCGGCGCCGGCACCAGGTGCAAGGCCTGCGGCGGCACGCCGGCCTGATGCAACAATTGCACGAAGCGCGCGGCAATCAGCGGAGTAGGCTCCGCCGGTTTCGCCGCCACGGTATTGCCGGCCGCGAGCGCGGCCGTCACCTGGCCGGCGAAGATCGCGAGGGGAAAATTCCAGGGACTGATGCAGGCGAACACGCCGCGCCCATGCAGCGACAACTCGTTCGATTCACCGGTGGGACCCTCCAACCGCTTCGGGTGGGCGAACTGCTCCCGGGCCCGCACCGCGTAGTAGCGGCAAAAGTCCACGGCCTCACGGACCTCTGCAATGGCGTCTGATATGGACTTACCCGCTTCTCGCACCAAGAGCTCATGAAACTCCGCGCGGCCCGCTTCGAGAAGGTCGGACGCCTTGTCGAGAATCGCCGCGCGGGCATCGCCGCCGCGTGCATTCCACGCCGGCTGCGCCATGGCGCCCGCGTCGAATGCCATGCTGATTTCAGCGGGCGTCGCATCGCGCACGCTGCCCACGATGTCGCGTCGATCCGCCGGGTTGGTGACTGGGTGCGTGTTTCCCGGCAGCAAGGTCCCATTGATGATGGGTCCGGCAACGGCGGCCGTGGCACTAGGCTCAGCGGCCGACTTGACCGCGCGGCGCGTCGAAACCTCCTTGCGCAGTGCCTCGATGTCGGGCGGATTACCCAAATCGATCCCGCGGGAGTTGCGGCGATCCGCATACAGCGCTACGGGCAGGGGCAGCCGCGGATGCGCATAGGATTCCAAGCGTTCGATCTCTGAGATCGGATCGCGGACGATCTCGGCCACCGGCACCTGCTCGTCCATGAACCGATTCACGAACGAAGTATTGGCGCCATTCTCGAGCAGTCGCCGCACCAGATACGCCAGCAGGTCCTTGTGCTCGCCTACGGGCGCGTACACGCGGACTCGAGGAAATTTGGCAACCTGCCGGGCCGCTTCGGCATACAAGAGCCGTCCCATGCCATGCAGCCGCTGAAATTCATAATCCGCGCCGCCCGGCGCCAGCTCCAACACCGAAGCGATGCTGTGCGCGTTGTGCGTGGCGAACTGCGGATAAATCACATCCGCATGGCCGAACAAGCGGCCGACGCAGGCCAAATAAGACACATCCGTGGTGACCTTGCGCGTGTACACCGGGTAACCGTCGAGACCCCTCTCCTGCGCGCGCTTGATTTCCGAATCCCAGTACGCGCCTTTGACCAAGCGCACCGTCATGCGTCTGCCGTAGGTGCGTGCGACCGCCGCCACCCAATCGATTATTCCCAAGGCGCGTTTGCCGTAGGCCTGCACGGCCAGCCCCAAGCCCGGCCACTGACGAGTGGCGGGATCCTTGGCCAGGGCTTCGATCACGTCCAATGACAGATCCAGCCGGTCCGCTTCCTCCGCGTCGATGGTGAGCTGCATCCCGAGATCGGCTGCCCGGCGCGCCAGAGCCATACTTAAGGGGATCAAGCGCCGCATTACACGCCCGTGCTGCAGCAACGAGTAGCGAGGCTCCAACGCCGACAGCTTGATGGAAATGCTCGAGGACTCTTCCGCAGGGCGGCCCGCCCCGGCGGCGCCGATGACGTCGATCGCATGTTCATACGACTTGAGATACCGCTGTGCATCCTGCTGCGTGCGCGCGCCCTCGCCCAGCATGTCGAACGAGCACAGCCCGACATCCGCTTCGCGCGCGCTGCGCGCCAGAGCCTCCTCGATGCTGCGCCCGACCACGAATTCACCGCCGATGATGCGCATGGCACGGCGCACCGCCAGGCGTACCAAGGGCTCGCCGGCCTTGCGCGTGAACTTTCTCATCCACCCGGTCGTATCCGTCTTGATGGCGGGATCCAGCTCGAGAATGCCCCCGGTGAGCATCAGTCCCCAGGTCGACGCATTGACGAACAGCGACTCCGACTTGCCGGCGTGGGACGACCAGTCGCCCGTGGCCAGTTTCTCGGCGATCAGACGATCTGCGGTGGCATCATCGGGAATGCGCAGCAGCGCTTCGGCAATGCACATGAGCGCAATGCCTTCTTGATTCGACAGTCCAAATTCTTGCAGAAACGCATCGAGAAACGGCCGTTCGTCCCGCCGAGCACGCGCCCCGGAGACCAGTGCCATTGCCGTTGCCACGGCGCGATGCCGGGCGCCGCCGGTGAGTTCCAATGTGTGCAGCAGGCGGGTCACCGCGCGATCTTCCGGCCAATCGCCTTGATCTCGGATCGCGCGGCGCAGCTCATCTAAGGTGGGAGGTTGCGAAGCATCGTTCAAGCTGGCGGCCATGGGCTCATCCTTGCGGAGAATTCGCGGTCAAGTAAATCGCGGTAAGCTGGTGTCAAATTTCGAACTGCGGTCAGACGTCGAGTCAGCGTCAAGTATCGATAAGAGCGCTGGGGAATACCAGAGGCTTGCGCATCAAAGTACTCTTGCCGAACAGCGATTCGACCAGATCGACCGCGAGCACCGCCGTCTTGTTGCGGACGTCCAAGGCAGGGTTCAATTCCATGATGTCCAAGGAGGCGACCCGGCCCGAATCGGCGATCATCTCCATGCACAATTGCGCTTCGCGATAGGACAGACCGCCGGGAACCGTGGTGCCCACACCGGGCGCGATTTCCGGATCGAGGCAGTCCACGTCGAAGCTCACGTGGAGATGGGTGTCCTCATCCATGTCCTGCAAGGCGAGTTCCATGACCTTCCTGACGCCCATCTCGTCGATGCAGCGCATGTCGAACACCTCGAGATCCTGTTCGTGCACGAAGCGCCTCTCGCCCGAATCCACACTGCGAATACCGATCTGCCGCACCCATCGCGGACTGATCGCCGGCGACACACCGCCGATCTGCAACAGCTCGCGAGGACCGAACCCGCACAGGCAGGACACGGGCATGCCGTGCAGGCTGCCGGTCGGGCTAAGGTCGCGCGTATTGAAATCGGCATGCGCATCCAGCCACAGCACGCGCAACGGCCTGCCCAGGTCGCGGCAATGGCGCGCGACCGCCGAGATCGAGCCGATGCTCAAGGAATGGTCGCCGCCGAGCAGAATGGGCAGCCTATGTTCGGTCAGCTCTCGATACACCGCATCGTGCACCTCGTGATTCCACGCCGTCACCTGTGGAAGATTGCGATAGCCGTTCACCTTGATCAGCCCCGGATTCGGCGGCCCGCTGACATTGCCGCAATCCACCACGTCCAGGCCACGCTGAGTCAGCGCCGCATGAATGCCCGCAACCCGCAGCGCCTCCGGACCCATGGATGCACCGCGATCGCTCGCGCCGATATCCGTGGGCGCACCAATGAGACTGGCGGCAGGCGGTGCGACAGTCATCACGCAAACCTCCGGCGGCGTGCCGGCGCGCGTTCATTGCCCAGCCCGATGTAGAGATCCTTCGGATCGTCCAACTCCGGAATGAGATCGATGCGCTGGCCCCCGTCGGGCTGCTCTGCATTCAAACGCTGCAAATAGCGCAGCGATGAAAAGTCATTGAGCGCGAAGCCGACGGAATCAAACAGAGTCACTTCGCGGTCGTTCACACGGCCCGGCACCCTGCCGCGCACCACTTCCGCGAACTCGGCAACCCTCCCCAACGCGTCAGTCTCACCCGCGGCCACGAGTTGCTGAATCTCACCCTCGATCCGCGCCTGCGGCTCGAACTCCACGACGATGCGCACGTCCTTGGCGCGCAGAATATCTCCGTGCAATTCGGTCTTGCCGGGACAGTCGCCGCCCACCGCATTGAGGTGCATGCCTGGCACGATCATATCCGGCGTGAGGATGGTCGCGTTGCGCTTATCCGCGGTCGCCGTGGTCACGATGTCGGCGCCGCGCACAGCATCAGCCGTGCCGGCGCAGCGCGTAACCTCGAGGTCTGGAAGCCGCAACGATGCCAGATTGCGCATCAGTTTCGACGTGGCCTGCGGGTCGGTGTCGTGCAGCCTTAGTTTCCTGACACCCACCATGCGATGGAAGGCGATGGCTTGAAACTCGCTCTGCGCGCCGTTGCCGATCAAGGCCATCACACGGCTCTCCGGGCGCGCCATCCGGCGCGCGGCGAGCGCGGAGATCGCCGCGGTGCGCAGCGCAGTGACAAAAGTCATCTCCGACAGCAATAGGGGGTAGCCGGTCGCCACGTCCGCGAGCACGCCGAACGCAGTGACCGTGAGCAGATTCTTCCCCGTGTTCTTCGGGTGCCCATTGACGTATTTGAACGAATACAGCCGTCCATCGCTGGTCGGCATGAGTTCGATGACGCCGCCGGAAGAGTGGATGGCATGCCGCGGCGATTTCTCGAAATCGTCCCAGCGCCGGTAATCAGCTTCGATCTCCCCAGCCAGCTCTTCGATGAAGCGGCCGGGCCCTGTCCGCGCCATCAGCTCCCGCAGTCGCGCGGTTCCGATGTAGTCCACCATGATCTCCCCCCCAAATGCAGCCAATTGTTAGTTTCGGAGGTCGTCGAGCCAAAGAAAAGCCAGAATTCTGATCAAAAAGCGCGGGTTTCTGGCAATATCGCCAGCGCCGATTGACGTTTTGTACAATATGGTTCGTTTTCTGTCCGAGGAGGGTTCAAGGACCCACCGGAGGGCCCATGGATTCCACCGATCGCCAACTGCTGTCCCTATTACGCGATGACGCACGATTGTCGGTAGCATCCTTGGCCAAGACGTTGCGCGTCGCACGCGGCACGGTGCAGAACCGGCTCGCGCGAATGGAGAAGGACGGCACCATCGTGGGCTACACCGTCAAGCTCAAACCGCAGGACGAGGATCAGCGCATTCGCGCCCTGATGACTGTGGCCGTCGAAGGCAATCGAACCGACGAAGTGCTGAGGGCGCTGCGCGGTGATCCGGCCGTGTGCGCCCTGCACACCACGAATGGGCGCTGGGATATCGTCGCCGAGCTACGCACCGACAGTCTCGAAGCGGTAGACAAGGTGCTGAGCCGAATCCGTCTCATCGACGGGATTTCAAACACCGAGACGAGTCTGCTGCTCTCAACCCACAAGTTTTAATGTCGCCAGAAACACCGAGGTCGACGGGGACGAATGCGCCGACTCGAGCCTGCTGAGGCGGCCACTGCAGTGCGAAAGCACCGCAAGATCCCAGGGCTCGAGCGTCACGGTTTTCCCCGCGGTGATTTCCAGCTTACACCTGCGGTCGACGGCGAAGACCAGCATCGTCTCATTGCGCGAGGCGGTCACAGCGAGGGATTCTATGAAGCGCTCCACCCGAACGGCGACGCCCTCCGACTTGGAAACCATCAGGTTCAAGTCCACACAGGGACCGTTCAGCAATTCGCAGTGAGCAGCGAGGGCGCCGTCGAATTCCACGAGCTCACCCACCTTCCGCAAGCTCTTGTGTGTTCCGTCCGCGAAGCGCAATTCGATTCCCGCGCCCCGCAGCAACACCATCTTGCGGTTGTACTCGGCGAATTCCGAGAACGGACCCGACGCATCGATGTCCGCCACGCTGACCCGCCAGCGGAACGGATCGCCGCTCGGCGGCACACGTATGGCCTCATGGGTGATGCCGCCGCCATTCTTCCAGGGCGTCGCCGTGAACGAAGCCTTGCGGATCACCTGCAGCTTGGAATTTTGCACTCCAGTATTCTATAGGGATGCGCGCCGGCGAAACCAACGGTTCGATACCCCTCCTCGACCTTCGCCGGTTCGACGCCGGCGAGGCGGAGCGCGCGGCTTTTCTCACGGACCTGCGCGCCGCCGCCCACGACATAGGTTTCTTTTATGCCGCCGGCCACGCCGTCGACCCCCGCTTGCTGCAAGATCTCATGCAATCCGCGCGACGGTTTTTCTTGCTGCCCGAAGACGACAAGCTGGCGATAGAGATGGTCAACTCGCCGCATTTCCGTGGCTACAATCGAGTCGCCTCGGAGCGCACTCGCGGCCGGCCCGATTGGCGAGAGCAGATCGATATCGGCGCTGAACGGCCGGCGCTCCCGCGCGACGGCAACTTTCCAGTATGGGCGAGGCTGCAGGGACCAAATCAATGGCCGGCCGCACTGCCGGAGCTGCTACCGGTGGTCGAGCGCTGGCAGACAGCCGCCATCCAAGTGCTCATCCGGATATTGCGCGCCCTCGCACTGGCCCTGGGTCAAACCGAGGACGCGCTCGAGCCTCTGTACGGCGACGACCCGCACTACCTGGTGAAGCTCATCCGCTATCCCGGAGTCGTTGCGGCGGGCGACGCCCGAGGCGGCGATGCGCAAGGAGTCGGCGCCCACAAAGACTCCGAACTCATCACCCTGCTGCTGCAGGACGACCAAGGAGGTCTGCAAGTCGAAACCCCGCAAGGCTGGATCGACGTGCCGCCCCGGCCCGGCACCTTCGTGATCAACATCGGCGAGCTGCTGGAGCTCGCCTCCGACGGCTACTTGCGCGCCACCATGCACCGCGTCGTTACTCCTCCCGCTGGTGTCGAGAGACTATCGGCAGCGTTTTTCCTGGGAGCACGCCTGGACGCCACCGTGCCGGTCCTGCCGCTGCCGCCCGCGCTGGCCTCCCGTGCTCGCGGCCCCGAACGCGACCCGCACAATCCCCTGTTCCGTGAGGTGGGGCTGAACTACCTGAAGGGGCGTCTCAGGTCCCATCCCGACGTTGCCAGACGTCACCACGCCGATCTGATGGAGCCTCTACCTGAAGCGACGAGCCCCCTGCGTGACCAGATAAAGCCCCCTGCGTGATTTGATCGAGCCTCTGTTCAGCCAAATCTGGCAGAAGCTCTAGCTCCGGAAAATCTTAATGAAATCAGAGCTAAAGCACCACAAATCGGCGTGATTTTGGCGCCTGGCGAGGGTAGAATACTGGATATATCAACAGTACATGGGAGCCGCGCATGGACCTTGGTGCGGCAATACCGCCGCGTGAAAGAGGTCGAAGAGCTCGGCCGCGAGGCGGCCCAGCAAGAGAACCGCCGCGTGAACTACTGGTTCGAGAGCGACGGTAGCTTCGTATTCAGTGGTCGCCTGCCCGCCTTGGCGGGCGCGGCTCTGATCAACGCACTCGAGGCGGCAATGGAAGCGCTCCCCCCGTCGGACATCGACCCTGAATGGTCGGACGCGCCCGTGAATCGGCCCATGCGCCGCGCCGACGGTTTGGCCCTGATCGCGGAGAGCTTCCTGCACAAGGGACCGAAAAATGTCAGCACCGCCGATCGCTACCAAGTCGTGGTGCACGTGGACGCCGAGACTCTGCGCGAAAGCACGGCGGGACGCTGCGAAATCGAACATGGTCCCTCGCTGGCGGCGGAAACTGTGCGGCGCTTGGCCTGCGACGCGAGCCTCATCACAGTGACCGAGAACGAGCAGGGCGAGCCCCTCGATGTCGGCCGCAAGACCCGCTGCATCCCTCCCGCGATACGCCGTGCGCTGAAGAGTCGCGACCACGGCTGCCGCTTCCCCGGATGCACGCATCAACGCTTTGTAGATGCCCATCACGTCCAGCACTGGGTGCACGGCGGCGAAACCAAACTCGGCAATCTCGTGACCCTATGCCGATTCCATCACCGCTACGTGCACGAACAGAACATCGCCGTTCAAACTCAGCCCGACGGCAATTGGCGCTTCCTGGAACCAGACGGCAGCGTGTTCGACGACGTCGGATCGACACGGGCCCCGGACTATGCGTGGACCGATCTGTTGGAGACGCACGACGAGCAAGGGATACAAATCGACAGCGAAACAGCCGCAACTCGCTGGCGTGGCGAACGCATGGACTACGGGCTCCCCGTCCAGGGGCTATTGCGGCAAGCCGACCCCTCTCTGTTCGCCGATCCTCCGCAAAACTCGGACGGCGCGTGGGATCCAGAAAATGAGCAAAACGTTTCCGCGGAAACGTCCGACCTTGAACAAGAGATCGAGCACGACGCCGAGTGGCACCGGTGCGATGAGGAAGGATCGTTCTTCATGACAGAAATCAAAAAAAGAATCCGAGCGTTAGGGTACCGCGCGTAAGCAGGCAGTTCTATTCTGAAAGATTCCACGTGATCGGAATGGAAACGGTACCCTCGATGGGCTTGCCGTCTTCGGTTGCAGGAAGCATGCGTTGCCCTTTCACCGCATTCAAGCAAGCCTGATCCAAGCGGTCGAAACCGGAGCGGGTTTGAATGGCGGCCGCGATGATCCGGCCATCCGCGGCCACGGTCGCCTGCACCACACATCGTCCCATTTCGTTGGCCCGCACCGACGCATCCGGATAGTAGTCCTTGCCGATTCGCAGCGGATGCCTGGGATCCATCCGGACCGGCGAGTGTGCGTGAGGTTGCGGCGGAGTTTGAGCAATGATGGTCGGCGGATCGGGCGGCAATTTATCGACCGCGACATCTGATTCGGATGGCGGCGTGAACGTGGGGAATTCGGGCCGCATTGCGAAGATCCTCGGTTGGTTCATCGGCGGCGCCGGCGGCGGAGGCTCGACGGTGTGTTTGGGAGGCTCGATCGGAGCGAGCGTCAACGGGGAGGGCGCGAGTTTCATTCCGATCTTCGCGGCGAGTTCTTTGTAAAACGCGTATCCAAACACAAGGTGCAGGAGGACCACCGCCGTGAGCGCCGCGCCCTTCCTGCCGGAAAACAGTGAGGACTCCGCGTACATGTTCATGATTCCGACCTCCTGTCAAAATTCAAATGAAGCACCAAGACCGCACCAAAGATTTACGCCGCGGCCGCGCGAAGCACAAGCGCGAAACAACAC
>WNFI01499033.1_pt1 | contig 12767 bp, 16 predicted proteins | sample 5400471 | NCBI WGS metagenome assembly WNFI01 (sample SAMN13153348, study PRJNA577476) | soil metagenome | isolation source: 100 cm saprolite on Douglas fir-dominated hillslope | place: USA:California | collected 2013-09-17
CTCTCCTTACGCATCCGCGACCAAGGAGGCGGCATCGCACCTGCCAACATGGATCGTATCTTCTCGTACGCATTCACTACTGCTGGCAGGAGTTCCTCCAGCGGACCTGGGCGCAGCAGGTACAGCCGTGCTGGCGATGGAGATGACGGTGGGCCATATGCCGCGCAGCAGCATGTGGGTGGGGTTGGCGCGGTAGGGGGCGTCGACTTTTTTGGCGAGATAACGAGCAAAGGCATCGAGAGGGGCTTGGGCACCATTGCCGGGCTCGGGTATGGCCTGCCCATGAGTGGACTGTATGCTCAGTGAGTTCTTGACTGTGAAGATGTGTGGTAGCCGCTGCATCGCTGATTTCATCATTCAGATACTTCGGGGGCTCGCTCGACTTATTCTCGCTCGATGGTTGGGGTATGCCAATTTCATTGTGACCGCGACTTCATGACTGATTGCCTCTCGTAGGGAGTGATGTGTTGCTGAAATTGAGATGTTTGGACGATGCCCATGATGTTGAAATTTAGTTCACATACCCTCGTTCTAGTTGTAATACTGGATTCATCAATCCTTATAATCGCACATGATAGGATAGACACGCAGGTCATTCGGCAAGCAGTCCAACTGTACTGGCAACTCCAAGACTAAAAATTAAGCCAGCGTGCAGCTAATCGGCCTATCATACCCGGGTTATAATGTGATTATTGTATTGCGTGTTCGTGAGACGGGTTGTACGGATGGCGTGCAGAGTACCCAGAAAAGAAAACAACAAAACAGCCGGAGCGGTGGGGTAATATACAGCAGGCCGCGGGTATTAAGAACTTGAATAGGCCGGCTTGGACGTTGTGCAAACTAATAACTATCTACTATGTGGGTGGAGGGTCGTGGGTGCAAGGTAATATATAGAAGTGTTCGTGAGCGTCAAGTTCACTTGGTCGTGGTTGACTACAAGTGGGCAATCAGCCCACGCTTGGCAATGGCGGAGAGAAACTTTAACGTACAGCAAATCCGCTAATGGTTCTGCTGGAGTGATATGAAGAGATAGCCTGAGTCTGTGATGTACGATAAGAGCGTGTAGATCCGAGAGTGTGCATAGACGTGGATGCACCGCCGGGAGTGGACGGTTGAGCGTTGGTAGTTCGTGAAATGCGAGCAGTGAGGGGGGTGGGTGCACTAATCTGAGACTTTTTGGGCGTGTCTGTGGGCTTCGACCTGCTTGTCAGGCTGGACGCCGTCGACAGGAGGGCCCTAGCCGTTGTAGAGGAAGGCGTCGAGCCTCTCGAGCGTTTTCCCACTGTGATGAAGGGGTGCCGCATTGCGTTTTGAGGCTTAATGCGGCGCTCGGGGTCCCACACAAGACACTTGGCGACGAAGTCAATGAAAAGTTCATCGTCGCAGCGGAGAACTTGGGCGAGGGTTTTAGTTGCCGGTCTTCTCCTGCGTCCCTTTGAGTTCACCACAGGTCGGGGGGCACCAGTGGAGTCTGACCAGAACTAATGAAAGAAGTTTCTCGGAGTGGACGTTGTACGTACCAAAGAAGAGCCGCTTCCGGGAGCTCCGGTTGACGAAGTCCTTGTCCGGCAGGCCGAGAACTTCCATTATGCAGGATAGTTGTTCCTGCTCGTTTTCTCCGGGAAATATAGGGAATCCGGTCTTCAACTCCGCCAGGATGCAACCTAAGCTCCACATGTCTATAGCCATGTGGTAGTTCATACCCAGGATGACTTCAGGTGACCGGTAAAACCGGCTTTGGATGTAGGTGTAAACTACGCGTCGTCATCGTAAGAAGGTATGTACGGCATCAAGTGGTTCTGGGCCTCACTTTTTTCATGCTCGAAGCAGCTACTGCCAAAATCTATAACTTTGATAGCGCTTTTAGTCGGATGACGTAGTAACACGTTCTGCAAAACTGTCAGCGGTCATCGGATAACGGTACAATAGGATCACCTCGGGTTTAAGGTCACAATGTACGACGCGGTGATGGCGCATCAGAGTGAGTGTTAGAAGCATTTGGCTCGTGAAACGGCGGATGAGAGCAGTCGTAAACCCAACAAAGCCATTTGCTTTGATGAGCTCGTATAGATTTATACTCAGTAGCTCCATAGCAATGCAGAGGTGATTGCGGAAATAGAAGTGCTCGGTCATCTTGATGACGTGGTGCTTCTCCTCAGGGTCCTAGAGTCCAAATAGGTACAATTGTGAGGGATAATAAAGGAGAATACGAACCCATTGGCGAAGGTTATCAAGAATCTTGATTTCAATGAGGGCTTGATGATGGAACCGCTTCTTGTTACGAATAATCTTTATTGCAACAGACTGTCCTGTAGCATGATCACGGCAGCTCAATACCTGTCCGAAGGAACCCTTCCCGAGGCTGTCCAGTACTTCGTAACGATAACCAAGATGGTCACGTTGGACGACAAGATAATCACCGCGGTCATCATCGTAGCCGTAGTTGTTCGTCGGCCTGTCGGGATGGGCTAGTTTCTTCTCACTACCAGCTCCAATGTAGAACACTGATGGATAATCAAGGACCTCCTGCTTCTCGTACTCAGACAGATGTTGCCGTTGGCTGCTCTTAAGGACAGCTTTACGCCGCGTGAGTATCAGGGTAAGATGGCACGGACAGAAACATACTGGAAGGACTCTGGGAAGGTGCTGGTGGTAAAGGTTCGGGGAACCGTAGCAGCGCGTCCAACTCCTCCTGGGTTGCTCCGTGCGCCAACTTTTTCTGTTGCTGCCGCTTGATGTATTGAAGCATCTCCTCATCACCGAGAAGCTCCTCTTCATCAACGGAGCTGGGGACAGGGGACGGCGTTGATAGTGATTGACGGCTAGATGACGGAGTCATAACTTGATGCGTGTTGGACGAATTGGAGGACCGCGAGTGGGTGAGAGACACCTTGGGGCTGAGGAGTTTGAGACCCTTTGACGGTGAGAGGGCAGAGAAACGATGTGACGACGTCTGGGCCGGAGGTGCATCGCTAGGGGCAACCGAATTGAGCGAGGCTACAGAGCCAGTGGATGACTTGCGAAGGCCGCCGAAAGACATGGATTCACGATTGCCTTTGCGTGGAATATTGGATGACAACGTCGAATTGATGACCTGACGGGTAACTCGAGAGGTGGAGCTCGATGAGGGGGACGCGCGAACGGATTGTCGTTGCGTAATCGTGTTCAGAGTGGTCTTGGACGCGTCACCGTTTTCTAAAACCCCAAACTCATCCAAACCTGGAGTTGGGTGGTTTATAGACCCTGATGATCCATTTCCCGGTGCGTTGCCGGGTGTGGGAGATGGATCATTTTCAGCCACAGACGATGAGACAATAAGACTGGTTCGCCGGCTAGCCATTGTGGAGGATGTGGATGGTTTCAGAGCGGGGGATGAAACGGTGGATGTACGACTATGAATGCGGGGAATTTTGGTTGGCGTTTCTTTGGGATTAACACGCGAAGTAGCACGCGACGATGCAGCGCTACTGCGAGTAGCAACGGCGGCGCCATTTGAAGTTGCTGTGGCCTTCAGATTCGCAAGGCGTTGAGCTGTTGCCTGGGGCAACGCGGAAATCTGCATGGGAGGCATACTCACTGGCTGGGCCTTCTTCGACTCGGTGGAAGACAAAGTCTACAGAAATAGAAGTTCACATAAATTCAGCTACGTCTGTAGAGAGTATGACCAACCTTGCCACGTTTCCGACCCATCAACACTGAGATTCGACTCTCGCTGCGATCTTTCTCCTCCTTTTTGGCCTTTTCTTTGTCAGACTTTCCACCATCAGTATCACGCGCGCGCCGACTTTCCCTATCACTCCTGGATTCGTCCTTACCAGCCTGTAGGTTGCGTCTTGAGCTTGAACCTTTCAAGAGTGATCCCAAACTTATAATAGAAGTCTTCTTATGGGCGGCTGGAGGAGTCGACAAGCTCGAGTCTACAGGAGACACTGGATCTCTGGACCTTATATGCGATGGGCCCGTAGAGGCGGGAGGCGAGGATGAGCGTAGGGCACCAATATTAACGGATTGAGAGGACGAGCGACGGAAGAAGGGGATGGCAGATGGGGTCAGGCGCTTCGATGTTCCGCGCCGAATGGAGCCGGATGGACTGAGAGGTGTCTGTTGAGATACAGCCAAAGAGCTCGACTTATGGGAACTTGATGCGGAGCCGGGACGACTTGAGAGGTGGCGGTCGGGCGTGCTGGCCAACGCGCCAGACGTGGACAATGCATGAGATGAAGACAAAGATAATTGTGAGATCAGGGACGCCGCTGAAGTCATTGCGTTGGGTTGTTCGACAGGTGACCATGGTTCTGAGGGATCCCTAGAAATGGAGTGGCGGTTGGACTGACCGAAACTGGCAGAATGTGGACTATGTCGCTTGGGTGTCTTGGCATTTGAACTGTCTTTAGTAGTGTTTGCTGAAGAGGTACCGGTCAACTTCATGCCAAGTAAGCTCCATTTCTTGGAGGGGGTTTTTAACACCGCGGGAGCCGAGGTATATCCTTGGGATTCACCATGCGAAGCGTGAGGTGGCGGCGGAGACGACTTTGAGACACTGGGCACGGGTACAGCAACAGCCTCCGCTGGGGCTGATCGATTAAGTTCAGCATTATCAGCCTGCGTCGACTCTTCCTCAGCCACTCCTTCAACGGGAAACGAAGCGCCTGCTGAAGATTGGGGCGGAGATCGATACGTAGACAGGTCCTTTGGTAAGGGAGGAACCGGGGGCACGTCTAGTCCTACCTCTACTTGATCAGACGTCACAAGTAATGCAGCACGATCTTTCAAGGCAGAAACGTCTCCCGACTGCGAAGCATCACTACCGACACTGTTGCGCCTAGCCTTGCTAGAATGGCGCCCAGATTGTGCTGAGATCGACGTCAGGCTTGTACCCGCTGACATAGATCCGGAGTCCCTAGAGCTTGTGGTTGGCGTACTGGTGTAGGTAGTTGACGAGGCAGAACCCCGCTTGGTGGTGTAGCTGACCCGTATACTTGCGGAAGATTTCTTCGTGGGCGGCTTTTCCTGCGCCGGCGAGCTGAGCTGTGTCTCATCGCTGCTTCCGAACACGCTTGCCGCCTGTTCTGATATATCAAGAGGATCCCCCAGACCAGCTACTTGACGACTAGCGCTTGGCGTTTGATCCTTCTCTTTCATCGAGGTACTGTCCCGGATGTGCATCGAGCTCCTTCGACTAGTCTTTCCGCTATCTGAACCCACACCTTCCCACTGTTGCGCTGACCTTGAGGGCGTTCCAGGTCGGCTAGAGCTGCCCAGGCGAAGGCTGCCCATACTGGAGCGTACGCGGGTACCTAATTTACCCGAGAGACCATCGAGCTTGCGCAGCGCCTCGACGGTAGCTTGGTCATCAAGACCAGACCACCCCTCCTGAGTTCCTCTGAGCAATGAATGTGCCACATTTGGCGAATGGTGATTCTGTGTCTCCTTCTGTGAGCTGAGAGGGGCAGGGGCACCTATGGCATTATTGCTACCCGTATGGCGTAAGAACTGCTGGATAGATGTCGTTGAGGGAGAGGGAGGGAGATGAGAGAAGTCAGTCGTGTGAACACGGCGCGAATGAAGCTGTTCCCCGTGACTAGAGGAAGAAGAGCTTGCCGAGGTGTGTCGAGAGTGACGGTCCCTAGTTGCGCTCCCACTTGTCGAGATACTATCTTTTCGACGCTCTCGGGGTCGGTCTCGTGAAGGGAAACCCACACCAAGGCTGCGATGCTTTCGGGTAGAAGCGCGTTCCTCCTTGGTGGCGTCGAGGATAGAGCCAGAAGGGGTCCGCTGATGCTTCTCGATGAGAGAGCCCATTTGATCACGTTCAAATTCATCAGAGGTTCGTTTCCTTGCTTTGTTCGTCAATGGGGTAAAGGCGGTAGGCGGCGTCGCATTATTCGGAGGAGGGCTATAAAGCACGGAGTGCGCCGAAGTAGGTGGTTTCGGGAACTGAGTGCGTGGATAGAGGATTTCTTCACCACCACTCTCCTCGGCGATTGAAGGTCGGGTACGGATAGTCCGCGGCACCGGGTTAAATTCAGAAGGCTGGAGAAAGGGTAATTAGACAACCGAAAGGGGGACGCGAAAAAAAAGTGTACTTCGTCTCGTTCCTCATCCTCTTCCTCGCCATCAACGGCCTCTATGGTCCAAGGACTGTCCGAAAGCACGTCTTCGGGTTCTTCAGGAAGAGCGGGCTCGAGATCGTCTTGATCTAAGCCATGAATGTCGTCCTCGCGGTTTGCAACTGATCGCGTCCAACGAGGGGTTGCAAGCTCGCCTAAACCGTGGAGAACCCGCCTATCGATCGTGGATGGATCTCGATGAGGAGTGACGGGTTCGTTAGTCACCTGACGCGTTTCCGGAGTCCGGCGCGACGGAGAGGGATCTGGAAGAGGGGGAGCGGGTGATCCGGAGGAAGAATGGACACTAAAGTAGTATGGATCAAGGGACGACGTGGCGGAAGTGGAGCGAGAGGGAAGGTGGATATGAAGGTCATCAATCGGCTGATCAGCATGCAACTGGGACATTGTGAGCAACAGGGAAGATGAGATGAAGAGAGTGGAGCCATCACCTTTGCGAGATGTGACATTGTGTCATCCGGAGAGGGATGACGATCAGGGGGACGAGAGGGGGGAACCGAGGTATCGAGAATTTCAAGAGCTGGAGGCCTGTCCTTTCTCTTTGATAAACTCTTGTCATGGGAGAGTAGGGGGGGACGGGGAGAGGGCGCGGACATGGGAGCTAGGGAAAGATGAAAGGAAGGCGGGGAACGGCACGGCAGAGCGACAACGAAAAAGAGGGAAAAAAGAAAAGCGAGAAAAGAGAAAGAAACCAAGTCGTTGATACCGTGGAGGGGTCGATGGGGATGATAGATAGAGCGAGCACAATGGCGAGCTCGACGAGACGGGCTGCAGCCAAGGCGTGTCCGACGTTGATTGTCAAAGCTCTCGGCCAGTCCGTCCTCGTGTACTTTTGTTTGCGCGTATTTGCCTCCAATGCCAATAATTATTATTTTATCGTGTCAAGCCCCTATCATGGGCGGTGTTGCGCGGAAGTAAAAGTGACCAGTTCGGGCGGAGACCACATCGTGCGCGAGGTCCTGGAGATTGGCTCACGCCCGAGCCCATGAGATAAAGAGGCCCCAGTCGAGTTGTAACCCCGCGTTTTTCACCCTCTCCGCCTCTCCGCTCGTTTCTCTCAATCAATCCCCGCAAATCTCAGCGAACCGAATCCCTCTCCTCTGTACGTCTCCTCCATCCTGCCCCTCCTTCCCTCCTTTATAGCCTATTTCTTCTTTCTCTTTCCCCGTCGTGCCAAATGTCTCCCTCTTCCCATTTCTCTTTCCCTTTCTTTCCGTTCTCCCCCGTTCCTTGCCCCGGCGCTTGTCCGCCTCTTTTTGCGTCTCGCTGTTAGACGCCAATTGTTGCCACGTGCCTTGCCGCAGGCCCCGAACATCCCCAGCCCGCTGCCCATTCATCTCCTTTTCCCTTCCGCCACCCCCTCCGCCCGTCCACTGGCTTACCCTTCCCTCTTTCCCCTCCCAGACATGGCTTCTGTCCCTGCCCGCTCTGACGATGACCGAATCGGTCAATCCCCCGAGTCCACCTCCGACTCAGTTCAAACGCAATTGCCTATGCATTCTGCTCCCTACTCTGGTCTGCCCATGCACATGTACCCGTTCGCTTCGGGCGTGGTCAACACCTCTCAGCCCCAGATTCGTTCCAAGCGTCGTCAGGTCAAAAATGCCTGCACAAACTGTCAAAAGGCGTGCAAAAAGTGTGATGACGCGCGCCCCTGCCTACGCTGCGTCAAGTATGGCATTGGCGAGGAGTGCGTCGATTCTCAGCGCAAGGAAAGGAAAAAGGGTATCAAGAGAGGTCCTTACAAGAAGCGCGATGGAAAGAGTGAGCTTTTTTGGCTATTTCTTTCCTTATCAACCAGTGAAATCTTACCCCTCTTCCCCTCAACTGGTCGCGCAACTTCGGCTACCGAAACCCAACCTGACCCAGCCCCGCCTCCAGCCATGGGTATGTCACTTACTGGCGTGCCCGCGGCGGGCAACACCCCGCCGGCCGCGTCTTTCATGGGCCCAATGAGTTACCCGCTTCCGATCTATGGACAATACCCCATCCCGACGGTGCACAAGCCTGGAGAAGGCTCTCCTTACCATCCTACGTACTACGTGCCGGTGCAACCAGCTCCGGCGTCTCATCCGGGACAGGAGCACGAGAGCCAAGGCTACCCTCTCCCCCCTCCCCACCAATATTACCCGCCGTACCTTCCTTATGGCACTGTGCCGTACCCTGCTCCCTATATCGTTCCGCATCATCGCCCTGATGTGCCAGTTGTTATGCAGCCCCATGCTCAGTACCCTGGGTATCCGAACGGCCACCACCCCCCTTACTCCAAGCCGCCATCTGCTGGCAACTCAGGAGTTGACGTCACCGTCGGTGTGAATGGCAGCACCAGGAGGGAGGATCACACGGACAGTCGCGAGGCAATTGCGGAAATAGAGGGCCGGAGCATGTAGGCAGGCGTGAAAGACTTGTAAGATGTCCTTTGTACTTGTATTCTGCACTTTCTCAAGGACTTCATGTCTTTGCACTCCATGACTTCCTACCCGCCCGTCGTAATGGTTACAGCACAAATTTGGTTCATGGTATTCGCAGTTTGCCATTCATTGTTTATATTTTGCCGCCCGTGTCAGAAATGAGATTGAGTCCGTGGTCAGCAGACGTTGATTACTACAGAATGGCTACAGAATGGTTTGACTGTCCACACGTTGCATGTAAAAGTCCCGAAGTTACCCCGCACGGCCTGTGGTTGCACTCGGTTCAGTGCACACGATTCACAGTTAACCAGCCTGACCAGCAGAGGTAAAAGTTTCCGGTACAGCGGTTCTGCGGGGTCCTGGTGACGTTTTGCCTCACCTCCGCATGGGCTGTGCAGCCTGCCCATCAGAACACGCGGGTTCTTCGCGGGAATTCCTGCAAAGCTCCGCTTCGAGGTCACCCTGGGCGCCTCTCAGCCCTGGGTTTCTGCCTGCTCCCCTCCTTTCGATCATCATTTTATAAAAAGGACAAGACATGTTGTGATCGGGGATGTCTTTTTTCTTACTTACCTCCCTCCTCATTCTTCTTTACGTCTCACGCCGTCAGCCCAGCGCCCGGCGCACACGGGAGTGATGCGTTGTCAACCTGGCGGACGGTAGACGCATGTCTTACGTGTGTTTCGTTTCATCAGCAAGGCGGTCTGTGCGAGGCGGAGGACAGACGGGCACACTGCGGATGAACTCTATCTGGCGTATTCACCGTATTCACCAGATCCGTCTTCAGGCCTCCATTGGAGGTTTACCTGTGCTAGCTGGCCCCTTTCTTCTCCACCTACATGCATATTCGGGGATTGGTCAAACTTGAATCAAACTATGAGTCCTATGACGAGGGACCGGCGCCTAACGAAGCAAGGCGAAACAGCGAGGATGATTCAAAGGCGCTATCGCTTCCATTCCACGGCGTTGCCTTGCGGTCGCTTAGTTGGGAGTGCGGGTGATACGCCGTCAGACATGTGGTGGTGGAGAACACGACCCAGAGGACTCCAAGAGCCCAACACGAGGCGTATACCACAATTATGAGTCTCAGTTGCCGTAAGAACTATCCATAACCTGGGTGATGCCCAGGCGGCCCTAATGGAGAACCCCGGTATACGATAGCGCTTCCAGAGTACAGTACTGGTCCGTAGACGTGCGAACAACTATCTAGGAAAGGAAGAGAAATGGATGGCGGATGGGGATATCAAAGAAAGAGGGGAATCAAGTCACGACACACCGCCGCTGTCGCGCGATTTTCCCCCATTTGCCCTTCATGCTCTCCCGCAATGCGAGCGCAAACACCTCCTGCACGCCAGTACCCGTCTTCGCGGAGCACTCGACATATTTGGCACCAATTTCGCTTGCGACCTCCGCGCCCTGCTCGGGCGTGACAGGCGTTTGGCCTTGCGCGCCAAGCATACGTCGCGTATTGTCGTCCCTGCGTAGATCCGTCTTGGTTGCGACGAGGATGAGAGGCGTGCCCTCGCAGAAGTGCGCTACCTCGGGGTACCACTTAATGCCGGATAACCGCCCCCCTTTGATATCAGGCACGAGTGTCTTCTGCAAGGGGACATGAAAGGAAGCGGAGCGCGCACCTTGTCTTGGACATTTGCAAGACTGACGGGGAAGTCAACGGAGAACACTATGAGAATGACATGGCTCTCTGGATAGCTCAGTGGCCGCAATCTGTCGTATTCTTCCTGCCCCGCTGTGTCCCAGAGCGCAATTTCAATGATCTTGCCGTCAAACCGTTGGTTTGTTACGTAGTTCTCGAAGACTGTGGGTATGTACGCCTTGGGCGGTGTGAGCTGTTGCCTCGTGGATCAAGGTACAGCAGAAACGTACTTCTGGAAACCTGTTGTGTGCGTAGACGATTAACAGGCACGTCTTTCCGCACCCGCCTTGAGAAAACGCGTGAGGGTAAATCCCAGGCGTAGGCGCCAATACTGAAACGGTACGCTGGGCTCACCATCCCCGACCACGACTATCTTCCTTTTCATATCCGGCCTTTGGTTTGCCTCGAGTTCAAAGTGGCCGCTCATGTTGTGTTGCCACACTACAGGATTCTAATGCGTGTTATGCACTCAGTACGTGGCGCCAGTAAGATATCACGTAGAACAAAGCACTCACGAAGAAGACGAGCAATTGAATACAACAGAAAACAGAAAAGGAGATTTAGTGTGTTAGATGGAAATATATCAGTGTGGGGGTCGTTTGCACGCGATTAACGCGGCTGAGGTTATTGAGGTCCAGTTGGAAACTACGTTCAAAGCGGTGGCGGTTCGTCCTCAACCCCGGCCCGCCATCCGCTGACTGCCCAAATTATCATTCATATTACCTCCACAGCAACGGCCATGTCATGATCCCGCAGTGTTCTACTCTCTGGCCCATAGAAGACATTGGGGCAAATGGCTACTGCTACGGCTGGGTATTGAATCCCAGGCTTGTATGCGTAGCGGGTGTCCTTCAGGTCGAGTCGCTTCGTCAGTGTGTTCTTCCTCACCCACGCCGTCTTATTGACCCTGAATGTTGTCAAACGCAGAACGCGCAGAAGCCCTCTTAAATGACTTTCTCAAAGAAAATCCTCAGTTCATGGAGTTATCTTCTACGGACACTCCCGTGATCCTGGGTGAATGCTCTTTCATCCAGTCAAGCCCAACTCCTTACGTCCAATATCTCCCTGGGGTAGAGCCAGCCCAGTCTGCGTCCGAGTAGGGTTCTTGATCCGTTTGCATATTGGTTGGGTCGAGCCTGACCTCGAATGGAAACTAGCTCCGTCCGTTGTGCCTTCGTGATGTATCGCAGGTCAGCGCTAGGTTCCGCCCGCTTCCATGCACCTGTGGCATCCACCACTCCACTCGGCGGTGTTACGGTCCCAGATAGTCGCCCAGATTTCGAAACTGTTGGCCTGGACAACGAGGCGTTGACGCAGGTATGCTTCTCGAAGCACGTGGCTAATAGAATGATTCTGATTCTTCTTGATCTTTCATAGTTGAACGCAACTTACCGCTTACACTCCTTGATCAATCTATCTGGATCATGGCTGGCCGGGTTCAAGCTCCTGGACATTGTCGCACGACACATATATGACAAATGCATACGCCCAAGACTCATATTCCCACGTTTGTTCTCAGGACTTAGGTTCATTCTCGGCTTTTTGGTCAGCTGCCTGCGATGTTGCAATCTGTGGTTAGCCTTTGCGAAAGTGCATTCGAAATTGTGTGAGTACCGCTAAGCGATTACCTTGTTTTTGTGCCCTGATCTTCCCTCAGTCGACCAATTATGGGCGCGACTGAGCCTGGTACAAGGTTTAGTTTTGTATCCAAGGCTATCTTATGTCTACGGGAAATTGGAAACGTCTGCAGAATACGTCCAGTGAGCATTTTACCACAGTTCCGCTATAAGACCGTTCCAATAGCGTTTCCGCAGTTTCAACAACGCCGTCTGGCTGGTGATGAATGATGTGATCTTAGGCAGTGTCCTTGGGGCGTTTATATGCGAGAATAGTGAGGTCATAGGCGTATCATTACACGATTGGCTCAAGGTTCGTTGATTACTCCTAGATGAGCGCTGACAAGGGTGATCATCAGATACGTAGGCTGCTTTTATCGATTTTACCCATGACACGCTGCTATGGTTAGACAATTGGCCTGAGGGACTCAAGCTGAATACGGAACTGAGCGCATTCCTTGTACACGCACTCCTGGGAGTATTGGAGCTCTGGGCCTGTGGGTATATTCAATGCCTCTGATTACTTCCCACATTAAGCTTGACCTTCTGATTTAGACTTATTACGTTCGCTATCGCCCCATTTTCCCATCATTGTATACCTGACCGGCCTTACTGGATATGGTGGACTAACCGTTCCATTATCATTGTTCTTGGATATGTTTAGCGCACTCACCCTACACGTGTCTTTGAGCCACCTCGTGTTGAAGAATGTGCTCTCATATCAGATATCCGCTTTGGGCTCGTTGTTTAATCTGTTCAGAGGTACGGCGGAAAATCGGCCCTTCTCACAGTTGACTCACACGGACTCCAGGAAAACGGTACAATGTTCTGCATCAGCGTACTGATTCGTGGCATTATGAAGTGGACCAGCTTATCCTTGGAACTTTATTGTTTACGTTATTCACGTTCAGCTTCCCGACGCTACTGACTTACGGAATCCTCTTCACTGTGGTATGTAATT
>WNFI01014225.1_pt1 | contig 12766 bp, 11 predicted proteins | sample 5400471 | NCBI WGS metagenome assembly WNFI01 (sample SAMN13153348, study PRJNA577476) | soil metagenome | isolation source: 100 cm saprolite on Douglas fir-dominated hillslope | place: USA:California | collected 2013-09-17
TATCACGTCATTGCCGTCGATCCCCGATCGCAGGGCGAGAGCGACAAGCCTGCCTACGGCCACATGCCCGAAACCCGCGCCCGCGACTACAAAGAGCTGGTGGATCAACTTGCCCTGAAGCAGCCGGTCTTCGTCGGCTGGTCGATGGCCTGCGGTGAACTGGCGAAGTATGCCGAGCAATTCGGCAGCGACAATGTCGCCGGTTTCGTGTTGGTGGATGGGTTTCTCTCAGAGAAGGCCAGCCCCGAGATGGTTGCCGGCATCTCGGGATGGATGAACCAGCTGCAACAGGATCGCCAGAAACAGGCCGACGGTTTTGTCCGCAGCATGTTCAAGAAGGCGCAGCCCGAGGACTATGTGAAGCGCGTCATCGACGCCTCCGTCGAGGTCCCGGCTGATACAGCGGTCGTCCTTATTTACAACATGATCGCCGTAAAGGATTTCTCGACCGGCCTGGCGCGCATGAATCGCCCGGTGCTCTTCGCCTACCAGCCCGAGTCGCAACCGAGCGCCGACTACTTGAAATCAAAGCTCGGGGACAAGCTCCGGCTGGAACGCTTCGACGGGGACGGCCACGCCCTGTTCATTGACGACCCAGAGAAATTCAACCACGCACTCGAAGACTTCCTGCAAACCCTGCCCAAGTGAGATCTTTGCGGCAAGGGTGGGGATTTTGATTTCAGCCGCGACTGCGCGTGGCTTCTTCCCGCTGCGCAGCAGATGCCAGGCTTCGCGGTAATGCTCGTACAGATAGGAGTCTCTGCGCCTCCGCTGTACCGGGCAGAGCATCAGGTCGCAGCTTTTCGTTTTGAGCACAACTGCCGCCGGGATGATGTACCACACATCTTCGGGGACGATGTAGGCCGCGAAGAAATCCACCTTGCGTGTGGTATACCGCTTGCTCTTGCTCCTGTCGTTGGGTCTGCATGAACATTGATATCCGCTCCCAAGCCTGTAAGCGCAGAGCTTGCGCCATGAACTGAAGCTCGACCCACTCACCCCGCTCTTTGAAGTTCCTGAATCCGCTGAACCTGGCCATCTGTCCGCCTCGTTTCGCCCAAAAGAAAAGGCGCAGCCCATGGGCCGCGCCTTATTTTCCTAAAGTTTTAGCTTATAACTCCATTATATCATAACCGGAGGGGTAAATGGGACATTTTTCCAAAAATATTTGCTCAATGTTGTCAGCAATTTAAGCCCGATGGGGTGGTCTTTGCCTATTGACAAGATTTCCAGCATCCCTGACAAAAACGCCCGCCCCCCCTGTACGACACCCCACGTGGTAAGCCGACCAATCTCCAGCGCACCTCATTTCGCCCCAAAGAAAGGCGCAGCCCATGGGCCGCGCCTTATTTCTCTTTTACTCTCTATGTCTATTATATCAATTTGAATAGGGGCAACCCGCCACATTCCCCAGAATTATATTGGCATGAACATACTTGACTAACCAAGGTTAGTGTGCTACCTTACCAGCATGGCAACCCCGAAAACACTCCAAGCGGCGATCCGGTACTACTCGGATGAGCAGACCTGCATTGACACCGTTGCTTCCCTTCGTTGGGCAGATGGCAAGGCTACCTGTCCCGCGTGTGGCAAGCAAGATCACTACTACCTGAAAACTCAAAAGCGGTGGAAGTGCAAGGAGTGCTACAAGCAATTCTCCGTCAAGCTGGGAACCATTTTTGAGGACTCGCCCATCACTTTGGACAAGTGGCTAATCGCTCTGTGGATGCTGGTCAATTGCAGGAATGGCGTTAGCTCCTACGAAGTCGCACGCGACCTAGACATTACGCAGAAGTCCGCATGGTTCGTCATGCATCGCTTGCGTACAGCCTTGCGGGATGGGTCCGTGACGAAGCTGGGCAGAGGAGACGGCGGCGAAGTTGAAATTGATGAGACATTCGTCGGTGGGAAAATGACCAGTATGCACAGGAGCCGCAAGGAAGCGATTCAAAAGAAGGCTGCATCAATCCCGAAGTGGAAGAATACCGATCGCTATCCGGGCAAGACTGCGGTCATGGGCATTCTCGACAGGGAGCAACGTAAGGTTCGCGCTGCCGTTGTGCCGAATATCAAACGGGAAACACTACAGGCTGCAATTCTGAATCAGGTAGAGTATGGCTCCAAAATCTATTCAGATCAGGCCGTGCCTTACGATGGGCTGGCGCAAAAGTATGCTCACGAAGTTGTGAACCATGTTACGGAATACGTTCGCGGACAGGTTCACACCAACGGGCTGGAGAACTTCTGGAGTCTCCTCAAGCGCGGCCTTCGCGGTACTTACGTTGCCGTAGAGCCGTTCCATCTTGATCGCTACGTAGACGAACAGGCTTTCAGGTTTAACAATCGCAAAGATGCAGAAGGAAAAAAAATGAGTGATGCAGACAGATTCAATGCGGCACTATCGCGTATCGGCGGGAAGCGTCTCACGTACTCTGAGCTTACAGGAAAGGCGTGGCAAGAGCCATTCTGAGCAATATCGCGCTAACCCTTTTCGCGGGAAACGTGGGAGGAAGATCAGGGCCGGGGCTTAGACGCCTTGGCCTTTTTCTCTGCGGCTAAACGCTCTTGCATTTCGGCATGGGTGACCCTGAGAATCTTGCGGAGAGCCAAAATGAACCTGTCGTGCTGATTTTGGCCGTTTTCCCCGGTATTCACAGGCTGAGACTTTGGCATGAGCGCGTACAATGTGCTCATCAGAGGGTGCCTTCCCGTCCATGAGTCGGCACCCCGCGATGATTGACCGGGTGAGCCGCCATTTGCGACCGCAGCGAATTCCAAACTCGCTGCGCGGGCGGCTTACCGTTTTTTAATACGGGTACATTGTGCGCGTGGAAACATCTTAGTTGCAAGTGCCAACGATATAAGCACTTACATCAGAATTCACGGCATTGGAGCAAACCGGGAGGGAATATGGACAGTAAAGAGCAAATGATTCAGTACCTCACCTTGAAGAAGAAAGAGCTTACGGAAAAGAGAGAGAAATTGATGCGTCCAGTGCAAGAAGTAGACCAAGAACTAGCGCATCTGACAGGCACCATTTCTCTTCTCTTGCGCGAGGGAAACACTTCTCTTTCCGCTACAGAAGTCAGCGGTTTCCCACTACGAAAAATCAAGAATATGACGCAGACTCAAGCGGTCGTGGAGATCGCTAAGTATAACGGCGGGACGATCAAATCGCTCGAAATCAAGCCTATTTTAATCGCTGCGAAGTTGATGAAAAATACCAAGAATGCGGCTCACATGGTTAACGGAGTGATTGCGAGAAGCGAAGCGTTTGACCGCGTAAAGAGGGGGGTGTATCGGCTCAAAGAAGCAGAGCCACTGAAAGGAGACGGGACGACCGGAGTATTACATTTGCATTCGCCCGTTCAGTAAACCTTGTACAGAATTTTCATTGATGAGTGCGGTCATGGCGACATGAAGGCATCCGATGATCCCAACCAGCGATACCTGGGACTCACTGGCGTTATTATGCGTCTCGACTACGAGCGCGGCCAATTCACTCAGGCACTTTCCCTAATCAAACAGGAGGTTTTCGGCACAGATCAAATAGTTTTTCACCGCAAGGAAATGCTGAAGGGTAAACCGCCCTTCGACGCATTGCAGGATGCTGCCGTTCGTGCTCGTTTAGACGTAGGATTGCTGGAACTGTTTTCCCGCGCCACTTACCGCGTCTTTACTGTCGTAATTGATAAGCAGGAGCATGTCCGGCGTTATCAAGTCTGGAAGTTCGACCCCTATCACTACTGCCTCACCGTGACCCTCGAACGATACGTACACCTGTTACGCAGGATGGGTCAGGTCGGAGACGTAATGGTCGAATCGCGCGGCAAGCGAGAGAATATGAGACTCGAAAGAGCATACAGGTACGTCTACAATAATGGGTCAGACTATCTTGCCGCCAAACTCTTCCAGAAACATCTCAGTTCCAAAGAGATCAAATTAGAACCTAAAACGGCTAATGTCAGTGGCCTTCAGATGGCCGATATGATTGCGAATCCGAGCACCCGTTCTCTGATTTGTTGCAAGACCAAGGTTGAGATGACAGCGGACTTTGGCAAGCAGATTGTGGATACGCTTACGCGGGTAAAGTACCTCAAGAATCCAGCAACCGGGAAAATCGAAGGATGGGGCACGAAGTGGCTGCCCTAAAAAAATAACCGGCCCTCATGTTGGCAGCCGGGCGACGGTTAACGTCCTCCTCCGCTGTGACACGGATTGTCTATATGATGCAAGCGGTAGACGTTTGATGCAATAGTATTTTTCCTAGACGCATCAACAAGTTAACCGCCCGTCTGTGCATAACCTCCGGTTTTCTCGTGCCCTGTCACGGCCCATCAGCATACCAGATTTGGTTAGCCAAGTATATTCATGCCATTATATTTCCATTGTTGTGAGCGAGATAGGGCGATTCGTGTAATTTTTGCCTATTGACAAGATTTTGCGGCCCGAAAGAATCAGCCGCGGCGATGCCGGGTGGGCGAGTCATTTCGGCGCGGGATACCCGCAGAACATTACTCAACGCAGTCGAGAAGGTTTCGTATTCGGTTGACTTTGACGCTTTGGGTTCTCTAATCCTCCAGTGCCTCGATATGCTCGATGTAGATGTGGTCATCGTCATAAGTGAACCAAATTCTTGTTCGGGGTATGTCTGGTGGGAACGCTTTTACTATCACTCTGCTCCATCCAGTGTGCGGCTCCTTGGCCAACCTCTCTGGGCGCTTGCCGACGTTCTGGGCGAAACCCGCGATTACGTCGTCCAGCTTCAGGAGTGAAAAACCAAGCTCGGACAGTATTTGCTTTAATCGTTCCTGTTGGACAATAACGCGGATGTGCGGGTGGACGGGATTAGGCAGATCGGGAATCACGGCGCTTAACATCCTTCGTACCTTCCGGTCTCGCCTTGGCTGCCTTTAGCTCTCTTGCTCGAGAGACTTCCACCTCGCTCAGAGGTGGATTGGCAAAATAGATTGAGTTGTAGGGAATGGTCTCGCCTTCATCCGCAACAAGCCAGCCCAACAACGCATGACTCATCTCGCTCACATCTTCGGCGCTAACGCCCTGCATTGATTCGATCATTCGATCAACCATTGCGATTTCTGCCCCGGTGAACAGATCAAGGTTAGGATTTCGCAGGTTGACCGTGCGCTTCTGCGTCTCGCCGCTTTTCAAAATAACTTCTTGCATGGCGAGATCACCATTCTCGATCAATTCTGCGCGGACTGGAATTAACCGTCTTGGTGCTGGTCCGTTGGGGAGTTTTTGGTACTCGACATTGGTGATTCCGCGATCATGGTAGGCATAGAATAGAAAATCAGAATAGCAAAGAATCTTGTTCAGCTTCGTAGCGCCGAACGTCGGATCATTCGCGCATTTCTGACTGATGTAGAGGATCAGCTCCGCTAATTTTCTTTCGTCCGAAATAGCGTTTGCGACCATATGGCCCTCCCTAAGCCTGAACCTTACCGATAGCGGGGGCAAGGCTTAATTCCATTAAATATATTTGACATTACCGTCAAACGTCAAATATATTTGATGACGCTCTAATGGCGAATGTTGGCAATGCCGATCCCCCGAAGGACTTCGCTCACGCGTTTGGGGACGCTCTTAACGAGTTCCTAGCAGACAAGAATATCGGCCAGAGTGAGGCAGCGCGGCTGCTTGGATTAGAGGCAGGTGAGGGGGAAAAGAGAAAGGGAGGAGCCAGGATTTATAGCTATCTCCATGACTCCAAGGAGGGAAAACGTACCAAACCAGATGCAGAGGTTCTCTTTCTGGCATGTACCAAGTTCCCCGGTTTCACCTTCGTCTACAACGGTCACAGGATCAACGCAGCGTCCATCAACGGGAACGGAAAGAAGGCACCGGAACAACTCGCCGAACAGCTTACCCTTGGATTCGAACGTCAATTTAATTTGACACGCAGGCAGGGGACGGTTGACGTAAAGGTGAGCCGTCCGCCAGGTCGCATTGAGGTCTCGATCTTTTTGAACGCGAAGGCTTCATAATAAAAGCCCCCGTTTCCGGGGGCGGGCTTATACTGCGTTGCGGTGGCGGCTGGACGGAATGAGGGGAGTTACTTTTTCTTGGGGTTATGGATCGGAACGTGCTCATGTTCCGTTGTCCGGGGATGCTTATCTGCATAAGTCCCAGTTACGAAACGGCCAGTGACGGCGCTGCGATCTACAGGTTTGGTTGGAATAGTTTTCGCCATTTTCAATTCTCCTTGTGGGCTCATTGCCCACGGTTGACGATGGTGGAAGGTTGCCCTCCGGCCTTGGCGTGATAGACCAAGGCCAGAGGGGGCATACCTGCATAAACACAGGAGTCCCGAAAAACAACTTGACAGGAAAATTAAACGAGGTAGGATAGTGCTAGGTCTGCTGCGGCACTACAGCATCTCGTATCTTACGCCCGCTACCCACCACAGGTAGCGGGTCGTTCTGTCTGAGCTATTCTCCGTCTCTTCGCTGTGAAAAAGCAAGGACTTTCTTCTCGCGGGCGAGGATGTATCAGCCCAAGTCATGAAGATAGCGTATGTGCTATTAACTTCATAGTTACGAAAGCGCGATATGCTTGGCGGAGCGGTGAGCGTCCGCAAATCAGAATTATTTCGCGCAGCAATCCACAGGGCTCTGCCGAACCCGATCGGTCAATCCCTCTCGTCCCGCACCTCCAGATAATCTAAAGAGGAGAATGGGAAGACTACGATCTACGGAAGACTCTGCACGGCGGAGGACGTTGCCCATTGACGTTTCTAATTAACGCCGGGACCAAACTCCGATGAAGTCGCTGCTCACGCCCGGCATTTGTCTGGTGGCGGTTGCGGCGCTGCTGCACACGGGACTGGTCACGCCCAGCCCCCTGCTGATTGCCTACGCTTTTTACGGAGTGCTGATCGCGGGGCTGCTGCTGGCCTGGCGGTTCCATTCCAGCCGCATCTTCCTCGCCCTGCTGGTCCTGTTCCTGGCGGAGCAGGCAATCGGATACTTCTCTTCTCCCGTCACTTCGGGACATGTCGCGGCCGTCGGACCGGGCAGCGTCGCTCTGGCCGCGGCCGGACTGCTGCTGCCGCTCAACTTTGTGTTGCTCTCGTTTCAACAAGAGAAGGGATTTACATTTTCCAGCATCGCGCCGGCGGGCTTGCTGCTGTTTGTGGAAGCGGTGATCGTCGCGGTGCTCTGCCGTCCCGAACCGTCGGCCGCAACGCAGCACGCTCTGCGCCACGCGAGCGCGCCAGCGCCGCTGCCTTTCGCCACTTTACTGGCATTCTCGGCGGCGGCAATCGTGTTGCTCACGCGCTACATGCTTTTTCACAAGCCGGCCGAGAGTGGGCTTTTCTGGGCGCTCTCAGCCTACATGCTGGCGCTGCGTTTCGGAGGGGCGGGACGAATCCCGACAGGTTATTTCGCGGCTGCAGCGTTCATCCTTGCAGGAGCAGTGGTCGAGACTTCTTACCTGCTCGCCTATCACGATGAACTGACGACGCTGCCTTCGCGCCGCGCCCTTCACGATGCGTTGCTGCGACTGGAAGCGCCGTATTCCATCGCGATACTCGACATCGACCACTTCAAGCGTTGCAACGACACTTACGGCCACGACACCGGAGATCAAGTGTTGCGCATGATCGCGACACGGTTGTCGCGCGTCACGGGTGGAGGACAAGCCTACCGCTGCGGGGGAGAGGAATTCGCCATCGTATTTCCGGGCAAGACAACCACTGACGTGCTGGAGCATCTGGAAAAGCTGCGCGCCGATATCGAAGGCAGCGCGCTTCGGCTGCGTGGCCCGGACCGGCGGCAGGAAGAGCGCGGTCCGGACCGCCGCAATCAGCGGCCGCGCGGGCGCGGGCAAACCGGACACGCGATTCGGCAGCTTTCGCGCGTGCGGGCCGCAATCGAATCGAAACGGCGGCGCCCAAGCGGAAAGTTCGCACCAAGGCGGCCGGAATCGCCTGAGGTGGAGCAAAGCAGTCGAGCTGCGCTCGACCGGACAGCCGAGGGCGGCTGTCGCCACAAAAATCTTCCCTGACAAAAATCTCCTCCTCCGAAAATTACCCACGAGAGTCTGGAAGAAGGGAACGTCCCGCCCGGATCGTCACTTAAAGGCGGAGGGGTGACGCTCCGGGCTGGTACGTTTTCGCAAGCACCACAGGCCGTGCGGTCAGCCCGCGGTCGAAGGGGGAATTAAATTTCTCCGTCCGCTGCCGGCGCAGGCCGGGCACTTCAAGCGGATGAATGCCACGCCATCAGACTTACCGCTGATGTCCACAGGCCGGGCAATGTATCCGGTACCGCCGCAGCGCGGGCAGTCTTTCGGAGCCACTGTTCCCCCTCGCGGGCGCTGCGGCTCTTCCTTCCGGCAGGGCGTTCGTTTTGAAGGATCTGGAAAAGGTCACAACCACGGCCTTCGAAGTTGGAGTGTTGCTCTTCAACGCCACGCTGCCGATCGGCACCAGCACATTCGCTTCCGGAAAATACATTGCGGCGGACCGCCGCGGAATGTCATAGGGTACTGCGGCAAATCGGAGAGCGGTTCGCAGTTCGTCCCTGCCTTCGTTCGGGAAATGGCTGGTAACGTCAAGCAGGTCGCCGCTTTTCCAGCCTCGCTCCTGCATGTCTTCGCGATTGATCAGGACCACGCGGCGTCCGTGGAAAATGCCGCGGTAGCGGTCGTCGAGACCGTAGATCGTGGTGTTGTACTGATCGTGGCTGCGGAGAGTAGTCAGCAAGAACTGGCCGGATTCAAGATGGATGGGATCGAGGGGCGAAACGGTGAAATTTGCGGCGCCGGTCGAGGTGGCGTATTGATCGTCGCGGGCGGCATTCGGCAGATAGAAGCCGCCACGATGGCGAACCTTGCGGTTCATGTCGTCGCATCCCGGGACGACCTGTGCGATCAGATCGCGAATCCGGTCGTAGTCTTCCACCAGATGCAACCAGTTCAGCTGGCTCCGCCCACCCAGCACCGCCTCCGCCAGATGAGCAACGATTGCGGGTTCGCTCATCAAGTGCTCCGAAGGCGGATCAAGGCTGCCGCGCGAGGTGTGTACGATCCCCATCGAGTTCTCGACCGTGACAAACTGTGCGGCTCCGGCTTGCAGGTCGCGGTCGGTCCGGCCAAGGCAGGGCAGAATCAGCGCCTGCTCGCCGGTAATCAAGTGGCCCCGATTTAAAATTCCCGCCCATGGCGAAGAACACTTTCGCTTCGCCGCGGTGCATGGCGCGGATCGACTCCACCACGTCCCATCCAGGGTTGCGCGGCGGCTCGAAGCCGAAGGTGTCGCGCAATTTGTCGAGGAAGCTCTGCGGCATTTTTTCCCAGATGCCCATGGTGCGGTCGCCCTGCACGTTGGAGTGTCCGCGCACCGGACAGACTCCGGCGCCCGGCCGCCCCAGGTGGCCGCCAAGCAGCATCAGGTTGACCACTTCCTGGATGGTCGCCACCGCATGCCGCTGCTGCGTAAGCCCCATGGCCCAACAGGCGATCATCGCCTTCGACCGAATCACCACTTCCGCAATCTCTCGAATCTGAGTTCGGGAAATGCCGCTTTGTTCCACGATTTGATCCCATGAAGCAGCGGCAATCGTATTGCGGAAATCTTCGAAGCCGTGGGTTTTCTGCTCGATGAACTTCCGGTTGATTACTTCTCCCGGGCGCAGCGTTTCTTCCTCGAGAATTTCCTTGCAGAGGCCTTTGAAGAAAGCGAGGTCTCCGCTGAGCCGCACGCGCACGAAGTGTTTCGCAATCCTGGTTCCCGAGCCGAACATGCGCAATACTTCTTTGGGATGTTTGAACCGGCTGAGCCCAACCTCCGCCAGCGGATTCACGCTGACGATGGTTGCGCCACGCCTAGCCGCCTTCTGCAAGGTAGTCAGCATGCGGGGATGATTGGTGCCGGGATTCTGCCCAATAATAAGGATAGTGTCGGCGAGATCGAAATCGTCCAGCCGGACCGTCCCCTTGCCCACGCCAATCGTCTCTTTCAGCGCGGCTCCGGAGGATTCGTGGCACAGGTTGGAGCAGTCCGGAAGATTGTTGGTGCCGAACTGCCGAACGAAAAGCTGGTACAGAAATGCCGCTTCGTTGCTGGTGCGGCCGGAGGTATAGAAGATCGCTTCGTCCGGGCTTTGCAGTGCATTCAACTGCTGGGCAATCATCGCGAAGGCATCGCGCCACGAAATTTCCTGGTAGTGGTTCGATCCCGCGTGGCGCACCATGGGATGCGTCAATCGCCCCTGATGGCCCAGCCAATAATCCGGCTGCCGCGACAGTTCAGCGATGCTCCACTGACGGAAAAAATCCGGCGAGATGTGCTTGGTAGTGGCCTCTTCCGCAATCGCCTTGACGCCATTTTCGCAGTATTCGTTGAACGCGCGGTCTTCATCTGGATCGGGCCACGCGCAACCCGGACAGTCGATGCCGTCAAATTGATTGAGCTGGCGGAGTGCGTTGAGGCCTCGGAAAAGGCCGGGCTCTTGGAGTGTGACCTCTGCCGATTTGATCAGGGAAGTGAATCCGGCGGCGACCCGCGCGGGCTCTGAAAGCTTGACGGCATCCGCTTCCACCGGCGGTTGCGGCGAAGGAATATCTGAGCTGGTCTCGGGTTGCAAGCCTAAGTGCACGTTCCACCAGGACGTCCTGATTTGTGGTGTATAGAACACCGATTAGGCCGGAGAGAATCAATGGAAATAACGTGATGAATCGCGTTTGGTTCTCCGCTCTTGAGCACCGAAATGAAGCTAGACACAGTGCGGGGAACGTGTAGGTCAACCTCCTCAAGCACCGTCTCGAGTCTCAGGGCAGAGTACCCCGCGCCCCTAAGAAGCTGGTGCTCCAGTTCTGCACGCAGGTCAGTCAGGAGATAGTTCTTGTGAAAAAGCGCCTTCACTATCGAATCGCGAAGGACAGGTGCCGTGGGAAGGCTGGAAGGCATCCAGATCGAAATTGCCGAGCCAACCAACAGCCCGATCTGTCCGTACGTATCTAGATTACGCTTCATCCACTCAGTGACCTGTGTGTCGAGAATTGGTCTGAACACCACCTGCACCGCCAGCGGAGGGTGGAGAAACTGTCACTCCAGAGCCAATCCCAAAAGATTCATACCCAGACCGCCTACGCCGCGCGCGACTTACACCCCCACCGTCTGCTCCCTCGGCTTCCCCGCCAACAACTGCCTCAATACATACTGCAAAATCCCACCGTTCGCGTAGTAGAGCGCCTCCTGCGGCGTATCGATCCGCACCAGCGCGTCGAACTCGATGACTCCGTTCTTGCCCTTGGCGCGAACCTTCACAGAAAGTCCGGCCGCGAAGTGCTCCACCACGTCGCGGATGTCGGTGATCTCAAACACTTCCTCGCCAGTCAGCTTCAGCGACTCGGCATTCTGTCCAGCCAAAAACTGCAAAGGCAGCACTCCCATGCCGACCAGGTTCGAGCGGTGAATGCGTTCGTAGCTTTCGGCGATAACCGCTTGGACTCCCAGCAGCCGCGGCCCTTTCGCTGCCCAGTCGCGCGATGAGCCCGATCCATATTCTTTGCCAGCAAGAATGACGAGCGGCGTGCCTTCCCCGATATATTTCTGGGAGGCGTCGAAGATCGACATCTCTTGATTGGTAGGCAAGTGCCGGGTGAAGCCGCCCTCCACATTCACCAGCTTGTTGCGCAGGCGGACGTTGGCGAAAGTTCCGCGCACCATGACTTCGTGATTGCCGCGGCGCGAGCCGTAGGAGTTGAAGTCGGCGGGCTTGACGCCGTGCTCTTGCAGATATTTTCCGGCAGGCCCTTCTTTCTTGATCGAGCCCGCGGGAGAGATGTGGTCGGTGGTAACGCTGTCGCCGAGCACCGCCAGCACGCGCGCGCCCTTGATCTCCTCGACCGCCGAAGGCTGGAGCTTCATATCGTCAAAGTAAGGCGCGCGGCGGATGTAGGTGGAGTCTTTCTCCCAGGCGTAGGTCTCGCCTTTGGGAACCGAGAGCCCGCGCCAGCGCTCGTCGCCCTCGAAAACTTCGGCGTAGCTCTTCGAAAACATCTCGGAGGTGACCGACTGCTGAATCGCCTCTTCCACTTCCCGCTGCGTGGGCCAGAGGTCGGAGAGGTAAACCGGCTGGCCGTCTTTGCCTTTGCCGATGGCGTCTTTGCGGAGATCGGTGTCGATACGTCCGGCCAGTGCGAAGGCCACGACCAGCGGCGGCGACATCAGATAGTTGGCGCGAACCTCGGAGTTGATGCGTCCCTCAAAGTTGCGATTGCCGGAAAGCACCGAAGCAACCACTAGTTCTTTTTCGTCGATGGCCTGCGAAACTTCGGCAGGCAGCGGCCCGGAATTGCCGATGCAAGTGGTGCATCCGTAACCGACAATGTGAAATTTCAATTTCTCGAGATACGGCGTGAGCCCGGCATTCTCCAGATAATCGCGCACCACTTTTGATCCCGGCGCGAGCGAAGTCTTCACCCAGGCAGGTACTGACAACCCTTTCTCCACCGCCTTTTTCGCCAGCAACCCGGCGCCAATCATCACCGAAGGATTCGAAGTGTTGGTGCATGAAGTAATCGCAGCGATCACCACGCTCCCATGTTTCAGGCAGTCCTTCACACTCAGCGGAACGTGCTCATGCACATTGGGGTCTTCAACGCCGATGGCCGCCGGACTCCCACCCTCCTGCTCCCAGTATCCCGCGGTGGTCGTCGAATTTACAGGCGGCGCGGTGGCTTTGGCCGCGGACTTCGGCTTGATGAGCGAGGGCAGAGCCTTCTGAAACGACTC
>WNFI01276556.1_pt1 | contig 12765 bp, 12 predicted proteins | sample 5400471 | NCBI WGS metagenome assembly WNFI01 (sample SAMN13153348, study PRJNA577476) | soil metagenome | isolation source: 100 cm saprolite on Douglas fir-dominated hillslope | place: USA:California | collected 2013-09-17
CGAGCGTGCGGAAACCTGCGGACTCGACCGCCTCGCGAGTTGCCGCGGCCGTGAGGAGAAAACTCGTTGCCGGCGTTCGCGCCCAGGGCAGAGGATAAAACGGCTCGCCACTGTTTAACACGACATCGAAGCTTGCAAATCTGCCGCCTGACTTAAGCACGCGCCGGATCTCGCGGTAGAGAGAAATCGTGCCGGCCCGCCTATACCTGAGCCGATATCCAGGACCGCCGTATCTGGGGTGATACCAGCCAACTTTGCGAGATCGGCGGTCGCGGCGAGCCCGCGCGTGTGAAACTGGTCGAGGGCACTCATGCCGCGCGCGGTAGTTCCAATTGTGCTCGAGCCGCTGATCGCATCCTTCTGCCTGGCTTATCCTGAGGTGCAGGTGGAACTCGCCGCCAGCGCAGAGTTGGTCGACCTCGCAGCCGAAGGGTTTGACGCCGGAGTCCGTCTGGGGCAGTTCATTGCCGCAGATATGGTCGCCGTGCGCCTGACGCCGCCGTTCCCTGTCTTGGTCGTTGGCAGCCCCGCTTATCTGCGCCGGCGCAAGCGGCCCGAGCGTATCGATGATCTGCGCAACCACGCCTGCCTGCGCCTGCGCCGCTCGAACGGCTCGATAGCGCCCTGGCCCTTCGTCGATGGCAGCAAGTCCATCGAGGTCGTCGTCTCCGGGCCGCTAATCGCACACGACTACTCCACACTCGTCGGAGCCGCGACCCAAGGCGTGGGACTTGCGCAGGTGCCGGGCCCGTTGGTCCGGGGGCGGATCGAAGACCGCCGATTGGAAGCACTGCTGACGCCCTTCGCCGCCACCATGCCAGGAGTTTTTCTATATCACTCCGGCAGGCGTCAGGTCTTACCCAAACTGCGCGCGTTCATCGAGCACGTCAAATACCAGAGCACTAAGGCTCCCGGCGGCCGGGCAGGTGCGCGAAGGTCGCGCACGCCCCTTGACCCTTGAGCGTATCTATCGTCGCGGGCGATATGTTCGATCGCTACATGAAGAACTGTTCCGATACTATCTTCCCGTCCTTGACTTCATAGGCACAGATTTCTTCGAGTTTTACACGCCCACGCCCTTTCATGGTCACATCCATCGTGAGCGCCAGGGCAATGGCATTACCCGTGACGAGTGGTACAGAAGTGCTGCATCCATGCATCTTTTCCACCATCGACTCAAACTTATGACCCTTCTCGATGATGGCACGCAACCCTTTCGTTTCTCTCGGGAAGTCCGGCATATCGCGAGGTTCGATGCTGATCGCGTCCTCGGCGAATAGCTCCTTCTGGGCGGCTTCAAACTGTCCTTGTCGGCAAAGCTCGGAGAGACGCGTGGCGATTTGTTGCGTGTTCATGACAAGCTCCTTGAGAAGTGGTTGACGTAGGATCAATGCCGGCCGCCGCCACCGCACGCGCCGCCGAATCCAGGTCGATGACCGCATCGGCGACGGCGAGGACCCCTGCTATCTGATCGTAGAGCGCGATCAACGAGGCGCGGCTGTCCGCGGCCTTGCGAAAACCTGGCGCCAGAAAATGGTCCCGACCATAGCGGGGAATGACGAGCGTCAGTCGGTTGTCGCGCGCCATCATGAGCGGCCGCCCGTCGATGTTCGCGGCGGAGCCGCTGAGCGCGAGGAGCCGCTCCATGAGTGCGGGAGTCAGTAGCGCGCGCGCGGTGATCTGATCCGTGCTCCACACATCGTAGACTGCTGCGAACCGCGGATCTTCCAATGCGACGTGCTGGCGGTTGCTGGTCTTCAGCCAATGGCGCAGCTGTTCAAAGGCGCCCGTGCCGGCGATCACCGCGGTGGTCCCGCTCAGACGCCGCGGCAACGTCACCTCGACCAGCAGACCCTCGAAGGACACACGGCGTTCCTTGCCCGACCCCGACGTCAGCAGCAGAGTCGCGATGCTGATGGGAAGTCCGCGATGTGCACCGAAGAATTCGTTGTCTGAAACGGCGCTGTCGTAATCGTCGAACAGTCTTTCGGAATTCAATGCTCGCAGATCGAGCTGGGCAGGCGACCGGAACGACAGGTCACCGAATCGCGCCGCCAGCAGGGGCAGGACGCGGCCCAGGTACAAGTGTGCATAGGCGGCGCTGCGGTCGCGCACAGCCGAGTAATAGCCGGCCATCGCTCCAATGCCCACCAGGCAGACGGCGTTCCAAACTACTCCGGCGATGCCGTCTCGATTTGGCCGACCGCCCATTTGCTCGAGACACCATAGGCCGAATCCGCCGGCAGCGCCCAACGGAACCCGCGTCATGGCACGGGCGTTGACCTGACGCACCACGTCCAAGCGTGCCACCTCGAGTTCCGCGAGGACCGGGCGCAGCGCAGCGACGAGTTCGTCCGCCGTCTTGGCGTCGATTGACGACGTGTTCTTCGGGTGGGTAAGCGACAGCGCCGTCCATGCCCCGCACGCACCCACCAGCAAGGCGGCGAACAACCCCAAACAGAATCCGGCGAAGATGCCTTCGACCCCCGGTGTCTGGTGTGTGCGAGCGATCAGCACCACAAAGAAGGTGATCACCGCCGCCACGCCGCACGAGCGCAATATGATCCGAGCCTGGCGTTGGCGACCCGCGAGGTCGATGGCGTCGGCTTCTTTAGTCACCGGAGAAGCGTCCCGGCGTCCACCGCCTCGCGCGCCGCGGCCGCCGCCTCGAAGAAGGGCGGCGGCTTCGCGACGCCGGCGAACCTTGCCAGCAGGGGGCCAGGAAACGTCTGAATGGCGTTGTTCAAACCGCCGACCGAGGCATTGTAGAAGCGGCGCGCAGCCGCGATGTTGGTCTCCACCTCTTGATAGCTGCGCTGGGCTTCGATCATCGGCCCGTCGGACTTGAGCGACGGGTAATTCTCAGCCACCGCGAACAATCGTCCGAGCCCGGCCGCCAGCTGCCCTTCGGCCGCGAATTTGCCCGCCGTCGCCGCGGGGTCGGTCGTGTTGCCGAAGCTCGTGGCTTTGCTGCGAAGCGCGGCGATCTCATCCAGCAGGCCACGCTCATGCTCCATGAATTTTCGCGCAATCGCGAGCAGATTGGGTATGAGGTCATGCCGCTGGGTCAATTGCACATCGATGCCGGCCAGCGCTTCGGCAACGCGGTTGCGCCGCTTCACGATCGCCGCGTACCAGGAATACAGCACGACCGTCGACAGGATCGCCGCCGTCCAGACAATGATGTTCATGGCAATCCCACCTCAGGTTTGTGATTCGCGCCACGGGTCTTGGCACTTATAGAAACGTGATTGCCCCCGTAAATGGACACGGGCTGCTGCTTTTCTTCGACCTGTGTCCAACGACGCCTCTACACCAGACGATTGGATTCGTGGCCAATGTCCAAATCGCGCCAAGAACTCGTCTTACCTAGTAGGCGAATCGACGTCGGCATGTATGAGGGAGAGCAAAGTAATGAACAGCAATCTGAGCTTGGCCGGAACACTGGCGGCATTGACGGCGTTGAGCCCCTGGGGGTCAGCCCGGGCGGACGTGACCATTGAAGAACAGATGACGATTCACGCACTCCTCGTGAAGGCGCATGGAACCACGACCGATCAGGTGTCGGGCGACAAGGAGCGCGATGAGGTGCAATTCGCTTGCGACGGCGTCATGTCGATGTTTTGCGGCCACAACAAGACGGTCGACATCGTGCGCCTCGATCGCGATGTGACGTGGGACCTGGAGCCGAAGAAAAAGCGCTACACCGAAACGCCGTTTCCCACCCCGGACCAGCAGCGCGCCATTCTGCAGCACCAGCAGGCGGTCATCGACAAGTTGAAATCCTGTCCTGCCGCGCGGCCCGCGCAGCCCGCACAGAGCAGCATCGACACCTCGCAATGCGAAATGAGCCCGCCCGTTTTGGCGGTCACCAAGACACAGGATTCGGCGACGCTCATCGGACATACGGCACAGCGCACGAACGTCTCGCTCACCCAGAGCTGCAAAATCAAGGACAGCGGCGATGTCTGCCAGTTCAGCTATTCTTTCGATGTTTGGTTGACGCAAGATGACTTGCCCGGACTCGCGGATCGAAAGACCTTCCAGAGCGATTACCAGCGCAGGCTCGGACTCAAGGGCGCAACTCCCGTTGGCGCCGAGCAATTGTCTTCGCTTCTCGCGCCGTATGCGGACAGCCTTAAACAGCTGAAGGCAAAATCCAGCGACTTCAAGGGCTATCCCCTCAAGACCACCTTCCGCTTCGCCGCGGGCGGCGTGCATTGCGGCCTCGTGCCGGGCGGCGGAGCGGCCGGCTCGAGCGCGGATGGCACACTGCAAAGCGCCGGCACCGCCGCAGGCAATGCCGGAAAGAGTTCCGCCACCAGTGCGGCAGGCTGGGGAACTTTCGATGCGGTGCAGCACGCGACCGGCAGCGGCCTCGGCGGCTATGTGGCCGGATCCGCGGCCGGCGCCTTCGCGCAGAACATGGTCGGCGGGCTGTTTGGCAAAAAGAAGAAACCGGACCCCGCCGCAGACGCCCAGGCGACTCCCGCTGTCAAGTCGGGCGCTGCCGAGGCTGGCTTGATGACTGTCGCGGAAGTCACGATGGAAACCACCTCGATCGATCCCGCTCGCATCTCCCCAGAGCAATTCGAAGTGCCGGCCAGTTGGCAAAAAATAACGCCCAAACCCCAGGCGGACGAAGCGCTGCCCAGCTGCCCAAGCGCTTGAGGCATGAACGTCAAATGCGTCGGATACTCACGGACCACTCCCATACGCAGAGGCGCTCGAGCGTTTGCGGGGATCGCGTGGGCGGCCGCTGCCTGGTCCGCTCCCTGCCTCGCCGACGACGGTCATCAAGTTCCGCTGGTGGAGCAACTCACGGTGATGACCGCCGTCGTAAGTGAAAACCAGGGTGATTACGAGTCAATCAAGGTCTTCCGTGAACTCACGCCAACGTCCGTGAGAATCGCTGGATCGGCGGAAGCACCCGATGATTCCGGCGAGGTGCGCGAGATCAACGTGGCGCGGGTGGTCCTGCGCGAGGATCTGCGCAACTCGAAAGTCCTGCGCACGTATTTTCACGAATTCGATGCTCAGGAATTTCCCGGCACCACGCCGATGTTCTCGGCGGCGATGGTGAATGACGTCCGCTCGACAGGACAGACCCACGCGACTTACCTCGAGATCGAACCCGCATTCGGAACCACCGTCGTCTCGCGCACCATGACGGGTACCCTGAAGCGGGTCGGCGCCGGCGCCTTCACGGTCACCGTGCCGGTGAACGGCGTACCCCAGGCGCTGCGCGCTTTGCACATGGCCGGACGCCTCGACGACGACGGCGATGGCGCGGACTTCGACTACGTGGTGCTCGACGATCCCGACAATCCGTTGATCCTGCGAGGCAAGGGACCGGCATTTTCCACCTCCGTGACGAGAATCGAATTCCCGGTGCCGACAGCGGCCGCCGGGTCGCTCGAGAATCGACTGGCGAAGGACAGGGAGGCGCTCGTGTATGGAATCTACTTCAAGTTCAACCGAGCGGACATCAGGCCCGTGTCGGAGCCGGTGCTCAGGGAGATCGCCGCCATAATGACGAAGAACCCGGATTGGAAACTGACTATCGTGGGTCATACCGACAACGTCGGTCGTGACGCGGCTAATTTGGATCTGTCGCGCCGGCGCTCGCAATCCGTCAAGGCCGCGCTGGTGCAGCGCTACGGCATCGACGGTAGCCGATTGTCGACCGGTGGCTTCGGTGCCTCCCAACCGCAGGCGAAGAACGACACACCTGAGGGGCGCGCCCGTAATCGGCGGGTGGAGTTGACGCGGCAATGATGCGCTCCAAGCCCCTGGTCGCGGCGTCTCTCGGCGCCGCCGCCCTCGCCGCGAGTCTCTATGTCCTCGTCAGCGCGGCGGCGAGCATGATCTTCGCGGTCGGGATATCGAGCGCCGCTTCTCCGGCGCCCGCCGCGAATCCCGCTCCAGCGAACGATGCCGACCCCTTTCCGATCACCGTTCGAGTGCTGCCCGGCGTCATTCTGGTCGGAGCGCAAGGCGCCGGCGCGGCCGGGGGACCGGGAAGTGCGCTCACGATATCGGGCGCTACCATGCCGGCCGGCGAGCGTGCCATATCCATTTCCATCAAGAACGAAAGCGGCGCAGCGGTGGATGCTCAGCAGGTCAAACCGGATGCCAAAGGCAATTATTCAGCCGCTCGACCCGCGCCCGCGAAGGCGGGCGCGTACCAAGTCATGGTGACCGCGCCCGATGGCCGGGGCACCGCACAGGCCACTTTTCGCGCGATCGAACCCATGCAGCTCGGCGCGCAGGCCGACTCGGCCATGATCGATGCCGCCGGCGCCGCCGAGGATGCCCTGACCGGCGCGCAGGCCCAAGTCGAAGCGCAAGTCGACTCGCCCGCCAAGGACAAGGCTAAGAAGAAGCTCACCGACGCTCATCAGGCCTTGCACGACCTGCGCGGCGTCGAGGTACACGGTTCACTCAAAGGCCTGATCGGGGCCATTTCGTCGGACGCGGCACTGTCTGAGTCGCTGCGGCCGAAACTCAACGAGCTCACAAGCCAAGTCAACGAGACCATGAGCGAGACCGAGCGGGTCAAGGGCCTCACTGCCGAAATGTCCAAGGCAGACTTGGGATGCCACCAACTCGCCTTCGTCACCGAGGTGTTCAAGGGCATTTCGGCCCTGCTCAACGTCAAGAAGCGCGTCCTCGACACCGCCATCGGCCTGGCAAAAGACGTCACGTCCGACATCACCACCAACAAGGCCAAGGCCGCCGGCACGGGACCCGCACTTGCGTTCGCGAGCGGTCAGGTCGTGAAAAATCTACCCGAACTCAACAGCGCGTCCAAACTCGCCGGAAATGCCTACGGCATCATGGCGGATGCGGGTGCGTTCATCAGCGATACATTGTTCGGCATGTATTGCGAACAATTCACGGGGCCGATCGAAGGCATCATGAATGCGCGCTTCTTCGAATCGCGCGGCGGCAACGGACCGACGCTCTGGTGGAGCTACAACTACAAGATCTCCGGCCGTATCGTGCTCTATTACCCGAAGAGCGCGAAGGGCGGCGCGTCGATCCGAATGAACGGGCGCATCGAAGGTTATGCGCACGGCTTTGACACCTGGGAAGACGCACTGACGGTGACGTTCCCCAAACTCATGTCGGGCGCGATGCAGTACAAGCGCAGTTTTCCACCGATCGAAGCCGGCGGTATCGCCGCGCAGATTGCGAGCCAAGGCTCGCGCCCCTTGTCAGCCTACGTGGAAGGCTCCGCCGCGGGATTGCTCGTGCCCAATAGCTTCTTGATCAGCGTCACCGGTGTCCTCGAGAAAAATGCGATCACCATTGTGCTCGGACCCGCCAAGAGCGACATCTCGCCGGTGCATCGAGTCACCGTCCTCATCCTCTCACCGCTGACCGGCGGCCTCGGGCCGCAGATCACCTGGTATCCGCTGCCGTTCCAGAAGGTCCGCAACTTCATCGACAACGCCGCCAACGGTGAGGCGATGAAGCTGCCGCTGAGCACCGACAGCGACGTCATGACCGCCGAGAGCGTATTCTCCGGAAAGGTCGACAAGACAAAGGCCAAGGCGGACTACACGCTCAAGATCAAGGCATGCAATCCCGGCTGCTAAGTGAATAACTGATTGATGCAAGGTAAATTTCAGTAGAGCACTGCTCGCAATACCGTGGGAAATCCCGTCAGCAAGTCTTGCTCTGTGGCGCCGCCGGTTTCGGCGCTGTACGGTCCTTCTCCAGATCCCTCCCGACCGATCGAACTTGGGCGCGAAACCATTCGTGGACAGGGTCTGCGGTCAATCGCGCGTGCCAACTCATTTCATAGTTGAAACCCACCAGCTCACGCGGCGCCTTCACGATGCGAACTCCGGCAGCACTTCCAAGTGTGCGCGCGAGCCGACTAGGCGTAGTGAGTATCATGTTGCTTTGCGCCACGACGAGAGCGGCGGGCAAGAAGTAAGGCAGGGTCAATCCCACTTGCCGCTTGTTTCCCAGAGCCGAGAGGGGACGGTCCACAGGTGTCTGTTGTCCCGACAGGACATCCACGACGACATGCGAGTAGCTGAGGTATTGATCAAGTGTAAATCGTCGCGCCCCAACCGGATGGCGGGCGGCGACGATACAAACGAAGACATCTGCAAACAGAATCTCGGAATTGAGAATTGCGGGCGCACCTGCCACGTCCAGGACCATATCGAGCCGACCCGATTTGACATCTTCAAAGCGCCCATCGCGCCACGGAACAATTTCCAATCGAGCTTTGGGTGCCGCGCTCGCGATACGCCGCACCAAATCGGGTAGCACCACGGCGCATGCGTGGTCGGTCATCGTCACGCGGAATCGCTCCTCACTTTGCGCGGGGTCGAACTGCTCCCCCCTCAGGAGCAGCTCAAGCCTCGGCAGGAGGTTCTCCAGCTCTCTCAGTAGGCGCTCACCGCGGGCGGTGCGCTCGTATCGCCGGCCCACGCGAATAAGAAGCTCGTCGTCAAACGAGTCACGGAGCCGCTCGAGCGCCCGGCTCATCGCCGGCTGACTGAGAAAACAACGCCTGGCCGCGCGCGTAACGTGTCTCTCCTCCAATAGCGCGAAAAGCGTGCGAAGGAGGTTGAGATCAACGCGCCTTATATGCTCGTAAGACATAGATGACATTATAACAATGCATTAGACACTGGCTGACGAGGCGCGCATCTTCCTGCCCGATCGAAGATCGCGCTTGAGGTGACGATGGCCTTCACAATTGGAGTCAACGGGTCGGCGCATAATGTCGATGTCGAGGGCGATACCCCCTTGCTCTGGGTCTTGCGTGACGTCCTTGGTATGACCGGTACCAAGTTCGGCTGCGGGGTTGCACTGTGCGGCGCCTGCACGGTGATTATCGACGGCATACCCCGTCGATCCTGCGTTACGCCGATCAGCAGCGTCGGCGAGGGCGCGGTCACCACCATTGAGGGAATTGGTACGACGCCGCAGGGTCGAGCGCTGCAGCGGGCGTGGCTCGATCTCGATGTGGTGCAATGCGGCTACTGCCAATCTGGCCAGGTCATGTCAGCGGCTGCGCTACTGATGGCCACGCCGAAGCCCAGCGATTCCGATATTGACGCCGCGATGTCTGGGAATGTCTGTCGTTGCGGAACATATCAGCGCATCCGTGCTGCCATTCATCAAGCCGCGACCTCGTGAGCGAACCCTGAAGATGTCTGAGAGCGAGTCAGTTCTACCCCTCGATCGGCGCGGTTTTCTGAAAGTTGGAGCCGCCATCGGAGGCGCCTTGGTACTCAACCTGGCACTGCCTCTGGTGCTGAAGTCGAGGGCAGCCGCGGCAGCAGGGTCTTCGAACTTTGCTCCGAACGCTTTCATTCGCATAGACCGCACGGGCGCAGTGACGCTGGTGATGCCAATGGTGGAGATGGGCCAGGGCGTGTACACGGCGTTGTCCATGCTGGTCGCTGAGGAGTTGGAGGTGGACCTCGACCAAGTCCGGTTGGAGCAAGCACCGCCCAATGACGCACTCTATGCCAACGCAATCCTTCATCTTCAGACGACCGGTCTTTCTTCTTCGGTTCGCGCATTCTGGACACCACTGCGTCAGGCTGGCGCGACAGCGCGCACCCTGCTCGTCTCGGCGGCAGCTAAGAGATGGGGAGTCGACCCGACGAAGTGTCAAGCACGACGCGGTGTCGTGTACGACGCAGCCGCCGCTCGTCGCCTTCGGTATGGGGAACTCGTGGATGCGGCTTCCGCGTTGCCAGTTCCCGCGCCGGACAGCGTATTACTGAAGCAGCCCAAGGATTTCACTCTGATCGGCACCCCTGCCAAGCGGCTGGATTCACCGGACAAGGTCAACGGCAAGGCGCAATTCGGTATCGACGTTAAAGTACCTGGAATGAAGTTCGCGGCGATTGCCATTTCGCCAGCTTTCGGCGGCAAGCTGAGATCGGTAAATGAGGCCGCGGCGCTCGCGGTGCGCGGCGTGCACCAGGTTGTCCGTATAGACAACGCAGTCGCGGTGGTGGCGGACCATACGTGGGCCGCCAAAAAGGGGCTCAAGGCGGCCGAGGTCCGATGGGATGACGGCCCGAATGCAACGGTCGGCAGTGGCGATATCCTTCGGCAGCTTGAAGAGCTATCAAGGCAACCTGGCGCCGTGGCCCGCAATCAGGGCGACGCCCAAAAAGCGCTCGCGGCTGCAGCGCAACGTTTCGATGTCGTTTATCAGCTGCCGTTTCTAGCTCATGCGGCGATGGAGCCGATGAACTGCACCGTCCATCTTCGCAAGGATCGCTGCGACCTCTGGATGGGCACGCAGGCTCCAACTCTGACCCAGGCACTGGTTGCCGAGCTCACCGGTTTGCCAAAGGATGCGATCAAGATTCATAGCCACTTGCTAGGCGGTGGGTTTGGCCGCCGACTCGAGGCTGACGGCACGCTGCTCGCCGTGAGAATCGCGCAACACGTGGAGGGCCCGGTCAAGGTCATTTGGAGTCGCGAAGAGGACATCCAGCACGACATGTACCGCCCGGCTTACTATGACCGACTATCGGCCGGGCTTGATGAAAGCGGAAAGCCGGTGGCATGGATCCACCGCGTCGCGGGTTCCTCGGTGGTAGCCCGCTACGTTCCACCGCTGTTTCGCAACGGCCTCGATTTCGATGCGGTCGAGGCGGCTGCGGAGCCCCCGTATGATTTTCCCAACATTCACGTGGACTATGTGCGTGTCGAGCCGCCCGGAATACCCACGGCTTTCTGGCGCGGAGTAGGCGTGGTGAAAAATGTCTTCATCGTGGAAAGTCTTATCGATGACCTTGCGGCGGCGGTAAAGCAGGACCCTGTCACCTATCGCAGGTCACTACTCGGCCACAATCCCCGCGCCCTTGGCGTGCTGAACCTGGCCACGGAAAAGGCGGGTTGGGGACAGCCGCTCCCGCCGCGGCACGCTCGCGGCGTTTCGCTTCAGTCCGCCTTCGGCGGCTACATGTGCCAGGTGGCTGAGGTGGAGGTCGCGTGGGATGGAACGGTCAGGGTGTCTCGCATCGTCTGCGCTGTCGACTGCGGCATCGTGGTGAATCCGGACACGATAGCGGCTCAAGTGGAAGGCGGCTCGCTCTTTGGTCTCACTGCCGCACTGTACGGCGCCATTACGCTCAAAGGCGGGCGCGTGGAGCAGAGTAATTTCCACGACTACCGACCGATGCGAATGAACGAAGCCCCAACCGTAGAGACTCACATTGTCAAGAGCATGGAGGCTCCCGGTGGATTCGGCGAAGCACCCTGCGCCTGCGTGACGCCAGCGGTCACTAACGCGATCTTCGCTGCCACGGGAAAACGCATCCGCACCTTGCCGATCGATACCGGCCAGCTGAAGTCCTGAAGGAACTGGTAGATGAAAGCACGCGTGTACTACTTGGTTGCTGCACTTGGCGGTCTCGCGGCGTGCTTCGGGAATGCGGTGGCGGCTGACATGCCTGATCAGGCCGCTCTGCTCAGGCCCGTCACTGCCTTCTCAAACGTAGGCGACGTGCACACGCGTTCGGTGGCCTTGTTCACCGAAGCTGCGAAGGTGATCCAGCATCCACGGTGCCTGAACTGCCACCCGGTCGCACGTCAACCGACACAGGGTGACGATCTGCATCCGCACATTCCGTTGATGTACTCAGGGCCGGGCGACCATGGGGTCCCCGGATTACCGTGCAAGTCTTGCCACGGGAATGCCAACGCCGAAGCGCCAGGTTCCCGGATCGCAAGCATTCCGGGGAATCCTCGTTGGGGGCTCGCTCCCTCCTCCATGGCGTGGCAAGGGAAGACGCTCCGCGAAATCTGCCTGCAGATCAAGGATCGAACGCGCAACGGTGGACGCAGGCTGGCGGATATCCACACGCACGTGGCCACGGATCCGCTTGTCGGATGGGCGTGGCATCCCGGAGAGGGCCGCGTGCCCGCGCCCGGAACACAGGTGGACTTCGGAGCGCTCATCGAAGCTTGGATTTCTGCGGGGGCTGATTGCCCATAACTCTGGCGGCCCATCGAATCGGGAGTACGGGTACATGAAAGCAGTGGACACCGACAAGTTGACGAACCCGACGGTTAGGGACGCCATCGAGGCGCTGCAGAAAGGCGATAAGCAGGCATGGACTTCGCAATTTGAACCGGACGCGACGTTATACGACGACGGTAGCCCTCGGAGCCTGGCGATGTTTACTCAGGAAGCCCTTGGCCACGAGCGGTTCACGTCGATCGATCGTGTCGAGAATCGCGGACTCGATCTGAACGGAAGCTTTCGCTCCGAAAAGTGGGGGAACTTCCGGACCTATTTCAGGTTTCAGCTCTCGCCGAGCGGGAAGATCAGCCGACTCGATATCGGACAAGCCGGGTAATCGACAAATGCACACGACTGGCCTTACGACGCGTCGTTCGTCTGGCATTCTACGCAGTGATTGCAGCTTGCATTGCAGAACCTACGTACGGACAAGACGAGAACCCGACTGAGGGAAGGCCGGTTCCGGAAAGACCGGTGCCGCTTTTCAACCGTTGGCAGGAAGACTGGTCAGTCTTAGCGGATGACCGGGTGCCTCGTCAGCCCGGCGACGACTTGAAATACATATCGCTCTCAGAGTCAGACCCGCGCGCATATCTATCGGTCGGGGCTAATCTGCGGGAGCGGTTCGAGGCCTTCGACGCCGCACAATTCGGGACGGGCCCTAACAGAAATGACGACTATGTTCTAAGTCGCCTCGAGGTGCACAGCGACCTGCGTCTGGGACCGCACCTACAGATATTCGT
>WNFI01193451.1_pt1 | contig 12762 bp, 16 predicted proteins | sample 5400471 | NCBI WGS metagenome assembly WNFI01 (sample SAMN13153348, study PRJNA577476) | soil metagenome | isolation source: 100 cm saprolite on Douglas fir-dominated hillslope | place: USA:California | collected 2013-09-17
AACGCGCGAATATTGCGACCCTCGCGTCCAATGATCCGGCCCTTCATCTCGTCGGAGGGGAGGGCGACGGCGGACACCGTGGTCTCGGCGGTGGACTCGGGCGCGAGCCGCTGGATGGCAAGGGCGAGGATCTTTTTGGCTTCCTTGTCCGCGCTCCGGCGCGCCTGCTCCTTCAAGTCCCGGGCGAGGGCGGCAGCTTCGTTGCGCGCCTCATCCTCGAGCTGTCGCAGGAGCTCCTGCTTGGCCTCCTGGGCGGTCAGGCCGGCGATCTGCTCGATCCGGGCGCGCGCTTCCAGCTCCTGGGCGGCGAGCGCTTGATCCCGATCCTCCAGCGCACGGCCACGCAGCTCGAGACCGCGGGCACGCTCTTCCAGGGCGCCGAGGCGCTGCTCGACGAGCTGCTCATGGCGCTCGATGTCGCGGCGCCGGCGCGCGGCTTCCTCCTCGAAGCCCTCGCGCGCCTGCATGAGCTCTTCCTTGGCTGCGAGGACGACGCGCTGACGGGCTTCCCCCAGGAGGCGCTCGGTCTCCGCGGCGGCCGCACCGGCCGCCGCCTCCGCGGTTCGGCGCTCCACCCGGCGCCCGATGGCGTAGAATGCCACTCCCGCGGCAACAGCTCCGCCGAGGAGGGCTGAGACGACGACCAGCCAGTCCGCCATAGGATCTATCTCCTGCATCGCCCCGCCGGAGGCGGAGCGAGTGTCTTCTAACCGAGAAACGCCACTCCCTAACCGACGACGGAAGACGGATGACTGCTGACCGCTTTACGCTTCCCCGGTGGCAGCAGCTTGGTCAGGTCGTCCGCCAGCGCCGCGAGACGAGCCGCCACCTCGCGCTCGCCCTTCTTTGCCTGGAATAATTCGTTCGTGATGTCCAAGGCGGCCAGGATCGCGGCCTTGTGCGTCTCGACGATCGGCCCCTGCGACAGGACTTTCTTCAGCGCCTGGTCCACGTAGGCGGCGACTTCCCGCGTGTATTCGGGCGGCAGGTCGGAGCGTACCGTGTACTCCTCGCCGCCGATCATCACCTTGACTGCGTGCTTCTTGGTGCTCACTGAGCCCCTCCGCTGGCGCCCGGAGCGCTCCCACCCGCCGGAGCGGCGCCGCCCGCCGAGCGCACACCGCCGTTGCCGCCGGTCTCACGCGCCTGCTCCTCGAGAAACGTGAGGCGGGACAGCAGATCGTGAACGCGCAACCGCGCCGCCTCGACGCGCTGGCGCAGCGTCTTGTTCTCCTGCTCCAGGTCCGCGACCCGGTTCCGCGTTTCGGCGTCAGGCTTCGCGGCGGCCCCGCCGCTCCGCCCGCCGCTTTCTTTCAGCTCCCCTTCAGCCTTGACGGCGCGCGCGCGCCACACGGCCAGCTCGTCCGCCACGTGGCGAAGGATGATCTCGAGCTGGTCGAGCACCTGCGCATCAGCTCTCTCTCCGTCGTATGCCAAGCTCACCCTCCAGCGCGGCGACACCCCGCGCGAGCAGCGCATCCACGTCCCGCTCGCGCAGCGTACGCGCGGGATCTCGGAACGTGCAGTGCCAGGCCACGCTGCGCTGCCCCGCCGGGACCCCAGGCCCGCGATACTCGTCGAACACCTCGAGCCGCTCGAGCAGGGGACCCACGGTCCGCCGCAGGATGTCGGACACCTGCGCAGCCGTCGCTCCCGGCGGCAATACGAGCGCCACGTCGCGCTCGACCGGCGGCTGCAGCGGCAGGGGCCGGTACGCGACCAAGCTCCGCTGGGCCGCGGTCAGGCGGACCTCGAACCCAAACAGGGGAGCGGCCCACACTGGGGCGTCCGCCTCCAGGGGACCGGCCCAACCCACCACACCGCCACCAGCCCGTTGCACCGCCTCCCAACCCACCGCCCCATCCGTTGCAGGTTCCACGCTACATTCAGGTGCCGCCCCGCTCACTGCTAACTCAAAGTGGTACTTCAGGTCCCATATGTCCATATCAGGTACTTTCGCACCCTCCGACCAATGGGGCGGCCGGCGTGCCCCCGTGAGAACCCCGGCGACGGAGGTCCATTCCTCGGGGGCCCCCGCCCCTGTCCCCTTCCGGAAGACGGTTCCCACTTCGCAGAGCCGGATATCACGGTTGCGATTGGCCCAGTTGTACTCGACCCGGCGCACCAAACCGGGCACGAGCCGCCGTCGCAGGTACGCCTCCTCGGCGGACATGGGATTGAGGATCGGCACGGCGTCGGGCCCGTCCGGCGGGCCGAGCGGCAGGGTGCGGGCCTCGAGCAGTCCGGCGCGCACCAACCGCTCTCGTATCCGGGCCCGGGCTTGCTCGTCCGGGGCGTCCGGCACGGTGCCGGGGCGGTAGGCGCGCAGCTCGTCGGGGAAGGCGTCGTACCCCTTCAACCGGGCCACTTCCTCGATCAGGTCGACCTCACGCGTCACATCCGGACGCCAGCCCGGGACCTGTACGGCGAGCCGCCCGTCCTTCGGCGCGACGAAGAACCCCACCGTGGTGAGCAGCCGCTCGACCTCGGCGCGCTCCACCTCCACGCCAAGCAGCCGGCTGACGCGCTCGGGTCGCAGAAAGATCGCGCGCTCCTGCTGGGGCGCGGGCCAGAGGTCGATCGCCGGCGCGCGCACCTCACCTCCTGCCACGGCGATGATCAGCTCGATGGCGCGCCGTAACGCATCCGGCATGCCGAGCATGTCGATGCCACGCTCGAAGCGATAACTCGACTCGCTCGACAGCTCGAGCGCCCGGCGGGTGCGGCGGATACGGGTCGGCTGAAAGTAGGCGCATTCGAGCACCAGATCTTTCGTGTCTGCGCTCACCTCCGACTCGGCGCTCCCCATCACACCTGCGATAATCGTGGGGTGCTCGGCGTCACAGATCGCCGTCATGTCCGCAGTCAGCGCGCGTGTCACGCCGTCCAAGGTGACGATCTTTTCGCCCGCCCGCGCTCGCCGCACGACGACCGCGGGTCCACGCAGCTTGGCGAGGTCGAACGCGTGAAGCGGCTGGTTCAGCTCCAACAGGATGTAGTTGGTCGCGTCGACCACATTGTTGATCGGCCGCTGGCCCACGGCGGTGAGCCGGCCGGCGAGCCAGGCGGGGCTCGGGGCCACCCGTACCCCGCGGATCACCGCGATCATGTAGCGGGGCGCGCCCTCGGGGTCTTCCAGTCGCACCTCCACGCCGTCTACCACGCCCCGGGCGGACTGGCGGACCGGCGGACTGAGGGACGGGGGCTTGGCCCGCGGGATGGGCGGCAACTTGACCGGGGCCCCGAGCGACGCGCCCAGCTCTCGGGCGACTCCCTTGTGACACAGCAAATCGGGACGGTTGGCCGGCACGTCGATCACGATCTGGTGATCGGCGATGCCCAGCGCATCCACGAAGCGCGTTCCCGGCGCGGCCGCGGTGTCGAGCTCGAGGATTCCGGTATGCTCGGCGCCGAGGCCGAGCTCTTTCGCGGAGCACAGCATGCCGTTCGATTCCACGCCGCGGATTTTCTTGCGCTCGAGCCTCAGCCCGCCCGGCAGCACGGCGCCCACCGGAGCGTAGGGATAGGTCTTGCCGGCCTGTACGTTGGGTGCACCGCACACGACTTCGACGGACTCGGCCCCTCCCGAGTCCACAAGACAGAGCGACAGCCGGTCGGCATCGGGATGCTTCTTCACCTCCAACACGCGGGCGATCACGATGTCGTTCAGGTCCTGGTGCAGTGGGACGACCGCGTCGACCGCGGCGGCGTGGAGCGTCAGGCGCTCCGCGACGTCGCGCGCATCGAGCGGTCGCTCCAGCAGCGCCTCGAGCCAGCGACGCGAGACGATCATCGTGTCCCTCCCGCGAACTGCGCGAGGAACCGCACGTCGCTCTCGAACAGCACCCGGATATCGGGAATGCCGTGGCGGGTCATGGCGATACGCTCGGGCCCCATGCCCCACGCGAAACCGGTGTAGCGCTCGCTGTCCAGGCCGCAGTTCTCGAGCACCGCGGGGTGCACCATTCCCGAGCCGAGGATCTCCATCCAGCCGCTCTGCTTGCACGTGGGGCATCCCGCGCCCTTGCAGATCTGGCACTGCACGTCCATCTCGGCCGACGGCTCGGTGAAGGGGAAGAACGACGGCCGGAAACGGACCCGCGTGTCGGAGGTGAAGAAGCGGCGCGCGAACGTGGCCAGCGTCGCCTTGAAATCGACGAAGCTGATCCCTTCGTCCACCGCCAGGCCCTCGATTTGCTGGAACACCGGGGAGTGCGAGGCGTCGAACGGGTCGCGCCGGTACACCTGCCCCGGGATCACGACGCGGATGGGCGGCGGGTACCGCTCGAGCGTCCGGATCTGCACCGGCGAAGTATGGGTACGCAGCAACACGTCCCCGCCCAGATAGAACGAGTCCTGGGCGTCGAGGGCGGGGTGATCCTTGGGGAAGTTGAGGGCGAAAAAGTTGTAGCGCTCGGTCTCGGCCTCGGGACCCACGGCGCGCGTGAATCCGAGCTCGCGAAAGATGTCGCAGATCTCGTCCACGACCTGGGTCACCAGGTGAAGCCCGCCCTGCCAGCCGGCGCGGCCGGGCATAGAGGCGTCGACGCCGGTGACCGCGACGGCGGCGTGCTTAAGCTCGCGCTCGCGCGCGTCGAAGGCAGCCTCGAACTCGCGCTTCAGCGCGTTCGCCGCGGCACCGACCTCCTTCTTGGAGGACGGATCGAGCTTGGGCAAACGCCCGAGAATCTGGGTGAGCGCGCCGGCCTTGCGTCCCAGGATCTCGGTCTTGAGATCGGACAGCCGGCGTTCGTCCGCCTGCGGAATTTCCTTCAGACGCTCCCGCAGCTCGGCGAGGGCTGCCAGGAGGTCGCGCATGATCAGAGCGCCTGCTTGGCGACCTCCGCGAGCCGCGCGGCGGCGTTAATGCGCGTGATCCAGAGCCGGCGAAAGTCGGCCTTCTTGCGGCGGCGGTCCCGGTACGCGTATTTCTGGGCCCGCTCGACGGACTCCTTGGCCGCCTTCCACAGCTTGGACCGCCCGCCGAAGTAGCCCTTGGCGAGCTTCATGATCTTGTTCTTGCGCTTCAGGCGCGCGACGTTGCTCTTGACGCGGGGCATGGATCGCTCCTTACACCATCAACAGACGCTTGAGACGGAGCTCGTCGGCCTTCGATACCAGCGTGGGTTTGCGCAGCCGGCGCTTCCGCTTGGGGTGCTTCTTGGTCAAGATGTGCCTCTTGTACGCGTGGTAGCGGCGCAGCCGACCGGCCCCGGTGAGCCGGACGCGCTTGCGGAGCGCGCGCTTGGATTTCTGTTTCGGCATTTCGTCCTCCCCGCCCTCAGGGGCGGGGCTAAGAGTGCTATTTCGGGGCCAAGACCATCGACATGTTGCGGCCCTCGAGCTTCGGGTCCTGCTCGATCTTGGCGATGTCCTTCAGCTCGTTGGCGACGCGGTCGAGCACCGCGCGCCCCAGATCGATGTGGGCCATCTGCCGGCCCCGATACATCATCGTCACTTTGACCTTGTTCCCGTCCTGCAGGAACTCGCGCGCGTGCCGAGTCTTGAACGCGAAGTCGTGATCGTCGATCCCTGGCCGGTACTTCACTTCCTTCAGATGGATGACGTGCTGCTTTTTCTTCGCCGCCCGCGCCGCCTTCGCCTCCTCGAACTTGAACTTCCCGTAGTCCATGATCTTCGCGACCGGGGGTCGCGCGAGCGGCGCCACCTCGACCAGGTCGAGGCCTCGCTCTTGCGCCGCAAAGCGGACTCCGGCTGCCCGGGAATCCGCTTCGCGTCGTCCGTCGTCCGTTCGCCGTCGTCCGTAGTTACGGAGGACGGATGACGGTCTCCGGATCACGTCGTCTCGGAACCCTAGAGCACTCCCCAAACCGGAGAGGCAGCGGGTGAGGCGCACTCGGGCGCCCGCTTGCCGTATTGTCGGCGCTAAGTTTAGCCCGCCACGAGCGGGTCCACAAGTGCAAACGCCTTCCCGTCACGCCCCAACCGACCCGCGACCACCGCGGGATCGTGTTCGAAGACCAACAACCAGCCTTCCGCTTCCGCCCGCGCATCCAGTCGGCGCTTCGACTCGAGGGTCACCAGCGGCTCCAGGTCGTATCCCATGATCCAGGGAAGCGGCAGATGGGCGCTAGTGGGAACGAGGTCCGCGAGCCGTGCGCTCGTTCCTGTGGCGCGCGAACTCCAGCTCCCCCCGCTGGACGACATACCGCGCCTTGGGGAAGCTCGGCGTGACGCGCCCCGACGGATCGCGGTAGGTATTGCCGCCCGCGTGATCGAAATGGAGGTGGCTGTCGATCACCCAGCGCACGTCGGTGGCGGCGTAGCCGAGCTCCGCGAGGGCATCTTCCAGCTTGGTGCGCCCGTCCTTCCCTTCGTTCTCCACGCCGTAGATGTCCCTGAACTTCTCGTCTTCCTTGTTGCCGAGCCCCGTGTCCACGAGAACCAGTCCGTCGTCGTGCTCGACCAGGAGACAGCGGAGTGCCAAGGGAATCCGATTGCGCTCATCGGCGGGGATGCGGCGCTGCCACAGCGGTTTCGGCACGACGCCGAACATGGCGCCGCCGTCGAGCCGCTGGGTCCCGCCCTCCAAGGCGTGGCAGGTCAGCCGGCCGACGCGAAAAGTGGTGTGGCTCATTCGGGTGCGGAGTGCGGAATGCGGAGTGCGGAGTCGATGGGGGAGCCACTCCGCATTCCACACTCCGCATTCCGCACGTTGTCTTTCTTGTGCCGCGGCCGGTCGTGCAGCTCTACCAGCTGCTCCAGAGTCTCCACCCCTCGCTCCCGCGCTCGCCCGAGCAGGGCCCGCAGCACGCGGGCGGTCGCGAGCGCATCCCCGAAGGCGCGGTGACGTGCCGGGTTGGCGATGCCGAAGAACGCCGCTACGTGGTCGAGCCCACGATGGCGCAGCTCCGGCACGAGACGGCGGGTGAGGCGGACCGTGCATAGCGGCTTGCCGCTGGGCCCGGGGGCACCGACCGCCACGCATTCGGCTGCCAGAAAGCGCCAGTCGAAGCGCGCGTTGTGGGCGACGAACACCGCGGCGTCCAGTGCCCGTCCCAGACTGGCCGCGACGTCCCCGAAGCGAGGGCGACCGGCGACCATGCCGTCGGTGATCCCCGTGAGGCGCGCCACCCAAGGCGGAATCGCGGCGCCCGGGTCGAGCAACGCCTCGAAGCCGAGGTGGATGGTTCCGCCCTCGAGGATCGCCACCGCCACTTCGAGGATCCGTCCGCCGTCCAGGGCCCGCCCGCCGGTCGTTTCCACGTCCACGACGGCGAAGCGGGCGTGCTCGAGGGACTCAGGCCCGAGGCTAGAGGTCATCCCGCCGGAGCGGCAACGTCATGCACCGGGGACCCCCGCCGCCGCGGACCAGCTCGCTTCCCTCCATGGTGATCACCGCCCGATCGCCGTCATCCAGCCCATCCTCGCCCGTCAGGAGGCTGGCGGCGGACAGGGTCCGGAAGCCCGCATGCTCGAGCTCCCGCAGCGTGGCCTCGTTGCGGGCGTAGGTGACGGTCAGGCCGGGTCGCACGGCGAAGAAATTGCAGGCTGAGGACCACTGCTCCCGCTCTTGCAGCGAGCGGTCCGAACCGCCGCAGAACACCGGCTCGAGGGGGTGGTCCACTGCCTGCAGGGCGGCGAAGAAGTTGGGCATTTCCTTCACACCCTTGGATTTCTTGCGGCGGTGCAGGACGGCCAGACGCTCCGGCCCGACGAAATGGGGCGGATAGACGCAGCACAGCTCGCGGTCGAGCTGCGTGAAAATCATATCGAGGTGGATCGCGGTGCGCTCGTTCGGGAGCACCACGACGATCACGTCTTTCACGCCACAGTGCTCGAACACGAGGTCGCACAGGTGATCGAGCGCCGCGGGGCTCGAGCGCTCGCTGAACCCGAGCAGCAGCAGGTCGGGCCGGATCGGGTGCACGTCCCCGCCTTCCAGGGTGTAGTTGTTGCGCTTCTCCTCTGACCCGTCGTACAGGATGCCGGCATTCTCGAGGCACGGGTGGTAGCGGAACAGCGCCTTCACGAGCAGCTCCTCGGTCCAGCGCACGCCATGGCGCATCGAGCCGATGATCGAGTGCTCACCGATCACGATCCCCACATCGCGCGTGAAGAAGAGATTGGGGAGCGGCGGCAGCGCGAAGCCCGTCTCGTTGAGCGCGCGAGCGATCGGCCCGGCCTCCTCGAGGGCGCCCTCGATCATGAGGCCGACGAGTTCCTCGGGGGCGAGCGCGGCGAGCTGTTTCGCCAGGGCGTCCGAGGGCACCACCTCCAGCGCGCGGGTCACGAGGAACTCGCGCACGTCGGGGCGCGCCACCAGCTCCGTCAGCAACGTGCGCACCTCGTACACCTGGGCGAACCGCTCCAACACGGCCACAAACCGCCGGTGCTCGCTCTCGGCGAGCTCGAGATCGATGATGTCGTCGTAGAGGTAGTCTTCGCGATTGCCGGGGGTGACCGCCACCAGCTCGCGGCCGGGGGTATGGACCAGCACGGTCCGCAGCGGGCCGATTTCGCTAGTGACGTGAACGCGCGCCATGGGCGGGAATCTAACCGCGGGTCAGACGGGCGGCTAACGATTTGCCAGAGCGAAGCTTAGCGTCTCGAGCTCGAGGGCCATGTTGACCGACTTCACCGCGACGTCGACCGGCACCGCCAGCTGCACCGGCGCGAAGTTCAGGATGGCTTTCACCCCGGCGCGCACCAGGCGGTCCACGACGTCCTGCGCCGCCTCGGCGGGGGTCACGACGATGGCGATGTCGCTGGGCTCCTTGGCGAGGTCGGCGTCGAGGTGCCGAATGTCGCGGACCACGAGGCCGTTCCAGCGCGAGCCGATCTTCTTCGGGTCCTTGTCGTAGATCGCCGCGACGTGGAAGCCACGCTGTCGGAACCCGGGATACTGCACGAGGGCGCTGCCGATGCGGCCCGCCCCGACGAGGACGACGCGGTAGGTGCGCCGCAGACCCAGGATATCGCGGATCCGGGCGGTGAGCTCGGGGACGGAATAGCCCAGGCCGCGCTTGCCGAACGAGCCGAAGAACGAGAGGTCCTTGCGGACCTGCGCCGAGGTCGTGCCGCCGCGCCGGGCCAATTCGGCCGAAGAGATGGTGGTCTGGCCTTGCGCGTCGAACTGCTCGAGGAATCGCAGGGAGAGGGAGAGCCGTCGCACCGTGCTCTCGGAGATCTTCCTCATATTGTGAATTATTTCACAATCGACCGCTCCAACGCAAGAGCCGCACGAAATCTTCCGGGGCCAGCGTCTCGGGACGCGCCGTCGGATCGAGCCCCAGCGCGGCGAGCCCGGCCGCCACGACGGCGGCGGAGCGCCCCGTGGCCGCCATGACCACGTTGCGCAGCTGCTTGCGACGCCGCGTGAAGCACGCCGTGACGAAGGCGCGGAAGCGGGCGATCTCGTCGGGCGCGACCAGCGGCTGAGCGAGCGGCGTGAGGCGCACCAGCGCGCTCTCGACCTTGGGCGGCGGCGTGAACGCGCCGGCGCGGACGGTGAAGAGCCGCTCCACGCGACACACCGCCTGCACACCTACGGAGAAGGCGCCGTACGCTTTGGACCCCGGCGGTGCAGCGATCCGGTCGGCGACCTCGGCCTGGACGAGAAACACGATTCGTGCGGCAAGCGGCGGCGTGAGCGCTTTGTCGATCAGGGGTGAGGTAATGTTGTAGGGGATGTTGCCGACGACTTTGAAGTGCGGATTGCGGAGTGCGGAATGCGGAGTGGCAGTGTGAGCTTCGAGGAGTTCTTGCCAGTCCAGCTTGAGGGCGTCCCCCGATACGATGCTCAGTCGCTCGACTCCGCATTCCGCATTCCGCACTCCGCATTCATGCGCCAGTCGGCGATCTTTTTCTATGGCGATCACGGATCGCACGCGCGGCGCGAGGATCTCCGTCAGGCTCCCCTGCTGGCCGAGCCGCTTGTCCGGGATCACACCTTGAGGATGACGACGGTGCGGTCGTCGGCGGGCGGCGCGCCGCCCGTGAAGCCGGCGAGGTCGGCGTGCACGGACTCGAGGATCTCGCGCGCCGGGCGGTCCCGCAAACGCGCCACGTGGCCGAGCACCCGTTCTTCGCCGAACCGCTCGCCGCGCGGACCCAACGCCTCGGTGACGCCGTCAGTGAAGAGGCAGATGATGGCGTCGCGCCGCGCCCAGCTGAGGGCAGCATCCTCCCCCGGCGCGGTGGCGAGACCGAGGGGTGGACGGGTGGCTTGGAGCCGCGCTGCCTTCCCCGTCTGCATCGACACGAGAAACGCATGCGGGTGCCCGGCGTTGGCGAACGTGATGCGCCCGGCGTTCGGGTCGACCACCGCGTAGAACACGGTGAGAAACATTTCGGTGCTCGCGAGCTCATCGGCGAGCGACTCCTCGAGCCGGCGCAGCACCTCGGTCGGCGTCTCGGCCGATTCTGCGTGGATACCCGAGGCGGCCATCACGAGGGCCATGATCAACGCGGCGCCGAACCCGTGGCTCGTGACGTCGCCGATCATCACGCCGATGCGGTCCGAGCGCAGGTTGAGCAGGTTATAGAAGTCGCCGCCCACTGATTCCGCCTGACGGCAGCGTGCGGCGACGTCCACCCGCGACCCGAGCACGCCGGGCGGCGGCAACAGCTTGAGCTGGAGGTCCCGCGCCAGCTCGAGCTCCCGGAGCACGCGCTGCTGCCCGAGATCGCGAGCGACGAGCCGGGCGTTCTCGATCGCGGCACCGATCTGGTTCGCGATCGCGGCCACCAGCTTGCGGTCGCCGGCCGTGAATGCGTCTCCCCCCACCCGGTCCGTCAGGTTGATCACGCCGATCGGCTTGCCGCTCGCCCCGGGCGCGGCGTACAGGACGGGCACCGACAGGAACGCCTGGCCGAGGTAATTGCGACCATCGGGGCAGCCGGGGTTCGGGGCCGTGGGATCAGTCGGGTCGTAGCTCACGATCCGCATCTCGCGGAACACGCGGGCGGCGACCGAGCAGGGGTCATCCGCTTCGATCGGCTCCACCTCCTGCGGGTCCATTCCACGCGCGGCGACGATGCGCAGCATGTTCTGCTCGGCGTCGTGCACCAGGAGCGTCGCGCGCCGCGCGCCGACCACGGTGGACACCTCGCGCAGGATCCGGTCGGCCGCCTCGTCCAGCCGGATCGTGTGACCCAGGATCTCGCTGATCGTGTAGATGAGGTCGATTTCCTCGTACCGTTCCGACAGCTCGGCCGCGACCTGAACGGCGTCGCGCTCGGCGGCGAGCACGGAACCCACGACCTGGGCCAGCTCCTGGTCCATCCCCGGGCTGGCGCCCGGGGTCAGTGGCTTCCCCGCTCCCCCGTTCACGATCTCGAGCCACAACCCCTCGCTCTCGGGAATGGGCTCGAGCCGGGCCGAGCCGTCCGTCCCGGCTTCCCCCGTCCGACGGATCCGGAGGCGCGCCCCGGCCACCCGCTCGAGCAGCGGAAGCAGCCGCTCGAGGCGCGTCAGCCCGCCCGGAGCGTCAGGCACACCGAGTTCCCTTTCTCGTTGAAGGCGACCTGGTCGACCAGGCTGCGCAGCACGAACAGGCCGCGACCGTCTTCGCGCTCCAGTCGCTCGGGGAGTGTTGGATCGGGTACGCCTCTGGGATCGAACCCTTTGCCCTCGTCGGTCACGTACAAGCGGACGGCGTCGCGCGCCACCTCGACTCGTACGCGCACGACACGTCGCGGGTCGCGATGGTTCCCGTAGGCAATGGCATTGGCGAGCGCTTCCGCGAAGGCGGTGCGGAAGTTGAATCGGATGCGGCGGGGGCGAGCGCCTCCTCCGGCGTTCGCGCGATGGCGAAGAGCGTGTCCAGTTTGGTCAGCTCGAACAGCGTCTGCAGGTCTTCATTGAGTCCGCAGAGGCGCAGGTCTCCTCCCTGCTCGCGGATTTTTTTCGAGAGCGACACCAGCACGCCGAGGCCGGAGGAGTCGATGTAGCCGGTCTTGGTGAAGTCGATGACGAACTTCTTGCCACCGCCCTCGAGGGTGTCGAGCACCTTCTGCTTCAGTTCTTGACGGTTGCCGACGATCAGCTGACCGTCCACGCCCACAACGACCACGCCGTGCTTGTCCTTCTTGAGACTGAAGGTCATGACCGCTCTCCCGCTTGAAGGACGGCGACCGCCGCCGTGTCCACAATATCGTCGGCCGTCGCGCCGCGCGACAGGTCGGCGACGGGTCGCGCGAGTCCCTGGAGAATCGGGCCGATCGCCTCCCAACCGCCCAGGCGCTGCACCAGTTTGTATCCGATGTTACCGCTGTCAAGATCGGGAAACACGAGCACGTTGGCGCGCCCGGCCGCGCGCGACTCCGGGGCCTTGCGCGCCGCCACGCTCGCGACCAGTGCGGCATCGGTCTGCAGCTCGCCGTCGAACGCGAAGTCCGGGCGCCGCCGCGCGAGGCTCTCGACCGCCTGCCGCACGCGCTCCACGCGCGGTCCCGCGGCGCTGCCCTTCGTGCTGTAGGAAAGGAACGCGACGATGGGCTCGTCGCCCACGATGCGGCGGCGGTCGTGCGCGGCCGCTACCGCGGAATCGGCCAGCTGCTCCGGGTTGGGCTCCGGCACGACGGCGCAGTCGGTGAAGGTGAGCACGGCGCCGTCCCGCACCATGTAAAACGCGCCGCTGACGGTCGTGATCCCGGGCGCGGCGCCCACCGTCCACAAGGCGGCGCGGATCGTGTCCCCGCTCGGGAAAGTCGCGCCCCCGACCATGACGTCGGCGCGGCCCAGCCCCACGAGCGCCGCGCCGAATGTGAGGGGGTGCTCCAGCGCGGCGGCGGCGG
>WNFI01100272.1_pt1 | contig 12761 bp, 11 predicted proteins | sample 5400471 | NCBI WGS metagenome assembly WNFI01 (sample SAMN13153348, study PRJNA577476) | soil metagenome | isolation source: 100 cm saprolite on Douglas fir-dominated hillslope | place: USA:California | collected 2013-09-17
GGCCGGATGTTGACGATCCCGCCGACTGTGACGTTCGGATTGCCTCGTGGACCTGACCAGCGTCGGCGCGAGAGCTAGGCCGAGTCCGGAACATCAAAGGAGATGTCGTAGACACCACCGCTCAATTTGGCGTGGTGAATCCAACCCATCTTCCGCAACAGGCCGAGCATCTGCTGGTTCTCCGGCAACACGATGAGCGAGAAGCTCTTGATTCCGTGCTCGCGGGCGACCCTCGCCAGGATGGCCAGCAAGGCGCCGCCGAGACCCCGGCGCTGGAACTCGTCGACCACTGCCACCGCAACCTCAGCCACGTCGGCGCCGGACACGCGGTCGTAGCGAGCCACGCCGAGGATGCGCTCGGTGCCCGTCGGTCTATGCGTCGTCGCGACGAGCGCGAAGCGATCGTTGTAATCGACCACCGCGAGCCGGTGAGCGAGCGCGTCGGGCATCCGCTTGAGCGGCGAGAAGAACCTGAAGTAGACAGTGCGTTCAGACATCGCCGCAACCGCCTCGTGTAGAAGCGGCTCGTCCTCAGGTTTGATTGGCCTGACGTGAACTTTGGTCCCATCTTTCAGATCGAGGACCAGAGGCTCGAAATCGGACGATGGCACCGCTACAAGGTAGCGGGCCTTTACCATCCGCGATGCATGACCGGCCCAAGCCCAAGGCAGCGATGGCTCAATCTGAGCTTCGCCGCCGGAGCCACCGTGGCGGTGCTGTTCGCCGCCTGGGATCTCTACAAGTGGGTCGAGGCATACATGTCCGACCACTTCCACAACGACTTCACTTTTTATGTCGCAGCGGCACGGATCGGCATCAGCCGCGGCTGGCCGTCGATCTACGACCTTTCCTTGCAGCAGTCTGAGCTCGACGCGATCAGGTCGGGCATCAAGATCGCCGAGCTCGCCCGGTACATCAGCCCCCCGCCCGTCGCGTGGCTGGCGCTGCCGCTTGTGCCGCTGCCTTACGAGGTGGGCTACTGGGTGTGGAGCGCCCTGTTGCTGATCGCGCTCATATGGACGTGGCACCTGTCCGCGCCCGGTGGACCATGGCGCCTGGTCCACCTGGCGGCAGCGCTCGCATGGCTCCCGGTCATCTATGGACTGCAGCTCGGGCAGCCTGCCTTGTTCGTGGCCCTGGGTGTGGCCGGATGCTATGCCCTCCTGCAAGGGGGGCGGCCATTTTGGGCCGGGCTGGCGCTGGGCGTTCTGGCGCTCAAGCCTCAGCTTGCGTTTCTCGTGCCGGTTGCGCTCCTGCTGAGCGGAAGAACTCGGGCTTTCTGGGGCAGCGTGATCGCGCTCGGCATTCTGGGCGGCGCCTCAGCTCTCGCGCTCGGTCCGAGCGGCATCGCCGATTACGAAGCGCGATTGAACTTCGCCGCGAGCGTGCCCGTGAATCGGGAGCTGACGCTCGCTCCATTGATCGGAAGCCTTGCGGTGACGCGTGCGATTCAGGTCGCGATCGCGCTGTGGGCGCTCTTACTCGCCTTCCGTTTGCGCCGGCGGGGTCATGGATGGGTCTTGATCCCGGCGCTGGTCGGAGGCATGCTCGCCACCCCGTACCTTCATCTGGACGACCTGGTGATGCTCGGCCTGGCCGGGTGGCTCTACCTGCGAACTTCGCCGCCGGCGTGGACCTGGCTGTTTGTGCTCGGCCTCGTCATCGCCGGAGAGGGCATACCGTTTTGGGGACCGCTGCCTCTGATCGCCGGGGAGATCGGCGCGCTGGTGCTTCTGTCAGTCGCGGCGCTGAAAGTTGACGACCGCAATCCCGAGCATGACCGCTCCGAACGCGAGCATGATGCCCGCCTCGAGCGCGATCGGGAGCACATTGCCATTGATGGTCAGGCCCAGGCGGTCGATGACCGGGCCCGGCAGCCCTGAGGCAGAGAGCACGACGCGGCGCAGCGGATCGATACCGTAGGCAGCCGGGTCGAGCCTTGTGAGCACTGTCATCCATCCCGGCAGGTTGTTGAGCGGGAACAGAGCGCCGGACAAAAAGAACATCGGCATCATCAGGAAGTTCATGACGACCTGAAAGCCCTGGAGCGACTTCATAGTCGAGGCGAGCGCAACGCCGAACGCCGAGAGGCCGAACGCGAGCACCGCGGCAAGCGGGATCATCGCAAGCACCGTGGGCACGGTCAAAGTCACGCCGACAAAGGGCGCCAGGACCAGCAGGATGAGGCCCTGGATCATCGCCTGGGTGGTGCCCCCCAGGGCCTTGCCTATCGCCACCGCGTAACGGTCGATCGGGGCCACCAGCACCTCTTTCAGGAAGCCGAACTCCCTGTCCCAGACGATGGACATCGCGCCGAAGATCGCGGTGAACAGGATGGCCATGCCGATGATGCCGGGGTACATGAACTGGATATAGGAAAGGCCTCCTTTCGTCCCGAACGCGCTCGCGCCGCCGAGCGATGAGCTCAATCCGGACCCGAAGACCACCAGGAACAGGAGCGGCTGAGCGAGGGACGCCACCAGGCGCCAGCGGTCGCGCCAGTAACGAAGGATGTCGCGGTACCAGATGATGTAGATCGCGCGAAGGGTCGCCATTCGCGTGTCTGCCGGAGCCGGAAGCGCGGAAGCACGAGGTGCGGTGGCGACCTTGACGCTCACCGCCTCCGCCCCATGAAGCGACTCGCGATGGCCCGATTCTGATCTGCGGCGCTCGCCTCCTCGTCGCGGATGGCCCGACCGGTCAACTTCAGAAACACGTCGTCGAGACTTGGGCGGCGCATGGAAACGGTGTCCACCGGCGCCTTCAGCTCCCGGACCAGGCGTGGCACGAAAGCCTTGCCGTCCGGGACTTCCATGCGGAGGGTCCCATCGTCGCGCGCCGGCGTGACGCCGAGGGTCTCCTTGATCTCGCGCGCCGCAGCCTCCGGCTGGCTCGACGTGATGGTGACGACGTCGCCGCCAACCATCGACTTCAGCTCGTCGGGGGTGCCCAGGGCAACGATCTTGCCCTTGTCGATTACAGCAATGCGGTCGCAGAACTCCGCCTCGTCCATGTAATGCGTCGTCATGAAAATCGTGACTCCCTTGCTGTCTCGAAGCTCATTGACATGCGTCCAGATGGTCTGCCTGGTCTGTGGATCGAGCCCCAGCGTCGGCTCGTCGAGGAAGAGGATCTGAGGCTGGTGCAGCATGCCGCGAGCGATCTCCAACCGTCGCTTCATCCCGCCGGAGTAGGTTTTCACCTGCGAGTTCGCGCGGTCGGTGAGCTGCAGGAGCGCCAGCATCTCGTCGATGCGCCGACGGCGCTCGGAGGAAGGGACGCTGTAGATGAACGCGTGAAACTCCAGGTTTTCCCGGCCGGTGAGCTGGTCGTCCAGCGATGGATCCTGGAAGACGAGGCCGATTCGCTGCCTCACGCGCGCGGGGTCATGCTCGACGTCGATCCCCGCGACTCGAGCTATGCCTGCTGTTGGCCTCAGCAGCGTGCAGAGGATCGAGATGGTGGTCGACTTGCCGGCGCCGTTAGGTCCCAGGAACCCGAAGATCTCGCCGGCGCGAACCTCGAGGTCGATGCCGCGCACCGCTTCCACCTCGCCATACCGCTTGACGAGGCCTGTCGCCTGGATCACAGCGTCACCGCCCACTTCTACCTTGTTCAAATCCAGTTTCATCGATTGAGATTCCGTGCGTTCTTGAGCAACCGGCGAAGCATTCGATGCAGCTGCTTGAGCTCTACTTCCTCGAACCCGTCCAGAAGGCCTTTGTTGACCTGTCGAAACGCTGGAAACAACCGCGGCATGAGGTCCTTGCTCTTGGGGCCGAGTTCGACCACTACCGACCTGCGGTCTCCGGCATTCATGCGGCGGATCACCAGGCCCTTGGTTTCGAGACGATCGAGGAGTCGCGTCATGCCGGCGGTGTCGGTGCCCAACCGGTCCGCCATCTGCATGGGGCTCGGCTCCCTCAGCAGGCGAGACAGGAGCAGGAGAGCCGCCTGCTGCGATGTGATCCCCTGGCCGGTGAGCCTGCGGTCGAGCGCGGTGCGCAATTCGCGACCGAGATGAAACACCAACGATGAGATCGCTTCCTCTTCGCGTGGGTCAACCTCGTCCGCCTTGTTCGTGTGACGCGCATCCGCAACCATCGCCACGAATGTACCTGTCTAGACAGTAACTGTCAAGGCAGGTTATCGAACAGGTCAGCTCCCGTGGCGTCCCGCCCCTTCGGAAAAGCGCCGGGCACCTTGCTGAGCATCACCTGACTCGAGCACTTCAAGGCCGCCTCGATGCTCCGCCTCTGCCGCATCCTCGAGGCTGAGCGACCACTGGTTCAGAACGCTTCGCCGGTCCGCTCGCAGCGCGCCGGACGGGAACGCCGCGATCTCGTGGGCCAGCTTCTGCGCTTCGTCGAGCGCGCGGCCGGGCTCAACGAGACGCGTCACGAGGCCGATCCGCAGCGCTTCTTCGGCGGCGACAGGGCGGCCCGTAAGGATCATGTCCAGAGCCCTGCCCTGGCCGATCAAGCGGGGAAGCCGGACAGTGCCGAGGTCGATCAGCGGAACGCCGAAGCGACGGTTGAAGACGCCGAGCGTCGCGTCTCGTGCGGCGACCCGAAGGTCGCACCACAACGCGAGCTCGAGCCCACCCGCGACGGCGTAGCCTTCGATTGCAGCGATCACAGGCTTGCTCAAGGCCATGCGCGTCGGCCCCATCGGACCTTCACCGGCTTCAGGCAAGCGGTTGGGCGCGCCGGCGGCAAGCGCTTTCAGGTCGAAGCCGGCGCAGAAGTTTCCGCCGGCTCCCGTGAGGACCGCGACCGCAAGGCCGCTGTCCTCCTCAAATTGCCGAAAAGCATCGGCGAGAGCGGCCGCGGTTTCGGCGTCCACGGCGTTGCGCACTTCGGGCCGTGCGATGGTGACGGTCAAGACACCGTCCTCGCTCGAGCGCTCGACCTTCACGTGAAAGGGTTGCGCCCCTTCTCGCTACTCCGCGTCCATATATGGATAGCGGTGATCGGTCGGCGGAACGTAGGTCTCTTTGATCGTCCGTGGGCTGGTCCAGCGTATGAGATTGAGGATCGAGCCTGCCTTGTCGTTGGTGCCCGAGGCCCGCCCACCGCCGAACGGCTGCAGCCCAACCACGGCGCCTGTCGGTTTGTCGTTGATGTAGAAGTTGCCCGCGGCGTTGACAAGAGTTTCAGAGGCCTTGCGAATCACCTGCCGGTCGCGAGCGAAGATCGCTCCCGTCAGTCCGTACGGGCTTGTACGGTCGACGAGATCGAGCGTGTCCTCGAACTTTCCGTCGGCATAGGGATAGACGGTAAGGATGGGACCGAACAGCTCCTCTTTCAGAAGCCGGAAGTCCGGGTCGGTGGTCTCGATGACGGTAGGGCGCACGAACCATCCCACCTTGTCGTCGCCTTTGCCTCCAGCGACGACCTTAGCCACCTCGGACTTGCGCGCGAACTCGATCGCGGTCATGTGCTTCGAGTACGCGTTGCCATCGATCACGGCGCCCATGAAGTTGCGGAAGTCCGCGACGTCGCCTTGCGGGATGGCCTCGACCTCGTCCGCTATCTCGGATCGCATCCTTTTCCACATCGATTGCGGGATGTACGCGCGTGAGGCGGCCGAGCATTTCTGACCCTGGTACTCGAAGGCGCCGCGGATGAGCGCGGTGCGAAGCGCATCCGAGTCGGCCGACTCATGCGCCACCACAAAATCCTTGCCTCCGGTCTCGCCGACCAGCCGCGGGTAGGTGCGGTAGTGATCAACGTTCTGGCCCACCGTCCGCCACATACCCTGAAACACCTCGGTCGACCCTGTGAAATGGATGCCCGCCAGGTCCTTGTGGGCAAGGACCTGCTCCGAGATCTTTGCCGCGCTGCCGCTGACCATGTTGATGACGCCGGGCGGCAGGCCTGCCTCGTTGAGGATCTCCATCAGGAAATGACTCACCAGCAGCGCCTGCGTCGCGGGCTTGAAGACCACCGTGTTGCCCATCAGAGCTGCGGCGGTGGGCAGGTTGGCGCCGATGGACGCGAAGTTGAACGGGCTGACCGCGAAGACGAATCCCTCGAGCGGCCTGTACTCGAGCCGGTTCCACGCGGTGCCGTCGTTGAAGGGCTGCTGGCTGAGGAGCTGGTCGCCGAAAAATGCGTTGTACCTCCAGAAGTCGACGGACTCGCATGCGGCGTCGATCTCCGCCTGGTGGACGGTCTTTGACTGCCCCAGCATCGCCGCTGCGTTGACGGTGTCCCGCCACGGGCCCGCCAGGAGCGACGCCGCCCGCAGGAGCACCGCCGCACGCTCGTGGTAGGAAGTCGCGGCCCACGCGTGGCGCGCCTTGAGCGCCGCGTGGATAGCGTCGTCGAAGTCCTTGGGTCCCCCAACCGCGTACTCGGCGATGCTGAGCTCCTTCCGATGCGGCGCTCGGATGTCAGCCCTCGAAGCGCCCCACCGCCGCTCGCCTCCGATCTGCATCGGGACCTCGGTTCGCGCGTCCGTGAGCTCGGCCAGACGGGCCTTCAAAGTCTTGCGGTGGGGATCGCCGGCCGCGTACTGGCGCACCGGCTCGTTGACAGGGGTGGGAACTCGAAAGTGTCCGTCGGCGGTCATTTTGTGACCCCATCGTAACCCGCTCTCGTATTCATTTGAGGCGCCCTGCTGAGGGCCCTATGCGCTCGGCTCGAGACTGTTGGGAGGCGCTGCTTGGTCGGACTGATCCCCTCGCGATCCATATCCGCGCCGGAACGGATCCGGCGAACAGTCGCGCTCCTGGCGCGACGCGGTTACGCAATTGGCCCGCAACGCCTCGCCGACCTGTGCCTTGGCGGCTCGATCTCCCCGGACGAGGTGAGGTGGACAGCGGCCGCGAGTCCGGACCTCAACCTGGTCGACGACGTCGTCGTCGATCGCACCTCGCTGAACCGGGTGGGTGAGATCCGGTCTCGCGCAGCCGGCCACGGCGCGAATGCCGCCACCTACGTCCAGATGACAAGACGGTTCGTTCGCACCCTTGTCGAAGTAGCGCCCTTCATTCGCGGCGTCTCCATCGCGGGATCGCTCGCCACCGGGGGCTTTCGAGAAGCGGACGACGTCGACCTCAATCTCATCGTCGACGACGGTCACCGTCATCTCGCGTACGTCGCCGTGAACACGCTCGGGTTGGCGCATGCGCTCGCCCATCGCAACAAGCCGGTCGACGACCTCACGCGGCGCCCGCTCGCGCCACGCCTGATGACCGCCAACCTGATCCTCGAACGCTCGCAGTGTTTTCCACTCGTTCCCGCCCTGCTGGAGCATTTCCCGCAGCTCGCGGCAAAGCGGGCCCCGCTCCTCCTTGATACGCCGGTGCGCCGGCTGCCGGCAGCACTGTTTCCCAGGTTTCTCGACGGAGCCGCGCGGATGCTCGGCGAAGCCGCGTGGCGCTACATGCAGTGGACGCGACGCGATAGTCCCGACGCACTTGCGCGCGTGGCGTACGTACGAGCCACGATGCGGCCTTATACGCTGTTTGACGGACCCGGCTGAAACCGATGGGAGCGATCGCTATCGGCATCGTCACTCTGACCAGCCTGGCCCTCTTCGGGTTTGGCGCGAACGTCCTCTACCTCACCTGGCGAGCGACCCGCCTCCGGCCGCACCTGATTTCGCCGCTCCGACGCGGCGACGAGCCAATGGTCTGCGTCCAGGTGCCGATCTACAACGAGCGCTACGTCGCCGAGCGCGTCCTGGACGCGGTGTGTGAGCTGGACTGGCCGAGCGAGCGATTGGAGGTCCAGATCCTTGACGACTCGGATGACGACACCGTCTCGATCGTCGCCCGCCGCGCGGCCCACTGGCGCCGTCGCGGAATCGATGTCGTACATGTGAGACGCAATTCGCGACCTGGCTTCAAGGCGGGCGCGCTGGCACACGGCATGACGCTGACGGACTCACCGTTCATGGCGATCTTCGATGCCGACTTCATTCCACCGCGCGACTTTCTCCGCCGCTCGTTGGGAGCGTTCGACGATCCGGCCGTCGGCTTTGCCCAGGCTCGATGGGGACATCTCGACGAGGGCTACTCATGGATCACGCGACTACAGGCGTTTGCGCTCGACTTTCACTTCCTCATCGAGCAGCCAGTCCGCTCAGCCTTGGGCTACTTCACCAACTTCACCGGCACCGCCGGAGTGTGGCGGAGGGCGGCAATCGACGATTCGGGCGGCTGGAGCGCAGGCACGCTGACGGAGGACCTGGACCTCAGCTATCGAGCGCAGCTTCGCGGCTGGCGTGCCGCGTACCTGGAGGACCTGGTCGTGCCCGAGGAGCTGCCGGTTTCCTTTGACGCATTTCGCCGGCAACAGTCTCGATGGGCTACCGGCAGCTTCCAGACCGCCTTCCGCCTGCTCATTCCACTGCTGCGTAGCCGCGTCAGACCGGCGGTCAAGGTCCAGGCCACCATGCACCTGCTGGCCTTCGGAGCAGGGCCCGTGCTGCTCGTCCAGCTCGGGTGCTACCCGTTGCTGCTGCTGAGCGTCGATCACCCCACGCTGCCGTGGCAGGTCTCGGTCGCCGGAGTCCTGTTCGTGGCGATGGGCATCGTGCCCTGGATCGGATACATCGTCGCCCAGACGAGGCGCGGACGGACCTGGTGGTCGGCCGTGCCCTCCCTGGCCTGTCAGCTGGTCGGCGCCGGCCTGTCCTTCACCGTGTTCCTTGCGCTGCTACGAGCGACTCGCCGCGGCGGCGAATTCGTGCGGACGCCCAAGCACCAGATAGTGGAGCGCGGACAGGAGTGGCGTGACCAGGCATACGTGCGAGTGGGCGACCCGAGAGCGTTCGGAGAGGCGATTTTCGGAATCGGGGCGTTCACTTTCGTGCCCCTCGCGGTCGCGAAAGGACAGTGGCTGGTGGCGATCTACTCCTGCCTCTTCGCCCTCGGGTTTCTGACCGTGGCCGGATTGAGCTGGAGCGACGTCCTCCAGGTGTGGACCCTGCGAAGGCTCGGCCGGCACGCGCTGACGCGACTCCAGGCGGCCGGGCCTGCGCTTGCACTGCTCGCGCTGTGCTGTGTGCTGTTGCTTTTCGCCGCGCAGATGCCTGAGCCGTTCGAAGACGGGTATGGGCACTGGCTCATCGCGGCGAACTTTGCTTCGACCGGACAGCTGCACGATCCGCTGTTCGGGATGGAGGACACGTGGCTCCCCGGCTATCACGTGCTTGCGGCGGCGGTGCTCCACACCTTCGGCCTATGGCAGCTGGGCGCATTGAAATCGCTAGGAGCGCTGCTTGGCGCGGCCACTCTTGCGTGCGTCTATGCACTCGCGCCCAACACACGCCAGGCACGATTCGCGGTCGCACTGCTGGCGCTCAACCCCGTCTTTCTGTTCACCTCTGGGTCCGCTGTTGCCGAGCCGCTCCTGACCGCGCTGCTCACGGCAGCAGCGCTGGCTGCTGTGCGGGGCCGAATGAAGGTCGCAGCACTTCTGGCCGCACTCGCCTGCGTGACCGCCACCAAAGCCTGGATCTGGGTCGTGGCAGTGGCGGGCTTTACGGCAGTCGACCTCTTGCGGCGGCGAGGTGCACTGAGAATGCCGGCGATCGCGTGGGCCGTTCCGGCGATTGCGATTCTCGTCTTCCTTCAGCTCGGCTTTGCGCCGGCCAGCCACTCGGTCGCGCGCGGCACGCTCGAGGTCGCCTCGGCCACGGCCCGCGGGAGCCTCCCGGTGGGAGCACCGGCTCGCGTGGCGGATCTCGCCCGAAACTTCGGCCTGGCAGCCCTGCCGCTGTTTGCGCTCGGCTCGATCGGTCTGGTCTCGGCGCTCAGGACCCAAGCCTCGGTGGTGGAGAGGGCGATGCTGCGCTTCCTTTACGCACCCGCCATGGTCTACCTCGCCACCGTGTTTGCGCTGGTGGCGATCGGCGCCTACACCGGCAGCCATCGCTATCTGTACCCGGCTCTGCCGGCGCTCGCCCTTCTCGCCGCCGCTGCTCTCGATCGCCGGCTGCCGGTGGCGCGGATAGCCGCGGTCGTTGCAGGCGGATTGCTGACCATCGGCTTCGTTCCGGTCTTTGCTGGATTCGCGGCGAACAATTCAGGCCTGATCGCGGCCGGTAAGGCGACAAGCGGCAGCCCCGGCGTGCTGATCACCGATTCTCCTGTCGCGGCCTTCTACAGCCACAAGCTGCCGTCCGACCTCGCCGGCTCACAGTACCTCCCGGTCGACCGCACTCAAGCCATCGCGTGGCTGCGGGCGAACCGAGTCACGGTGCTCGTCCTCGAAGACATCAGCTACTACCGCGCGACAGTCGCCTTCCCCGACCTAGCCGCCGGCAAGGCGAGCCGCCCATTCATCGCACTGGGCGACCAGTCGAAGTACCAGCTCCCGCGCGGCAAAAAGGTGTTTGCCTACAGCCTGGCCGACGCACGCACCGCGCAGTCGATCTACCCGGGCTTAAGCGCGGTCATCTCCCCCATGCCTGCGCAGGGCAAGACGGCGGTCCTCTCCAAAGGCCTGGCCCTCAGGTCTTTGGGCGTCGACATCACCGGAGAGGGCATGGGGTTCGGGCTGCCGATGGTGCATTACCCGGACGGATGGGTGTACTCGCGCACCAGCAGCACTATCGAACTCTCGACAGAGGACAACACGATCTGGAAACGGACCTTCAATCTAGACGAGATCGGTGTCGACGAGGCGCATGGCTACCAGCCAATCGAATCGCGTGGCGAGATCGAGGTCACCTACACCCTGAACCCTTCCGGTGTGTTGGTCGAGATGCGTGTGATCGACCTCGCGCCGGGCTACATGGAGATGGGCGTCCTCAACGAGCAAGCGGCGGCGTTCGACGACTTTGCCTATCAGGGGCACAAGTTCATCGGTCCGGCCTTCGGACGATGGATGCCAGTCGACGGTAGCTGGGCGCGACTGCGCTCGGCAAATCATGGTGTCGAGTGGTCGGTGCCATCTCTTCCCGGGGCGCGGCTGAGCGGCGGCCGCGAGCTGTTTCCACCCGACTTTGATTGGGCGGGCCTGGACTACATGTTTGAGGTGCCACCGGCCGCTCTCACGTATCAGATCACCGTGCAGGCTGCGCGATGAAACCGGAGGTATAAATGAATCGAGCGGACGTGGTTCTCGTCTACCCGCAGCGAGCCCCGGCGAAGGGACGTCACTGGATCATGCCCTCGCTTGGGCTCATGTACCTGAGCGCTTCCCTGCGCCAGGCCGGCTATACGGTGCGGCACATCGACCACACGTTCATGGAACGGCACGAGGTCCTGGCCGAAATCGAACGGTTACGCCCGTCGGTGATCGGCATCTACTGCATGATCACGATGCAGGACGAGGCTCTATCACTCGCGGAGCAGGTGCGCGGCAAAGCGCTGACGGTTGTCGGCGGTCCTTATCCGTCAGGCGAGCCCGAGACATTCGTCGACCAGTTCGATCTCGTCGCGGTTGGCGAGGGCGAAGAGACGATCGTCAGGATCATGGAACACCTCGACGACCGGCGCTTCGAGGAAATCCCCGGCCTGGTCTTCAAACGCGGTGGAGAGATCGTGCGAGGCGCGACGCGCATCCGCACCAAGGAGATGTCGCATCTGCCGCTGCCGTATCGGGGCGACGTCCCCAACGACGACTACATCCACTACTGGCGCAAGCACTGGAAGGATGCGACGACCCCGTTGATGTCGACGCGAGGGTGTCCCTTCCGCTGCGACTTCTGCCACAAGTCGGTGTTCGGCGACCTGTTCAGCGCCCGGCCGGTGGAGTCGGTCGTCGCGGAAATGCGCGAGATCGCCGAGCTCGGCTACGACCACATCTGGATGTCAGACGACCTGTTCACCCTCAACTACAAGCGCACGTTCGAGCTGGCGCGGGCGATCGAGGCGGCGCACCTTCCACTTACCTGGGAGTGTCTCAGCAGGGTCACGCACGTCGACCAGCAGCTCTTTGAGCAGATGCAGCGCGCGGGCTGCAAGAGGATCTTCTTCGGCATCGAGTCCGGCGACGAGAATGTCCTGAAAGAGATGAAAAAAGGCATCACGCCGGACCAGGCGCGAGCGGCGGTCGAAGCGTGTGTGGCCTCGGGCATCAAGGCGGCGGGGTTCTTCATGGTGGGATACCTGGGGGAGACCACCGACTCGTTGATCCGCAGCATCAACTTCTCGAGCAGCCTGCCTCTCGACTACGTGAGCTACACGATTGCGTACCCTCTGCCCGGCACCGGCTTTTACGAGCGCGTACGTGAGCGCCGGCAGCACGGCGAGTGGCACAAGGTCCGCCACAACCGACTTCTGTTCAACACCAACTTCTCCGAATACAAGCTGCGCACAGCGATCTTGAAGGGTGCCATCCAGCACCGTCTCAACCGAATGCACCTGCGACCTGCCGCAAGAGCTTTTGAGCTCGCCACCAACCCACTCCTGCGGGCGATGCGATGAGCGGCGTCTGGGTGGTCTTTCCGTTCGTCGGGCCGATAAGGCTCAGCACGGTGCTTGCGTTCATCGCCACCGTGGCGATCCTCACCTGGTTTCGACGCTCTCTTCTCGTCGGGCTTGTTGCCGGGATGGGATGGGTAAGCGCGTTTGAGATCGTGTACCAGGCAGCCGGCACTTTCTACGGCCGGCACGACGCAATGCACCTCTTCTATCTGACTTTCAGCATGTCAGGGTGGGTTGTCGCCGCTTACGTGGCCGGCATTCGGCCTCATCCGTGGTTGCTCGTCGGCTGGGCCCTGCTCTTTCTCGGCTGGATCGCGTTCGGGTTCCGCTCCAACCTGTATGACCACCCCGGCCAGTTTTCGATAGCCCAAGA
>WNFI01669174.1_pt1 | contig 12760 bp, 9 predicted proteins | sample 5400471 | NCBI WGS metagenome assembly WNFI01 (sample SAMN13153348, study PRJNA577476) | soil metagenome | isolation source: 100 cm saprolite on Douglas fir-dominated hillslope | place: USA:California | collected 2013-09-17
CATTATATTATACCGGTTATGCGGCGCCAAGAAGGGTGCATCCGGTGCTCTCTCCTTATCCCCACTCGTGCCGCCGGATAGTTTCGTCTGCCATTATTCCGCTTCTGCCTTCCATCAAATTACCCCTCTCCGACCACCCCGCGCGTTTGGCCAAGGCCCGATGGGCACGCAACGCCCAATTCCTTCCGCAGAATTTTGCGCGAGCCGCTCCCGATAGCCTGCCATACTTACCGGCGTCGGAATAGGCAAATTCGGAACGATACCATGGTTGGTGAAGATCTCATTGGCTGGCAGCGCGGGGGTGTGAGGCAAAACCGGATCCGTCCAGTCCCAGGGATCGCCGCTGTGATCTGCCAGGAGACAAGCATCGAAGATCTGGTCCCCGTGTTTGAATGCACCCGTCCACGCCACCTCATGATACGCAAACCGGTTAGCTGGCGGGAAGGGATAATTCCATAACGCACCCCCACCGATCGCAATGATCTTGTTACACAGGAACCCTCTGGGACTGGCCATCACCGCTGCAGCCAACTGACACCCGAGGAGATTGGCAAATGACGAGACAATCGTCGCGCAGTCAGTGCAGTTCACAACGTTTCCTTTGCCTTCCGGCTGTTGGTTAATAAATGCCAAAAAGGCCGTGCACAAAAACCAGGAAGTGGGGCCCACTGCCTGGGTGTACTTGCTCGCTCCATGAGAAATGTCATACGTGAGCCCTAAGTTGCTATTGACTGCCTGCGTAACTGCCGTCGCCGCATCCAGCGGGTTCAGTTTTCCTGCGGCCCATACGCATGCTTGATCCAGAGCGTCAACCCAAGGCAACTCGGTCACGGAAGAGGGCGGTGTGGGAGGTTGTAGCCAAGGCAAGAAGGGACTGTCTAATACCACGTAGACCCGATGCGAGGAACTGCCCATCGAGACCCACGTCCCATCGGTCGATTTATAAAACCAATCCCATTGAACGTCCTGCTTTAGAATTCCGGACGGCCCGATTTGATGATGCGCCAGGCTCAGCGTAACGAATTCAGGAACCGAAGCCCCTCCGCTGATGTTGATTGTCGTTGGATCGATTGCGCCTAACACTCCACCTCCATCAGCGCGAACATCTACCGTGGCCGGCGCTCCGGGGTCGGCAGCAAAGCTGGCTTGAATCGTGATGATTTTGCCTGCCACCGCGGTTATCGAGTACGCTGCCGGCGAACTTTTGGGGAGGGTCTTGCCCTTGACCCATTCAGGAACAGCGACACCAGTAGTGAAATTCTGCCGAATGGACAGCGCATTCACCGTCCCCGTGCTCTGACCGTAATTAAATTTGATCCCGGTAAGTTCCATACCGCCATGCCGTTAAACCCTATTTCTTTCCTTCCTGGCTTTGTTTGGTGTTCCTCAGCAATAGCCTCTTCCTGAAGGGCTAATTTTTGTACAGGCAATATCCTAAGCGTCGGCCTGGGATGTGTATATACGTACTCTTACGTATTCTCACGTAGCCGCAGATCGCTCGCCCGCGTTAGATATGGCACGACTAGTGCCTGGAGAACCAACAACAGATTTCGTGACGTTTCAGTAAGAGGGCACCCCCGGCAACTCCTGCTCACTCGGTCCCTAGAAAATCGTTCCGGCTGAACCGTAAAATCCATCGACCCTTTACGCCACAACTGCACGGCTGATTGCCCAAGCGACCTCCGGAACAAAAACGAACCCATGAGCATCACCGCCTTTCGGATCGACGATAAAGCGGTCGTCTTTGAGATTATGAATGCACTCGACTTCCCATTTATAAGCAAAATTTACTGATTCCAGTCTAGCCGCTAATCCGGAGATCTCGTGATCTTCCATCTGCTGGGCCCCGTTACTACCGATACCTCCGAACGGATCATCAGCACCACCAAAGGCAGAAGCAGCATCACCGCTGATCCGTGACGCGGCTGGGTAGGCTAACCCGACAGAAAGGTCTTTTTTGGTGTTCGTGACGAGAATTGGCCCAGCAATTCGCCGGTTATCGATTACCGATCGGAAAAAGCCCTGTCGCCTTTTCGAGAAACCATTCTGCGAGAATGCAGCTTGGAGCAGCGACATACTAAACAGTTTTTTGGTGATAGAGTTCGCAGCCGCTGCGGTGACGACGCGGCCTCCGAAGCTGTGGCCAACGAGGTGAATCCGCTCCACTTGGTTAGCTAATTCGTCGATGAGCGGCGCGACTCCGCTTTTACCAACCGTACCCGCCCGCTGCTTCATTTCGAAGTAGGTGCTAAGATTCATAAGGTTGGTCACGGCATTCGCCGCCTTTGAGAAAAACGCTCCTATGCCTTGGGCCTGCCCGGTCTCGTCCCCGGCTCCTCTGTCCTTCGATTCTGCTTCTATCGGATCGAGCGTTGCAGAAGCACTGGCTGGGACGTTTTGTGTGGCATTTTGAAAGATGATTTTCGGCTGACCTTCGAAGAAGATATCGGAATTATCTTCCGGATTGCGTTGGTCCAAATGCTGATCGTTAGGATCCACCAACTCACGAAGTATTTTGACAAAAGCCTCCTGTGCTGCGCTGTCGTCTTCGAGCTTCGGCACGAGTTCCTGGAGCTGCGCGATTCGGTCAGCGTCCCCGGCGTCATCAAAAATCGGAGCTGCTCTCTTGATTGCCTCTCGCATGGCCGCTTCGGCCTCCGCCTGATCAGCCGCACTTAGGGATTTAGCGCCACCTGGCGCGGTGCCAGTGCCCTCCAGTTGAGTCATCAACTCATCGAATTTCTTTGACGGCCAGATTACTCCCACAATCGCAATTTTCCTTCCGGAAATAGCCGGGTCGCCGGCCGTTACGTTCGCGAAATTCGTAAAAAGCTTCGTGTAAAGCTCCTCCGCCGCAGCGTCGTCATTGTTCCAACCGTGTGACATAACGATTACATCCGTCGTACCAGCCGGAATGACCGGAGTATTCTGCCTCTGTCCGTCCTTGTCGAATTTTACCTCCGTGTATGGAATACCTTTGATTTCATTCATGGTGATCTATTCTGAGGAGTACTAAGTTTCAAAAATCAGACCGACTGGATCGCGCGCATAAGGTCCAGTAGTCCGGAACCTTGGAAATAGCGGGACCGGCCGAGATCCGTTGCCGTCGAGGTGAAGATCTTTTTGATCTCTTCCGCTTCACCAATGAACTCGCGCCGAATGGAAAGGAATGCTGCAATCGCTCCACTCACATGAGGAGCAGCCATGCTCGTACCGCTTTGCTCGAAGTAGTTGCAGCCGGGAAGGTCTGCTTCTTTGACAACGAGTCTGCTCTGCGGCGCGGCGCAGGAAATGATTCTCTCGCCTGGGGCAAGCAGGTCAGGTTTGTAGCGACCATCGCCAGTGGGCCCTTTGGAGGAAAAGTACGAGACACCGTACATGTGCGGCATGTCACGGTGCGTGGACCCTACGGTGATGGCGTACTCGGCATTGCCTGGGTCGTTGATTGTGAGTTCCAGAGTTGCATCGCTGTCCCCCTCTTTGGTCCGGAGCGTGCCGTAGCCGCTGTTACCGGCGGCTATCACCACAATCACACCCGATTTCACGAGCCGATTCACCTCCACGCAAAGTGGGCTGTGCCCGCAGGCGAACCATTTGGCTTCAAACGGATATCCAAGACTGAGATTCACGCCGTGAATATGCAATTCGCGACCATGGTGATTGACCTCCTGCACGTGCGTGAGTGCAGAGATGAGACTTTTTGCGCTCCCTTGGCCAAAGCGGTCTAGCACCTTTAAGCTGACCAGTTGGCATTCCGGGGCCATGCCGCAGATCGTTTCGAGGGAAGCCTGTCTTGCCTCCTCTTGTTGATTCTCGTCAAGCTCGCGCCAGGCGGCGACCATTTGCTTGGGGTCTGACTTCTTCTCTACCGACTGTTCACCGGCAATAATTCCGGCCACATGCGTGCCATGCCCAAACTCGTCCGTGAGTGGGCTACCATTACCAATTGGATCCGTAAAATCTTCATGGTAAGGCGATGCCGGGTCGATATTTCGGTACAGGACGAAATGGGGGTGATCGGCTTGAATACCTGAATCCATCACTGCCCAAGTGATCCCTTTTCCAAATGCAGTGAAGGACCGATGTGCGGCATCAACCTTTACGGTCGCGATCGATTGCGTGATGCAATTGCGAACTTTAAAGTCGGGCCAAATGTGGTGAACAGTTCGAAACTGGTTAATCAGGCTTGCCGTTCTTTGGCTGATCTTTTCCTCCGGAGTGATTTCTGGTTTGGGTTCCGGTCCTTTCCTAGTCGATTTACGCCGCTTTGGTTCCGCATCTGGCACCCTCTGATCCGGCGCTGTTGCAGCTTCCGGGCCGACTTCTGCTCTTGCTTGCGCTTCCGCCTCGCTCTTCGCGTTCTCTACGTCGATCGCTACCAATCGCTTGATTACGTTCCCTTGGAGTCGCGCGAAAACGTACTGCGGAATAAGCTCCATGGCTTTCACATCTACACCCTGGTCGGCGTCGTCTACTCCTTCTTCCCGCTTAGCTTGGTCGACGTATTGTTTAATGCGTTTTTGCGCCGCCACCCGTGAGTCAGGCGTTCCCTCTTTTTCCAGTTCTTCGGGCTTTGGTTTGAAGTTGAGATTGATGTCGACGATAACGTCAAAATGGTTGGGCAAGATCCGCTCAATTGCGGGAGGTTTTTCGCCACTATCTATGGCCAAAAGAGTCCGAACTACGCGACTATCCAATTGGCCCAGGCTTATCTCTTCGGGCAATTTGGTATTGGGATCGTACGGATCTATCCGATTCCGGCTGGCATCCCCCTTTATCTCTTCGATAGCCTCAGCCAATCGTTGCTGAATGACTTGACGCGCTTCTCCCAACCCGCCGGGGAAGTCCGTGCGATGGAAAACCGCAACATTATGCTCCTTGAGGACGTCAGGATGCTCTTTCAGAAAATCCTGTGTTTCGGTGAGCTCTTGTTCTATCGCCTCCAGCAACGGAATCGCGATCGTTGATCTGCGAAGATTCTTTGGATCGAACGGAGATGGCAGGTGATCGAATCCGTGGTGGTTGGACGCAGGCATACGAAACAGAAAGCTCTTAGAGTATTACTCTGTCCATGGTAGGGATTCGACGTGACAAGGGGGTATAATGCCACCGGATGCGTTCGGTGAATATACGGAAAGATACGTATTGACGATGGGCCCTTGGACTCCAACAGAACCTTTGTCGACGACGTTGGACTTCGTACGGCCTTGGTGAGAAGGCGAGGTGGTCAGGTATTCCGGTAAGAATGACATCAGCACTATTCGATGCGGACTTGCCAGTTCCTACCCTCCCAGCGCTGACTCTCTTTCCAAAAGAATGTGAATTCAACGACGCAGCGGCTGGCCAGCGCAGCCGTCGGCAAATCAGCGAAGCGCACATTTAATCCGTCGCACGTCACCGTTTCGGATTTATTGGTTGTAGTCCAGCTGTCGGCTGACCATACAATGATAGCCTCTGCCCCAGCGATGACGCGCAGAGTTTTTTGAGGAGGCATTCGGCGAAGTTGATAGCGAAAACTCCAGATCTCGTGACTGCTTTGCACGGGATTGACGACATAGCGCTGGAACACCGGCTCTACCCGATCGAAGCAGACGCCGTCGTGCCGGCTGCGAACGAGCGCGATGTATTCGGCATGCGACCAACAGAGCGGCATCGCCGCGCCGGTTGGTCGACCACGTTTCATGCTGCCGTCGGGCAAGTCGTCGACGTCCCAAAGTTGTTCGGTGATCATACCCCCTTCGTTAGCGAATTGTTCCATCGCCGCGATCATCGGCTTTGGATCCTGTCCAGCAGCGAGTTCGTAATGACCGCGTTCGCCGGTCAAGATTGGCCAGGAGCGACCGATGCCGGTCCCAGCAAAGGCGCTGCCATCGTCCTTTTGACCGTAGCCATCGTGATTGTAGCGCCGCCAGCAAGGACCTTGAGGGAGGTCATGCTTGATCACGCGGTCAATGACTTCAATTGAGTCGAGCACGACCGGGTTTTTAGCATCGCGTATACCAAGCCGAACGAATTGAAGAAAATCGCCTCCAACAATATTCCGCGCCGGATGGAGGCCACCGCCATTGGCGATCAAGATCATCGCGGTATTCGGATCCGCATGCGGATCTGGTGTTTGCGAATCGGTAGGATTGATTCGGATGAAATGTCGCGGGAAACCGTCGACCAACTCACCTCGGGTTGTGACCATCCATTCTTCGAGATGGGCAGCTAACCAATCGGCATATTCCAAGATAAAATTGGCCGCGCTCGTTTCACCGCGGTCGTTGGCGAACTCTGCCGCGCAAACCAATCCGGCGATGACCGTAGCGAGCGTTGAAGGGGAGTAGCCGGCGTTCTCTTCCCAGCGATCCTGAGCGGTCACTGGTCCTTGCAGGACGAGATAGGTTGCGGCGCGGGAAATCATCACCCACGGATCGAACAGAGGAAAAGCGGGTTTTGCCCGCTTAACCCGCCAGGCAAGCAAAATTGGAGCTGCAATTTCATCGAGCTGTAAGCCGGGCCAATATGCGGTGCCATCGATCCAGCTGTTTTGTGGGAAGCTGCCATCCGGCCGTTGAATCGCTGCGAGCCAAATCAGGGCGCGCGCCGGCGTTTCAGTTGCGCCGCTGGCAAGCAGGGCGGTGGCGCTTTGCACCAGGTCGCGCGTCCAGACCAGATGATAGCCACCAATATCGTTGTCCCCCTTGGTTTCACCCCATGGGATGCTCATGGATGCAACTAAAGCTCCTTGAAAATCCTTATCTTCGTGGGCAAGCAGCACGCAGCGACTTAACCGATAGATCCCGCCATTGTCGGACGTTTGGTCGCTGAAATCCGAACTTAGACTTGCCGCCGCCTGCCATTGTTGGACGTAAGTCTCGTGCTGGAGATCAAACGGTGTAGCCAACGATTGCAGCACATTGGTCGCCGCGCTCTGGTAACTCCCACTGAGGCTGACAGCAATCGTGAATTCATCGCCGCCTTGAAGATCGATTTCGCCAGTCAACGCAATATTCCCATTTTCAGCAGCGCTGAATTCCCAGATCATTTTAAAATGGTTCATCACGTCCTGCCAACCATCACTTGCACCGACAAAACCAACAGAACGGCGGGAAAAGCCAGTACTGCATGCCATCACCAGGTGCACGCCGGTACGCTCCGCGTGGAGCAGTTTGTTGTCGCCGATCTCAGAACACCAACCGGAATTACCGGCACCGTACCGCGCAATGTGCGGAGCCAAGAGCGCGTACAGGCTCAACTTTCCGCGCAGGGAATCGTCGAGTATGTCCACTTTCGTGTGGACCAGCAGGACGGACCTACGCGGATCCGCTAGCACCTGCTTGGTGATCCGATAGCGGCCGCCGCGCTCGGTATTGGTCAAGCGGTAGAAAAGAGAGTCGCGATCCGGATAGTCGATGTGGTGATCAAAGTCACGCTTTTCCTCATGGCAGAAGGTCGCGCCGTCACTGATGAGAAGCTGGAGATCGCGTGTGTTCGGCTGATCGACGTTGGGATAGTAGATCTCATTAACGATGCCGTGGCTGAGCGTGAACCAGAGCCGGGAGCCTGTAGAATACGCCGTTCCTAGACCCTCCTTCGCGCTTGAGGTCCAGCGCGGTTCGATTCCAGGCGCACCGAAGGCAACACTATTTGTTCCCATAGTGATTTGTTGCACCGCTCTTACCTGGCTCGTTTCCATGCTACATGAGCTCTCCCGCCGCTTGAGCCAGGGCTGGTATAGGTCAGTTCATCTTCAGGAACAGTGAAAGCTCGCTTCTGATCGGTCCCGTTCCAATTCGGGAACGTACCGCGACGATTAATCGTGTTCATATTCTTAGGGTTCGCCTGGGCTTTCCTCCTAGTTCGGAAGTGTCGGTCCGCGCAGGAAACCTGTCTGTACGGATTTTTACGTATATTACTTACAGCTCTTATTGGTATACTCGCTTTTTTAGGGCGTTAAATAGGCAGGACATTCAGGGGCAACCACCTTCTATTTTCTATTTGCATCCGCTCGCGTCGCCACGCTGGCCTAACTAAACAGGTGAGGCTGCGGAGCGACTGCCGTGTACGTTGAAGCTCTGAGCAAAACGCCCCAAAGATGATCCCGCCGCGGAATTAACCAGGATAGTTTCGGGTCTGCCAGTTCAGTAGAAGGGCCCCCACACTTCCCAGCCCATCGCCGTCTCAGCGTTCAGTCTCGCATCCTGAAGATCTTCCTGGGCCAAATTTTTGGCCAGGCGCAGATCCCGGTATTGATCATACTGGAATTGGCTACCAACATAGATTTGGTTGAATTCTCTGTTGGCTGGGTATTGGCGCAGCCCACCGCCAGAGCGACGAGCGCGGAGCCTGCGACAAGGCGGAATCCGCTAAAAATCTGTTTCATGGGTTGTTTGGTCTAGCTTTTGATTGGCGTTGTTAGGTATTGCCGGGGATAACCCAGCAAGTGAAGGATTTTCCGCCTTGGGACGCGTATTAGTCTTGGGTTTCCAATGTAGGGACAGGTCGATCGTCCGAAATAAGCACGTACTAACGAGTCGGCGACTTATGGGTGAAACCGCTGCTTTTCCTCCGGAGTTGGTAGCCGGCAGGAATCCCGCTTTCCCCAAACCCGATACCGTGTCGAGGCGATCAATCGGTAGACTGCATCGCGAATAGGGAGAGGAATGAAGTGACCAATCCGCGCTATCCAACGAAACTGCGGCAATTGGCCCAGTATGTAGAACATGGCGTCGCTTCTCATCAAGAGTTGTTCACCCTGCGCGGTATAACAGAGAACAAACGCAGAATCGACAGCGGATGCCTCGGGATGATCCTTCACCAAGGCCTTAAACGTTTCCCCCTGCAGCGGCGCAAACAGAAATTTCTGATCCCGATCTTCCTGCAAAACGAAGTCAACCACCCGATTGCAAAGGCCACAGACTCCGTCGAAAAAGAGGATCGGTTGTTTCTCCATTGCCGCGAGTTAAGATGGGCTTCGCTTACTGGACGAGCGGATAAGTTCGCTGCATTTTTGAAATCGTAGACAACAGTATGCTTATTACGTTCCCGGGCGAGCGCAAAACCATGTGGTGCATCCATAACGCGAGATTGATTTTGTCCGATCGAATCGTCGATCGAGGCTGGCTACTCATTGCTGATCAACTGATACAGGCGATCGGCCAAGACGTTCCTCCGGATGTGCCTGATCGATTGGACGCAGATGGTTCTTATGTTGCCCCGGGTTTCGTCGACCTTCACGTTCACGGAGGCGGGGGTTCGGATTTTCTCGATGCGACGGCCGACGCGTTCCTTACCGTTGCTGATTTTCACCTCTCGGGAGGAACAACGGCCATCTGTCCGACCGCAGCCACGACCACATACGATCATTTCGATTCTTTTCTAAGCGCCTGGGCAAGCGCCAAAGAGAGCTGCCAAGCCCGTTTGTTGCCTGTTCATCTCGAGGGACCTCACCTTGCGCGGGCGAAAGCCGGCGCTCAAAATCCGAAATTGATGGGCTCGCCAGGAGCAAAAGAACGTGATTGGATTCTGCCGCGGGCCCGAAGCATTTCCCAGATGACGATCGCTCCCGAGTTGCCCGGCGCTTTGGAGCTGATCGAGGCTGCGACCAGGGCCGGGATGATGATGAGTGCCGGCCATACCGAAGCCTCCGATGAAGATATGCGAACTGCGGTTGAGGCGGGCCTCACGAAAGTGACTCACCTGTTCAACGCAATGTCGAGCGCCTCGAAACGAGGTTTATTCCGACAGGCCGGCACACTCGAGTTCGCGTTAGCAGACGCAAACATCTTTTGCGAACTAGTCGCGGACGGATTTCATGTCTCACCAACACTCCTTAAACTCGCGTATCGAGCGAAAGGCCCCGAGCGAATCGCACTGGTATCCGATTCCTTGGCCGGCGCCGGTTTACCAGAAGGCACGAGGTTCCAGCTCGGGGACATCGCATGCAAAGTTGGGCCCGGGTACGCGCTCCTTGCAGACGAATCGGCGTTGGCGGGGAGTTTGGCTCGGATGATCGACTTGGTCCGAACGATGACCCAACTCGGCGAGGTTCCGCTGTTCGACGCCGTCCGCATGGCGTCTCTCACCCCGGCAACGATTCTTGACTTCGATGATCGCTTCGGATCTATCCAGTCAGGCAAAACTGCTGATTTGGTGCTCTTCGATGACCAATTCACGGTCCAGCGCGTTTGGATCGACGGAAAGCTTGTGTTCGATCAGCTGGTCCACAAAGAGACCACGAAGAGATAGTTTTGAACAGGAGATCACGGAGATCTCAGAGGGGGTAGTACTTGATCCGGAATAGCATCATATGGCCGTATCTTTTGCCTAGTGCGGTGCCTTGGTAAAAACCGGCTCCCCTCTTTGCTATCTTTGCGAAGTCGTTATTTTAAGAATCTTTCTTCGCGAATGATCTCCGCGAATTTCGGGTTGCCGATTTAATAACCCGCAATTCGCACTCCGCATTCCGCAATTTGCTCTTCTCTGGTTGCATTGAAGCCTGATCTTGGAATCGATTAGGCTAAGATGAATCGCTCAATTCGTTTAGCGCTGTGCTTTGTTGTTTGTGCCGTGATCGCGGATTCTGTCTCGGCCAGCAATCTTTCGCCCGGACCCGTCCGGGTTGATCCCTCCATTCCCTACCCGGAAAAGATGACTTTCGTTGGTTTGTCCCAATCTGTGTTGCTCGGAGCTTCAATGGGAACATCCGGTTTGGTCAAGGAGTACGTTCGCAACGCCGCGGGTCAACGGCGGAATTTGACGCCGGTCCCAGTCTTTGTCCGCGAGGAGTTCTCGGAAGCAATTCGAGCTAGCGGATTTACTCCGGAAGATGATGGTCCGAGCGACAGCCGATTTCGCCTGGCCGTGCGCAGGTATGGATTTGCCAAGGCATCGATGCTCTCGCGGCAAGTGCGCCCTTTGATGACGCTCTATGCCGAAATGATTTCACCGGACGGCAAAATCCTTTGGTCACACGAGGCGGTCGCCAAGAGCGATGATCAAGCGCTTCCGGAAATTCTGCCGGAAGAACTTCGCGATAATCCGGAGAGACAGGAACAACTTCTCCGCGCCGCAGCACGTCGTGCCGCGGAGAAGCTCATGGAGAATTACAACCGGAAGCAATCCGGCAAGTCTTAGCTTCCATCCGTCAAGTCGTTACACTTAGATGGATTAGGCGACGCGCATCGGACCAGGGTTCACCAACCCCAACATGTCCAAATCTATGTTGGTGGTCGGGCAAGGTTCAGCGGACGGAGTCCCTTCGTCATATCGAGGATGCAAAGTCGTGTGCCGAATGGATCTTTGATCACCGCACATTTCCCAATTGTAATGTCGAAAGGAGCGACGAGTACCTTGCAGCCTTGAGCCGCATAATCAGCTACCGCGGTCACGACATCATCGACTAAATAATGGACTTCGACTGATGAGGGAATGCTCGGGTTGGCGTGGAGCACAATTTCAGCATCGGTCTCCGGAAAGACTAGACCGACCGAGTCATCTCCGCTCCACTGCGGACGCAGACCAAAGACCTTTGCATAGTACGCAGCAGCGGCTTGGACATCCCTGACGCGAATCATGATACAGTCAATTTTTCGTAGCATTTTTTCGCTCCTTCTAACCAATCTTCTCGTTATTCGCTAACGACGGAATCAGGGGGCTCAAGCCTTACCGGCTCTTTCATTTTTGCCGACTGGTAAGCCGCCAAGGCTACCCGTAAAGCCTGGTAACCATCGTTCCACGTCACGCTCGGTTCGCGATTTTCGCGAATGCTATCCACGAATTCTTCAATCATCGCCTGGTTGGGATCGGGACCAAAACCGAGCCAGCTTGGATTCCTTCTATTCGAATAGAGCGTCAAATATTGAGCAAAGCCGTCCATCACCGCGGTACCCTGCTCCCCGATCACTTCCATTTTGAGATGTCCCCAACGCGGGTATGAGCGCGGGCGGCTCCAGCTGCAATCGATGCTGGCCTGCACACCATTGGCAAGCGTCAGAAGTATCAGCCCGGCGGTGTCCACATCCACCTCGTCAGGATAAAAAAGGTTATCCACCTCAGCGTAGACCTCCACTACCTCGGCCTCGAAATACCAACGAAGCAAGTCGGCCAGGTGTACAGTGTGATCCATGACCGCACCGCCCCCGGCCAACTCCTTATCGGCAAACCACGGGCGGTGACCTTTGGGAATCTCGCTGTGATTGATGCCGTTTACGCCCAGCACGTTTCCGAGCTCTCGCTTCTGGATCATGGTCCGTACCGCCTGGGCCGAAGGGGCGAAGCGCATCGGGAACGCGGTCATGAAGCGCACACCGTTTTTTGCGCAGATCGACTCCATCGCGTTGGCATCGGCCAGATTGGTTTCGATAGGCTTCTCACATAAAATCTGGCACTTGGCCTCGGCCGCCATCTCTACCAACTCGAGGTGATGAGCGTTCTCTGCACAGATCAGTACCCCATCAAGTCCTTGGGTCAGCAGGTCTCGGTGCTGAGCAAACCAACGAAGTCCGTATTTTTCGGCAAAGAAACGGCCCTCATCGCCGTTCTCATGAGAGAAACCTACTAAATCCACTCCAGGTATGGTCCGTAAATTCGCCTGATAGCCCTCGGCATGGAGATGCGCGAAACTTAGAATTCCGATTCTCATAACAATACTGGCTTACCAGTAGACAATGATTCTTCGGCCGCTCGGCTGATCCGAAGCGCCTCCAGGGCGTCTTCGGCTGTTACCTCGAAGTCCGTTCCGGTCTGTATCGCGCGATAAGCGTGCTGAATCTCA
>WNFI01223155.1_pt1 | contig 12758 bp, 6 predicted proteins | sample 5400471 | NCBI WGS metagenome assembly WNFI01 (sample SAMN13153348, study PRJNA577476) | soil metagenome | isolation source: 100 cm saprolite on Douglas fir-dominated hillslope | place: USA:California | collected 2013-09-17
GCGCAAAGTGTCCGGCGCATGCACCACATCCGCATCGGTGAACCAAAAGAATGCCGGCGCTTTTTCCGCCGCCGCAGAAACGCCTTCGTTCAGCGCCCACAGTTTTCCAGTCCACCCGGCCGGAAGCGCGGCAACGGAATGAACCGTCACGCGCTGCTTCGCGCGGGATTCCGCCGCCGCTTGCCGCGCGAGCGCGGCGGTTGCATCTTCGCTCTGATCATCAACAATGATGATTTCGAGCTCGCCGGGATAATCCTGGTTCGCCAAACTAGCGACCGCGCGGGCAATGGTTTCGGCTTCGTTGCGAGCAGGAACTACGGCAACGACGCGCGGCCATTTTTCGAGCGGCTTCGGCGCGATCTCTTCTTCGCTTAACCTCCAAAAATTTCCGCGCGCGAGAAGGAGATAAAGCCAAATAGCAAGAGGAATGGCAGCGACGTAGAGGGACGCCGGGAGCACACGCCATTCTGCAACAAGCCGAGAGATCAGAGCTATGCCAGATCCTCGGCGCGGATGGGCAATCGCCGGATGGGCTTGCCGGTGGCCGCGAAGATCGCGTTGCATACAGCCGGAGCGATCGGCGGCGTGCCGGGCTCGCCGACGCCGCCCGGAGCTTCGTTGCGATCCCGCCTTCCATCTGCGCCGCAATCGTATCGGGGTTCACGTATCGGCCGCAGTCGACGGCGCAGACCACGCGATGAACGCGCACTTCGCCGGACTTGCGATTTACGCTGACTTCCGCGACCTCGGCGACGTAGCTCCCAAACGATTCCACGACAGCGATCCCGCGCGTGCGCCCCGCCGCGAGCGGCTGGCCCCATCCGGCCTTCGCGGCAGCAAGCTCCAGCACGCCACGATGGCGTGGCGCGTTGGCCAGCAATTTGCGGCGGAATTCGAACGGATCTTTGCCGCTCGCCTTAGCGAGCTCCTCCATGAAACATTCCGTGATGTAGCCGTTGTGTGAATTTCCCACCGAGCGCCAGAAGCCCACGGGCACGCCCGCTTCGGTCAGTGCGTACTCGACGAGAAAATTGGGAATGCCATATTTGCTGTTGGCCTGCCCTTCGACGGAAGTTTCATCGATGCCGTTCTTTACCGAGCCGGGGAAAAAGCGCGACATGATCGAGGGGCCGACGATGCGGCTCTTCCATGCGACCGGCCAGCCGTCGGCGTCGAGTCCGGCGACAAGCTTGGTGTAAGCCGCGGGCCGGTAAAAATCGTTCTGGATGTCGTCTTCGCGCGACCAGGTAACCTGCACGGGCGCGCCGGTTCCTTTCGAAATCTCGACGGCTTCCGCGACGAAATCTTGTTCCGCCCGGCGCCCAAAGCCGCCGCCGAGAAAAGTGGTGTGCACGCGAACCTGTTCCGGCTTCAGGCCCGTAATTTTCGCACCCGTCATTTGCACGAAAGTCTGGAATTGCGTGGGCGCGTAAATGTCGCAGCCGTCGGCCCGCACATCCGCCGCGCAATTCATCGGCTCCATTGTGGCGTGCGCGAGAAAAGGAACTTCGTAAGCGGCTTCGACTTTTTTCGCGGCAGTGGCGAGGGCAGCGTCGGCGTCGCCATCTTTCCGAGCGATAGCGCCGGGCTTTTCGGCAGCAGCCAGATAGAGCTTTCGAATGGCGTCGCTGGAGTTGGCGGCGTTCGAACCCTCATCCCAGGTGATTTGCAAAGCGCGGCGGCCCTCCATCGCGGACCAGGTGTTGTCCGCAACCACGGCCACGCCGGTGGAGATTTGCAGAATTTGCTTTACTCCGCGAACAGCTTTCGCTTTCGAATCGTCGAAGCTTTTCAGCTTGCCGCCAAAGACGGGACAGCGCGCGACAACCGCGTGCTGGATATTCGGCAGGCGCACGTCGATGCCGAAGTCGGCCTTGCCATTCACTTTCGAGGGCGTATCAAGCCGCTTCATCGGCTTGCCGATGTATTTGTAATCTTTTGGATCCTTCAGCGCTGGATTGGCCGGCACAGGGAGTTTCGCGGCTTGTTCCACCAACGCTCCGTAGCCCAATCGCTTGTTCGTGGCGTTATGCACCACTGCGCCGTTCTCCACGTGACACGCTGACGGTTCCACGTACCACTGCTGAGCCGCGGCGGTGACCAGCATCTCGCGCGCGGCCGCGCCTGCTTTCGTGAGCGGTCCCCAAGAAGCGCGGATACTGGTGCTTCCTCCGGTTCCCTGCAAACCGAAGAGAGGATTGAAGTAGGGCGGCGCAGCTGGCGCGAACTCGGTTTTGACCTTTTTCCAATCAAATTCGAGTTCTTCCGCGAGCAGCATGGCGAGCGAGGTGACGACGCCCTGGCCCATCTCGGACTTGTCGATGAAGAGCGTCACGCTGTCGTCGGGCGCAATGCGCACCCAGGCGTTCAGCGCTGAGGGTTCGGCAGGCGGGGCTGCCGCCAGCGCTTCGAATTTTCCGGGGAGATAGAAACCGACGACGAGCGCCACACCTCCACCGGCACCGGTCTTGAGAAAATCACGGCGATTTACGACAGGAGCGATTGCCATGGGACACCTCGTGACGTCTTGCGACTACCGCGGTTGAAGATGGCTTAAGCGGCGGACCTGGCCTTGCCCGGCTGCATGGATGCGGCGCGATGGATGGCCTTGCGGATGCGCTGGTAGGTGCCGCAGCGGCAGATATTGCCGCTCATGGCATCGTCGATATCGGTGTCGGTCGGGTTGGGTTTTTTCGAAAGCAGAGCGACGGCCGACATGATCTGGCCGGACTGACAGTAGCCGCACTGCGGAACATCTTCTTCCATCCATGCTTGCTGGACGGGATGGCTGCCATCGGCGGAGAGACCTTCGATGGTGGTGACTTTCTTGCCCGCGACGCTGGAGATTGCGGTGACGCAGGAACGCGTGGCTTCGCCGTTGATGTGCACGGTACACGCTCCGCAGAGCGCCATGCCGCAGCCGAACTTCGTGCCGGTCATGTTCAGCGTGTCACGCAGAACCCAGAGCAGCGGCATGTCCGGGCTGACGTCGACGGATTGCGCTTTGCCGTTCAAGGTGAAACTGATGGCCATGGAGTCCTCCCTCATGCAGATGGATATCCTACAACAACTACCCGCAAGGATGAAAATCCGCAGAAACCTGTTCAGGCGAAGCAGACTAAAGCTTTTCAGAAGGGAATGGCGCGTGACACTCGAAGGCAGGAGCACAGCCTCCACGGAATCAGACGCCCTGCGTCATGAGGCGTGAGCAAACTCAATTTCCCTCGGCGGGGGCGGGCTTGGGCCGGGCTTTGGGTGCTTGTGGCGGCACTTCCGACTCGACGCCGCGCCAGCCCACGGGTCGCCCGCTCACCGCTTCCTTCACGGAGCGAAAAAGCACGACGTACATCAACTGGCGGTAGTAGAAGCGCTGCAACAATACGGGAATGAGCAGGGTCCAGTCTTCCTTGCGTTCCAGAGCGAAGGCGACCATGCACGTCAAAATATCGATGAGCAAGAATCCGAGAAAGAAGAGAACCGATTTCTCCACGTCGGAGGTGGTCCATAGTTGAGGTAGCCGCGTGACGCGGAATTGCGCGAGCCCCCATAGCAGCAACGAGCCGAAGAACATCAGGTCGATCACCGGGGAGATGAGCGGCAATACGAGTTGGAATACAAAGATGTTCGGCAGAGCGATCCAGCCGAGCGTGCCGTATTTTGGCCGGAGAAGCGTGTCGCCATGCTTCCAGAACGATTGCAAAGTGCCGAAGGTCCAGCGGAAGCGCTGGCGGATGAGCTGCCCGGCTGTTTCCGGCGCTTCGGTCCAGGCGATGGCCTCTTCATCGTAGGTGACGCGCCAACCGAGACGGCGGATGGCGACGGTCAGGTCGGCGTCCTCGGCAACCGTGTCCGCGGTGATGCCGCCCGCGGAATCGATGGCCTTTTTGCGCCAGGCACCGAGCGCGCCGGGCACAACGGTGATGCAGTTCAACAGGTCGAAGGCGCGCTTCTCCATGTTCTGGCTGGTGATGTATTCGAGCGCCTGCCAGCGCGTGAGCCAGCGCGAACGGTTGCCGACCTTCACGTTGCCGGCGACGGCGCCAACCTGGGGATCGGAGAAATGGCGAATGAGTTTGCTGATCGCGTCCGATTCGATTTCGGTGTCGGCGTCGATGGTCACGACAATTTCGGTATCCGCCAGGGACAGGGCCTGATTCAGCGCCGCCGCCTTGCCGCGATTTACCTGATGAATGATGCGGACGCGCGGCTCATGCGAAAAGTTCGCATCCAGCAACTCGCCCGTCTGGTCCGTTGAGCCATCGTCCACAACGATGATGCGCAAGTCCCGAAGATCCGAGAGAAGGACCGAGGTGATGGTCTGCACGATGACGCTTTCTTCGTTGTGCGCCGGGATCAGAACGGTCACGCTCGGCGGCGGGTTGGGCATCACGGCGTAGTCCGGGCGCAGCTTTTCGATCAAGGCGAGCAAACCGATGATCGCGGCGCGCCCGCTCACCAGAACGATGCCGAGAATAAAGATCATTCCAATGAAGAAACGAGACCACTGGTACAACGTGAAGATAAAGCCATCGGCGCGAGCTTCGAATCGCTCTTCCCCAGAAAGAGGCAGCATCACCTGCGCGCGCGTCATTCCAATCAGGTCCGAGACAGAGACGAATTGATAGCCCTTGGCGCGCAAAGCGTCGATGATCTGGGGGAGAGCAGCTACCGTTTGGGCTCGTTCACCGCCGCCATCATGGAGAAGGATGATGTTGCCCTTGTCTGCCTGGCGCAAGACGCTGGCAACGATGTCCTTCGCGGGCAAGGGATTTTTCCCGTCGGGCATGCTCCAATCATCGGGGTCGATGCGCTGGCCCACGATCAAATAACCCATGTCCTGAGCAAGGGGAAGCTGCGCCACTTCTTCCGCGTATTCCGGCTGATGATCGATGCCGTACGGCGGCCGGAAGAGAATGGACTTCACGCCCAGGGTGCTTTCAATCAGCCGCTGCGTCAGATTCAATTCCCAACGAATCTGCGTGTGTGAAATCTCGTCGAACTTCGGATGCGTAAAAGTGTGATTCCCGATTTCGTGTCCTTCGGCGTACTCGCGCTGCAAAATATCCGGCCGGCGGTTCGCTTCATCGCCAATTACGAAGAAAACTCCGGGAGCATTTTTCTCTTTGAGGATGTCGAGGATTTTGGGGGTCCAGCGCGGGTCCGGGCCGTCGTCGAAGGAAAGGGCGATTTTTTTGTTCGCCGCGCCGATCTGGTCGATATTGTAGGAAAGCGGAATGGCGTCATACGACTCATCGGTGAAGAGATCGCTGGCCGCATCATATTCAAACGAACGCTTGCCGTGCTTGGGCGTATCCGTGATATGCCAGATATCGCCGTCGCCTTCGAGGATTAGATCGGGACCGGGCGGCAGATCGGCGAGTTTCTGGCGAGCCGCATCATCAGCCCGCACCGCGTCCCAGACCGGCCAGAGCGAAGTATCGGCGGAACCGAGCCGCCACAGCGCTGTGCCCTGTACGCCAAGCCTCTCGCTGGCGCGCAGCTCGTTGTACGCCGTGACGGCGTCCAGCATCCACACCTGATGCACATGGTTATGCTCGTCGTAATAGGAATAGTGCGGGTTCAGCGAAGCGCCATCAAACTCGACGTCCGTCTCCGATTCTTCGACGTGCAACAGCGCTTCCTGAATGCTGAACTCGGCGGCCGGCTCGTACTCTTTCTTCGGTGCCGTAGACCAGTCATAGGCATAATTCGCAACACCGACGACGATCTTCTGCGCGGGAACAACATTGAGTACCTGATGCAAATTTTCAACGAACCAGTCCTGCGCCGCGATGGGGCCGGGCGAGGATGTCAGCCAGTGCTGGTCGTAATTCATCAGCACGATGGCGTCGCACTGCTTGCCGAAGAATTCGTAATCGTAGGCGTCGTCGCGCGCGGGCAGAGCGATCATTAATTTCAAGCCCTTGGCATGGAGCGCGGGCGCCAACGCGCCGATGAGTGAGCGGAGTTGCACTTGGCTGGCGTCCGGCACTTCTTCAAAATCGACGACGATGCCTGACTCGTGCGACTCCACCGCGTATTCAACGGCGTCCCGCACCAGTCTCTGCCGCGCAGCAGAATTCGCCAGCATCTGCGCCATTTCCTTAATGCGCCACTCCACGCCGTCGTAATTGTTCACTAGACCCATCATCGGCAACTCGATAGGCGGATTGAACGACTTCATCCACTGGTGCAGCTTGTCGTCCTTCAGCAGCGTGATGGCTTCTGCGGGCGACGCTTTGACGGTATTTTGCCCGCGTTCGTAATCCACTACCGTGAGCGCGCCGTCCGGGGAGACCGCGTGCAGTTGTTCGGGAATCAGAAGGTCGATGTCTTTGTAATGTTTTTTCAGGGAAGCGAGGCTGTTGGGATCCCAGCTCACAAAAAATGCCGCGCGCAACGGATCGTAACTCGCCGGCACGGTTCCGATGTTCGCCACGCGGCGCTTCCTGCCTTCACGCGCAGGCACTGGTTTCTTTTTCGATTTGAGCGCCTGGTACTTGGGCTTGGTATCCGGCAGCAGTCCGGCGGGCAACTCCACGCTGATGGCGATGGTGACGAAAAAATAGGCGAGCAAAAGGGTCAGCAGTACGCCGGTAATTTCCATCGCGCGCCGCGTGCGGCGCCAGCGCACACGCTCCGCGTCGTAGAAAATGGGTCCGCGTTCCTTCATTTCACCTTTCGACAGGGCGGCACGGCAGGCAAAGATACATCAGGCCGGGGCTGATTCCGTCTGCGCGATTCCGTCTGCTCTATTGTAAGATGCGTGGCATTGATGAAGCGAGTTTTCTCGAATCCCCTTGTCGCGTTAAGCGCGGGCCTCTGCCTGCGGCTCTATTTCGTGCTGAAGTATCCTGCCAACTCCGGCGACACGGTTCTTTACGAGCAGATTGCCACGAACTGGCTGAAGCACCACGCCTATGCCATGGATGTGGGCGGAGCCATCACCCCCGTCGATCTGCGCATGCCCGGCTACCCGGCGTTTCTTGCTCTCGTGTATGCGCTCACGGGACGTACGAGCGCGGACGCGCGCCTCTGGGTGATGCTCGCGCAGGTCGGCGTGGATCTTCTATCCTGCCTGGTAATCGCCAGGCTGGGTGCGCTTTTGGCGTGCACATCCGAAGACTCCGCGCCGAACAAACGGGTGTATTCCGCTGCGCTCTGGCTCGCCGCTTTGTGTCCCTTCACCGCGAATTACACGGCGGTACCGCTGACCGAAGCTTTTGCTTCCTTGTGGACGGGACTCGCTTGTTGCGCACTTGTGCTCGCCCTCCGGCGAGTCAATCAGCCAGACTTTCTCGTGACGGGGTCCCATCTACCTCTTCGGAGGAGCGCGGAATACACCGCTTTGGGAGCAGGATTAACTGTTGGTATGGGGACGCTATTTCGCCCTGAAACACCGATCTTGCTCGTCACTGCGGCGATTGTGTTCGGCGGGCTCTGCTTTCTCCAGAGTTTCCGGCGTTTGTTTTCAACCGGCCTCGCCATGACGCTGGGCTGCTTGATAATTCTTTCTCCTTGGGCAATTCGAAATATGGTGACGCTCGGCGAACCACAATTCCTCGCGCCGAAAAATTCAAACCTTCCCGGTGAATTGGTGCCCTACGGCTTCATGGCGTGGGAAAAGACCTGGCTCTACCGCGTCCGCGATTGTTACCTGGTGCCCTGGAAGCTGAACGAAGAATCCATCTCTGTGGACGACATTCCCGCGCGCGCTTTTGATACGCCGGAAGAAAAACAGCGCGTCGCCGCCATTCTCGAACAATACAACAATGATTTGACCCTGACGCCGGAAGAGGATGCGGAGTTCTCGCAACTGGCACGGGAGCGCACGGCGCGCCATTCGTTGCGGACGTACCTCTGGTTGCCCGCTGCGCGCGCCGTCACCATCTGGTTTACGCCGCGCATTGAATTGCTGCCGATTTCAGGACACGTTTTTCCTCTCGCGCAAATGCGCGAGGATGACCCCGTCGACCAGGAAGTCACCAGCCTGTTTTTTGCGCTGAATTTGTTTTATGTAGGGCTGGGCGTCTGGGGCGCTGCGCGGCTCTGGCGTTCGAATCCAGAGACCCGGGTTGCGGTCGCCTTCCTGGCTCTCTTCATCGTGCTCCGCACGGCCTTTCTGACTACGCTGGAAACGCCCGAGCCACGCTATGTTCTAGTTTGTTTTCCCGGATTGATCGCGCTGGGCGCGCAGGTCTTTGCCCGCCATTCCGAGGCGCAGTAGCACAGCGTGAAGTTTTTGCCGTTACTTTTCCTCGAATGGCTCGGGGTGAATGGTGACGCGATAGATCTGCGGAAACTTTTCCTTCACGCGGTCTTCCAGCGCCGCCGTCACATCGTGGATTTGCGTGATGGGCAGCTCGCTCTTCATCGTGCAGTGGCACGAAACCAGAATGTGGTGTTCCACCTGGCGCGCGCGCACGTCGTGGCAATTCACGATCTCGTCGAACTCCAGCGGCAGCTGGTTCAGAAACTCCTCGACCGCCCGTGAAAGCAGCTTCATCTCCCCAGCGCCTGCGTCCGGTGTTGCGATGTGCCTGCCCAAGGGCTCGATGTGGATATTGACTTCCACCTGCCCGTCGCGCAGCTCGCGAATTTTTTCTTCCAGCTCGGTGGCCTGACGATGCGCTTCGCGCAGGCTCAGTTTTTCATCCACTTCCAGGTGCAGCTCGATGAAGAGCCGCCCATCCTGTTGCACCGCGGTCAGGTCATGAATGGCGAGGCCCAGGCTCTGCGCCGCCGCGCGAATCGCTTCGAATAAGTGCTCGCCCTGAGGCGCGCGAGGTTCCGCGTGGACCATCACATCTGCGGGAACGATCTCGCCAATGCGTTTTTCGATGGCGTCGCTCCAGGCATGCACCTGCTCGAGGCTCGCCGTTCTCGCCACGCTCACTGTTGCGTCGACAAAGTGGCGATTGCCGGCGCGCCGCACGCGCACGCGATCGACATCCAGCACGCCATCCATGCGCGCGACAGCTTTGGCGATTTCCTGCTGCAAGCCTTGCGGTGCCGCGTCCAGCAAGGCATCCAACGTGCGTCTGCCGAGCTGTGCGCCCACCCACAATATGACCGCCGCAACCGTCAGGCCGGCCAAGGCATCGGCGTAATTCAGCCAGGGCAAGTTCCACGTCTCACCGGCCCAGACCAGCCCGATGCCGGCGATCACCACGATGGTGCTCCAGACATCGGTAGAAAAATGCAGGGCGTCGGCCTCCAGAGCGTCGCTGGAATATTTTCGAGAGACGCGTCCGAGGGCCCGCGCCCGCGTTAGATCGATCGACAAAGCGACCAGCAGCACCAGGATCGCGGTGACGCTCGGCTGGATGTGCACGCTGCGGAAGAACAGCCGGTCGAACGCCTCATAAACGATATACAGAGCCGTCAGCCCGAGCAGCCCAGTCTCGACGAATGCGGAGAAGTTCTCAAATTTGCCGTGCCCGTAGGGATGCTTCTCATCCGCTGGCTGATCGGACATGCGCACGGAAAGAAACGTGATGATCGCGGCAAGCAGATCGAGACCGGAGTGCAACGCCTCCGAGAGGACTCCCAAGCTTCCCGTCCGGACGACCAAAAACGTCTTGAGAGAGACCAACAGGAGAGCGGAGCCCACGCTCAGGAGCGCGGCACGCTTCTTCTCCCGCCCTTCTTCGACCTGGCTGATCGTCGTCATTGCTTGCCTAGACTACCTCAACTCCCCTTATTCTCCCGAACGCGGGGCACTTCTCCCGTCTGCATTCCAGATCTCGTCAAGAACCGGCATCTCACGCTCATGTTATAGATTCATCGCGCGGTACTTGCCTGCTAAGCTAAGACGATGTATTTTCTCGCCGGGTACCAGGAGACATCCTTATGATTCGCCGTGCCTTCTTCCCGATCGTTCTTGCATCACTTTTTGTAACTTGCATTCGCGCGCAAGCTCCCGCCCCGTCGCCGGCAGCGAGCGTGTGGAACACATTGTCCAGTCCGGCGATGGATCCCGCAAAGTCTGCGCACACAGAGAACGTGGAGATCGTCCGCGATCGCGTGCACATCACTCTGCTTGACGGCACGATTCAATTTGCCCAGCCCTTGAACGGCGTCGTGTTCGGCGCGGTCTTCCACGGAAGCGGGCGCGTGCAGGCTGACCCACCCAGTCCAGCCGAGGCTCAGGAGCTTCGCCTTTTCACCAGGCAAGACAAGCTGGACATGACTTTCTCCGAAGCGACCTTCCTGTTCACCGATGGTCTGCTCGAGGAAGTAGCGAAACAGGTGAAGTGGCTGCCTGCCGGCCCTGCGGGCGATGATCTCTTCGCCAACCGTCAGCGGGAACGCGAAGACTTGGGCGGCGGGTATCTCGCACGGCTATTCAAGAGCGTCTTCTCCGGGGACCGGAAGCGGACGGCCTATTTTCTTGCGGACCTTAAGACCAATGATAAAGGCTGGGTCGAAGTGCGCGACGATGCCATGCAACCAGAAGAAATTCGCGTCGGCCGATGGGGAGACCTCCGCGTTACGAAGGTCCGGGACATCTGGTTGAATTTTCCCGCCGGCGGCCGTGCTGCCCACCTTGCCTATCAGGACCCTTCCGGCCGGGAAGATTTTCTCGTCACCGGCTACCAGGTGAACAGCAACGTAGCGGATAACGCCGATTTGAATGCCACTGCGCGCGAGACTGTCCAACCGCGTTATTCCGGAGAGCGCGTTGTCCTTTTCTCTCTTGATTCGAATCTGCGCGTCAGCTCGGTCAAGGACGGCACGGGCTCGACACTGGAGTTTTTTCAAGCCAAGGAAAGGAAAGACCGATATCAATCCTACGGAGATTACCTCGCCGTTGTCCTGAAAGAACCGACGGAGACGGGCCGCAGCGAAACGCTGGAATTTCAGTACGGGGGGAAGCGTGTCATCCGGAAGGTTGGAGACGGCAATTACTTCTGCGAGAGCTTCGGATGGTACCCAACCATGTTCACGGGCGAACCAGGCGCGGAGGAATTCGCCTTCCGTTCCGATTTTGAACTAACTTTCCGCACTTCCAAAAAATACAACTTGGTCGCGACAGGAGAAAAGGTAAGTGAAACAACCGATGGCAAAGAATTGGTCACCACGTGGAAGAGCCGGATTCCACTGGCGGTAGCCGGGTTCGCCTTTGGCGAGTATAAGGTAGTAACACAAAAGGTCGGCGACCTCGACGTGCAAGTCTATGCCAACAAACAGCCGGACGATTTTCAAAAGCAGATAGAAAGGGCGTTCGACCCGGACAGCGACTTGTCTGGAGGGATAAACCGCTCGCACGTCCCACGTCTCGGGGCCATCGGGAGCCTTTCACCCTCTGCCCTCGCGCAAACCATCAACACAGAAACAAGCAATACCCTGCGCGTGTTCGAGAATTACTTTGGTCCCTATCCTTACAAAACGCTCGCGGTGACAAACATCCCGGGAACCTACGGACAGGGATGGCCCGGACTCTTGTACCTGTCCTGGCTGACCTTTCTCGATTCGACGCAGCGCAACTCCCTCGGGATAAAAAACCAGATTGAGATTTCAGATTTCTTTCGGGCGCACGAAAGCTCTCACCAATGGTGGGGGCATCGCGTTGGCTGGAAGAGCTATCACGATCAATGGCTGTCAGAGGGTTTCGCCGAATTCTCCGGCAATTTATACGTCCAATTTCGCGAGAACATGAAAGAGCATCTGGGGCTTTGGCGCAGAGAAAAAGATCTTCTGCGCCAGAAAGACATCAATGGCCACCCCATCCAATCTCTCGGCTCGATTTGGATGGGCCGGCGCATCGTTTCTTCCCAAACCAGCCCGCGCTCCTATCAGGATTTGATCTATTCCAAAGGTGGCTACGTCCTGCACATGCTCCGGATGCAGCTCTTCGACGGACGCAATCCGGATCCCGACCACCTCTTCAAAGACATGATGCAGGATTATTGCAAGACCTTCGATAACAAGGCCGCCTCGACCGAAGATTTCAAAGCCATCGTGGAGAAGCACATGACTCGAGGCATGGATCTCGAGGGCAATCACAAGATGGATTGGTTCTTCAATCAGTATGTCTACGGCACGGAAATGCCACAGTACAGCTTTCATACGGTGGCTGAGGCGACCGCAGATGGCAAGACCCGCGTCAAGGGAGAGCTCACTCGTCTCGGTGTGCCGGACACCTGGAAAGATGCGGTGCCCCTCTATGCTCACATGGGTGAAAAGACAGTTCGCCTGGGAATGCTCGGCGCGACGCATTCCACCGAGCCGATTGACATCACCTTGCCCGGAAAAATCGACCGCCTCTCCATCAACGATTACGAAGATCTCTTGGCTGACGTAAAGCAGTAAGGACGATCAGTAGAAGAAGCGTTCGCGTCTATTTTCTTCGTTCGAGGAAGGGTTCGTCAGGATTTTTCTAAAGCGCTTGCTTGCCGGGGGATGAACCGCAGCGCAGGGGAATTCATGCAGTAGCGCAAGCCGGTGGGCGCGGGCCCGTCGGTGAAGACATGTCCCAGATGCGCGTCGCAGAGCGTGCATCTCACTTCCGTTCGCAGCACGCCCATTCTGAAATCCTTTTTCTCGCGCACATTTTCCGCGGCGATGGCTTCCCAGAAGCTCGGCCAGCCTGTGCCGGAGTCGAATTTCACTTTTGAATCAAAGAGCGCGTTGCCGCAATCGACGCAGCGGTACAGCCCCGGCGCGTGCTGATCATAGAGCGCGCCGGAAAAAGCGAATTCGGTTGCGGCGCGCCGCGTTACATCGTATTGCAGCGGCGTGAGCTGCTTTTTCCA
>WNFI01408435.1_pt2 | contig 12758 bp, 12 predicted proteins | sample 5400471 | NCBI WGS metagenome assembly WNFI01 (sample SAMN13153348, study PRJNA577476) | soil metagenome | isolation source: 100 cm saprolite on Douglas fir-dominated hillslope | place: USA:California | collected 2013-09-17
CACTCGGTGCAGGCGCGCGCGAAGAGCCGGCCGCCGCGCTCGTCGGGCTGGTTCATCAACAGAGAGAGCGCGCCTTCGGGCGGCACGCCCAGCGTGCGGGCGAGCCTGAGCGCCTTCTGCGCCCGCATCCGCGCCATCGCCTCGCCGCGCGCGAACTGCGGGCTCTTCGCGTCGGCGCGGTAGCTCGCGAGGCAGAGTCCGGCAGCCGCGACCATGCCGCCGAGCAGCGCGGCCAGCACCGGCTTGCGCGCGCGGGCGTCCTTGTCGATGAACGGCAGCGCGAAGAGGAAGACCGCGGCGATGAGCGGCGCGCCGAACGCCGCCAGCGACTCCAGCGGGCCCGGCATGATCTTGAGGAGTTGGAAGAGCGGCCGGAAGTACCATTCGGGGCGCGGGTTCGCGGCGCCGCCCGGATCGGCCGGACCCTGCAGCGCCGCGCCCCTGGTCGCCATGCCGAGCAGCGCGGCAAGCAGAAGGAGCGCGAAGGCCGCGTCGTAGAGCGCTTGCCGCGGCCAGAACGGCTCGTCGCGCGCGGCGTCGCGCGTGTGGAGACCAAAAGGCGGCGGGGTGATGCCATACCGCAGCGCCCGCCGCCGCCGCGCCGGCGCCCAGCGCGAGCCCGTGCAAGAGTGCGCGGCGGCTCACGCGTACCTCGACAGCGTGCGGGCCACCTCGTCCCGCAGCGCTTCCCGCGCCTCCCGCGGCCCGACGATCTCCGCCTCGCCCGCGAGCGACAGCGCCAGCGAGACCGCATACTGGCTGCCGGCGCTTTCGATCGAGACGTCGACCGCGCTGTCGTCGAGCTTCCGCGCGCGGCTGCCGTACCGCTGCAGCGCCCAGGCCGCCGCGCCCGGCGAGAAGCGCAGCACCACCGGCCGCTCGCGCCCGCTGGGGAAGAAGAGCTTCTCACCCTGGAACCGCGCGGGGTCGAGCGGGCCCGGGTCGGCGAACTGCGCTCCCGTCTCGCGCACGGAAAGAATCCGATCGACGCGGAAGGTGCGCTCGGCGTTGCGGGCGAGGTCCTGCCCGATCACGTACCAGACGCCGCCGTGATCGATGACGCCCTGCGGGTGGATCTTGCGCTCCTCGGTGGCGCCGCGGCCTTCCTTGTCGTAGTCGAGCGCGACCTCGCGGCGCTGCTCGGCGGCGGTGCGCAGCTGCGCCAGGATCCCCTCGGTGCCGCGCGGCGCAGGCGTCGACGCGGCCAGGCGGCGGGCGAGGGCGGAGTAGAGCTGGCGGGCGGCGGGCGGGAGCTTTTCCGTCAGCTTGCCGAGCGCGGAGACGACCGCCGGATCGGCGGAGGCGACCTCCTCCGCCGCGGCGGCGAGCGCCAGCGCCTCGACGCCGGTGAGCTGCGGCGGCCGGGAGAACGACTGGTCCAGCGCCACGGCGATCCTCCCGCGCTCGTCGACGCTGATGTCGATCAGGTCGTCGGGCGAGAAGGGCGGGCGCCCGATCAGGCCCAGCAGATCGATGTCGGAGCGGAGCTGCGCGGGATCGAGGCCCAGCTCGCGGGCGAGATCCTCGAGGTGGATGCCGGGCTTGCGGCGCGCGGCGGGGACGATCAAGAGCAGGCGGCGGAGGCGCTCGCGCTTGTCGTCGGGCAGGTCCGATCGGCGGGCAGGCGCGGGGGGACCGCCCTGGTTCTCGTTCTGGTTCTCGGTCTCGTTCTCGCGGGCCGGGGCGGGCTGCGGCTCCTGCTGGAGACGCTTTTGCAAGGCATGCAGAGCGCGCAGCACCTTCTCGCGCGCGGCCTGCGGCGACTCGATCCAGACGCGGTCGCCGAGCGAGAGCACGAGCGGGATGAGCCCGTCGAGATAGGTCGCTTGCAGCAATCCGTCCGGCGCATCGAAGACGCGCTCCGCCAACGCCTCGCTGCCCGGCGCGAAGCGCAGCTTCACTTCCAGCGGCGCCGTGCCGACCCACTGCCAGGGCCGCTTGCCCGCCGCCGCGCCCGCGTCGAAGCCCTGCGGCGTCTCGAAGTCGGGCGTGTTGGGCTTCTGCTCGTTGACCTGCATCCGCTCGATGCGATCGACCACGAACACGCGCTGCGCTTTCCTCAGATGACAGTAGCCGACCAGCCGCCAGGAGCCGCCGCGGAAGGCGAGGCCGTACGGATCGACGTCGCGCTCGGTGCGCTCGCCGGGCTTGCCGTCCAGCCCCGGCGGAGCCTCATAGACCAGGTGCACGGTCTTGCGCCGGGTGACCGCGGGGCCGAGCGCCTGCAGCTTCCCGGCTCGATCGGGATCGCCCGGCCGCACGATGAGCAGCCTGCGCGCCGCCGCGCTGCCCACCGCGGTCTCGCCGCTGCCGGCGAGCGAGATCTTGCGCAGCGCGAAGACGAGATCCTGCGCGAAGGGAAAATCGTGCGCCGCCAGCGCCGCCGCGCCCGCCGCGTAGAGCGCCGCCGCCTCTTCGGGCAAGAGCTTCGGGTCGGGCAGGAAGAAGGCCTTGCGATCGATCCGGTAGCCGCCCAGCTCGCGCTCGTCGAGGCGCTCGGGCTCGACGTACTCGATGGGCACGCCCAGCTGCAGCAGCTCCGCCTTGTCGCGCTCGAGCTTNGCCGTACTCGTCGGCGAACTGCTCGCGCAGGTCGGCGAAGGAGACGGGCTCGCGCGCGTCGAGGAGGAGCGCGACCAGATCGAGGAGGCGCTCCGTCTTGTCCATTTACGACGTGGCGGCGGGAGCCGGCTCGTCACCCTCGAGAGTCCACTGGATTGCGGCCACGTTGTCGCCGGGGATCTCCACCTTCTTGCCCGCGAGCGGTCCGTCCTCGGTGCCGATGACGAAATAGCTGTCGCCCTCCTTGTCGATCCGCGCGATGCCGGGGCCGATCTGGATGACGGTGATGTTCGGGTGAACCGGGAAGCGCAGGTAGAGGATCTCGATCGACGCGGCCAAGGGGCCCCTCCCGGGTGGCGAAGTCGGTGTCGTACCCTTGCGGTTGCGGCGGGTCAAGCGAGGGAACATCCAGGTTACGTCCGCGGCCTCGCCCTGTTAGTCGCGGCCCCCGCAGGCGGCTTAGCGACTACGCTTGTAGCTGTTACATGGGTTGTGAAATGCGTTAGAGAAGGTGCCGCTTCGTGACGAAAGATCGCATCGGAACGCTGCTGGTGGCGCTGGCCGCCGCTGGATGGGGGACGTGGACGCTCTTCCTGCGCGGGCACGGGCTTCCGCCGGCGTGGCAGTCGGTGATGATCCTGTCGGTGATCGCGCTGGCGTGGCTGCCTTCGGCGGTGCGCGCGTCTTCGCGGCGTCCTGCGCGGAGCGCATCCGCGTGGGCGCTGCTCGGGGCCGCGGCCGTCACCGATGCCGGCAACTACCTGTGCTACTTCGGCGCGCTCGACCGCGGGCCGATCGCGCTGGCGGTGCTGACGCATTATCTCGCGCCGGTCGTCGTCGCGGTGCTGGCGCCTTTGCTCCTGCGCGAGGCGCTGACCAGGCGGACGGCGATCGCCCTCGCCGCGTCGCTGTGCGGCCTCGCGCTTCTCGTGCTGGGCGACGGCGAGCTCGCCCTGGCGTCGAGCCGGACGGCAGCGCTTGGCGCGGGCTCGGCGATCTTCTATGGATTGAATACGCTGCTGACCAAGAAGCTGCTGGGGCCGTTCGCCGCCTCCGAGCTGCTCGCGTACCACTGCGTGCTCTCGGCCGGGATGGTGGCAGTCTTTGCCGGGCCGCCGCCGGCGCTGTCCGCATTCTGGTGGGCGCCGCTCGCCGGCGCCTTGCTGCTCGGCGCAGCCGGCGCGGCGCTCTTCTACGCCGGGCTGGGCGCGATACCGGCCCAGCGCGCGGCGGTGCTCACGTACCTCGAGCCGCTGGTCGCCGCGCTGGTCGGCTATCTCTTTTTCGCCGAGCCGCTGGGCCCCGCGGGACTCGCCGGCAGCGCGTTGATCGTCGCCAGCGGCGCCGCGGTGGCGCTCGCCGCAGGCCGCACGGACCCGGCCGTTGCGCATCGGCCAGCAAGCTGAGACATCGAAGGCCGATGGGAGGTCATGCAAGCGATGGCCGAGCACGTCGACACGCAGAACCGGGATGCGCGTCCGCTGCAGAAGGACGGGCGAGCGGATGAGCGGGCCGCGAAAACCGCGGCGAAGAAGTCGATCCGGTTTCGCCTCCTCGCCGTGCCTCTGGTGCTGGCCATCGCCGGCTTCTCCTGGTGGCTGCACGCGCGCAACTTCGAAGACACCGACGACGCCCAGATGGACGGCAACATCAGCGCGGTGAGCCCGCGGGTGCCGGGCACGGTGACGGCTGTTCACGCGCAGGAAAACCAGACCGGGAAGGCCGGCGACCTCCTCGTCGAGCTGGACGCGGCCGATCTGGAGGTGGCCGCCGCGCAGGCTCGCGCCGCAGTGGCGCAGGCAGAGGCGGGCTTCGCGGTCGAGAACCCGAACGTGGCCATCACCCAGACCAGCAACCGCGCTTCGGTGCAGAGCGCGCAGGACGAAGTGGAGAACGCTCGCGCCGACCTCTCTGCCGCACAGCGCGACCTGGAGCAGGCCGAGGCGCAGAACAAGTTCGCGCAGCTGCAGCGCGACCGCGCCGAGCAGCTCGTCCGGGCGAGCACCATCTCGCGCGCGGACTACGACCAGCGCGTCTCGCAGGCCGACGTCGCCAAGGCGGCGGTGCAGGCCGCGCAGCAGCACGTGGCCCAGCGGCGGGCGCGGCTGGCCACGGCGGAGACGCGCTTCACGGAGACGCAGGCCAATGCCCCGCGCCAGCTCGTCGCCCGCGAGGCCGGCGTGCAGGTGCGCCGGGCAAACCTCGAGCTGGCCCACGCGCAGCTCCGGCAGGCCGAGCTGAACCTCTCCTACGCGAAGATCGTCGCGCCCGCTGCCGGCATCCTGGGAAAGAAGGCGGTCAACGTGGGCGATCGCCTCCAGCCCGGGCAGCAGCTCTTTGCGCTCACCCAGACGGGGGACCTGTGGGTGACGGCGAACTTCCGCGAGACGCAGATCGAGAGGATGCGCGCGGGACAGAAGGCCAGGCTTCACGTCGACGCCATCGACCGCGTCTACACCGGCGAGGTGGAGAGCTTCGCGGGCGCCACCGGGTCCCGCTACAGCCTGCTGCCTCCGGAGAACGCCTCGGGAAACTACGTCAAAGTGGTGCAGCGCATTCCCGTGCGCATCCGCCTCGATCCGGGGCAGCCCGAGGTCGACCGCCTGCGGCCGGGGATGAGCGTCGAGCCCAGCGTGCGCGTGCGATGAGCGAGGCGGAGAACGGGCTCTCGCGCGAGGCGCGTGAATCCATCGAGCTCATGCACCGCGAAGGCTTTACCGGGGGCGTGAATCCCTGGGTCATCGCCTTGACGGTGACCATGGCCACTTTCATGGAGGTGCTGGACACCAGCATCGCCAACGTCTCCCTGCCGCACATCGCGGGCAACCTGAGCGTTTCGGTGGACGAGAGCACCTGGGTCTTGACCAGCTATCTCGTCTCCAACGCCGTCGTGCTGCCCATCTCGGGCTGGCTGGCGACGAAGTTCGGCCGCAAGCGGTTCTACATGGCCTGCGTCATGCTCTTCACCGTCAGCTCGTTCTTGTGCGGGCTGGCGCCGAATCTGGGAATGCTGGTGTTCTTCCGCGTCCTGCAAGGGCTGGGCGGCGGCGGGTTGGGACCCTCGGAACAGGCGATCCTCGCGGATACCTTTCCACCCGCAAAGCGGGGAATGGCATTTGCCGTCTATGGAATGGCGGTGGTGCTGGCGCCCGCCATCGGGCCGACGCTGGGCGGTTACATCACCGATCATTTCTCCTGGCGGTGGATCTTCTTCATCAACATTCCCGTCGGCGTCATCTCGCTGCTCTTGTCCCAGCGGGTGGTGCAGGACCCGCCCCACCTGATAGAAGCGAAGAAGCGGGTCGGCGGAATCGATTCCATCGGCCTCGCGCTCATCGCCGTCGGCCTGGGCGCGCTGGAAGTGGTGCTGGACAAGGGACAGGAAGAGGATTGGTTCAGCTCGCCGTTCATCACCATGTTCTCCGTCGTCGCCCTGGTGGCGCTGGTCGCGTTCGTCGCCTGGGAATGGAACCACGAGCATCCCATCGTCGAGGTGCGGCTCTTTGCCGACCGGAACTTCGCCGTCTCCAATCTGATGATGCTGGCGCTGGGAATGGCCCTCTTCGGCAGCACCGTCCTTTTGCCCCAATACGTGCAGGTCTGGATGGGTTATTCAGCGCAGGACGCGGGGATGGCGCTCTCGCCCGGCGGCGTGGTGGTGATCCTCTTGTTGCCTTTCGTCGGCCGCATGATTGGAAAGGTGGACGCGCGGTATCTGATCGCCTTTGGATTCACCGTGCTCTCCGTCGCCACTTTCCATATGGGCTTTACCCTTTATCCCGGCGTTGATTTCCGGACCGTGGTGTTGCTGCGCATCTTCCAAACCTGCGGCATCGCCTTCCTCTTCGTGCCCATCAATACCATCGTCTATGCCGGGATACCGCCGGACAAGAGCAACCAGGTGAGCGGCATCGTCAACCTCTCGCGCAACATGGGCGGCGACATCGGTATTGCCATGGTGACGACCATCATCGCGCGGCGATCCCAATTCCACCAGGCGCAACTGACCAGTCACGGCGACTATGCCAATCCGGCGCTGCAGGCGCGGCTGCAAGGCATGGCAGCTTCGCTGGTGCACGCCGGGTCTTCCGCCGTGGATGCGGCGCACGCGGCCTATGGCGCGATCTACCGGCAGGTGATCCTGCAAGCGCAGACGCTGGCGTATCTGGATACGCTTTTCGTGATCGGCTGCATCACCAGCCTGATGGTTCCGGCGGTCCTCTTGACGCGCAGGGCGGCCGGCAAAGCGCAGATGGGGCATTGAGGCAGCGGCTCAGGGCTTGCCGAGCAGCTCCAGCGCGGAGAGCGTCAGCGCAGAGGTGGCCGTCTTGATGGTGCGCTCGCGATCCGGCGCGAAACCGGACGAGTGCAACGAGGGCAGCGGCGTGCCATTCTTCATCGCCGCTTCGTACTTCGCCGGCTCGACCGCGCCCACCCACAACAGCACCGACGGCACGCCCGTGGCCTTGCCGAACTCGCCGAAGTCCTCCGCCCCCATCACCCGCCTCGCCTCCTGCACTCTGTCCGCGCCCCGCTCGCGCGAGAGCATCGCCGAAAGGCGCTTGCTGACCACCGGGTCGTTGTAAGTGGCGCCCTGCGACTCGCTGAACTTCACCAGCGGCTCTTTGGGCGAGAGGGCCGCCGCCGACTCGGCCTTGGCGATGCGCTCGATTCCCTCGAGCAAGAGCTTGCGCACCTCGGGCTTGAAGGTCCGCACCGTCAGCTGCAGCTTCACCTCGTCGGGGATGACGTTGTACTTGGTGCCGCCGTGGATGGATCCGACGGTGAGCACCGCCGGCTCCAGTGGATCCTTCTCGCGCGACACCAGCGTCTGCCAGGCCAGCACGGTGCGGGCCGCGATCACCACCGGGTCCACGGTGGTGTGGGGATATGCGCCGTGGCCGCCGCGCCCGAAGATCGTCACGTCGACGGAATCGACGCCGGCCAGGGCGTACTCGGGGACGACAAAGACCTTGCCCGACGGCTTCTCGGCGTTGTCGTGCACCGCCACCGCGAAGTCCGGCTTCGGGAAGCGCTGGAAGAGGCCGTCGGCGAGCATCGCCCGCGCGCCCTTGACCGTCTCCTCGGCGGGCTGGCCGACCATCAGCACCGTGCCGCGCCAGCGATCTTTGGCGCGCGCGAGCAGCGCCGCTGCCCCCGTCCAACCCGCCATGTGCACGTCGTGCCCGCAGGCGTGCATCACCGGCACCGTCTGTCCGGCAGGGTTCACGCCGGTCGCGTGGCTGGCGTAGGGCAGGCCCGTCTTCTCTTCCACCGGCAGCGCGTCCAGCTCGGTGCGCAGGAGCACCGTCGGGCCCGGGCCGTTCTTCAGGACGCCCACCACGCCGGTGCCGCCGACGCCGGTCGTCACCTCGTAGCCGAGCTTCTTCAGCTCCGCGGCCATGCGCGCAGCCGTCTTCTCCTCCTTCGCCGACAGCTCGGGGTTCTTGTGCAGGTCGAGGTAGAGCGCGTCGAGCTGCGGATAGATCGCGTCGAGCCCTTCGAGAGACTGCGGCGTTCCGGCGGCGAGCAGCAAGAGCGCGACGAGCATGGCGGACCTCCAGGGGGAGACCCTTCTTAGCGCAAACTGCTCCGGAGCAGATACTATGAAGGTCATGGGCATCGCACTGCTGGCCTTCCTGCTGCTCGCCGACGCGCCGGTGACGCTCACCGACGCGCCCCTGACGCTCACCGTGCGCGTGGGGAAGTCGGTGGCGATCTGCGGGACGGGGACCATCCAGTGCCCGGCGGTACAGCCCATCTGCGACGACACCTCGGTCGCCACGGCCGTGGAGACGGAAGCCGGGCTTGCATTCAAGGGGCTCAAACCGGGCACGACGCTCTGCTCGGCGGCCAGCGCGGCCGGAGTCGGGCCGCGGAGGGTGTACCGGATCGAAGTGGTGGAGGCGAAGTAGCGCCAGGCCCCTCGCGGTCGCGAAGCGCCTCCAAGACATCCACGTGCACGGACACGTTCACGTCCACGTGCCACGGATCCGTGCACGTGTCCGTGGCGGTGGACGTGTCCGTGCCCGTCGGAGCAGAGGTTATGAGATGCGTTCTAATCGCGGACGCGGATCTGGAGATGCGCCGTCAAGAGCGGCGCCACGACGCTCGGCTTCTCGAGGAAGGGCAGGTGGCCCGCGCCGGAGATCATCTCGAAGCGGGCCTTGGGGATCTTCTTCGCCAGCGTCTCCAGCTCCGTGCGCGGCATGAGCTGATCGTGCTCGCCGCCGATCACCAGCGCGGGCGCCTTCCAGCCCGGCAGATCAGGCACCGAGTCGGGCCGCATCGCCATTCCCCGCAGCGCATCGGCGATGCCCTGCGCGGTGGCGCGCGCGGCCAGCTCCTCGACGCGACGCCGCACTCCGGGCGGCGGGTCCGGCGCGAGGAGCTTGGGCGCGAACTCCGCCACCGCTGCCCCGGCTCCTCGCGAGAGAGCGAGCTGCGCCTGGCGCTCGCGGTTCTTCTTTGCTTCCTCCGTGTCGGCGGAGGCCTTGGTGGCGAGCAGCGCGACGGCGCTCATGCGCTCGGGAAAGAGGCGCGCGAACGCCATCGCCGCGTAGCCGCCCATCGAGCAACCGACGATCGCGCCGCGCCGCGCGCCCAGCGCGTCGAGCGCGCAGGCGCCCAGAGCGGCGAGCTGCTCCATCGCCAGCGGCCGGCCCAAAGGCGGCGTGCCGCCGAAGCCCGGCGCGTCGAGCGCCGCCGCGCACAGCCCCGACGCCGCGCAGGCGGAGAGCATCTCGTCCCAGACGTCGGCGTGCAGCGGGAAGGGATGGAAGAACAGCGCCACCGGCGCCCCTGCGGGACCTTCGATGCGGAGCAGCGCAGGGTGCCCTTCGTGCAGCAGGGCGAGGTGCATGGCAGCGACCTCCTCAGCTGAGCTGAAGCCACTTTCGTGGCCGACGTCTGCAACCAAACTACCGTGCAACCACACTACAGCTATCGTGCAACCACACTACAGCCTTGCCGCTACTGCGGCACCACCACCACCGCGCCGTGGATCATCTGCATCGGGCAGGCGAAGGCGAGCTCGCCCGAGTCGGGCGCCTTGACCCGCACGTCGACGGGCGTGTCGAGCGGGAGCATGTGCCGGACGGGATCGCCCTTCACGTCGACGGCGTCGGCGCAGGTCTCTTTGACCTTGCGGGTGAAGCGCAGGACCACCGGCTGCCCGGGCGGCACCTCGACCCGCGCGGGCTCGAATCCCTTGCTGGTCACGGAGATCTCCCTCACCGCCGGGCCGCTCTTGGTTGAAGCGGCGGGCGGCTGTTTCCTGCAGGACACCAATACCAAGGCGAGCAACAGGGCCGAACGCATGGACCGTTTTGTCACCGGCAAAGCTCCTGCCGCAAGCGCTTTTCGCGATTCCCTCTGCCGGCGAGGGCCTTGTTCCCGGCAACCCGGGTTGTGTGCCACACTGAACGCAGGGGACCAGTCGATGAACCGCCTCGGGATCCAGCAGCGCGACAAATCCGCCTTGCGGGAGGGCTACAGCCCCGCGGTGCGCGGGTTCGAGATCGGCAGCATCGCCGTCTACGCGGCGGCGATGGCCGTGCTCTTCGTGCGCATCGCGCCGCGCGCGCTGCGGAATCCCTGGCTCGCGCTGTCGGCCTTCATGGTCGGCTACGTGTTCGCCGACTTCATCTCCGGCTTCGTCCACTGGGCGGCCGACACCTGGGGCACGCCGGATTGGCCGGTGATCGGCAAGGCGCTCATCCGGCCGTTCCGCGAGCACCACGTCGACGAGAAGGAGATCACCCGGCACGACTTCGTGGAGACCAACGGCAACAACTGCTTCGTCTCCATCGCACCGGCTGCGGGCGCGGCGCTCCTGCCGCAGGCGGGCGCGGGCTGGTTCTTCGCCGCGGCGACGATCTTCGCGCTCTGCCTCTCCATCTTCGGCACCAACCAGTTCCACAAGTGGTCGCACATGGACGAGCCGCCGCGGGCGGTGGCCCTCTTGCAGAGGGCGAACCTCATCCTGCCGCCCGAGCACCACGCGCTGCACCACTCGGCGCCGTATGCCAAGTACTACTGCATCACCGTCGGGTGGCTGAACGAGGCGCTCTTCCGCCTGCGCTTCTTCCAGACGCTGGAGCGCGCCATCACTGCGCTGACCGGCATGGTGCCTCGCGAGGACGACATCGGAAAGCGGGCCGCGCTCGCCGTCGCCAACCAGCCGCTGCCCGAGCTGCCGCGCATCGAGAACCGGCTAAAGCGTAGTCGCTAAGGATCCGATGGCGCCGCGACTAGATCGCGATTTTCTGGACGGGATCGACGGGCCGTGCAGGATGGTCTGCATGAGCGAGCCGACCTGGGGATTCGTGACCAACCACGCCTACGTGCTGCGCTGCCTCGCGCTCGAGCCGGGGCTGACGCTGCGCGAGGTGGCGGAGCGCATCGGCATCACCGAGCGCGCGGTGCAGCGCATCGTCTCCGAGCTGGAGGAGGGCGGTTACCTCTTCCGCGCGCGGGAAGGGCGTCGCAACCGCTACGTGGTTCGCGAGGGCCGGCCGCGCCACGCGCTCGACGGCCCGCTGCCGCTGCGCGAGCTGCTCGGCCTCGACGATTCGCCGCGCATCGCGGCGCCTGCGAGCAGCCTCGCCCGCGACCACTCCTTCATCGACTGAGAATCAGGCAGCGCTCGCGGCCCTACTTCTTCGTCTCCGGCTGGCTCGGCGCCGGCCCGGGCTTCGGGATCGACTGGGCCCACGCGGCCAGCGCCGCCTTGCGCAGCGCGATCTCCGCGACGATGCGCGCAGGATCCACCGACACCACCACCAGATTGGCGGCCGAGCGCACCCCCGGCGGCACCGGGATGTCGGCGCGCAGCGGCAGGTAGCCCGGCACGCGCGCGACGAGGAGCTGCTCGGTGTTGCGGTCGGCGAGGCGCTCGGCGAGCTTCTGCGCCGCCTCCGGATTCTTCGCGCTCTTCGGCACCGACAGCGCCGTCGGCCAGACGAAGGTGCCGATCGACCTCTGGTTCGGATAGACCGTGAGCACGTGCGCCGCGCTCGCCGCCGCCTTCGCCGCCTCGTCGCTGGAGACGATGCCGACGACGGCGCGGCCCGAGACGACCGCCTGCCGGACCTCCTCGTCGGTGTCGTAGAGCTGCGGCTCGTTGGTCTTGAGCTGACTGAGCCAGGCCTCCATCCGGTAGGACGTCCACGCCTGGTAGAGCGCGGCGAAGTGCGCCAGCGACATGCCGCCGATCGGAGACGCCAGCGCGACCTTGCCCTTCAGCCATGGCTCGGTGAGCGCGGTGAAGCGCACGGGCGCGCCGTGATCGCCCAGCTCGTCCACCGCGACCAAGAGGACCTCGGCGCGGCCGCCCACCGCCACCCAGGAGCCGCCGGGATCGCGCCACAAAGGCGGGACGTCCTTGCCGCTCTCGGGCGCAGGCAGAAGCTCGCCGCGCGCCGCCGCCGCGATGGCGCCGTACGGTTCGTCGTCCCAGCGCACGTCCCCGAGCTGCGGCGGTGGCTGCGCAGGCTGCGCCGCTCCTTTCACCGGCGCGCCGGCGGGGCCGGGCAGCGCCGACACGCCCGCCTTCATGCCGGCGATGCGCTCGGCGCGCGGGCCTCCGCTCCTGGCGATCGAAGCCAGCGCGGTGTCGACCATCCCCGGGTTCAGGTCGGTGGAGAGCTGCACCTCGGCAGGACCGGGAGGCGCATTGGGTTCCTTGCACGCCGCCACCAGCGCGGCGAGCACCGCGAGCATGCGTACCGGGGTCTTCATGGCGCGAGTCTCCCTCACGGAATGAGGTTGTCAACGCCCTGCCCTTAACGGGGGACGGGCTGGAACCTTTCAGGGAAGTTGGTGAAACTGATTTTGCCCCAGGACCATCTTGACCGTCGAGCGGGGCCGCTGCTAGAAGCAGCGTCCCCTTGGGCCGACATAGCTCAGTTGGCAGAGCAACGGTTTCGTAAACCGTAGGTCCCCGGTTCAAGTCCGGGTGTCGGCTCCATCAATAAACATAGTGATTCCGAACAGTTGACTGTGGCTTGTGCTCGGCCGCCTGTGCTGGTACGCTGCCTTTCCATTCCCACTGCGTTCCCACTTGGGAAGGAAGGAAGGTGCCGATGGCGACCGTGGACTGGACGAGGCCGGGCAAGGTGGGCGAGTGGAAGCCGTGGGAGGGCGGGCGGGCTCGCTGGGACGGCCGCCGCTGGACCTTCTACATCCGGAAGGGA
>WNFI01518688.1_pt1 | contig 12758 bp, 6 predicted proteins | sample 5400471 | NCBI WGS metagenome assembly WNFI01 (sample SAMN13153348, study PRJNA577476) | soil metagenome | isolation source: 100 cm saprolite on Douglas fir-dominated hillslope | place: USA:California | collected 2013-09-17
AAGCACGCCGAGCGCCATCGCACCGCTCAGCGCCAGCGAGCTGGTTATCGCCGTGAAACCGTGGAAGCTGACGAGCCCAACGATGGCAAGCCCAATGAACGGGTAGACCCGGCGACTCAGGCCTTCGGCTTGCAGGGGCGTGTTCAAGGTGCGCAACTAGGGCAGCCGCCAGCAGCTTAAGGCAACTTAAGGATGCTTGTCGTTAATTCATTCCGCGCCCCTCACCCTGACCCTGTCCCCTGAAGGGGGAGAGGGAACAATCAGGCGGGTTTAAGGCGGCTGAACCGCCACATGGCCTGGCTACACTTTGCATCCTGCGCACCTTCCATCCCGCCAGGGGGGGCGAGGTATCCGAGGTGTTGCCAGAATCCAGTCCACGTTCAGCACCGTGGGCGCTGGGCCTGGCACGCCGAGTCATGCCTTTCGCCGCCGTGGCCGCCATCTTCGCCGTTCAAGCCTTCGCGGGAGCGGGGCCGGTGCTTGCTTTTCCTCTATATCTGGCGGTGATTCTCGTCGCCTCGCTGCAGCTCAAGCGGGCTCCGTCGATGACCATCGCAGCCATCGCAGCGCTGGCATTGCTGGGTGCACCGATTTTGACCGGGGGGACGTCGCCTGACATCTCCCAGGCACTGCTCCTGGCCGCTGTTTTGCTCGTGGTTGCCTTTGCCATCAGTGAGTTGACCCAGCAATCCCGCGAGGCGGCGGCCGAGGCGCAGCGCAAGCTCGCCGCCATCGCAGCCAACGAGCGCCGCCTTCGAGCCGCCGTCGAGGGTACGACGGTCGGGCTCGCGCTGGCAGACCTGACCGGCAAGTGGATTCAGGTCAACGACCGGCTGCCGGCGATCCTCGGCCGCAGCCGCGATGAGATGCTGCAGACGACCCTTGTCGCGGTCACGGCGGAGGGCGACGACAGCCGGCTCGACGAAGTGCTGACCAAGCTACGCAACGGAGAGATCAGCGAGTGGGAGGGCGAAGTCGATCAGCTGCGAGCTGATGGACGCGGGATCCTCATCGCGCTCCACCTCACCCGCCCATCGCCCGCCGACCAGACACTCTTGGTCCAGGAGATCGACATATCCGCCCGAAGGCGGGTCGACGCGCTGCGCGACTGCTCGTCGGAAGTGCGCCAGATCATCATCAGCTCGAGCCACCCGGACTATGCCATCCCGCAGATCCTCGGGCCGCTGTCCACCAACCTCGGCTGGACCCTGGCTCAGTACTGGGCGGTCGACAAAGACAGCCACACATTGCGCGTGCGGCACGTCCGCACTCCAAGCGTCCCGGGCTACGAAGCATTTCTCGAGGCGAGCCGTAGCGCCGCGATTGCCAAGGGCGTGGGACTCGTCGGCCGGGCATGGTACTCGGGCGTGATCTCCACCGAGCTGGACCTCCAGAACGCGGAGGACTATGACTTGCGAACCGCCGCGAGAGCTGCTGGCTTGAAGTCCGGTATCGCGGTTCCCGTGGTTGACGGTTGGGCGATCGTGGGCGTCATCGAGCTGCTTGACGCGAGGCCCCGAGAGCGTGACCAAGATGAGATCTCGGTCCTCGCAACGGCCGGCGTGGAGATCGGCCAGTTCATCCGGCGCAGCGAGGTCGCCCAAGCCCTGCGCCGGAGCGAAGCGGACCACCGTGCAATCTACGAACGCTCGCCGATTGGAATCGCCCGCATCAGCAGCGACCTCGAGCTCCTGGAAGCCAACCCCGCGCTGCTGAACATGCTCGAGTACGACATCGACACCATCAGGCAGAGCGCATGGCCCGACCTGTGGCGTGCTTATGACGGGGCAGCGGCGCGCCAGCACAAGGCGCCCCTGCTCGCAGGTGGAGTCAGCGAGGTGGGCAGTATTCAGGTGCGAGCCGCCACAGGAAGCGGCAAGTGGCTTTGGCTGCAGCTCACCGCGACATCGATCCCGGACTCGAGTGGACGCCCGGAGCACGTCTTGCTCTTGATCGAGGACGTGACCGCGGTGCGCGAGACGTCGGACAAGCTGGCCGAGGCGTTGGAGTCGCAGCGAGAGGCGAACTCCAATCTCGAGAAGATCGACCGCACCAAGACCGAGTTCTTGAGCATCGTCAGCCACGAGTTCCGCACCGCCCTCACCGGCATCCAGGGATTCAGCGAGCTGATCCGTGACGGCGGTCTGGAGGTCGAAGAGGTACGCGCCTACGGCGGCTACATCTTCAACGACGCCGACCGGGTTAACCGGCTGATCGGCGACATGCTCGATCTCGATCGTATGGAGTCGGGCCGGATGACGATGCGCACCGCCGACGTCGACATCAACGACGTCTTGACCGAGGTCGTCTCGAGGGCGGCGCCGTCTGCCACCGCGGTCGACTTCAAGTCCGACCTGGACCCCCGCCTTCCCATCGTCACGGGGGACCGCGACCGCCTGATCCAGGTGGTGAGCAACCTGGTCAACAACGCAGTCAAGTACTCACCGGAGGGAGGCGTGGTCACCGTCGTGAGCCGTGGGGACGGGGGCTACGCCCTCACCAGCGTGAGCGACACCGGCCTGGGCATTCCGCCAGATGAGATCGGCCACGTATTCGAGCGCTTCAGGCGCGTCCGGAGCGGCGCTGCGCAGTCAATCCCGGGGACCGGCCTCGGCCTCGCGATCGTTAAGCAGATCGTGGAGATGCACGGAGGCAAGATCTGGGTCGAGAGCGCCGTCGGTCACGGGTCATCCTTCCACTTCACCATCCCTCTTGCGGCGAACAGCGCCCTGCAGCTCCGGCATGCCTGAGACCGTGGTCACCGGTGGGAACGTAAATTTCACGGTTCTGGTGGCCGACGACAACGACGTCGCTCAGCGCTTGTGCAAACGGGTCCTGGAAAAGGCTGGGTACACCGTCTTGATCGCGGTTGACGGTCTCCAAGCGGTCGACGTGGCGATGAAGCAGCATCCCTCGATGATCCTCATGGACGTCGCCATGCCTGGAATCGACGGCCTCGAGGCCATGCGCAGGATCAAGGCGGCGCTTCCAACCATGCCCATAGTGATCGCGAGCGCGCACTCGATGGCAAGCGACCGTGAACGGTTTCTCGCCGCCGGCGCAGACAACGTGCTGAGCAAGCCCTTCCGCCTCGCGGACCTCATCTCGATCGTGCAGAAGCTGGCCACGGCGATGGAAGCGAAATGAAAGACCTGACAGGGACCAGGATCGGCCAGTACGAGATCGTCGAGCGGCTTGGCGGAGGTGGCATGGCCGTCGTGTATCGCTCCGTCCAGCAGCCACTCGGCCGCGAGGTGGCGCTGAAGGCACTTTCGTCGGAGCTGTTTCAGGACGACGGCTTCGTCAAGCGATTCGAGACCGAGGCCAAGACGCTGGCCAAGCTCGACCACCCCAACATCCTTCCTATTTATGACTTCGAGGTCATCGACGGCACCGCGTTCTTGACCATGCCGCTGATTCGCGGCGGCACGCTGCGCGACATCCTGAACCGCGGGCCGCTCGACCCTCTGACGGCCTGGCGATACCTGCGCGAGATCGGTGACGGCTTGCAGCATGCACATGACGCCGGCATCGTGCACCGCGACCTCAAGCCGACGAACGTCCTCATCCACCAGGACGGGCGGGCGATGCTCGCGGACTTCGGACTCGCGCGCGGCGCGGGGCAGCCGACCCATCTGACCACCATCGGACTTGCCATCGGCACGCCGGGATACATGGCGCCGGAGCAGGTGATGGGGCACGACGTCGATCGGCGGGCCGACATCTACGCGATGGGCGTGCTGACCTTCGAGATGCTGACCGGCAAGCTTCCCTTCAGCGGCTCGAACCGGATGGAGGTCGCCTACGCGACGGTCAACAGCCCGATTCCCTCGGCCGTGAAGATCAACGCCAACCTGCCTGACGAGCTCGACGCGCTGCTGGGCAAGGTGCTCGCCAAAGACCCGGCCCAGCGCCCGCAAACCATCCGGGACCTGCTCGCGCAGATGGCGCGATTGCCGCAGCGCCGGACGGGTCCGCCCGGAACCGCGGCTGCTCAGCCGGCAGTCGCGGCGGCGATGGCATCGGGTGTCGCGGGAGCGCCGCGACCGGTTGTCTCAGCCGGTCCCGACACAGCCTCAATGCGCACGATCCCGTCGTCGCCGCCGATGCTGCACGGGTCGCCTCTGCCGACCCCGACCGCAAGCGCCACTTCCGCGATACGGACACTCGAGCTCATGGGCGTGCGGCCGGCGCGGGCGCGCGGGCGCTTCATCCTCAACTCGCACTTCAGCAACCTCGTCCACGTGGCCCGCGAGGTGGCCGGCGACCGATGGCCGGAGGTCGCTTACGCGTCCGGGCTCGTGCAGTACGTGGAGCAGGACCCCCCGCACGACGACCAGCTTTCTTCTCCTGTCGAGTCATTGAGCCGGTTGAACGAGGCGTTCGAGACGATTTATGGACCCGAGGCCGAGGACCAGATTCGTGCCTGGGCGCGCCGCGCAACAGAGCGATGGCTCGCCGAAGGCAAGCATGGGTTGGGCGGAACGCGACGCTTCATGCAGGGCCGCCAGCGCAAGTTGCTCGGCATCGTGAAGTCGTTCACCGAGTCGATGGACAACGTGCGCGGCGAGCACACGCACTCGTGGCTCCAGGTGGACGAGCACCAGTTCTGGCTCGTCAACTTCTCCAACATGTTCGCCCTGGGGCGGATCAAGACGGTGAAGTCCTGCTACATGTGGACCTCGACCATCGAGACGATCCTGCGGTGGGGCGGCCTCGCCAACGACTGGTACGTGGAAGAGGTGGAGTGTGGGTGCGTGACGGGGACGTTCGACTGCGCATTCGCGATCCGCTCAGTCGATACGTAGGTTGTCCTCCTCCCCGCTTGCCGGGGAGGTGGCCGCGAAGCGGCCGGAGGGGGCGTGTCTAGCTACTGGCCCAGGGGTTAAATTCCCAAGGTGAGATTTGCTGTTGACGTGACCGCGTGCTGGCGGCCCCAGCGCGTCGGAATGCTCACCGTCGCCATCGAGCTGTCCAAGGCCATGGTCGCCCACCGCGGCAAGGACGAGATCGTTCTCCTCTGCAGCAAAGAGCGGCCGGCCCAGCTGCAAGGCCTCGATTGCGAAGCCGTCCTAGCACCGTATCGCCACGAGGTCCTCTTGAAAACGCGATGGCTGCCCCAAGTGGAGCCGCTGCTCGACTGTGACGCCATCCTTTATCCGTACTGGCCAAGCCCGCCCTTTCGCCGTCCCGGTGCGCCACCCGCCGCCGTCTTCGTGCACGACCTGGCCTTCCGTTTGAGGCCGGCGGAAGTGCCCTGGCAGCAGCGCGCATACATGGGATTCATGCTTCCGGCCGCGCTGAGGCAAGCCTCGGCTGTACTGGTTCCGTCGGAATCGACCAGGCGCGACCTTCTCGAGCAGTTCAAGAAATATGAACTCGAGGGCAAAGTTGAAGTCGTGCCCGAAGGTCTGCCTCCGGCGTCCCCCGCGGGTCCGCTCCCCGATGGGTTGGAGCCCGGTTTCATCCTCGCCGTCGGCACGGTCGAACCGCGCAAGAACTACCCGCGATTGCTGGCTGCGTACCGGCAGCTGCGCTACAGCCACGTGCCGTTCATCATCGGCGGCCGGCCCGGAGTTCCTCAGCTGGTGATCGCAGGCCGTCCCGGCTGGGCTTATGGCGACACCCTGCAGCGCATCGCATCGGAGCCCGGCGTGCGTTACCTCGGCCACGTCGACGAGCCGACCCTCTCCGCGCTTTACGAATCCGCATCAGTCCTCGCGTTTCCGAGTCTGTACGAAGGGTTTGGCCTACCTCTCCTGGAGGCAATGTCGCGTGGCTTGCCTGCCGTGGTCGGAAGCGCGGGCGCTCTGCCCGAGCTTGCGCGCGGTGCGGCGATTCCTGTCAAGGCCGACCAAGTGAGTGAGATTGCGGGGGCACTCGAACAGCTGCTTGCCGACGAGGCCCTGCGTGAAAAGCTCAGCTCGGAAGGCAAGCGCCTGGCGGAGGACTACACGTGGTCCCATGCGGCGCAGAGGACGCTTGCCACCTTGCGCCGCATCGGCGGGCTCGCGGCAAGCAAAGTCGCCTAGCCCTTATCCGGCGATCAACGCCTTGAGTCGCGCGTCGTCGTGCAGCGCCTCGAGGTCGGAGTCTTTCGGGGCCTTCTCTTTCAAGTCAGGGCTGATGGCAAAGGTCTCTACGAGCAACACCAAAGCGTCGTCGAGCCTGCCTGAATAGACCTGCGCGCATGCGAGGTTGTACAAAGCCGCCCCTAGCTGCAGAGGCGGTGCGTTGACCTCTCGCAGCAAAGCCACCCCGTCCTCGAGCAATTGATTGGCGCGTTCAAGCTCGCCGTTCTCGCGTAGGTACGAGTAGAGATGGCCGCGTGGGTGATTGAAGCTGTTGCCCAGCACCGCCTCCGTCGTGCTCTTGTTGCGATACCACTGGAAGGGGCGGTCGCCGAGCCAGTCGTAGAGGTCCATGATCTCGCCGAGCAAATGCTCGGAACGCGCCGCTGCATCGGCCAGCGGGGTGCCGATGCCGTATGCAAGCTCCTCGTCATTGACCACGTTCGCATCCTCAGGAGGGGGCGTGACCTCGCGACCATCGCTGAGGTCGGACAGCGATTTGCGCATCCGCTCTCTCCACATCCCGATGTGAAACATGTTCAACGCGGCAGGCCAGCCCTTCGGCGCGGTCTCCAACCTGCGCGCTTCTTCGACGAAGTCCTGTTCGAGCTTCTTTTGTGCCTCGAGCGCTTGCCGGACCCGCACTATCTCTGACATCAGGGGGTCGCCTCATCCTAGGTTAAGCGGCGGTCTTCGGAACCTCGTCCATGATGGCGACCGGTTCGGCCACAGCTTGGGTCACCGCGACTGGCACCAGCTGCCGGAACCTCCTCAGCGACCGTTCCCAGTCCTCGAGCAGCTCAGCAGCGCGCGGGCTCCCAGTGCGGCGGTGATGCTCTTCGACCAACGCGCGGAGCTCGGCGGCATCTTCCGCGGGAACCTCGCGCGCGACCACGCTGTCCGCGTTGATCTGCCGCCATTCGGTGATGTAAGCGACGCCGCCGGTCATGCCCGCGCCCGCGTTCCATCCCACCTGTCCAAGCGCGACGGCCACACCGCCGGTCATGTACTCACAGAAATGGTCACCCGCGCCTTCGACGACGGCGACCGCACCCGAGTTGCGCACGCAGAATCGCTCACCGACCCGACCGGCGATGAAGAGCTTGCCCCCCGTCGCACCGTAGGCGATCGTGTTGCCGGCGAGAACAGGGTCTGGCGTGCTGCTTTGCGCATGTGGCTTGATCGTGATGACGCCTCCGCCCATGCCCTTGCCCACGTAATCCTGGGCCTCGCCTTCGAGGTTGATCTCGACGCGGTCGTCGAGGAACGCTCCGAAGCTCTGTCCCGCGCTACCGCGGTAATCACGCTTGGCGCCCTGGTTGAGAGCTGCGCCAACCGTGCGGTGCGAGTTGTTGATGTCGCCGCTGGGCGGCGCCGGAGCAGGCGCTTCGCCATTGCGCTCCCAGACGCGTCGCCGCGGCATCGTCGGGTCGGTCGGGCTGAGCACGAAAGACAGGTCCAGCTTGGCGTCGGCGGCGGGCTCGAGGAGCTCGACGTGTCCGACGATCTCGGCGATGGATCGCGCGCCCAATCGCGCGAGCTGCTCGCGCACTTCCTCGGCGATGAGGAAGAGGTAATTGACCACATATTCCGGCCGGCCCGTGAACTTCGCACGGAGATCTTCACGCTGAGTGGCGATACCCGTGGGACAAGTGTTGAGGTGACACTGGCGCGCCATATCGCAACCGAGCGCGACCAGCACACCGGTCCCGAACCCGAACTCTTCGGCGCCGAGCAGCGACGCGATCACGATGTCGCGGCCGCCGCGCAGACCGCCATCGGTGCGGAGGCTCACGCGGTCACGAAGCCTGTTGGCCACCAGGACGTGCTGCGTTTCGGCGAGGCCCAGCTCCCAAGGTGTGCCCGCATTCTTGATCGATGAGAGCGGCGAAGCGCCGGTGCCGCCATCGTGCCCCGAGATGAGGATGTAATCGGCTTTCGCCTTGGCGACGCCCGCCGCGATCGTACCGACGCCCGCCTCGGAGACGAGCTTCACGCCGACCTTCGCGCGTGGGTTGACGGTCTTGAGGTCGTGGATGAGCTGCGCGAGGTCCTCGATGGAGTAGATGTCGTGATGCGGAGGAGGGGAGATGAGCTGCATGCCGGGCTGCGCGTGGCGCAAACGCGCGATAAGGCTCGTGACCTTGATGCCTGGCAGCTGCCCTCCCTCCCCCGGCTTTGAACCCTGAGCGATCTTGATCTCGAGCTCGTCAGCTCGCTTCAAGTAACGAGGGGTGACACCGAATCGCGCGGAGGCAACCTGCTTGATGCGGTTGTCGTGGCGGACCGGGTCGGAGTTGTCGTACATGTGCGGGTCTTCGCCGCCCTCACCCGAGTTGGAGCGCGCGCCGATCTGATTCATCGCGATGGCAAGCGCTTCGTGTGCTTCGGGCGAGAGGGCGCCCAAAGACATGGCCGTGCTGATAAACCGCTTGACGATCTCACTCGCCGGCTCGACCTCTTCCAGGGGGACGGGCGTCGGCGATTCTTTGATCTGGATCATCTCGCGCAGCGACTGCGGCTGCGCATCGCCAATGCTCGAGAGCCGTCGCCACTCGCGATACGCCTCCTGGTCCGCGGTTTGAGCGGCCTTCTGCGCCGCGCGCACCGCGAGCGGGTTGTACGCGTGATGCTCGCCCGCTTTGCGGAAGCGGACGCGCCCATGGTCGGGCACTGCTTCTGGACGGTTCCGCGCCAGGTTCTCGAGGTCAGAAAGGTCGGCGCCGCCCACTCGGGAAGGCACCGACGGAAAGCACAGCTCCATGACCTCAGCGCCGAGTCCCAGCGCTTCGATCAGCTCTGCGCCACGGTAGCTGGCGACGCAAGAGATGCCCATCTTCGACATGACCTTGAGCAGGCCCGCCTCGAGCGCTTTGCGATAGCGAGCGGCGCCGTCTGTCCCCGGTTTCGGCAGCGGTTCCTTTGCGTGATGCTGCGGCTCACCTTCGAATGCTGTTGCGAGCGCGAGGTATGGGTGCACGGCGGTCGCGCCAATGGTGATCAGGCATGCAATGTCATGGACATCGACCGCGTCGCCGGCGATCGCGACGATGTCTTTGGTCATTCGCTGGCCGGTCGCCAGCAGGTGCGTGTGCACGGCGCCAACCGCGAGGGCCGTAGGAACCGGAAGTCGACCAGGTCCGGTCCGCCGGTCGCTCAAAGCGATGATGCCAGGCGCCTCGTCCGCTTCACGACAAAGGCGCTCCAGCGCATTGCGCAGTGACTCCTCGTGTGCGTAGGTCGCGTCGAGCACGGTTGCGTCCTCGAGCACTCGCGCGAGCTCGGCCGCACCAAGGACAGGGGAGTCGATCTCGAGCAGCTTTCTGTCGCTTGGAAGAGCAGGGTGATGCTTGCGCTGCAGCTCGCGGTCGCTGCCGCCTTCGGGCTCGAGCGTCTCGACGCGTGCCCCCAGCAGGACCCGCAGCGACATGACCGCTTTTTCGCGAAGTGGATCGATGGCGGGGTTGGTCACCTGCGCGAATCGCTGCCTGAGGTAGCCGTAGATGCGGCGCGGCGTGCGGCCGAGCGGTGCGATTGGAATGTCGTCGCCCATCGAGTAGACGGGTTCGGCGCCCGTGTCGGCCATCGCGCTGATGACGAACTTCACGTCTTCGTGTCCCCAGCCGTGCAGGTTCTGCTGCGCTTCGAGGTCCTCGATCGCCTCGACCTCGATGTGGTGCCGCTCGAGCGGAACCAGGATGCGGTCGGCGAGCAACCCGTAGTCATGGCGAGCGGCCGCGCGCTCTTTGGCGTCGGCGTCGTACAGGAGCGTGTTGTCGCGGGTGTCGACCAGCAGCATCTGGCCCGGCCCCAGCCGGCCTCGCTCGAGGACGTCTTCGGGAGCCATCGTCACCACGCCGGCTTCCGAAGCGGCTGCGACCAGTCCGTGCCTGTCGCGCTGCCAGCGGATGGGGCGCAGGCCGTTGCGGTCGAGCGCGACGCCGACGACGTGGCCGTCGCTGAAGGCGAGCGCGGCGGGGCCGTCCCATGGCTCGAAGCGGATGGACTGGTAGCGGTAGAAGTCGCGAACCGGAGCGGCGAGGTCGCCGCGGCCCTCCCACGCGTCGGGGACGAGGCTCATCAGGGCTTCCGATACCTCCCAGCCTCGCTGGACCAGGAGCTCGAGCGCATTGTCGAGCGAGGCTGAGTCAGATCCCTCGCGCCAGATGACCCCGCGCAGGTCGGGCTCGAGCTCGGCTTCTCTAGCGCGCATCCATGCCCGGTTGCCGGTCACGGTGTTGATCTCGCCGTTGTGGGCGAGCATGCGAAATGGCTGCGAGTTGCGCCAGTCCGGCATGGTGTTGGTCGAGTAGCGCTGGTGGAAGACGGCGAGCCGGCTCTCGCAAGCGTCGTTGTTGAGGTCGAGGTAGAACTCAGCGAGGCGTGTGCCGGCCATCAGGCCCTTGTAGACGAGCGTGCGGCTCGACAGGGATGGCAGATACATGCGCACGCCTTCCGCGTCTGCACGCTTCTCGAGCTGGCGGCGTGAAAGGTATAGGCGGCGCTCCCACTCGTCTGGGTCGAGGTTCGGCTTGGCGATCAGTCCGTGCCAGATCGCCGGCTTGGTTTCGCGCGCTCGCTGACCGAGGCTGTCCACGTCGAGCGGCACTGCCCGCCAATCGACCAGCGTCAGGCCGTTGGCCGCCAGGGCTTCGGCCACCAGAGGCCGTGCGCGCTCGTCCCATTCGAACAGCGCGGCGACGGCGTATTCGCCGCCGAGCAGGCGGTGAGGGATCTGGATCATCAAGCCCGCGCCGTCTCCGCTCTTGCCGTCGGCGTCCAGGCCGCCGCGGTGGGAAAGCCGCGCCAGCGCCTTGACTCCGAAGGCCACCGCCTCGTGGCCGAGCGCAGGCGTGGCGACGAAGCCCATGCCACAGGCAGCGCGTTCGTCTGGGACGTCCCCAGGCCACGCAAGGCGCGACGGAGCTAAGGGTGCGGACATTGAATTGGAAAGGCTACCGGTGACGGAGATTAAGGGCTAGTGTGCCAGTACCAAAAACGGGACGATCTTTGTTATGTGATCACTACATCCCCAAAAGTTGCTGGACGCGCAATGCAACGGCGAGATTGAGCCGGGTCTCAGGGTCCTCCAGCTCGAGTCCGGTGATCTCCCGGATCCGGTCGAGGCGGTAGCGCAGCGTGTTCGGGTGCACGCGCAGCCGCTGCGCGGCTTGCTGCTGCTCTCCCGTCTCGAGGTAGGCGCGAAGTGTTGTAACCAGGTTGCCCTTGCGTGTGCTGTCGTGCTCGATCAGTGGCCCCAGGTGCCGCCGGCTGTAGTCGACCAGGCGCTCATCGGTAACCGCGGCGAGCAGCCCTGTCAGCCCGAGCTCGGGCACCGCGACGACCTGGCTCCACCGCTTGAATCGTGCCAGCGACTCCATCACGGACGTGACTTCGCGAAGTGCGCCCGCCACTCCGGTGGGCGCCTCGGTCGGGCCGCTGAACCCGACGGATACGGTGAATCCAGGTTTCCAGTCGACGATCGCTTGCCGGATCTGCAGGCCCAGGGCGTGGGAACGGGCCTGGTAATCGGCGATCTCCGTGCCGAGGGGGAGCAGCGCCACGACCTGGTCGGAGCGGCCCTGCAATAGTGCGCGGGGAAACCCGGTGCGGACGACGGCGGTGACGCGGCGCAGGAAGTCGCGCTTCAGCGCCTGGATCGCGTCCTCGGTGATCTGTCGTGCTCGGTTGAAGCCGCGGAAGTCGTCGATGTCGACGAGCATCACGATGTGCGTGCCGCTGAGCGGATAGCCCACGTGCCTGGCGCGGCGCTGCGCAGCGTTCTCATCTCCGTATGTCGCATGGAGCAGGTCCTCGAGGAACTCTCCGCGCACCCGTCCTTCCACTTCGGACAACTCGCGTTCTTTGGCGATGGACAGCGCGAGGACCAGCGCCGCCTGCTCGATCGCCATGAAGGCGAGCTCTTCGTTGTGCGGTGGGTGGTCGAGGATCGAGATGTAGCCGAGGACCTGGTTGGCCGCAAAGATCGGAGCGATGAGGCGTTCGCGTGACATGCCAAGGTGCGGGAAAGCCGGAACTTTGACCGGGCCGCGCGCCGCCTCGACCTCGCGCAGCGTGCGCTGGATCTGCGGGTCGAAAAGCACTCGCTGGGGCGTGCCCTGGCGGAGGATCGTCTCTTTGCGGTGTGGGTCGGCGCTCCCGCCGGCGTGCGCGAGCAGGTGGAAGCTCGCATCTTCGACGGTGACCGCGCTGTCCAGAAGATCGGCGAGGGTGTGGCAGATCTCGTTCACGCCTTTGCCGTCGAGCACGAGCTCCGTGAAACGCCGGTGAATCTCCATCGAACGCTTGAGGCGCCAGTGCTCAACGTTGATGATCCGCTCGAGCAGCGGTGACATGAGGTCGACGAACTGGGTGTCCGCGCTGATCGTGAAGAGGGGCACCTTCAGACGATCGGCCTCGGTGACCATCTCGTCGGGGAGCTTGCGGAGGTAGGGCATCGGGCGGACTACCAGGCCGGCGCCGCCCGAGTCGGCGATGCGGCTGACGAGTCGGATCTGGGCTTGGATGTCGTCTTTGATCGGAAATCCGCTGGTGAACATGAGGTCGCCTGCGCGTGGCTGGACCTCAGGGGTTTCCATGAGGCGGGCCCATTCGATCGGGCGGTCGAGGCCGTCGGCCCCAGCAACGAGCTTGGCCGACGCGAGCACGGAGCGCATGGCGTCGCGC
>WNFI01199842.1_pt2 | contig 12757 bp, 19 predicted proteins | sample 5400471 | NCBI WGS metagenome assembly WNFI01 (sample SAMN13153348, study PRJNA577476) | soil metagenome | isolation source: 100 cm saprolite on Douglas fir-dominated hillslope | place: USA:California | collected 2013-09-17
AGATCTGTCCATTCGAATAGTTCATCCACCATTCTCGACAGAGATGCCCCCACCTGTCCGGGTCGAGTATCGTAGTAGACCGGATTACTCTCCATCCTCCGCGCCAAGAAAGTGAAAGATAAGAAGTCCATCATATCCCGTTTCCCCCTTATCGACCCACTCGCTCTCCTTCCACCCAGCCATGACGTAAGTGCTCTGGATGGCCTACCCTGAGGGTCCCGCAGAGTCGATTCAAACGGAATCCCATCTTCGAAGAATCGGACAAAGGTGTCGCGCTCTTCCGCTTGGCAAAAGAGATGGAACGCCCCTCCACGTCCTGGCCGCACGGCGAGTCCTTGCATACGTATCAGTTCTTGAATTGAATAATCAACCAGTCGTCGGTGACTCCTTTCTTTTTCGGCACTGTCGACTTCCAAATACTGAGTTCCCATAGTTATGACGACATCGGCATGCACAGGGAAAGCCAAACATAACTCATGCGGGACAATAAGAACGTTGACTGTCCCCTCCGCAAAAAGTTCAAGTATCGTCAACCGGTCTGTGAAATGCAGACCTTGATGGTATAATCCGATCCCGTGCAACAGGGGATCCATCATGGACCGCTCACGAAGGTCAGTAAGGCGGAGCTCCAAATCTTTAGTCACTATATTGCTCCCAAGAAAGCCCCGTGTATCCATCTCAATGGCACTCTGGGTTACGAGATCATTCGCAATAGAGCGACATTGACTGTGAGATGGCACGAAGATAATGACCCTTTCTCCCCGATTGGCTCGCAGGATGGCATGGACCGGTCGTATCAGTGATTTAAATAGGGCTTGGGAATGGGGTATGGTGAATGGGTGTAGGGTCCGATGGAGCAATTGATCGCGGTCATTGGGGTGAAAGTTGAATATGTCTGTGGGTTGTATTCGGAGCCATCGGGACACGTCAACGGGTTCATTAAGAGAAGCACTGATCGCAACGAATCTAACCGGGATCGACTGTGTAACTTGAAGTAGAAGCGACGCTGCGATCTCGTACTCTTCGTCCATGAATTCCAAGTTTTCACAGACAACAAGCGACAGGTCCTGAAAAAAATCTTGATTTTTTGGGTCGTCCAAGTATGTGAGAAGAGCATTAGGAGTGATGATGACTACGCTCCTCGCTCTGGAAATCAGGCGCCCATTTCCCTTCGACGTCAAGACGTCCACCTTACAGTTACGGCTGAGCTCGCGTAGACTCGTTCCCAATGCTTTTGCCTCATGATTGGATGGTGCGATAATGATAGCGTGTTTGGTTGGGTACTTCGACAATTGACGCCTGATAAAGCTTCCTTAATGGTCAATGACGTACCGAGGCCTATGACATACCATATGGCGAGCTGCCCGCAAAGTGACTTTCCGCTACATACCGGTCCACACACGCTAACGTTCTGGGACGTGTTGTACAAGCTCCAGAAGCATCGTGATTGAATGGAGTTGAAAACGCGTATACTAGATGCATAAGATGTCTCTAATGCACCATTGTGTAACGCTTGGGGAGAAAGGAAAGGTATGTCTAGACGCTCTAAGTGGGTCGAGGCTGTACTCGGCATTATGAGATCCTCAAGTGAGATGTAAATCTCTTCCTCGGCTCCAATCCAGGTGTCTGATAGGAAACGCAGAGTGACGGAAGGCGGAACCTGGTCTTTTATACCAAGCACAAAATCTACGCTCAAGGATGTGTCATCCTGTCGAAATTGAAGGTGCGAATACTGTAGGATAAGAGCGCCAGTGTGGTCCTCCACCCATATCCAGAACGGTTCGCTAAATCCGTGGACTTTGCTATTCCAATCAAATGCTGGTGTGATCTGTATCAGTATTTTCAATAGATCAGGGGTCAATGGACGCAGCACATGAGCGATCTTAGCAGATGGGAATTGCTTTGCGGCATTTAGAAGTGCAGCTCCATGGCGCTCATTCATATGAATGAAGTGACCGAGCTCTGCCGCTGTTTTGGATGCCAGTTCTGTAGGAGCAAGATCATCTGCCCAGCGTTGCAGATTATGCAACACCTCCAGATGTAGCTGAAATTGCTTCATAGGGTTCTCGAATGGCCAAATCCGTCTCTCGACGGCTTTGCTGAGGGACATGAGAACTGCCGAAACATGGGCCCACTTCTTACTAAGTGCGACCTCAAGGAGCGCGCGCATAATTCGGCTACCATTCTGTTCCGACATGAGGGCACACCAAGGTTGTTCGAACGCTTCCACGCACCTGGGCCACATATCCGGTATCTGAGACCAACGCAAAGTCCTCGACGCGTGCATTAGAGATATATCCCTGAAGTAGGATATTGACTTTCCCTTGGCTTGTGTCAGTGCCACCCTAGTGGTTATCCATGAATTACAGAATATCAAAAACACCGTCCACATACTTTGACTTGGCACGGTATCACATCATCCATTAAAGCTTTGAGCTCTTCCAGCTCGGATTCCCGAACTTGAATCTGATCAAACTAAACAAGATCGTGAGAGGATCATCATGAAGTCATCAAAAGGATGGATACCTCTGTGCTCATGCTTAGCATTGCAAGGACATCCGCCTCCGTCATGATTGGCTTGAACTCCTCGTTAAACATCGTGATACTGGAATGGCGGATGTAATACTTCGCAGCAATCCTTCCAAGGTCCGTGATCGCAAACGTGCCAGTAGGTTCATCGAATTGAATCATGTTAATAGTAGAAAGCTTCTTTGCTGCAATGCTGATCAGATGTTGGCGTCGGCCTCCTAAGTTAGGATCTTCTCCCAGTTCGTCGTATGGGATCCCTAAAGACGGTGTTCCTAAATTTGATTATTTGGGAGACACGGAAGCATTGCTCACCATATGCCATGGGGTTCCGCTGCATCCTGACGAAGAGGTACGTATAACTAATCCATTGCATGGCGTCATTCACGTTCGAAACTGTTCCCAGAGCGATCTCAGCGTTGAGAGCGTCTATCATTCCCCCCACAAATCTGAAAGATATGGGAATCAGGAACAAGAAAATGCGACCGATGTCGCACCACCCACTTCGATTCAATAGGATGCTGCAAATGAAGTCAGAAAGTACACCCTTCAAAAGCATCGTAAATGGAATACCTGAGCGGTCACGGCATCAAGATAATGGTCGAGCTTCTCATGCGGGGTGCAAATGTAACCGACACCGCTCGTTTCCATGCCCGGACGGCCAGCACGTCCAAAAATTTGTAGTACATCAAGTACTGATAGGTCCACAAAAGAGCCTTTAGCACTATCGTATATCTGGGTCCCTTTGATGATGACTATAATACATAAATATCAACTTATTGTGTTCTAGGGACGGAGCTTACCAGCATGGGCAGGGAGGTTAACACCCCATGCCAAGGTTGCTGTGCAACATAAGACCTGAATCGATGAGATGCAGCGCAACTATAAATGGCTAGTGCCTTACCCTGATCACTCGAGCCTCGAACATACGCTCCATCATGTTACGGTCTGAACGAAGCATTCCTGCGTGATGGATTCCAAAGCCAAAATCGAAAAGCATTTTCATCTCCTTGTTTCTGGAAACGCCGATATCTCGTCGAAATTTTTCGAACAGCGGGTGATCCTTCGGGCTGAAATCATCTAAGATCCCTTCCGCCATGGCTGCTTCCTTCAATGCCAGAGCAGCCTTGACCGTCTCTTTTCGTGCATGAACAAATACCATAACTTGATGCCCTTGACTTATTAGTTCGGAGACTTTAGTGAACGCCGCTCTGTCCAAGTTCTTCCGTGACTGTGGAGAGTTTGCTTTGCCCTTGATACCTACAAAATGCTGCTCTAAAGGAATTGGCCGGAAGGAGGAATCAAAGAAGAAAAGTCCATGGTAGGGAGAGACACTGTCACGAACGGTATGAGGCGTGGGGTTGTACAAAATCAACAGTTAAAACTTACTGAAGGAACGCAGCAACGTCAATGTAGTTAGGCAAAGTGGCACCTGTCATAAAGCGGTCAAAGATGAAGCTTTTATCGAGCTTGCGACTCACTTAGTCCCACGACTCGGATGAGAGACTGAGTCGATTCGACCTGAATGATGGTCAGCTAGGACTCTGCATGAAGAGAGAAGATGAAATGCCTGTCGAAGGGTCCGAGCCACGATCGCTTCAATTACTGCACCCCGTTCCTCATTCAGTAAATGAACCTCGTCAATGATTAGGAGTTTGACTTTCTTTGCAAAGACAATCATGGCTGAAAGTCAACAGAGTGGCTTGTGCAATGAGGATTACTAACGGACGCCAATTCGCCTTCCCCTGTTGGTTTACGGGTTACCACGTCCCATTTCTCTGGAGTAGTGACGATGATCTGAGTTTCAGCGATTTCAGCTCGCGTCATCTGCATGTCGCCTGAGAATCACAATATCCTAAGTCATAAGAATACTGACACGGTCTATCACAAGCAAGAACCTACCGGTCAACTCTTTAACAAGTATTGACAGCCATTTAAGCCTTTTCCCTAATTTGCGTACAATCTCCGATGCAAGGGCCTTCATGGGTGCACTGTAGGGGACCTTCAGCAGGAGCTCCGGATGAAAGGTGAATACCTCAATATGTACACATAAATGATTTTGAAATCGCTCCGACGAATACTCTCTGCAGGAGAATCGCTCTTATTTTGTAATCCTGTCACCGAGTACTGATCCAAGACCCGCAGAATGGTGAGCATGGCAATATCAGTCTTTCCCTTGACGGAAATCAGCGAATCTGAATTATCGTCCAGCTCATAGATGAACGCACTGCGCCTGTTGGAGCTGAATTGGTCATGAGCGGGGAGTCACAATTCCACACAGGTCAGGAAGCACGAACCACATATCAAAAGATTTTCATTAGTAGTGTAGGCAGCAGAGAAAACGATAGATTGTATCCTATTGAGTGTCGTGTATCCCTATATTTGGATGAGTATGACAGACTTGTGGGCATACATTCACATAACGTACAGGAAATGAGCCGCGGGCTAGAGGATCAAGTTCGGTAATCTTGATTTGACGCTCGGATGTCCGAGGAGGCACCACATTTGCGGGTGGGATCGTAACTTCTTCCCATTCCTCACCAAGAAAACTCAGTTACGATATAGCCATGCTTAAGCATAGTAGTTCTCATACTTCTGTGTCTTCGCGGGTTGTTCCAATGGGAAGGATGAATTTGGTTCCGATTGTTGAGAGTATACTTCCGCTGCTTGTACTTGAAGCAAAGATATTGGGGTAAATAGGCGCTTCGGATCCCTACGAAATCTACGTGAGATTAATGGGGAAGTTCAGCGGGAAACACGGACCGCCTTGTGGGTGAAGAGTGGCCGATCCATAGCGGCTCTCAGAGCAGTTTCCATGCTCCGCTTCGATTCTTCTGGGGTAAGGCACATTTTTGCATCTATATACTTGTTTAGGCGTATTGGCTACCGACAAATCACTTGCTATTTGTTACCTGACTCATTTTGAACATGGCCCTTCTGTTTGTAATTGGGTCTTGCAGCGCTCCGAGAAGACATTTGGGCGTTTGAGACATCGCACAGCTGGGTGGCGTTTCGTGAGATTGATTACATGGTCCTTACCCATTCTCACCTTGTGTCCAATTGGATCCCGATGAGACAGAATGCTCATGGCCAAGTCTATATCATCGTATCCAATTAACTCTAGCACTTCTCCTGACACCACCTCATCGGAGCGGTCGGAGAGCAGAATTGAGGACAAGGGACGAGCAAGGTCTCTCCGATCTGGATTGCTGGGGCGAACAATTCATTTAGTGCTGAAGATGAAGGGCGAGGTGCCAGCACCTGAGATAATATGACACAATCGTATCCACGTCAGATAATGCTCTGTCTGGCACAGACTTAAAGTATCCTTCAAGTATGCTGGGTGGAATGCTTCGGGGTTCAAACCCACTTGACACTTGTTCATTCAGTTCGGGGTCTACCTAGCTATGAGAGGCAATTTGTCGAAACAACAGGGGCCTCTTTACCTAGGGAGTTGATAAGTCTCGTTCCCGATCTGTTAATTGGGTTCTGAGTAATTATACAAAGTCTGGACGCTCACTGGCTCCAATCATGGTCAGAGAGGCCTTCCTCCGAGTCGCGTCCAGGGAATACCAAAGATCTTAGAGTATTCCCATATCCCGGCATCGCAGACCAGCGCGCGCGTATAAGCGAAAAATGAAACGATGCACTATGGAGTCGCCAAGGCTGGTTTGGAATGTACTGTATTACGAGTCAGGGTGTCGGATAAATGATCGAGACTTTGCTTCCGCAACCTTGCCAACCGCCCAAGCCAAAAGTGATCTCTTCGTCTCGATTCCCTCATCAGTACGCGGCGTTGACGTCTTTCGGTGCCATGAATAGCTCCAACTCTGGGTATGGGCGAAGTGGTCAAGGCGTTGCGACTGGTCAGCACCAATCTTTCCCGTCTAACCAGCAGCAACGCCAATCACTTGCGTCTGAGAAGAAGCCTGGCGACTACGTGTACTTCGAACGTAATCAGAATGCATTCTCAAAGGATACAACTGCTCGAACCACTGCAGCGAAGATGAAGCTGGAGCTCTATTATAAAGTTGCGGTGGAGTCGGCCATCGAGAGAAACAATAGGTGAGGTGGCTGGCTACCATTAGGCATTAGGCATCTGTATACGTGTAGCTTTTCGTCTTTGCTTCTCATCTTTCGACCCTATTGGAAGCTTCGATCTGACTCTTTCTTGGAATTCTCTGACCAATCATTCAGACGCGTCGAGCTTGAACGTAGGCTCCAGGCAGACGCACTGATGTCCGATGAGCGCAAACAGCGTCAATTGATTCAGCACGCAAAGAAGGAATCACAGTTTTTGCGGCTACGAAGGACGAAGATCGGCCTTGCTGACTTCAGAACGGTGAAAGTGATTGGAAAGGGAGCCTTCGGTGAGGTAAGTTCATCGATTTCATGGCTGGGCATGGATAATGTATGCCCACGATCCAGGTTCGCCTTGTGCAGAAAAATGACTCTGGAAAGATCTACGCAATGAAGACACTGCAAAAAGCCGAAATGTTGAAACGCGACCAGGTTATTTACACCATACTCCTCACTTAACCCTTTCTAATGCACTTGCCCATCATCCAGCTGGCGCACGTACGAGCCGAACGTGATGTCTTGGCTGAGTCGAACTCGCCATGGGTCGTTCAGTTGTACTACTCCTTCCAAGATACCGCGTATTTATATCTTATCATGGAATTCCTTCCGGGTGGGGACTTAATGACGATGCTGATCAAGTACGATACGTTCTCGGAAGATGTGACGCGCTTCTACATGGCTGAATGCGTACTCGCCATCGAGGCCGTTCACAATCTAGGCTTCATCCATCGGTTGGTGTGCGTGTCGTAGGAGCCCAACCCGGAACTCATGAATCCACTAGTGACATAAAGCCCGACAACATTCTGATCGACAAGGACGGTCATATCAAACTTTCCGACTTTGGTCTATCGACTGGTTTCCATAAACAGCACGATTCTGCTTACTACGCCAAGCTGTTGAATGGCGAGGCACCTTCGAACGCAAAAGACCCAGCTCGTAATAGTGTCTTGGTGAATCCAATACATCTGACTATGAGCAGCCGCGAACAGATCGCAACATGGAAGGCGAACCGTCGAAAACTGGTGTGCCGAACAATGGGCTCCCTCTATTACGTTCTGGCTCACCCCCCAAATTTAGGCCTTTTCTACTGTTGGAACGCCGGATTACATCGCCCCCGAAATCTTCCTCCTTCAAGGCTACGGCAAGGAGTGTGATTGGTGGTCTCTCGGCGCCATCATGTTCGAATGCCTCGTCGGATACCCACCATTCTGCTCTGAGAATACCCATGACACGTACAAGAAGATCATCGATTGGAAGAAGCACCTTCTCTTTCCAGAAGATGTTCATCTCAGCCATGAGGCGGAACACCTCGTACGGAGGTACGCTCTTTAATTGTTGCTCATTCTCGATCGACTCGCATATCGATTGCTCGTCTTCTCAACAATCTCAGCATGATCACGTCTCAAGAACATCGTCTCTCAGTTGAACACATCAGGGCTCATCCATTTTTCTACGGAGTCGAATGGGATACCCTGCGCCAAATCGATGCACCTTTCGTTCCTCATCTCCGATCAATTACTGATACCTCTTACTTCCCCACTGATGAACTTGAGAATGTCCCTGATCAGCCCCCAGGAGCTGATACCTCGCCGGCCAACAAAGAGTTGGCCTTCCTTGGGTATGTTTCCAATGATTGGAACTGAGTGCGCTTTGCAACTAATTACGTCACGCTTATAGCTACACTTTCAAGCGCTTTATGGGAGCCGCCCATGCATTCTAATTCCCCACGTATATTTTCCTTAGTCCACATTGTATTTCCTACGCATGTCGTTACATAATGCCAAAAGTGTCCTTGTACAAAGAATAAGGTATTATATTAGTTGTACAACATTACAGAGGCAGAACCAGTAAGCAGGTATAGTAGGCATTAGAGTAGAGCGCCTGTTAAACTCGTGTCAACAGCTATATATTCAGGAGTCCGTTCTTTCAGTCATTTTTATGGGAGTAAGAAACTGTGAGAGCTTCCGGAAAAAGTTAACAATGCTGTAGATTCCAACTGAGCCATAGACCATGGCGACTCACCATCTCTACAAAAATAGGAAGCAATTTTGGGATACTTCTTAACTCCGGTGGCTCAACAACCGCCTGATCTGTCTTTCCCCGCGTGCGCAATCTGAACACAGACCCATTACTGGATCGGTGGTCATCATCTGACCCGTTTCGTCTATGCTCCGATTGTGGAGGTGGGGGGAGAGGTTTATCCAGATCGAATGATTGAGCACGTTGTGAATTTGTTTCCGCTAGAATAGGTTTTCCATCACCACCACTTGAAGACCCGACGGAATGAAGATAAGATGGTTCGATTTCCACGGAAGAACGCCGAGAGGAAGGATTCGACGAATCAGACGATGCGCTACCGCTCGAGGTCGTCATTACTTCGCTATCTTCCTCCGTCTCGTTCTCCGTCTCTTCATCATCCGAGTATTCTTCGCTTGACTCGTCCTCATCGTCTTCAGCAAAGAGGTCCTCTGCATCACCCTTTATCAGCTGCCCGAACTGCAGCTCGCCAATGACGTTATCGATAAGTGCCTGAGCAGCCTGCTCTTCCTCCATCGTAGCACCAGTCTGTCGCTGGAAACGCCTACGAACCTTTGCCTCGTACGCCACTTTAAGCTTGTAGTGATACAAGGCCACTTCATCCACCTCCTTAAGGATCTCCTCGCGTTCCTTGCCCTTATGCGGAAGGATGCACTCGAGGCTGATTCGTTCCTGCCCACCAGCGACTCCCTCTCGGGTGAATGTGAGGAAGAGTTCGATCCACTTCATAAGGCTGTCGAAGAGCCCCTCGCCTTTAGAGTGGACTTTATGCACAAAGCTGTAGAAGGCCTGCTCGTGACGGGAAACGAGGCTGATGAAGAGCTTAACAGTACGGGACGGATCCTCTTGGCTCACTAGAGGACAAATTTACTCGGTCCAAAATGCACTATAGTTGAAAGAGCAGAAAAACGTACTTTCTTCGCCCCGTTCAACTGTCCGTATCAAGTCATTGACAAAATTCTGCAAGTCGCCAAGAGAGTCAGCGATACTAGCAGCCTTGTACACCTGCGCAAGGGGGGAGTAGAAAATAGTAATGATGTCCTTCAGAAGCTCTGCTGTCGTTCCCTGACGATTACAATCCCAGTCCAGCTTAGCACTCTTGACATACCAAAACATGTTATCTGCCGGCTCACCTCAAATATCAACTCAATCATCTGTTCCCGATCCCTCAACTGTGCGTAAAGTCTTATCAACACGCCCAAATCTTCATATAACCACCCATCCTCGTCTTCGGGCCCGTCTTCGGAATCGGAGTCGTCTCGCTCCCCCCGCTTACGAATGTACACTGCGTGAGCTCTCGCTGCGCGTACGACGCGCTGCCGCTGTGGACGCATCAAACAAGGCTCTTCTGGTGAGCCAAGAATGACAGTGAGAAGATTACACTTTGCCTCAACTAAACGGGGAAAAAAAGGAGGGGAATCAATACCAAGCTAGCACAATACTGACAGCTCCCAGGCTGTTAGAATAGGGATCCTCTCCTTACCTGCGTCCGCTTTGTATATGTCCTGTATCTCCCTTGGTGCATAGACAAAATTACGCACTTTCTCACACATGAGAGGATCCTCGATCTTATCCTTTACAGCCTCGATCTCTTCCTCAAGTCCCTTGACCTCTTGCGTCATAGAGCTCGTGAACATCCTACAAGCGGAATAAAATTTCGCCGGTGAATACCCAAATAAGCCTAATGAGTTCCAGAAGAAGATTAATTCACCGACTGACCTCTGAAGTAAGCTCTTTCCTCCAAAAGGCGTCGCCATGAACAGATCCAGAAAACCTTACATTTCCACCACGCCCACGCATAAGGGTTCATCATATAGATATTCAAAAGAACACACGACATACCTCGAATCATGGCAACAGGGTTGCTGACCTTCAAAATACCCTTCATCATAAAATAAGGCATCAATCCATGTATCCTTTTCAGCCCTGCAAAACTTTCTGAAGCTGTGTCCGATGCGATATAGTGGTGGAAGATGGTAGAAGCTAACCTAAAAGAAACATTACGCGATCTTTCCTTTCCCTTATGAGAAGAAAGAGAACCAAACTCACGATATTCTTCCCCATTCCAACACGGCTTGATACTTTGGTGGTAAATATTTGACATGCTCCACCTCACGCACCGTCGCAAATACACGCGAAAGGCCATCTGAACCACTCAATCAGTAAAACGCCCTTTCCTTCTGAATCTCTTCGAGGAGAATCACAGAAACTCACCAGGTCCCATCATGTCCCCCTTGATGTCCTTCAAATAACGTCGAAGTTTATCCACCCTCTCAGTTACCTCTCTCTCAAACACTTTCTTCCCTTCTTCCCTCTGATTATCCAGGTTCTCCCTTCTCATTGCATCCATCTTTTCTTCTTCACTCAACGTCGTAGGGTCCATTGTCAAAAAAGCTCTCAGGACAGGGGAGGAACCTATTTCGGGCATGGAGAGGAGTTGGTGGAGATAGGAACGGAGTGTAAGTCGGTTCCGCTCGCGTTGGAGTGGTGTGATTCCAGAGAACGTCGCATTGTTGGACTGGGTAGGGGAGGCTGAGGGAGAGTCGTCCCCAAAACTAGGGATAGATCTTGATGTGCGGAGGTTAGATGAAGTGTTGGAATTGGAAAGACCTCCTGAAGAGGTTGCGCTTGAGCGATCCTTGGAAGGTGGAGGAGGGATGTCTGCCCCTGGGTGATGTTTCCGTAGCTTGGGGTATGAAAAAGGAGTTGCATCGGTCACTCATCGATTCCTCGTGAACGGGGGAATGTGCTACTTTACCTCATCTGCTAGAGTCCGAAAATCACCGTAACGTCTTGAGACAAAGACGTCCTCGAACCCAGTTCTACGCGTACATATGATAAATTCCTGAAAGAAACAAGTCCATTAGCAAGCCCCCATTATTAAAATGATCATACCCACTTCATGGACCCGCCTTCTCACATGTCTCTTCTCCACCACACTCCTTACACAAATAATATTCACGTCAAACACCTTCCTCCTTTGGTATCTCCTAGCATTTCTCCTCGCGATGCGTTCAAGTCTCTCCAAGTCTTTTTGAGTCAACCTCACCACTTCCTCCTTCTCCACCAACTTGGTGGCACCTCCCAATAACAAACACATATACCTCTCCAGTTTCTCCAAAAGCTTTTGTTTCCCCGATTGATCCAGTTCCTCTTCTACCTCCTCACTGGGGAACAGCTGAATTTCGGAACTAAGATTTCTCGAAAGAAGCGAATCGAGAAAAGGTTGTAGTTTATCAGGGAAGAAATCTTTCGGAGCAGCCGCCAAGAAAGGGAAAGTAAGGATGAATTGACGAAACATGAACCGTAAGAAGGGGATATCTCGCCGCTGAGTAGATGGATGCATGTAGAAGTCCTTGGGAAGAGGCTTGAAGGGTGCACCGAGAAGTGAGAGGGTGGATAAAGGAGGCGGGATGGAGGTAGATGTGATGTAATCTATTTCTTGATTGAATTCGAGCGAGAGAAGAGTTTTCTTTAGGTAGTGCGCGCGGAGAGGCGTGAGTGCGGATGTTGTTATGGAGTCAGGGTCATCACAGTCATTGACATCACTGTAGGCGCTGCCTAGTAGGGAAGATGTCTCTTTCTCAAGAGGAGGAGTGTTATTCGTAAGGCTGCAACTAGCGGCTGCGCTTTCTACATGATCGATTGGAGGTTGAGGGATATGCTCGCTTAGATCGAGCGTATGCGGAGGAATGGGAGGCGGTGGACGAGTGGGACGGCGAGGCCGTGCCTGGGGTGGCATAAGGGGGTCTGCCATGAGAGTTGCTTGCCAGAGCCAGGGGGTTTAGATACAACGAGAAATAGGACGCGATCAGGTCTCAGGTTGAGTCGTTTCGGCGAGCCCCAACCAACGTCAGTCAAGTTGTGGCTGTGGAACGGGGCGTGGGAAGTCAGGGTTGGAGCCGTGGTGTGTTAGCGTCATAGTTCAGATGAGGCGTCATATGGGTGTGAAGATTTGGACCCATCGTTCTCTACAACTGCGACGCATCGGCCCTCCTGGAACACTTTGTACATGCCTTTCGCATCCCTTTGCTCATCTGCCGCAACAATTGAAGCACTACACAAGACAAGGATCTGATCCATACAAGTAAATGAACCAACGACTCCACCAAAG
>WNFI01144268.1_pt1 | contig 12756 bp, 12 predicted proteins | sample 5400471 | NCBI WGS metagenome assembly WNFI01 (sample SAMN13153348, study PRJNA577476) | soil metagenome | isolation source: 100 cm saprolite on Douglas fir-dominated hillslope | place: USA:California | collected 2013-09-17
GAGGCTGGGATCAACATCTGGGCTGCCTCAAGCGCCGAATGAGGCAACGGCTGTCGGCGTCACGCGACCGCAGCCTCCATTGCCGCCGCGTCCCCGGTGTTGAGCAGCCCCTTCAGCACAACCCGCGCGGGCGTGGCGGCAGGCGGAGCCGGTCGGCGCAGGCGGATCCGGTCGGCACAGCCGGATCGCATGGCCCAAAGCCGATACCTAGGCTCTCTTTGTATCGATTGTGGCTCCACAAATCATCCTAAATTGCCCGCGCAAGCGGCCCAAGTCCTTACAAAGAGAAGCTAGGCATAGGAATAAAAAGTACTAATACCTAGTATTTCGCTGAACCGGGCTCTGGGCGAGGGACGTGAGGCCGGGAGGCGGGGGCGGGGCGCCGGAGCGGTTGCAACAGGCGTGCTCCAGGGGTCTGCCAAGGCGGTCGCCGGCCAGCAGGCAGTTCTGGCATGGTGCGATCCGCCCGGTGCCGACAGACTGGGATTATGCGAGTCACAGTCCGGGTCCGGCCTGGCTCGAGTCGGCCCGGCGTGGGCGGCGAACATGACGGTGCGCTGGTAGTCCGGGTCAGCGCCCGAGCTGTTGACGGCGCGGCGACGGCAGCGGCATTGGCTGCGGTAGCGGCGGCGTTTGGCGTCCCGAAGGGCGCGGTGTCGCTGGTGTCCGGGGCGGCAAGCAGGACGAAGATCGTCGACATAGCCGACGGAAATCCGGCGGACCTCAAGCGCCTGCTGGGGCGGTGACCGCAGACTGGCGTAATGCACAGTGACGACCGCAGTCCCAGTGACGACCGCAGTACCAGCGACGACCGCAGTCCCAGTGACGACCTCAGTCCTAGTGACGACCTCGGTACCAGTGACGACCTCGGTACAAGTGACGACCGCATTGCCTTCGACGTCGGTTATCCCCGCGACGGCCGCTATCTGCGAAGCGGCCGCGACCCTCGCGAGAACGGTAACGCCCGGGACCCGGCGGCCTTGGTCCTTGCGCTGCGCCGCGCGGTCGCCGAATTTGACGCGCTGACGGAGCGCGAGATCGTTTCGCGCGGGCGGTTCCTGGCCGAGTTAGGTCGCCTCGCCGACCCGTTTGACCGCGACGCCGATCCAGTGCACGTGACCGGTTCGGCGATCGTCGCCGGGCCGCGCGGCACGGTACTGCACTGGCACAAGCGGGCGGGCGGGTGGATGCAGCCAGGCGGCCACATCGAGCCTGGCGAGGCTCCATGGGACGCGGCTCTGCGCGAGACCAGGGAGGAAACGGGACTGCCGGTCCGCCACCCCGAAGGGGGCCCGGAGCTCATCCATCTTGACGTGCATCCGGCCGGCCGCCATGTGCACCTGGATCTGCGGTACCTGCTCCTCAGCGAGGACGTTGATCCGGCCCCGCGGCCAGGTGAGAGCCAGCACGTCCGGTGGTTTTCACTACCGGACGCCATCGATGCCGCGGACGACGCATTGATCGACGGCCTGACCCGGCTGGCGGCCGGCCTCGGGTCGGCCTCAGGTCTATGGCTTGTTTGACAGCCTGAGCCGGAGGAAGTTGGTCGGGGACATCGGAGAGCAGCGGCCGGGACGGTGGATCGTCACGTGTCTGCCTACCCGCCCTGAGGCTAGACGCCGGTCAGACCGGGACACCGGTGCGGTCGGCCGCGGTCTTGGGCTCGTGCCGGACGTCGCCCGGCTGCCCCATGACGCGGCGCCAGCAGGCGAACTCCAGCAAGATCCCGTCGGGATCCTGGAAGTAGAACGAACGCACGAACACGCCGGGGTGGAGCTCCCTGGCGACGCCGAACTCGCTGTCGTCGTGGTCGAGGATCGGGCTCACCCGCACGCCCTTCGCCTTGAGCTTGGCGCGGTACTCGAGGAAGCGTTCCTCGGGCACGTTGAACGCGACGTGGTTCATGGACCCGACGGCGCTCGTCCACTCGCCCAGGCCCGGCACCGTGACCGGGGCGGAAACGCCGGGCACCGGGTCCGGCGCATCGGGGAACCAGAAGAACGCGAGCGCGTTGCCGCCGCCCATGTCGAAGAAGAAGTGCTGGCCAGAGCCGGCCGGCAGGTCGAGCGTCTTGATCAGCCGCATACCGAGGACCTCGGTGTAGAACTCCACAGTGCGCTTCATGTCCGAGCAGACCAGAGCGAGGTGATTGACGCCGCCCAGATCGAACTCCTGATTACGCCACTCCATGAAGCCCTCCTCGGATGCGCTGCACAAGCCAGCGCCAGCGTCGTGCGCCAGTCAAGGCCAATGACCAATCTAGGCGCAGTTCAATAGGCGCGCTATCTGGGCTTCGCGGTACCAGCTGGTTCCGCCCCTCGCCGAGTGTGCGAGCCTGTCAGGCCGGCTCCTGCTCGAGGGCGTACTGCACAGTGCCGGCGCCAAGGAGCGATCGGCCCCTCTCACTGGCCTCGTCGAACGCGTTGTCGCCGATCCGGGCGCGCAACGCGGCCAGAACACCATCGTCGTGCGGGGCGCGTGGCACCCACGCGTGCAGCCAGCCGCTCCCCTTGATTTCCAGAAGCGAGCGCGCCGCGGCGAGCAGGCGCACGGCGCGTTGCGGGTCGCGCCGCAGACTGGCGATTGCGGCTAGCTCCTCGAGGTAGTAAGCGACGCTTGGCTGGTCTCCGGTCTCGGCGGCCAGTGACAGGCCCTCGTGCAGGTACTCCGCGGCGCTGGTCAGCTTGCCTTGTGCTTGGCTGCTCAGCGCCAGGTCGTAGAGCGAGATGAGGATGGTGAACCGGTCGGGCACGCCGCGGGCCGCGTTCAGGCCGTCGGTGAATATCCGCGCTGCGCGGTCGTTATCTCCCTGGAGTAGCCGGATCTGCCCGAGGACGTTGTACGCTTCGGCAACTGCGAAGGCGTGCCAAACGCGCTCGGCCCCTGCGAGCGGGCGGCGGGCCTCCCCGCCGAGAATTGCCAGGCTCTCCTCGAGCAGCTGGCTGGCCTTCACCAGTGCGCCCTGCAATGCCAGCAGGCGGCCAACGACACTCAATGTCCTGGCTGTATCCACTCTGTCACCGCCCTGGCGGTACAACGGGAGGCTTTGTTCCATGAGCTTCTGACCGCCAGCCTGGTCTCCTCGCCTGAGGAGCCCGAAGCCAGCCGCGCTCAGCGCCCTGGCACGCTGACGCGGCGGCAAGTTCTCGCTGCGACTGAGGAGCTCGCCCTCGAGCGGAGCCAAGTCCTCGGCGTGGCCGCGCAGCCACCAGTACTTCCAGGTCACCCAGCCCGTCACGAGGGCCTGCTCGGTCTGGTCCTGGTCCAGCAGCCACCACATCGCCGCCCTCAGGTTGTCGTGCTCGGTTTCCAGCCGATCCAGCCATGCCAGCTGGCCGGGATCGCGCAGCTCCTCCTCCTCGGCTGGCTCGGCGATCGCCACGAAGTAGGCGGCGTGCCGGTCGTGTGCCTCCTGCCAATCGGCGCCGGCGAGCAGCCGCTCGAGGGCGTACTCCCGGATGGTGTCCAGGAGACGGAACCGCGGCTCGCCGGCCGGGTTCTCTCGCCGGACCAGGCTGCCGTCCACCAGCGAGCCCAATGTGTCGATCACCGGCTCAGACGAAGCCGCGGAACCGGGGGCGTCACCGCAGATGGCCTCGGCTGCGGACAGGCTGAACGTGCCCGCGAACACTCCGAGGCGTGGGAAAAGTGCTTGCTCGCCGGCACCCAGCAGGCCGAAGCTCCAGTCCAGGGTGTTGCGCAGGGTCCGCTGCCGCTCCGGCAAATCGCGGGCACCGCCGGTCAGCAGGCCCAACCGGTCAGCTAGCCGCGCCAGCAGGGCTTGTGGCGGCAGCAGCCTGACCCTGGCGGCGGCGAGCTCGATGGCCAGCGGCAGGCCATCCAGCCGCCGGCATATTTCGGCAACATCTCCAGCGTTGGCATCAGTCAGCCCGAACCCGGCCACCGTGGCTTGCGCCCGATCGACGAAGAGCCGGACCGCGGCGTACTGGCCGACGTCTGCGACGTCCCGGCTCGCGTCGGCCGGCGGCACCGGGAGTGTGGCCACCGGGAACTCGTGCTCGCCGCTGAGCCGCAGCACCATCCGGCTGGTCACTAGCCCCACCAGACCAGGCGCTTCAGTCAGCAACTCAGCCACCAGCGGAGCCGCATCGCTGACCTGCTCGAAGTTGTCCAGCACCAGCAGCAGCCGCCGGGGGCGCAGGTAGGACTTCACGTCGGCGAGCATGGGGGCGCCCGATGTGGTCAGGCCGAGTCCAGCGGCTATAGCAGCCACGACCAGCTCAGCGGCCGCGACGGCAGCCAGGTCGACGAACCGCACGCCATCGTCAAAGTCCGAACTGAGCCGGCCGGCGACCTCCAGCGCGAGCCTGCTTCTACCGACCCCTCCCGGACCAGTCAAAGTGACCAGGCGCACGCCCTCCCGGACTACCAGGTCGCCGGCCGCCAACGCCTCCTGGTCACGGCCCACCAGCGGCGTGACTGGCGCCGGCAAAGCCGCGGCCGGCGGCGCCTCCTCCGCCGGCGCGCCCGCAGTCCTGGCCCGTTGCCGCGCGCTCTCGAAACGCTCGCTGAGCAGCACCGCTAGGTCGTTCTCGACCAGCCGCCGCAACTCAGCGGAATCGGAAAAATGCTGATACGACACGTCACCTTCGTCGCTAATCTGCGTTAGCATCCGCACAAGCGACGCTTCGCGGTTCGGCGCTGGCGACTTGACGTAGACCAGCCGGGGCAAGGCTGCCGCCAGCAAGTACTCGTCCTCCAGCCCCGAAACCGCTTCCCCCGGCGCGATCCAGCCGTAGCTCTGCCAGTAGACGCCAACGAAGACCTGGCTCTGCGCCAGGTAGGACTGGTAGACCCGTCGTGGCGGGTGCGGCCGCGCGCCCAGCTCGAACATCACGGGCACCAGCCGCAGACGGGTCACGGCGTCTCGCACTGCCCGGCGCTCAGCCGCCAGCTCCCGCAGCGTCGAGCTGATGAACACCCGCAACCGCTGGTCGGGCGTGCGGATCAGATCGGTCTCGGCCATTACCCACACACTAGGCAGGGACCTAACCGACAGGCATGCCAGGCGACCCGTTGGCAATCCGGCTGCCGGCGGCTTCAGGCCAGGCTCAGTGACGTCAGCGCGGGAAATCTAGACTCGCGGCGGAGACGCACGCGACTGGCGGATGGAGTAACCGTGACCGAGATCGTCAGGGAGTTCGTCGGGCTGCCATCTCCGGTGGTGGGCCGGGCGGGCGCGGGCGGCCATCCGTGTCAGGGCCTCTACCACCGGCCGGCACAGCGGCCAACGAGGCGCACTTCCTGCTCGACCATGCGCTTGCCGAGATAGGCGTAGGGGTGCGCTGGCTGCGCGAGCAGGCCGGCGTCGAACGGATCGTGTTGCTGGGCAACTCAGGCGGCGGCTCGCTGATGGCCGCTTATCAATCCCAGGCGGTCGAGCCGAATATTGCACCGATGACGGGGATGCGCCCCGTTCCCGCCATCGAAGCCTTGCTGCCGGGCGACCTTTTCGTTGCGGTAGCGGCACATTCAGGTCGGCCTGAGGTGCTGACTTCGTGGCTCGATCCGTCGGTGACCGACGAGCGGGATCCGCTGGCCGCCGACCCGGCGCTGGATCCGTACAACCGGGGGAACGGCCCCCCGTTCAGCGCGCAGTTCCAGGCGCGCTACCGCGCGGCGCAGCGCGCGCGAAACGAGCGAATTACTGATTGGGTGCTCGGGCGACTGGCTGCGCTGGCCGGGCAGCGGGCCCGCGATCAGCTGTTCGTCGTCCCCCGCAGCTGGGCGGACCTACGAATGATCGACCCGTCGATCGAACCGTCGGACCGGCGGCCGAACTGGTGTTACCTCGGCGATCCGATGAAGGCCAACTACGGCGTGTTCGGCATCGGTCAGGCCAGCACGCTGCGAAGCTGGTTGTCTATGTGGAGCCTGCGCACGTCGCAGTGCATCGCCGCGCCGCACTTGGCCCGAATCACGCTGCCCTCGCTCGTGCTGCACGCGACCGCGGACGCCTGCGTCTACGAGAGTGACGCTCGCGCGCTGTACGGCGCGATCGCGGCCGGTGACAAGCGCCTGGAGTTCATCAAGGCTGATCACTACCTGCAGGAACCAGACGGCTCGCGGGAGGGGGCGGCCGATCTTATCGCGGCCTGGGTGACAGAGCACGGCGGCTGAGGCTTGTAGTCGGCGCGGTCAGGGCTTGCGGACGCGGTAGTGCAGGTGGGTAACCCGGTCTCCCTCGACGACCCAGGGGTCATCCAGCAGAACGGCGGAGGCGGCGTAGTCGCCGAAGAACCGGATGCCCGAACCGAGGACGACGGGGGTAAGTGCGACGGCAAGTTCGTCGACCAAGCCGGCTTCGATGGCCTGGCCGGTGAGGTTACCTGCCGTCAGGGATACGTTCCTGTCTCCGGCGAATGCCTTCGCCTGCGCTATGGCACTGGCCAGCCCGTCGGTGACGAAGGTGAACGGCGCGTCCGGATGGGGCCAGTCAGCCGGCGCCTTGTGGGTGACGACGAACCACGGCGTCTCCTATTGCCGGACGGCCGTCCCAGCCGTTGGTAATGTCGAAAAGGCGTCGGCCGATGACGGCGGCACCGATGTTCGTCCAGGTCGCGCGCAGGTAGTCGGCGGTCGCCTGGCTGACGTGGGAGACCCGATCGGGGTCGGCTCCGGTGATCTCAACGTCTCCGTTTTCGTACCAGTCGAATATTGGCCCAGGTACATCGGAGTTGTCGGCGATGAAGCCGTCCAGCGACATCGCTGCGGCCGCGATTACCTTTGACATGCCGGTGAACTTCCTTTCTGCGCGGTGAACTTCCCGGCGCTGTGACCTCGTCGGGCTGTCAGCGAGTGGCGTGCGCCTGCAGTAGTTCGCTAAGGCGGTCCATCGAGTCGGTGATGCCACGCTCCATGCCGCTGGCGATGGCGAGATCGCGCGCGGCCACCGTGGGAAAGACTGAGTGTTGGCGCAGCACGGTCCGGCCGCCGCCGATACCCTCGAACGCCATGGTCTCGAGAGCGACGCTGTCCGGCTCCTCCTCGAACTCGAAGGTCTGGATGATCAGGGCGTTGTCGGTGACGGTATGGAAGACGCCGCGGAAGAGGTACTCCACGCCGTCGGGAGTAGCGTGCGCGTATCGGTACGCACCGCCCGTGCGGGCGTCGAATTCGATGATCCGCATCCGCAAGTCGCGCGGGCCGAGCCATTGCACAACCAGGTCCGGGTCAGTGGCTGCCCGGAAGACCAGCTCCGGCGCCGCGTCGAATTCGCGGGTCACGTCGATGAACGGAGTACCTGCCGGTGCGGTGATCTCTGTCGGGTTGGAACTCATTGCTGCTTCTCCTTGAGCGTGTTGAGTACGGCGTCCAGGCGGCGGTAGGCGCGCTCTGCCTGGAGGCGGTAGCCGTCAATCCAGGCAGTTACCGACTCCAGCGCGGCCGGGTCGAGATGGACGGGCCGGCGCTGAGCCTCGCGGGTGCGGGTCACTAGTCCGGCGTGCTCGAGTACCTGTATGTGCTGTGACACCGCCTGTACGGTCATGTCGAACGGCTCGGCCAGCTCGTTGACCGTTGCCGGGCCGGTACTGAGGCGGGCAATGATGGCCCGTCGAACCGGGTCGGCGAGCGCTGCGAACGCCCGGTCCAGCCGGTCCTGGTCCCCATCGGCTCGTGCCATGTCGGCGTGGTGTCCTTCGCTTATTCAAGTGCTTCCTTGATTAAGGTATCACTTGAATAAGAGCCGCGTCAAACGTGCGGCATCGTCGTTTCCGGTGCGGTCGCTAGGTTGTCGAGAGCTGAGTCTCGGCGAGGCCACCGGCATAGAAGCGGCGGGCGGCATCGAGCAGCTGATCGAGCGGTGGCCACCACGGGCCATGTTCCAGGGAACGCAGCGTGTCCACGATCGCGGCCGCCTGAAGCTGGCGATCCGCGCGCCCGGCAAGAGCCACCCGGTGCGGGCGCACGCCGCGCAACGGGCCGAGGTACAGGTCAGGACCTGTACCGCCGGCGCCGGGCGGTACGACCACGTAGTAGTCGGGCAGCTCGAACTCCTTGGCGAGCCAGGCGGCCAGCGCGCCCGCGGCGCTCGCATCAAATTCCGCTGCGCCTCGCGCCTCTGACAGGTCCCACATAGCGCGCCAGTGCTCAGCCACATCGGCTAGCGGGTCAGCCGGCACGATCACGAACGTCGCTCGCAGGCGGGCCGCCCGCTGCATGGCCGCTGCTCCCGCCGCCCAGCCCGGCCGTGCGCTGGTCGGGCCGTCGGAGGCCGGCGCGTCTGTATCCGCAGCCGTCGCGCGGGCGACGGAGACGTTGGGGGATCGAGAGAGGCCGGCCAGGAGTGCATCGTCTACCTCGCCGACCAGGGCAACCACAGTGGAAGACTCGCGCCGCATCGGTTTGATCTTAGGCCTTGCCGAGGGCAGGGCCACCGCTGGCCTTCGTCGTCGTTATGCCGAGTGGGGCACCGTCAACTGGACGCGTTGCGGCCACCAGGAGCAGGCAACATGGCGCGGTCTGACCTGCCTGGCCGAGCCCAGGCAGGTTCCGGGATGGAGTTTGCATCCTCCCCAGCACCGCGCCCGGCTGGTCCCAGCGGCGCTTCACTGGGCTGCCGCCTGCTGATATTGCCGTCCTCATCACAGCGCCACCACACCCCACGGGCATCGGTGAATTCGGCGCACGCCGTGATGTCAGCATCCGCACGTGCAGCTACCGGCTGCTGGTTCAGATACGCGAGCTGCGTGAAATACGCGTGTTGCGCGGGGTGGATAACGCGCAGCTGCCAGCAGAGGTCATCGTCATGCGGAACATTGGCCATGCCGCGGGATCGGATGTCGTTGACTGGTACGCCTGCGGCGTAGTGGCCCACAACGCCGCGAGCATCAGCCCACACGTACACGTTCCGGATCGCACGCTCACTGCCGTTATGAATGTCGATCCTCAACATCTCGCCGGGCCCGCTAAACCGCTCGATCTTCACCTGTGCGATGTCAGCGACGGCCTGTCTCGCGAGCTGGTCTGCTTGCTGCCGGTTGGCCCGTCGTTGCTCCGCATACGTCCCGGCGGTTCCGACGGCCAGGCCTATCACCCCGAACGCGAGAAACGCTGTAGCGTAAGCGGTGACCTGAGCCGCTGTGCCGAGGACTCCAGCGAGCCGAAGGCCGACGGTAAGGAGGTAGAACCACGCCATAGTGCATAAATGTAGCGTCGCGCTAGCTCTCAACGTTGCCAAACAGCGCCAAAACCGGCGGAGAACTCCTGCGGGCCATGGCCTGGCCGGGCGTGCGAACCGGCACAACGAGCCGTCAACACCGTCCTGAATGAGGATTCAGGCTCGTCGAGTCAGACGCTGCATGGGCTAGCTTTCAGACATGGCGCAGCACTTAGGACTGCCAGCGCAGCCTTCGGACCTGGCCCCGCGGCATGTCCTTGCGGCGGGGGACTGGCACGGTAATCGTGACTGGGCGCTGAACGTAGCCAACCGGGTCCCCCAGTTGCTGCCGGATGAGCAGACTCGACTCATCCTCCACTTCGGCGACTTCGGGATCTGGCCGGGAGTGGCGGGCAGGCGTTACCTCGACTCTGTCAGCGCAGTGCTGGACCGAGCGGGGGCGCAGCTCTGGTTTGTCGACGGGAATCACGAGGACTTCGTCCAGCTTGCGCAGATGGCGGCCGCGATCGTTCCCGATGGGCGCATCGAGGTCAGGCCGAACATTTTCCATCTGCCGCGCGGTTATCGCTGGGAGTGGCACGACCTCAGCTGGCTAGCCTGCGGCGGCGGTGTGAGCCTGGACAAGGCGGGCCGCACCGAGGGAATCGATTGGTGGCCGCAAGAGGAGATCACCAGCGGGCAGGAAGCCGCCGTGATCGCAGGCGGCCACGCGGACGTGATGGTGTGTCACGACTGCCCGTCCGCCGTTACTCATACATTTCCGCAGCCGCCGTCCTGGTGGGCACCGGTAGACCTGGCACGCAACGATGCCCACAGGGCACGGCTGCAGCGGATCGTCGACGCCGTTCGGCCGGCCCATTTGATGCACGGGCACCTGCATCGCGCTTACCAGCGCACCTGCGACTTTGGCTATGGCCCCGTCCACATTACCGGGCTGGCGGCCGACGGCAGCTTGCGGAATTTCGCGGTGCTCGACGTGGAATCGCTCACCTGGAAGCTGCGCCGCCGGGGCCTATTGGACATTAGCAGGCATCGCTAGGCAGTCGTCGGCAGCGGCGCACGGTGACCAAATTGCGCGTAACAACCAGATGGTTACATCTTTGAAGTTAAGGTGAAATCGATCACTACCGGCATCGGCTGTTATAGGCGCGGAAGTGACCAACCGCTCACAGCTGCTCACGCAGTGGCAGAACCGAAGGCTCAATTATCAGGGTGGGGGCACCATGAAGCTTCGGCCGATTGCAGTCATATCCGCGAGCGCGGTGACGTTCGCCACTTTCGCGGGCAGCGGACTCGGGATGGCAACCGCGACGACCGCGAACGGTTCGCAGGCTTTAACAGCGCATCGAGCCGTCGTCCGGCACCACGCCGCCACTGACGGCCTGGCCATAGCGGCGGCGCTGGGGGCGAGGATCGGCGGGCCCGGAGTTCGGCCTGCGGCGTCCGCGGGCATGGGCGTGATCACGGGCGTCGTCGATGGCGCCGGCGGACGACCGGTGACCGGGGTGTGCGTCATCGCGACGGGGGGCGCCGGCGCGATGGCCATGACGGGTCCCGACGGCCGCTACTTCCTGGCGAGCCTGCGTCCGGGTACCTATACGTTGCACTACGCCGACTGCGCCGACCCAGGCCGTTATCTTGACCAGTGGTCGGGCGGCGCCTCCGGGCCGGGCGGTGCCGCGTCAGTGACTGTGGCAGCCGGCCGGGTCAAGAGCCTGGCTCCGGTCACGTTGCGGGCCGTGCTGCCGTCTGCTAGCCCGCAGGCCGGGTCCGCTGACTCGGCCGGTCTCACTCCGGCCGAACTAACCTCGGCTGGTCTGACCCCAGGGCAAGCTCGCGAGGTGCGCTCGCCTGCGGCGACCGTCACGAGCACAACGCGCGGGGCCATTTCCGGGCGGGTGACCGGTGACGGCAAGCCGATCCGGGGGATCTGCGTCAACGCCTACGGCGCCGGCGTCTACGGATTCGCCCGCACCGGGAAGACCGGCAATTACCGGATCGGCCACCTGGCCGCCGGACGGTACGAGGTTGCTTTCTTCGGCGCCCCTTACTGCGCCAGCAGCAGCAACTGGCTCACGCAGTGGTACCGCGGCTTCACTACTTCTGTCCCGCCGCGCAAGCCGACGCTCGTGCGCGTCGCCGCCGGGCGCACCACGGGAGGTATCGACGCCGCCCTGAAACTGGGCGGCGAGATCGACGGAACGGCGCGGAGCAAGTCAGGCAGGACGCTCTCGGGGGTTTGCGTCTCCGCCGTTCCGGCCGGCAAGATCCGGCCCCGGCGGGAGTCCTTTGGCGCATTCGCCAGCTCGGGCCGCGATGGCTCCTATGCCCTGCACGCCCTGTTCCCCGGCAAGTACGTCGTCGATTTCACGCTCGGTTGCGGCAACAGAGGGAATTACGGGCCGCAATGGTGGCGCGACTCCGCGACGCGAAGCCACGCGACGGCAATCCGAGTGGCGGGCGGCAAGGTGGTCAGGCACGTGGACGCGGCCCTGCCGCCGGGCGCGACGGTTTCCGGCGTGGTCAAGGCAGCCTCCGGCGGCAATTCCTTGAGCGGCATATGCGAGGTACCGGATCTTCTATTTCCGGTGCCGCAACCGCGGGAACTACCTTCCGCAGACCCGATCGTTGAGCGTCAGGACGGGCCAGAACATTACCCGGTTCAGCGCACTCTTGCAGCCGGGAGCGATCGTCTCGGGCACAGTGACTGATGGGCACGGCAAGCCTGTCCGCGGCATCTGCGTGGAGGCGCGGGGTTCCGGCTTTGGCGGGGCCACCGCCGCCGCCGATGGCACCTACTCGATCAACGCTTTGCCATCTGGTTCCTACACCGTGCAGTTCTCCGGTGGCTGCGGAAACACACGCAGCTACGCCAGCCAGTTCTACAAGGACCAGACGAATGGCGCGGCGGCCGATTCCGTGCCGCTGATCGCCGGCCAGACCACGGCCGGGATCAATGCCGCCAGCATGCTGCCCGGCGGCACGATCACCGGAGTGGTCACCGACAACACCGGCCACAAACTGTCCAATGTCTGCGTCCGCCTGGCGAGCCAGACGGAGGCACAAACGAGTCCGTTCTTCTTCGGCGGGAGTTTCGCGTTCACGAAGAACGGGGTGTTCACGGTCAGGAACCTGGATCCCGGCCTGTACGCGGTCGACTTCGGCTGTGGTTTCGGTGACCGCAAACTCGCCGACCAATGGTTCATGTCGCAACCGGACGCCGGCAGTGCCGACCTCGTGTCAGCCGCCCCCGGCGCGGTCACGTCACACGTGAACGCGACCTTGCCGCCAAGCGGGACCGTCGCCGGCACCGTCAGGAACCACGCGGGCAAGCCGCTGCCGGGGATCTGCGTCCTGGCGATCCCGGCCGACAGCCGGTATCCCGCGCTTGCGTTCTCTTTCGGGCCCGGCGCCAGCGTGACTGGCCCCAACGGCAGCTACCGTGTGGGTGATCTTGCGCCAGGAAAATACGACCTTCAGTTCAGAGGTTGCGGTCGGAGCAGCTACGGGAGTCAGTGGTACGGGGGCAAGGCGACCGAGCAGGCGTCGACGCCGGTCACAGTCCGCTCGGGTGTCAAGACCCGAGGGATCAATGCCGTCCTGGCCGTCGGCGG
>WNFI01233700.1_pt1 | contig 12756 bp, 10 predicted proteins | sample 5400471 | NCBI WGS metagenome assembly WNFI01 (sample SAMN13153348, study PRJNA577476) | soil metagenome | isolation source: 100 cm saprolite on Douglas fir-dominated hillslope | place: USA:California | collected 2013-09-17
CCTCCTCCATCTCGGGGTTGATGCTGCGCAAGCCGGCCGCGCTCGAGGTGTAGGCGATGGGCAGAAAGCGCGTGGTGAACCCGAGGACGACGATGGCAGCGGTCCCGTAGAGCGCCAGCGGCGGCGGCGCGTAGGCGGCGTAGAAGCCGATCGCGAGCACGATGCCGGGGATCACGAACGGCGCCATGCAGAGGAAAGAGAGCAGGTTGCTCCAGGGCACCAACTTGCGGCTCGCCACATAGGCGATGGCAAGCGTGAGCGCGATGGCCGCGAAGGCGGCGGCGCCGGAGTAGAGGAAGGTGTGGAGGATTGCCTGCTGCGCCTGGCTCTGCCTGAACAGCAAGTAGTGGAAGTTCGAGAGCGTCAGGTTGTCGAGCGAGAAGCCGCGTCCCCAGGCCTTGGCGAACGCTGCCTGGAGGAGCACGGAGATGGGGAGCAGCACCGAGAGCGAACAGACGAAGAGTGCGTAAGCGAGCAGCGCCCAGCGGAAGCCGCCGAGCCGGATCATGCGGCGCTCGCCGCCCTTGCCGCTGACGGAGGCGTAGCCCTTGCGCCCGAGCAGCCAGCGCTGGACCCCGATGAGCGCCACGGTGATCAGGAGCAGTGGCATCGAGTATGCCGCCGCCTCCTCGACGCGAACCGGGTACGAGAAGAAACCCCAGAGCTGGGTGGAGACCACGTGGAAGCGCGCGGGCAGCGCGATCAGGGCGGGCGCTCCGAAGAGCGCGATCGCCTCGAGGAAGCAGATGATCAGGCTCCCCACGATGGCGGGCAAAACGAGGGGCAGGGTGATGCGCAAGGTGGTGCGCAGCGTGCCGGCGCCGAGGATGTGCGCGGCGTCCTCCATCTCGGAGGAGATCAGGTCGAGCGCCGAGTTGGTGAAGACGAAGACGTACGGGAAGGTGGCGACGGCGACGACGAGGATGAGGCCCGGCATCGAGTAGACATTGAAGATGCCGCGCTCGGCGCCGGTCATTGCGATCCAGACCTTGTTGAGCCAGCCCGAGTTGGGCCCCGCGAGCAGGATCCAGCCGAGGGCCCCGAGATAGGGCGGCGTGACGAACGCGCCGAAGACCATGAGCCGGACGAAGCCCTTCGCGGGCATGTCGGTGCGCGAGATCGCCCAGGCGATCGGCACGCCCAAGAGACAGCAGAGGGAGGCGACGCCGGCGCCCAGCTGGATCGAGTGCCAGAGCGCCTGCAGCTGGCGCGCGTTGCCGTAGGCGGCGGCGTAGTTCGCGAGCGTGAGCCTGCCTGTCTCCAACTCCTGTAAGCTCGAGAGGAGGAGCCGCAGCAGGGGGCTCGCGACGAGGAAGAACAACACCGCCGTCAGCCCGAGCCCGAGCAGCAAGTTGGGGCCGAGCCCGCGCGTCAGACCCCGAAAGTGTCGCGCCACTGCTTGATCACCTCCGGCACGCCCTTGATGATCTCGTCGACGGTGGGCCGGATCGTTTTCAAGTCTTTGGCGGACTTGCCCCCCTTGAAGGGCGGGACCTCTGGCCGCATCGATTCTCCGAAGTGCTCGACCCAGATTTGGGAAGCCTCGATGCCCAACAAAAACTCCATGAAGAGCCGCGCGGCGTTCGGGTGCCTGGCGCCCTTCATGATGCCGGAGGGCGCGAGGATCAGAACGGTGCCGTCGGGAGGGTAGATGATCCCCAGCGGGTTTCCCTTCTGCACGCTCTCGAGGATGGCCGCGGGATAACCGGTGGCGGCGACCATGCGCTCGCCCGCGTTGAGCATGGTGACGCTGTCGTTGATCGAGCGTCCAATCTGCGGATTGCTCTTCGCCAGCTTCTCGAAGAACTGCCATCCGTAGAGCTTGCGCATCATCACCGTCCAGGTGCCGACATAGCCGGAGAACCCCGGGTGGCCGACGGCGATCTTGTCCTTCCACTTGGGGTCGAGCAGGTCGGTCCAGTTCTTCGGCGCGTCCGCCTCTTTCAGCTTGGAGGAGTTGTAGCCGATGCCGATCAGCCCGGCCGAGGTGACGAAGGAATATCCATCCGGGTCTAGGTCCTTGTAGACGTCGGAGATCTTCGACGCATTCTCAGGGACGTATTTGTCGAGCAGCCCCTTCTCCTTCAAATGGACGGAATGGCCGACGTCGGTGGAGCTGAGCACGTCGACCTGCATCGCCCCGGCCTTGATCTCCTGGGAGACCCGCTGAAAGGCGACCTGCGCGGTGGTCCGGACCGCGCTGACCTTGATCCCGGGGTACTTCGCCTCGAAGCCGCGGCCGAGCGCCTGCGCGGTCACGTCGTTGGAATGCGACATGTACCAGGTGAGCGCGCCTTCCTTCTGCGCCGCCTCGTATAGCTCCTTCTCGCGCGGCGTCTGCGCTTCCGCCTGGGCGCGGCCCCCGCTCAAGCCGGCGACCAGGAGGGCTGCGCCTCCCTTCAAGACGTCGCGACGCGACGGCCTCTGCTTTCGGGTCATCGTGCAGCCTCCTGCGGGCGCCGAGGATCGCGGAAACGCTAGCACGTTGGAGCATGCGTGCAAGCGGGGGGGGGTCGCCCGGGTTCTGACGCCGTGGTAAGCGTGAGCGAGGGCAGAGGGGCAGGAAATGAAGCACATGGAGCTCGAGCGACCCGGCGCGGTCGGCCGCTCCCCGCCGCGCAAGGACGGCGCCGACAAGGTGACGGGGCGGGCGCGGTATCTCGACGACCTCTCATTTCCCGGCCAGCTCTGGGGCCGCACGGTGCGCTCGCGAGTCCCGCACGGGCGCATCAAGAAGATCTGGTTCGACCCCGACTTCGACTGGGCGGACGTCGTACGGGTCACCGCGGACGACATCCCCGGCGAGAACGTGGTGCATTTGATCGAGGACGATCAACCGATCCTCGCGCGCGACTTGATCCGGCATCGCGAGGAGCCGATCGCTCTCCTTGCTTGCGCCGATCGGGAGAAGCTCGAGGAGGCGCTCGAGCACGTCCGCGTCGAGGTCGAGGAGCTGGAGCCGGTCCTCGACCCTTTGAAGTCGACCACCGTCTTCAAGTCGTACCGGATCGAGCACAACATCGCCGGGCTCGCGGGCGCGTTCGCCAAGGCGCACCGCGTGATCGAGGGCGAGTACCGCGTCGGCCACCAGGAGCACATGTACATCGAGCCGCAGGCCGTCTGTGCGGTGCCGCGCGATGACGGCGGCGTGACCGTCTACGGCTCGTGCCAGTGCCCTTTCTACATGCATCGCGCGCTGGAGCGGATCCTCGCCGTGGACGAGTCGAAGATCGCCGTCATCCAGGTCGTGACCGGCGGCGGATTCGGCGGCAAGGAGGAGTACCCGTCGGTGATCGCGGGCCACGCCGCGCTCCTCGCACGCAAGGCCGGGCGGCCGGTGAAGATGGTCTACAAGCGCGAGGAGGACGTCGCCGCCACCACCAAGCGGCACCCCGCGGTGATGAAGCATCGCACCGCGGTCGCTCGGGACGGAACGCTGCTCGGCTGCGAGATCGACATCGTCATGGACGGCGGCGCGTACGTGACGCTCAGCCCGGTGGTCCTCTCGCGCGGCGTGCTGCACTCGGCGGGCGCGTACCGCTGGCCGTCGGCGCGGATCGACTGCAAGGTGGTGATGACGCACACGCCGCCCAACGGCGCGTTCCGCGGTTTCGGCGTGCCGCAGACCCTCTTCGCCGTCGAGGCGCAGATGGAAAAGGTGGCGCACGAGCTGGGGATCGATCCGCTCGAGCTGCGGCGCAAGAACGTGCTCCGCCTCGGCGACGTGCTGCCGACCGGGCAGAAGCTCGCGCACAGCGTCTCGGCGCGCGAGGTGCTCGACGCGGTGGCGGCGCACAGCGACTTTGCGCGCAAGCGCGCTGAGTACGGGCGGCCGAGCGGATCCAAGCGGCGCGGCATCGGGCTCTCGCTCGCGCTCCATGGCGCCGGCTTCACCGGATCGGGCGAGGTCAAGCTCAAGGCGCGCGCGGGCGTCGAGCTGACCGAGCGGGGCGCGCGCGTGCTCAGTGCCTCGACGGACATCGGGCAGGGTACGATCACCATCTTCGCGCAGATGGCAGCGGACGCGTTGGGGCTGCCGTTCGACGACGTCGAGGTCGCGGACCCAGATACCTCCCGCGTTCCCGACAGCGGGCCCACGGTCGCAAGCCGCACCACGATGGTGGTGGGCGGGACGGTCACCAAAGCCGCCCGCGCGCTCGGCCAAATCGTGAAGGTCTACGCCGCCGAGCTGCACGGCGTGCAGGCGAGCGAGGTCGAGTGCCGCCAGGGCGTTTTCAGCGCGCACGGCCGGGCGCTCGCGCCGTTCGCGGCCATCGCGCGGCGCTATCTCTCCGAGCGCGGTCCGCTCGTCTGCATCGAGCAGTACCAGCACCCGGCCGGCATCGAGTGGGACGACCAGAGCTACCGCGGCGACGCGTACCCTTGCTACGGCTGGGCGGCGACGGCGGTGGAGGTGGAGGTCGATCTCGACACCTTCGAGGTCGCGCTGCTCGACGTCGTGCAGGCGGCGGAGATCGGCAAGGCGATCCATCCGGTGCTCGCCGAGGGGCAGGTCGAGGGCGGCACGGTGCAGGCGCTCGGGTACGCGCTGCTCGAGGAGCACGTTTGGTCGCAGGGCCGGATTCTCAACACACGGATGCAGAACTACCTCATCCCCACCTCGCTCGATGTGCCCTCGCTGCGCACGGTCCTCGTCGAGAATCCGTACCCGTCGGGACCGTACGGCGCGAAAGGGATGGGCGAGCTGCCGATGGACGGGCCCGCGCCCGCCGTCGCCGCGGCGGTGTTGCACGCGACCGGGAAGCTGGTCGGGGATTTGCCCATTTCCCCCGACCGCCTGATGCGCGCGCTGGAGCGGCCGTGAAGCTGACGGTGAACGGCGTCCCGCGCGAAGTGAAGGTCGCGCCCCTCAGGCGGCTGCTCGATGTGCTGCGCGAAGACCTGGAGCTGACCGGCACCAAGGAAGGCTGCGGCGAGGGCGAATGCGGCGCTTGCTCGGTGCTGATCGACGGCGAGCTGGTCAACTCCTGCCTGGTCGCGGCCTGCCAGGTCGAGGGTGCGCAGGTCTTGACGATCGAGGGCGTGGCTGCGAACGGTCAGCTCACCGCGCTGCAGCGCATCTTCGTCGAGCGGGGCGGGTCGCAGTGCGGGATCTGCACGCCGGGGATGATCGTCGCCGCGCACAGATTTCTCCTCTCGGGCCAGCAAGCGACGAACGAGAACGTGCGCGAGGCGATCGCCGNNATCGCCGGCAACCTCTGCCGGTGCACCGGGTACGCGAAGATCGTCGAGGCCATCCAGCTCGCGGCGCTGGAGGCGCCGGCTTCGCCGGATCCGGAGGCGCAGCGATGACGATCCCGGTCGCTTCGCCGAATACGTTGCGCGACGCGTACGCTGTGCTCTCCGAGCGGCCCGCCGGCCTGCGGGTCCTGGCGGGCGGCACGGATCTCATGGTCGAAATCAATGCGCGCGTTGGGCTCGATCAGATCGGCCACGTGCTCGACGTCTGGAGAGTGGACGAGCTGCGCGGGGTTTCGGTGCGGGACGGCCTACTCTCGCTCGGCGCGCTCACCACCTACACCGAGATGATGCGGTCAAAGGCGGTGCGCGAGCACCTGCCCGCTCTCGCGCTCGTCTCGCGCGAGGTGGGCGCGTCGGCGATCCAGAACCGCGGCACCCTCGGCGGCAACGTTTGCAACGCCTCGCCGGCCGGCGACACGCTGCCCCTCCTGCTCGCGGGCGAGGCGCGCTTCGTTCTCGGCGGGCCGCGCGGCGAGCGCAGGGTGCCCGCTGATCAATTCTTCCTCTCCTACCGCAAGACCGCTCTCGCCGCCGACGAGCTGCTCCTGCGCGTCGAGGTCCCGCTCGGCGGCCGGCTCGTCTACCGCAAGGTGGGGACGCGCAAGGCGCAGTCGGTCTCGCGCACGCTCGTCGCCGTCCGCAGGAACGGGGCGGCCGTGCGCATCGCCGCCGGCTGCGTCGCGCCGATTCCGCTCCGCTGCCGCAACGCCGAGGCCGCCGCTGAGCAGGGATCCGACGTGCGCGCCGCTCTGGTGAAGGACATCGCGCCCATCGACGACGTGCGCGCGACCGCGGTCTACCGCAGCCGCGTGACCGGGAACGTGCTCCTGCGCCTGCTCGAAGGGCTCGCCGCGTGATCGTGCTGCGCGGCGGCACGGTGGTGACGATGGACGCGCGCCGCTCGGTGGTGCACGGCGACGTGCTCGTCGCCGAGGGATGCGTGCAGAAGATCGGCCGCGTCCACGCGCCGCGGAGCGCGCGCGTGATCGAGTGCGAGGGTAGGGCGGTCATCCCCGGCCTCGTGCAGGCGCACGTCCACCTCTGCCAGGTGCTCTTCAGGAACCACGCCGACGGGCTGGAGCTGCTCGACTGGCTCTCGCAGCGCATCTGGCCGTACGAGGCGGCGCACGACCATCGCTCGCTGGGATTTTCCGCCCGGCTCGGGATCGCCGAGCTGCTGCTGGGCGGGACCACCGCCATCCTCGACATGGCGACCGTGCACCACACCGAGGCGGTTCTCGAGGCGGCGCTGGAGGGTGGCATCCGGTACACCGGCGGGAAATGCCTGATGGACGAGGTCGCCGACTGCCCGCTGCACGAGGAGACCGGGGCCGCGCTCGAGGAGACGATCGCGCTCGGCCGCAAATGGCACGGGCGCGAGCTGGTCCGCTGGGCGCTCTGCCCGCGCTTCGTCATCTCCTGCAGCGAGAAGCTTCTCAGCGAGGTGCGGAGCCTCTCGGAGCGCGAAGGCTGGCTGGTGCACACCCACGCGAGCGAGAACCGCACCGAGGTGGAGCTGGTGCGGCGCAAGACCGGCCGCGACAACATCCAGTATCTCCACGACCTCGGCCTCTGCGGGCCGCGGACGGTGCTGGCGCACTGCGTGCACATCACCGAGAGCGAGACGCGGATCCTCGCCTCGACCGGCGCCTCGGCGGTGCACTGCCCCGGCGCGAACCTCAAGCTGGCGAGCGGGCTCGCGCCGGTGCCGCGGCTGCTCGCCGAGGGCGTCAACGTCGCGCTCGGGGGCGACGGCGCGCCCTGCAACAACACGCTCGACGCCTTCCGAGAGATGCGTCTAGCGGCCACGCTCCACCTGCCGCAGTTCGGGCCGCGCTCGATGCCGGCGAAGGAAATGCTGGCGATGGCGACCATCCGCGGGGCGAAGGCGCTGGGGCTTGCGGAGGAGATCGGCTCGATCGAAGAGGGCAAGCGGGCCGATCTCGCCGTCGTCGATCTCACGGGCCCGCACTGTCAGCCCGCCGGCCCCGATCCGCACGCGACGATCGTGTACTGCGCCCGGGCGAGCGACGTGACCGACGTGCTCGTCGACGGCAGGCCCGTCGTGCGCGATCGCAAGCTGCTCACGCTCGACGCGCGCCGGCTGGCGGCCCAGGCCCAAGCCGAAGTGCGCCGGGTGCTCGAGCGCGTCAGCCGCCGGCCAGGCAATTGACATGGCCCTCCCGTTTTGGCACGCAAGCCCCGTGGCCATGACGCCGATGAAGTCGGTGGCTTGATGGAATTCTCCCTGCAGGAGTGGCTCAACCTCCTCGTCCGGTGGTTCCACGTCTTCGCCGGCATCCTCTGGATCGGATCGACCTGGTACTTCACCTGGCTCGATCGTCAGCTCCACGCGGCCCTCGCCGCCAAGGAGCGGGGCGTCTTGATGGTGCACAGCGGCGGGTTCTACCTCGTCGAAAAGCTCAAAGACCCCAAGGTCGATCCGGCACGGATCCACTGGTTCCGGTTCGAGGCTCTCTTCACCTGGCTCTCGGGATTGTTGCTGCTCGGCATCGTCTACTACTGGGGCGGAGGCGTGATGACCGACGACTCGGTCTCGTCGATCGGCGAGTGGACGGCGATCGCAATCGGGCTCGGCTCCCTCGCGCTCGGCTGGCTCGCCTACGACGCGCTCTGGAGATCGCCCTTGGGGAGGAACCAGCTCGCCGCAGCGGGCATCTGCTTCGTCGCGCTGCTCGCGGTCGCGTATGCGCTCACGCACCTGCTCTCCGGGCGCGCGGCCTACATCCACCTCGGCGCGATGCTGGGCACCATCATGACGCTCAACGTCTGGCGGCGCATCCTGCCCAATCAAAGACAATTGGTGGCGGCGCTCGCCGCGGGCGAGAAGCCGGACGAGGCGCTGGCCGCGGAAGCCAAGGGCCGCTCGACGCACAACACCTTCATCATCCTGCCTGTCCTGATGACGATGATCAGCAGCCACTTCCCCACCGCCACCTACGGGTCGCGGTGGAACTGGGCGATCTTCGGCGCGCTCACGTTGCTCGGCTGGGGCGCGGCCAAGCTCGCGCGGGAGCGCTGATGCGCGCTTTTCGCAGCCGGCGCGTGCTTGCTCCGGAGGGCGAACGCGCCGCCTGCATCGTCGTGCGCGACGGTCGCATCGAGGCGGTCGTCGACTGGGCGGCGGCGCCGCACGAAGCGATCGACTTCGGCGACGCGCTGGTGATGCCGGGCGTGGTCGACACCCACGTGCATGTCAACGAGCCCGGCCGCACCGAGTGGGAAGGATTTCGCACTGCCACCGAGTCGGCGGCGGCGGGCGGGATCACCGCCATCGTCGACATGCCGCTGAACTCCGTGCCAGTGACGACCACGCTGCGTGCGTTCGCGGACAAGCGTGCGGCGGCGCGCGGCCAATGCGTCGTCGACGTCGGGTACTGGGGCGGAGTGGTGCCCGGCAACACTGCGGAGCTTTTGCCGATGGCCGAAAAGGGCGTGCTCGGCTTCAAGTGCTTCATGGTGGATTCGGGGATCGCTGAGTTCGGCTGGGTGCAGGAGGGCGATCTTCGTCCCGCGATGGAGGAGCTGAAGCGGATCGGCGCGCCGCTCCTGGTGCACGCGGAGGTGCCGGGGCCGCTGCGCGAGCCGTCCGGAGATCCACGGAAGTATGCGACGTATCTATTGACCAGGCCGCGCGCCTCCGAGAACGAGGCGGTCGCGCTCGCGGACAGGCTCTGCCGCGAGACGGGCGCGCGCACGCACATCGTCCACCACTCGTCCTCCGACGCGCTCGAGACGTTGCGCGCGGCCAGGCGCGACGGCGTGCCGCTCTCCTCCGAAACCTGCCCGCACTATCTCCGCTTCGCCGCCGAGGACATCCCCGACGGCCACACCGAGTTCAAGTGCGCGCCGCCCATCCGCGAGCGCGAGAACCGCGAGGCGCTCTGGCGCGCGCTCGCGGATGGAACGCTCGACCTGATCGCCTCCGATCACTCGCCCTGCGCCCCGCAGCTCAAAGGGGACGGCCGCTTCGACGAGGCCTGGGGCGGCGTTTCGGGACTGCAGCTCTCGCTGCCCGTGGCGTGGACCGAGGCTTCCCGGCGCGGCTATACCCTGCGCGATCTCGCGCGCTGGATGTGCGAGGGCCCGGCGCGGCTCGCGGGCCTGCAGCGGCGCAAGGGCGCCCTCCAGCCGGGATTCGACGCCGACCTCTGCGTCTGGCGCCCCGACGAAACCTTCCGCGTCGACCCCGCCCAGTTGCACCACAAGCACAAGCTGACGCCCTACGCCGGGCAGGAGTTGCACGGCGTGGTGGTGGCGACGGTCCTGCGCGGCGAGCTGATCTACGCCGGCGGCGCCTTCCGCGGCGCACCCCGAGGCGAGGAGCTGCTCAGGTGAGCGACTTCACCGATCTCGTAGATCTCGCGTCCGAGCCGTTGGGCGGCGCGGTCCTGCTCGCCAACGACGAATTCTTCGCCCCCAAGGAAAACTTATTGAGGCCGCATCCCGCCGAGTGGCGCGAGCACGACTACACCGACCGCGGCAAGTGGATGGATGGCTGGGAGACGCGCCGCCGCCGCGAGCCGGGCTACGACTGGTGCATCGTGCGGCTAGGGCTGCCGGGAGTGGTGCGAGGCGCGATCGTCGATACCGCGTTCTTCCGCGGCAACTACCCCGCCGAATGCTCGATTGAAGCCTGTGCGATCGCGGAGATCCTCGATCTCGACGCCGTGGGCAGCGCGGAGTGGGTCGAGATCCTTCCCCGCAGCCCGCTCAAGGGCGACACGCGCAACGCCTTCTCGATCGCCGACGGCCGCCGCTTCACTCACCTGCGTCTCAACATCTTCCCCGACGGCGGCGTGGCGCGGCTGCGCGTTCACGGCGAGGTGGTGCCCGACTGGGCGCGTCTCACGCGACTGGGGGGAGCGGTCGATCTGGCCGCGCTCGAGAACGGCGGGCGTTCGCTGGTCTGCAGCGACATGTTCTTCGGCTCGCGCAACAACCTCCTGCTCCCGGGCCGCCCGGAGAACATGTCGAGCGGCTGGGAAACGCGACGGCGCCGTGGGCCTGGCAACGACTGGAACATCGTCCGCCTCGGGGCGCCGGGTACGGCGCGCCGGGTGGAAGTCGATACCACGCATTTCAAGGGCAATGCTCCGGGCCGCTGCTCGATCGAGGCCTGCGACGCGGCGGGCGCAAGCGCGGACGCGTTGGCCGGCGACGCAGTCGACTGGCGCGTTCTCCTGCCGTCGGCGCGCACCCAGCCGCACACGCGCCACTTCTTCGAGGAGGAATTGCGCGCCATCGGCCGCATCACGCACGTGCGCCTGAACCTATTCCCCGACGGGGGGGTGGCGCGGCTGCGCGTCTGGGGCGAGCCAGAAGCGCAGCCCGTACCCTCGGTGCAGCAGCTCAATGCGCTCCCGCGAGACCAGGCGGTCGCGACGCTGCGCACCCTCTGCGGCTCCCTGCGCTTTGCGGAGCGGATGGCCGACGCGCGCCCTTTCGAGGACGCGGCGGCGCTCAACCGCATTGCCGAGCGGACTTTCTGGTCGCTGGGGGAGAAGGATTGGCTCGAAGCCTTTTCCGCTCACCCGCGCATCGGGGAGGGGAGCGCGGAACGCTGGGCGCAGCAGGAGCAGTCCGGCGTGCAGGGAGCGGCGGCCGACACGCTCGCGCAGCTCGCGCGCCTCAACGGCGAGTATTTCGACAAGCACGGCTTCGTCTTCCTCATCTGCGCGGCGGGTCGCAGCGTCGAGGAGATGCTGGCATCGTTGAAGGAGCGCCTGGCCGAACCGCGGGCGCGCGAGATCCGCACCGCAGCCGAGGAGCAGGCCAAGATCCTCCGGCTGCGCATCGACAAATGGCTGAGGGGCACATGAGCATTACCACCCACGTCCTCGACACGGCGCAGGGCCGGCCGGCGTCGGGAGTGCCGGTCGAGCTGGAGATCCGCGAGGGAGAGAGCTGGCGCAAGCTAGGGCAGGGCGAAACCGATTCCGACGGCAGGCTGGGCACGCTTTTTTCCGGCGAGGTGCAGGCCGGCACCTATCGGTTGCGCTTCGACACCAGCGGGCGCAGTCCATTCTTTCCTGAGGTCGCGATCGTGTTCGTCGTAGACGAAGCAGGTGGGCACTACCATGTCCCGCTTCTCCTCTCGCCTTATGGCTACAGCACGTATCGCGGCACTTAGCCTGCTGCCTTCTGGGCGGCGGCGCGGCGGTTGTTGAGGATCTTGAGGAAGGAGCGGCTGCGCAGCTCCTCCAGCGTCAACCCCGTCGCCAGCGCCTCCTCCTCGAGCAGCGCGCCGCAGTTCACGCCGCGGAGGAAGAAGTTCAAGAGCCCCTGACCGGTGGCGGCGTCGTCGAACACGTCCCCCACCAGCGTCGCCTGCGCGGCCTTGCCGACGAAGTTCTTCAGCCGCTCCCTCGCCGCCGGCAGCCCCTTGAGGAAGAAGCCGTACGCCGCGCCGTAGCGGCTGGGGAGCTGCGCCGGGTGCAGGTCCCAGCCCTGGTAGTAGCCGTTCGCGAGCGAGTGACGGATGTCGTCCGCGTGCAGCCGCCAGGCCGCGTGCACCGCGCGCTGGTTGTCGCGCTTCTGCTCGTGGGTCAAAGCGTCGCCGCGGTGGACGGGAACCGGCAGGATGGAGGTTGCGCCGTCGGAGAGCCAGACGCCGGTGCCGGCGCACGCCACCTGCATCATCTGCTTGGCGAAGTCGCAGGCGGGGTGGCGCATCTGCTGGTAGGCGGCGGTGATGTTGCACGAGGCGGTGTAGTCGTAGGTCCCGAAGTGCGCGGCGACCATGCGCCCGCGCGCGGCGCGCAGGAGCTTTGGGAGCATCGACGTGCCGTCCTGGTCGAGGATCGATTGCGTCGTCTCGATCATCGGCTCCATCTTCAAGGACCCGGCCGGCAAGCCCACAGCGGGCTCGAGCGCCTCGAAGGCGTCGATCAATGCGCTGACCTGCTCTGGGCTGGTGATCTTCGGCAGCGTGACGACGAAGTTGGCCGGCAGCTTCCCGCTCGTCTCGCGCAAAAGCGCGGTCAGGTAGATGTCGAGCGTCCGCAGCGCTCGCGCGGCCACCTCGCTCGAAAGGGTCTTGATGCGGATGCCGATGAATGGGCTCAAGGTGCCGTCGCGCAGCCCTTTGGCGGTCTCGGCGGCCGCCTGGGAGGCGTGCCCGTCTTCCTCGGCGTCGGCGCGGTTGCCGTAGCCGTCCTCGAAGTCGATGCGGAAGTCCTCGACCGCCTCGCGGCCCAGCTTCTCTTGCACGCGGGTGAAGACGGTCTCGGCGATGCCGGGGTCGACGCCGATCGCGTCGGCGAAGACGGTGGCGCTGGGCGCGTACTGGCCGAGCGCCTTCAGCGCCAGCTCGCCGAGCGTGCGCGCGGTATCGGACTTGAAGAGGTGCGCGCCGCCGTAGACCGTGTGCACCGGCTGCCTTTGCCCAGCCTCGCCGGGATAGTGGCGCAGGACGGCTTCCTGTGTGGCCTTGAGGCGGGCGGTGAGCTGGCGGAGCGTGCCGTCTTCGAG
>WNFI01595180.1_pt1 | contig 12755 bp, 19 predicted proteins | sample 5400471 | NCBI WGS metagenome assembly WNFI01 (sample SAMN13153348, study PRJNA577476) | soil metagenome | isolation source: 100 cm saprolite on Douglas fir-dominated hillslope | place: USA:California | collected 2013-09-17
CTGCACGCTAAAATTTGTGATAGCTCAATAGCTTTATACAGGTAACGGCGGAGACGGCGGCGATGCCAGTAGCGGAAACGCCGTTGCGGTGTCGGATGGATGAGACATAGCTATACTCTATCCTCACGTAATGATACAGTGAAATGAAACATTTTGTTTTCATTTACGAAAACAATCTATGTCGATGATGTCTTGGGACAGTGTATGTCCAATGACAAAGAACACTTCTTGTTGTTAAAGTTAGCAATTACAGAACACAAAAAGAAGACAGACGACAATCGAGCAGTGGGACTTTCGGATTCGGAATATGAGTAATGAAGGAAGTAAAAGAAGAAACAAGAGGCCGCTAAGGTAGACAGCCACGTATCAAAAATTGTAGTGGAAGTGCAGTGGAAGCTACGCGTTAGAAATTACATACGAACGCTGCATTAAGGAGTTGGACAACGGACAACTGATGCCGCCAAGGCAGTGCAATGAGGAGACAAGCGAACGAACCAAATATCCGAGATTAAGCCAATCAGTGGCCCTGCTGTACGTCCGTGGCACCTTGCTGACCAGCCGCGGTCTGTTGAGGGTAATATCCTACAGACACAGCGATCAAGATCAGCTCTGACACACGAGGCCGTACCAGCAGAGCACTTACCACCCCAGTAATTTGAGTAATATGAACTCGGGTCACCCGCCCACTGCGCCTGTGCGGCCTGGCCCACAGCACCGACATCCGCACCTGGCGCAGTCTGACCGGCAGGGGCGCCGGCAGCAGGTTGTGGCATCCCAGGAGCGGCGCCACCGGGGCTTGCAGGGTACGCACCAAAGCCATACTGCCCGTATGTACCGGGCTGTGGCACACCGTACATGGGCTGAACGGAGATAAGCTTGAACGAGTCAATCAAATGGGGAAACATTCGTGGCGTACCATGTTGCCGTAGGGCGCGGCACTTGGCGTGGGACTCAGAGCACCGGTTTGCAATGTGCCTCCGTCCGCCCTGTCCTTCCCCCAGCTACACTTGATAGGCCGTCCATGGACCATCTGTCCTTGAAGTTGGACGATGGCCATAGCGGCGTGCTCGTGTGTATCCAACTTCACAAATGCGAAACCGCGATCGGCTTGCATCCGTATCTCCGAAAGATATCCAATAGATTGGAAGAGAGGGATCAGATCCGCCTGGGTGCAATAAGGGACGAGGTTGCCAACGTAGACAGTGGTGTTGTAAGCGGGCGTCTGCTGCACGACAGTCTCATACGATAGGGGACCACCCAAGAAGTTCATAGGGGCAGGGGCAGTTCCGCCACCACTCATCGGCGAGCCACCCGAGCTGGAGGCGGGACCTCCCTGTGTCTTTTGATTTGCCCAATTGACACGAATGGCACGGGAACCGAGCCACTCGCCGTTCATAGTGGCGATGGCTTGCTCCGCATCGGTCTTGTCACGGAAGGCCAAGAAACCATAGCCACGCGACTTGCCAGAGTTCATGTCCCACATGACGCGAGCATCGGACAAGGTGCCAAAGGCAGAGAAGGCCTTGGCAAGGACATCGTCGTTGACCTCGGGAGAAAGGTCGCCAACAAAGACATGGAAGTGGTTGGACGTATCTTCCTTGTTCTGCTGGCCCTGATATGCCCAATTCACGCGGATTTCTGTGTCAAAGATCTTACGGCCGTTGAGAGTCTGAAGAGCAGTTTCTGCAGCGCGCATGTCCATATACTCGACGAAGCCATAATTAAGGCCACCGTGTTGGTAGTTGCGGTCTGGAATGATCTTGACATGCTGTACCGGACCAGCGACAGCAAAAATTTCTGTGAGCATGTACTCCGTCACCCGTGGGCTCAAATTTCCCACGTAGAGGTGGGCTCTTTTCTGAAAGGACGAGATGAGATTGCAATAAAAGAGGCAGAAGAAATACGGACTGGAGCCTCCGCCGCACTCATTGCCGCCATCGAGTTCATACTTTACAGTAGAATAGAAAGAGATCTTGACGAGGAGACAATCAGGGTTAACTGAGGGCAGAAAGAGGAGAAAAACTCACGACAAGCGGAGGATGAAATGAGACTGGAGAAAATGAAGGTGGAGAAAGAGAAAAAGTGGACGAAAGAAAAACAAAGAGATAGAGGAAGAGAGACAGAGAGACAGAGAGAGAGAAACGAGACCCACTGGCAATAACTCGACGTTGACGAGTGAAGGCGATGAATTGTCGCTAAGATTTATTTTCGCCAAATTATATTTATATTATTTTAGCCTCGGCTATCTCCGAAACTCCGTCACCTCTGCTGGTCTACTGGTAAATTAAGCAACACGTTTCCTCCCGAACTCGGCACGTATGTCACGTTCCGGTTCGTCGACAGCGACTGCACAATCGCCTTGGCCGCCTCGATCTTCCGCAACGCTACAAATGCCTCCCCGGCCTTGTCTAGTGATCGGGATATCGTCGCTGCAGCCTCTGCTTCTCCTTCCGCTCGGATCACGGCCGCTTGTCGCTCCTGCTCCGCCTATTCACCCAACCATCAGTTCTTCCTCCGTTCACCCATCCAGTTGCCACGCACCTTTTCAACGATAAACTTAGCACGCTCCGCATCTACAGTCCATATCTGAGTGTTTGACATCAGCCAAAAGCATCGAGAAACGTACCCTGTTGGGCAATCTGCTTCGCCTCGACAGCTTGGGTGAATTCCTGGTGCGAGAAGGCTCAGGATTTCTCGGTAGAGTTATTAATGAAAACATACCTTTCCAAACGTGAGATGTGTGATAGATACGTCCTCCAGCTTGATATTGAACTCCCCCGCACGTGCAAGCAAATCCTCTCGAATGCGGGAAGATACCTGCCGAGGTGTTTCGTCATTTGCAACGGCCGGCATCGGAAGTGACCCACCACTTCACGCTGAGTAATCAACTCTGCAGCATCAAACTGGGCTACGATGCTCTTCAGGACCTCGTTGCCGATGGAGGGAAGAACCCTCTCATCATAATCCAGACCGAGACTCTGGTAAATTTTGGGGAGGTGGTTCGTGTCTGGGCGTGAGAGAACACGAAGTGTGATGGAGACCATTTGAAGGTCTTTTGATCCCGTGGTTGTGTTTATGTTCTACTTTCAATGTTCATACTCCCCAAACGGTCTCCAGACGAAGTGAGCTTACCCGGGGCTTGATACGACAGTCGTATAAAATGGCGCGTTGAAGCCATGGAACCAAGAAGTGTGTTCCTTCTCCCGTAGCCTAAGCTCAACCTTTCAGCCCACCCACGCGTTCCACATTGATTAGGGTTGGAACCATACCTGATCCTTCACGCCAGAGAACCTGTCGAACATGACGGACTTGAATCCACCTGGCACGTCATACAAACTAGATTGTAACAACGTCAATCCAACGGCGATGGGCACTAGATACAGGGTCGAATAGGTCATGAGGAGCAAGCCCAGAAGGAATGACATACCTGCTATACGAGCCGACGGCGACGCCATGAGTGTCTGTCTGTCTGGTGGAACAGTCGCTCTCAAGTTTTTGAAGGTTCTCGGGCACGGGCGCTTTCGCAGCACGTGATGTGTTCTAGTAAACAACTTAAGCCTACGGTACAACTCTATACCACTGTACCTCCACCGTTCGTAATGCCCACTTCCATCCTTGCCGCATGACTGCCGAACTGCATCGCACGCTTTTTCCTTGTGCTTGCCTCAACGAGACCCATCTTCCACGCTGCGAGTCTCAGCAACATCTTGTCCCCTACCCCAGCATCAAGGCGCAGATCAAACTTGAGATGCGCTGGGAGCCCAACGAGAAAATTCACGACACTGAGACAGAGGAACGGGAATCGCGTCTCTTTTCCATGTGCCGAGATCATGCGATCATCGCGGCCGAGATTGCGCGTCGGAATGCGATCAATATCAAGTTGAAGCTGGTCCGAGTCGTGAAAAAACGATGTCAAAATGCACACCAACATGACCTTTTCGATTCTATGAATTACCTCATCTATGACGGCTGGCCAACCACCTGCCTTGAAAGCCGTCCGATGTCGGCCGTACCCACCGAGGAGTTCGTCAGCACCAAGGCCATTTAGTAACACGCGAGCACGGCTTGTATACGGCTCGGGTTCAGCTTCTGGGCCACTCTTCACTTTCCCGACACCACGGGCTGCAAAATATAGTGCCGTCGCAAGACTCTACCCGGAATGTATGTCACTAAGTGGAAGCATAATTGAACTATCACAATACTGACCAGGTCCATGACGGTATGGCAAGGCCACATAATTGACTTCACAGTCGGTTGAGCAGCCTGATATTCCGTGTACGGTACATCGATCTCGACCTGAGATCCCAGAATCAATCAATCAATTTATATGCACACCAGTGAGGGCGCTTACAAAGTTCCACTGCCGACCGGGACATAGCCTCCGTAGTTCCTCTAGCTCGTACAGACCAGCAGATCTATCCGGAACGAGGTAATCTGTATCACATCGTTCTGACACTCGCCCTTCCGCGGGCGTGTCGTCCTGTGAGGCATTTAACTTTTTCTTCTTTTTGGTGCCGCCCACATTGCCATCCACCTGGGCGCGTATCTTGCGAGGGTTCTCAAATGCAATGTTAAGCAAGTCTATAGGCTCGTCCGGTGGTACGTGACTATCACCGTAAGGCTTCATTCCGCACAAGTTGGCACTGTCGACTTACTGAGCTGCCAGAAAGGCGCAGATAGTGGAATCAATTCCGCCGCTGAACAGAACAGCTACGCGAGCGGAAACGGATGGCGCAGAGCGTGCTTTGTCTATTGAAGGGGATTCTGCACTTCGACAAGGTATGTCGCTGACGCGAAGCGCAACGCTACGGTCCAGATGAAATATTAAATCCTCAACGGCAGACGAAAGGTATTCGGGAACACTGTCTAGTGATTGTAACTGAGGAAGCTCAGTGTCTATAGGAGGTAGTTCTCGGTTCACTCTCCCAGGTCGGGTCTATGGGGACAGAGTGCTTCAAATTATGCGAGGAAAGACTCGGCAAGAAAGCACGCACAAATGGTACGTGCATAGAGTTATTGTTAGCCGATACCAGGCGGGGAAGACACTCCAGACAACGATCAAGGGACATAAGCGAGTTTCCGTTAAGACTATCGAGATTAAGAGCGTAGATATCCTCAGTCGAGAGCTCAGTAAAGTCATAACAATCGCTTGTCCCAGTGGACACCGAAGCTAAGACCAGGTACGGCAACCCGATGCTGGGCCAGTGTACAAGAAGGGACCTTCGACCGAGAGGGTCCCGCGCAAAGAAAATTCTTCTTAACCGATGCTAATGAATGCGATTGTGAGGGCATTCCCGTTTCCCAGATAGGACTCACGTTGTAGTAAACAAAAGCGTACCTGCGAATGACCAGTCGGTGAGGTATGGGTACATTGAGCTCAAGTCCCTTACGGTCCCTCAAGAGTGCCGAGTAGTTGCACGATATCAGAGACATCTTCGAAGTAGTTCATAGCCGCATAGAGCTTTGCACCGTCATTTTCTTCGGGGCGTACCTTAGTTGCGATCGTTGGCTCGCTCTCAGCTGTAAGTAGAGAAGGACGGGACATACATCCAGCCCATCAAAAATCTTCTCAACGAGATGAGCACGACACAGCTAAACTCTGGATGAACGAAATGTTTCAGACCTCGCCGTTCCAGCAAAGGACACTCCCGCTCTCATCTACGTGGGGCTGGACCAGAGGTGCGTCTCCACGGAGCTGAAGCTCTGACACAAAAAAGTCGAGGTGGACAGTCACCCTGCGGGCACTGCTCAAGGTTGTCTGGTGCCTGTATTGTGCGTCTGGACCTGCACAACTGATTAACTTTTTGGTACGAAAAGTGGTGAGGTAGGCGGACTAACCTCTTACCGCGTTCGCAGCTCGTAGCCGACCCATGAGTTCCATGGATGGGTCATCCTGTGCACAGCTACAATGGCCGGGAGTGTCCGTGTGCCATCCTGCTACGAAGACAATACCGCACATCGATGGCACAGGCAGCCGCTAGAGGTAAAGTAGCGCCTTATCCGGACCGGGAACGCTCTACCACCTTCAGTCCGCCTCAACGGCCTCACCGCTGTTCTTCACCACGATGAAGTTCTTCGCCACGTTCATCCTCCCTCTTATCTCCATCACACTAGGTATTCACGCAGCTGTAGCTGCGGAGCAGATTGTTCTCCCCAACACTCCGATGGACAACAATCGACCCGCCTCGAGTGTCCATCCGACGCTTTTCGACCTCCTCACAATAGAGTCTAGCTCCTCCATCTTCTTCTCATATGCAAGAGAACTCGAACTTAGCCGCTTATTCGTGGATCCGGAGTCGAAACTTACTTTATTAGTCCCAACGAACAAAGCCGTGATGAAACTGGCGAGGAAACCGTGAGTATTTCTCGGCCAAATCTACCGACTTCGAAATGATGCTGAGCTATTTTGGCTCTATGCGCGTATGGGACTCCGTAGTCACCAAGAGCCGGTCCCAGTCGATGACACTATCGAACTATCCGAACAGGAGTTTGAGGAGCGGTCAAACAAGAATGTCGAGCGCTGGGTGTCCCTCCACATCATCCCCGTCTGTGGACTTTGCTTTCATCCACATCCACGAAAAAGCCGACTCACATGGCCCGATTTCTAGGAATCTCATATCTCGTTGCCATCCCGCACGTATCCGACTCTAGTACAAGGAAAGACAGTTACCTTCAAGGAGACTAGCGAAGACCCTACAGTACCAGAATGGAAACGAGTTTTCGTTAATGGTAACATTCAGATCGTTAGTAGGAAAGAAGTACGTTTCCTCTACTTAGCATCCTTATTAATGCCGAATGCTGACCCCACTACTAATCCTAAGGCGACCAATGGAGTCCTCTATGTCATTGATGGTACCATTCAAGATGATTAGCGGGAGCCTTTTTGACTCCCAACTTGGTCACCCAATCGTTGTACAGTAATCCCAAACTCTTCACATCTTCGATGAGTGATCAACGCTCACGCTCATTGTGGGCCTTGCGCAACCCGGCTAAATCCATGACACTCACTGGCAGGGCCATATGTCGGCCGCATTGTTCACATTTTCGTCTGGATTTTATCGTATTTATATCTGTCTTTGCATCTCTGAAGGTCTATGCACATGCTCACGGCGATTCTGATAAACCTCGGACCAATGCCAGCGCGGCTGATAAGCTTATATTGACTACATTCTTTTCTCTTCCAACCCCCACCATAGTCCCAGTCAGTTTTGGAAACCTGAATTCTGTGGGCATGGTTTAAGCGATTCTGCATGGCCGGATGACCACTCTTACAATTTGATCGCATGGTCGTTGGACTCAACTCCATCCGTTCATATTCATGACTGTCGTGTGTATTCTGGCTGCATAGTCGACTTGTCCAGGGAATACGAGTCTCATTACAAGCATCTCGCTCCAACTAAGACGGTTCTTCGCGCCAGTGTCCAAAGCTTTCATGGAGAAATTGAATCACGTAGTGTGGCAGACGTACAAAAGTAACAGGACTTGGCGCTATTTTTTTGAAGAAAACAGTTACAAGTACAAGACTTCAAGGTACATAATAATCTACTACATTCTTTTCTCTGCAGCCGTCATGATGAGACCGTCACGCGGAAAGAACATAATCCAATGTGCCAACGCAAGCGCTTACAGTTCTCTCTCCGCATGCGAGAACGATCACGCATTGTAGCTGGAGGCAGAGACATTGCCACCACGCCCAGTCCAGTTGACGTCTACGAGCGGCCGATAAGGTGAGAAAGGTTGACCGTGTCACACCACTGGGGTACACTCACGAATATCCTCGCCAGCTTTGAGCCGCGCGTTCTCCTTCCCTGGGAGGACACGGAAGGTATGCGCACCAAAGTAGTCGCGTTGCCCCTGAATAAGATTGGCTGGGAGAAGGTCACTGCGGTAGCCGTCGAAGAAAGCAAGGGCTGTGCTGAATGCAGGGAGGGGGATTCCCCAGAGGGTGGCCTGGGCAATGACGCGTCGCCACCCTGGCTGTGCCTTATGGACAGCTGAGAAACCAGTTCAGCGTGCAAATCAACCAAAAGGAAATGCCTTTGAACGTTTACCCTTGTTGAAGAAGCCATCGAATAGCAGAGACTCAAGGTTCGGATTTCTCTCGTATGCGGATGTAATGTCACCAAGGAAAACAGACTACCACGCAATAAGCAAGCCAAAACTGGCAAACGGAGGTGCTTCTGTCCTCACCTTGATGATGCAACCCCCACGCCAGATGCGGGCAATACTTGCGTAGTTCAGGTGCCAGCCGAGCTCTTTGGCAGTCTCACGCATGAGCATGAAGCCTTGTGTGTAAGAGATGATCTTGCAGGCATACAGGGCCTGCTCCAAGTCATCGATAAACTGATTCTTGTCGCCACGGAATGCCTCCTTCTCCGGTCCGACAATAACCTTGCTTGCGCGGGTACGCTCGGACTTGATAGCGGATAATGTACGGGCAAATACGGCCTCGCCGATAAGGGTGACTAAAAGGGTCTGTCAGCATAACTAAAACGGGAAGCATTACCAAAAGCATACCTGGCACCCCAGCGTCGAGAGCGTTGACTGCTGTCCACTTGCCAGTACCCTTCTGGCCAGCTTGATCGAGGATCTTGGTGATGAGGGGTTCTCCATCGTCGTCCTTGAAACGAAGGATATTGTAGGTAATTTCGATCAAGAAAGAATCGAGGACACCCTTATTCCACTTCTCGAAAATTTCGGCGATCTCATCTTCATGAAGTCCGAGGCCACGTTTCAAGATATCGTACGCCTCAGCAATGAGTTGCATGTCGCCATACTCGATACCTTAAAAAGGCGATCAAATATGCACTCCAGCGAACAATGTGAACGGATGAATACAAACCGTTGTGCACCATCTTCACGTAATGGCCAGCGCCAGACTCACCCATCCAGTCGGCACAGGGGTCACCCTGAACCTGGGCAGAAGTCTTTTGGAAAATCTCCTTGATGGCAGGCCAGGTTGTATCCGGGTAGTGGGAGTTGCCACCGTCGATGACGATATCACCCTTCTCGAGGTGAGGGGTCAGCTGACCGATGAAGTCATCGACGGCAGGGCCCGCTTTGACAAGTAGGATGATTTTACGAGGACGCTTGAGCTTGGAGATGAGTTCTTCAATGGAGTGAGCCCCCTGGACGTTGGTGCCTACACGATGGTGAGTGTAAATGAAGGAGAGTGAATCAGGGGGTGGGTGAATATTACCTTTTGCTTCGTTCGCCAAGAAGTGACCAACCTTGGAGGTTGTACGATTGTAGGCGACAACATTGAACCCTTTGTCGTTCATATTAAGAATGAGATTTTGGCCCTAATATTGGAGTAAGAGAGGTTGGGAGAGGAAGGGGGAATGAAATGAGAGTACCATGACGGCCAAGCCGATAAGGCCGATATCTCCACTAGGTGGGATGATGTCAGTGTGTTGGTGATACATGGACTTGAAGAGAATACCAACGTTGCCATCGATGCTGGATGCTGGGTGAGTGGAGGGAAGATGACTTATTCCGTTGTCCGATCCCGATTATATCCATCGTCACGGATCTCCGGTCCGGCTTACCGTACCCGTACATTCATATGCTGGCTCCCGATGTTTAAACGCCTGTCTCAGCTCACCTTATTTATCGCTCTAGCGCCCTATTAAGAGCACTCTTGCCTATCCGTCACGAGCCTCCCCTCTCTAAACAATGCATACATATAGCTCGAACCGTTATCCTCCCATCTCGCCGCACCTCATATCACCTCTCGGACCAGGAGATATCGTGCACCAGGGTTGGGTGTTAAAGAAGAGGCGGAAAAAGATGCAGGGTATGCTTTCCTGTCATTTATTACCCATCGTCTGACGAGATGAAAGGCTTTGCGCGGAGATATTTTGTACTATATAAAGACGGCCTTCTTTCCTACTCCTTTGGGCCTGGTAAGCCCGTTAGAGACGAGCTGTCGATGTCACAGGCCGCTATTTCCTCCGCCCGTCGATCGGAGGACATACATATTGATACCGACAAGGCAACTTTTCATATAAAATGTTTTAATATTGGGGAATTTGATGCATGGATGACTGCTTTCCGGTGAGGGTGTTCTTCTACTCTGTCAACTGGCGCTGAATGAATCAAGTACTTTTACTATCCCCTATCTGGACCCCCGTACGTTGCAACGGAAATCTTCTATTAACCGAGTCGCGTCAAGAGTGGGTCTCACTCAAGCCAGCAAGACGTCTGAGCTGTTAGGCGAAATGGGTGTCGTCAGTGTGGTCTGTACTTTGTTGGTACCCAACTTATCCACAATATAGACAATCGATGAGCTGGAAAATGCTGCACAAGTCTGGCAGCAAATGGAAGCTAAAAGGCGCATTCCGAGTTCATCCAAGTCAAAGTCTGAAAAAGAAAAGGAAAAGCCGAAGGACGGGGCGAGGGAGGGTATGTTTGGTATCTTTAAGAAGAGTGCGTGTATCTGCTTTTCCTTTGAATGCCTCGATCTAACGCATCAAAGACCATGGTTCCTCACATACACTAGAGGAAGTGAGCTCCACCGATGACAGGTCATCGTCAACAGACATAGGAACCTCCACTAGTCCCTACGATCGCTTGCAATTGGCAATTGCTGCATTGAAGACTCAACACGAAGCACTGAGTGGCTTGATGCCATCTCTAGACAACAACCCCCCTAGCATACTAGGATCACCGTTACCAGCGACCGTCGAAGAGAAATCCGATGGGAGCCAGACTCCAGCTCGATTCGCAAGCCCTATCGCGCGGAAGACTTGGGCCTCTACGGTCACTTCCCTAAGTGACGGGGGTAGCATCTGGTTTGATGCAGTGGACGAACCTGATGGTGCTGAAGAGTTCATCCTTGATCCTCCCCATTCGGAGGGAGGTGCAACTGAAGATCGGATACCAGGATTAGACGTGCAGAGTAACTCCAACGCCTCTGAAGAATCAGACACAGACGATGAGGAAGAAGTGGCACGCTTTTCGCTAGCGGTCAGCGATCGTGTAGTGAAAACTGGCACCCAACAGCTAGCACGTCGGACATCGTTACCAACCGGCCCAGTTGCCGACGAGGGCAGTCTATTCGCTGTTTTCAAGAAGAACGTCGGCAAGGTGCATTCCACTGATGTGATATGTGTTAAGTACTTATTATCTCCACGGAAAGGACCTTGCAAGCATTACATTCCCGGTGACATTCAACGAACCTCTCACACTCCTTCAACGAACAGCGGAGGAAGTCGAATATTATCATCTCCTTCATGAAGCCTCCGAAACTCAGGATCCCCTTGAGCGCATGTGTTATGTCGCAGCTTTCGCGGTTTCTGGTTATGCGCATACACGACACCGGTCTAGCCGGAAAGGCTTGTGAGTTCTTATACATTTATTCGTATTGCATGTGCGTTCACCTACTCAACCTACTCAACCAGCAACCCTTTACTTGCGGAAACATTCGAAATTCCAGAGCTGAAATTCATTGCTGAAAAGGTCAGCCACAATCCGGTAGTTATGGCCTATCACGCGGAAGGAGAAGGTTGGGAACTATATGCTACGTCTTCTGGGAAAACGAAGTTTTGGGGTACGTGGGATTATGAACTGACAGTCATCCGAGGGGCGATTACTCACGTACTTCACAGGCAAAAGCTTAGAAATCATTCCTATAGGCACGCAGCACGTCAAGATCGGAGATGACCATTACGAATGGTGAGCATAAGCACAGACTTGTCCTAAATCAGAGGGATAACATACTGTCACCAGGACAAAGCCGCATTCCTTCATGCGGAATTTGATGATGGGGACTAAGTATCTCGAACATACCGGGAACATGACGATCGACAATGTCTCAACTGGGGCTCGATGCGTGGTCGAGTTTAAAGAATCCGGTTACTGGGGAGTACCCAATCAGGTTCAAGGGGCCGTGTACTCTCCTACAGGGGAGCTTGAGACCACCCTCGAGGGGAAATGGGATGAGGCTTTGGCACGCAAACTGAGCCCCAACCACCTTCAAGTTCTGTGGAGGGTGACGCCTTACCCAAAGAATACTCTCGATTTCTATGGGTTCACAGCCTGGGGCATCACACTCAATGAGATCACTTCGGATATCAAGGAAAAACTCCCGCCGACTGATTCGCGCAACCGCCCAGATGTACGTGCACTGGAAGAAGGAAACATCGATCGTGCGGAAATGGAAAAGGAGCATCTGGAAGAGCTACAGAGAGAGCGCCGGAGACAGGGGAAGGATCGCGAGCCTCGGTGGTTTAAGAGCGAGGGTGATGAATGGGTTTATGCTGGAGGATACTGGGAGCAGCGGACCAAGGGCTGGAAAGCTTTGGAACCCTTGTGGTGATGCAGATCGGTCCCCTACTCTTTGTAATATCTACGGGAACCAGTTCACTCATTTTCATTCGATGAATGTTCCTGGCAGGTCTGAACCTGTCGATACCAAACTTTGCGGGAAATCCACGAAGTTTACAGAGTCAAATGTAGGACGTGTCGCATGCATGGAATGTCCAGTGGGTAAATGCACCGTGTTCGGGTTCATACCTGGCTCACGGAAGGGTAGGTTGGTCACCATTTTTAGCGTTGCTCAGGTTACTGAATCATGGTGGTGCCCTCGTGCGTAATGTGCAATGTCGTACTACTACCGACACATCCAAATGTTGGCCGGTGGCAAAAAGAACTGCAGTTCGAGAGCACGATGCGGTTTTCGTCGTCTACTATGACGTACTGTAAGTTGACGTTGGATATGCTTCAAGTACAAGGTCTACTTGAGAACTCCAAAG
>WNFI01199952.1_pt1 | contig 12753 bp, 12 predicted proteins | sample 5400471 | NCBI WGS metagenome assembly WNFI01 (sample SAMN13153348, study PRJNA577476) | soil metagenome | isolation source: 100 cm saprolite on Douglas fir-dominated hillslope | place: USA:California | collected 2013-09-17
CGCCGAAATTGTCGCCGGTCGCGGTTCGTTCGTTGAGTCGTATCCCCTCTTCGGGCTGCGTCTTGAAGATTACGATTCGCTCTTTGCGGAAAAACTCGATCTACTCCTGAAAATCCGGGAGAGCACCAAAGTGCACTGGTCCGGAAAACACCGCGCGGCGCTTACCGGCCAGGCAATCTACCCTCTTCAAAAATGCGCGCGCTCCCTGCAATCTTTCCGTTAATTGAGTCAGCAATGCGACGGTTGCCAGTCTTTCTTTGAATTAGCGCGATCGCCAAAATCAAGTTTGCAATCCACGAAAGTTCTAGGCCAAGGTGTGGAACGTAAGCCGTTGCCTCAAGGAGCCAACGTGCGCGCAGCTTCCCTGAGTTCAGAAGGCCAAGATTGACGAGGCTGGCGCACAGTGCTTCGGTGTTTTCTTGCTCGAAACCCTCAGTGGCGACCATTGTCTCGCAGCTGTGCTGCAACTCCATCTTATGTTCGAGGAGGAGGCGCTCGCTCAGCTCCCTCATGAACTGTCCCCCAAGGAAGTTGGATGTATGACTGGGCAGGTATATTCAATTGTTGAAAAAATGCTGAGTGCTCCCGGTCCGTAGGATCAACTTGGTAGACAGCGGTTCCTCCAGGAATAGCGACTCTAATTTTGTGAGTAGTTTCTAGTAGCACTCCGGATGGAGTGCCTAACCCAGCGAAGACTGTGACCGGGGAACTCAGTACCCGGGCCGCAACCACTTCTTCCCAGCGTCCGTGCCATGCATCCAGTGCTGCGGTTCGTAGTATCCAGGTTTCCAAAGGGGAGAGTGCGCTTCGATGGAGGAAGATGACGTTTATTACACCGACTTGGCCATGATCCCTCAGGCCCATGGATGACGGCGACGCTATCTTTCGCTCCCAGTTGGCTTAGCGCGACTGCTATCGCGTAGTCGAAATTCAATGTCATCAGGCAAACGACCGCCTGCTCCCGAAGCAATGCGGCAGCCAGAAGGTACCCCTCGTTCGGTTCGGGGCTACGAAACGCTTGTGGATGCATCCTCTGAACAAGGGGAGTTTGTTCGCCAGTTTTTGCGAAGACCGCATCGGCAACGCAAGAGAGGTCCGCTGGATTTGCACACTCTCCGGGATTGAGCACTCCATCCACCAAGAGTCTTTCATGCGCTTCCAAAGCAATCGCCTTGGCCGTGGGGAGTTCGGTAGGTTTCTCTACGGAACATCCAGCGCCAGTGATAATCGCGACTCGGCCTCGCGGCCGTGCCGAAATGGCCTCTAGTAGACTTATCGGGAGCATGAAATAGGCGAAGACTATATATCAACCTTCTTACTGTACAACAGGTGAGTATGACGCGTATGGTCCATTCGCGTTTCCATGTGGGCCGACCAGGTGCGCTTAGTCGTCGTCAGTCTCGACGAACTCCAGAAGGAATTGAAGCATTCGAAGACCTGCGCCTATTCGTCAAACTCTTGCGCGCGAACGGATTCAACCGGGCTGGGAACGGCTGCCCACAAACCCGCCACTTGTCTAGTAACCTTCCTGAAATGAGGCGGTTCTGACTAGAAACGTCGGCAAGCGTAATTCATATGTTTTTGGGCGACGCAGGAAGTGTGTGTCGGTCGCTCTGGCCGGCCGACGGCCAGCGCGGATTCTTTATCAAGCAACTTCAGGCCCTGCCCGCCTTTCGAGTCTAATGAGAAGATCAGCGCCGCCGAAGACACAATGGGAGAGTGTCCGGCTGAATGTCAAACCTTCTGACTCCGCGTACTGCTAAAGTGAGACTCTAAGTGGACTTCTAGTACCCCTAAAGTGCCCAAAGTGGTCGTCACGCTGGCGGATGTGTTATTCAGTGCACCTGCGTCAGGGCTGATGGTCGAACCGGAGGAAAGGATTGCCATCGAAAATAGCCGCTGCGACGGCAGCCCCGCGAAAAGTGAACGTCTCCTTCGACATACCGCCGGGCTCCCGCCGAAAAACCTGTAGCGTCCTTGACAGCCGCATGCTCGGTAGGTTTCGGCCTACACTTGAAGTTCGCGGCTCATCTTGCTCAGGAACTTAAGGTCACGATCTGTCAGAGATGTGAAAAAATGATTCACCCAGCGCACCGATCTCATCTTTCTCGGATGCCGACTGTGGTCTCGCGCTGACTTAAACCCTTCGAAAAGTTCTCTTATGGCGTCGCCCCCTTTTCTGCTCCTCTGTCTTTTCTTAAACGCGTTGACGCGCATTTTGATCGCATCTGTATCCAGGTAAACATCGCGGCTCTCCAGTTGTTCTGAAATGAAGGCGTATCCGCTTCCCTTGTGGATCAGTGATGTTAGGCGGTAGGACAGCCACAGCCTAAATCCCATCCATTCTGACCGGACTTGTTTGGCTGGTTTGGGCTTATGAGTCAAACGCCTATAGAACTGCCAACCTACCTGAAACTTTTGCGCTGCGTCCGCAAATTCAGTTATGCCAGTTTCTCGGTAATACTCCCATATTCGGCGAAGCTCTTTCTCAAATTGTTCAGAGGTGACCTGTCGATGGTGTCCCGTTCCCTTGATCTGCGCCTCAGTGAACTGTGTGATCGAATCGATCCGCCAGTCAAAGAACCCCTTGCAGAGGCGTGTCTCTGCAGTCGTAAGGTTTGCGTATTTCATTTTTCACCCAAGTCTTACTGCAATGGCCACACGAGATCGTGGAATATCGTTTCATGCGTGCTGCAAAAGAGTTTCCCAAAGAACTGCTGCGCAGGAAAGTGCGGTCTTCGCTGGCACTGCGAGGCCTGACTCAGCGCGACCTTACTGCCCAGCTCAGAATAAGTGGGGCCACGCTGAGCCGCATTGTAAGAGGGGTGCGGCGCGCGAAGGTCACTGAATGCGAAAAAATTAAGCAACTTTTGGGTTATTCGGTGGCGCGTCTTTTCCAACAAGCTAGGACGCATCATCGGCGCAAAGAATGACGGGGTTCAATATGGAAATCACATTCGACCTCGGGACTTCGGAAGTCGCTAAAGCTCCGCTCGCGCTCCCGCCGCTGGCCGAGCTCCTGGCTCAAGCCGGCTTTCGTGTGCGCACCGCCAGGCGTGCGGATTGCCCCTCATGCACTGGCCGCAGCCGAATGACAGTGGCCTTTATTGGTGAGGTGTATTTCTGCCACCGGTGCAAGCGAACGGGCAGCCGCGAATCGCTCGCTCGCGAGTTGGGGTTATTAGCCACCGATCAAGAAAGCGTCATTCGCCGACGCATAGAGGCCCGTGAGCGCGCCCGGCTGCGATCCGTGGCGGACAGACTTAGGGAGGGTGAGCGACGAGTCCAGGGCCGTGCTGGAGCTAATCTGTTGAGTCTCGTCGCTCTACGACGAAACTCTGGGGCTCGCCTAGTGGCGCTCCGTGCCGGCGCCTGCGAGCGATTTCCAGGGGAGTCTGAGTTTGCTTGGGACGCCCTTCGTTTTGTCGCGGACCACGAAGCGCGCGCTTCCGCCTCGTATCTTGTGGCCGCGTTCGCTAGCGAACGGGATCGCGCTGTTTTTTCGTTGCACCCTGAGCAGCGCGCGGCGCTGGTGGAGCGAGTTCTCGAAAACGGCGGCCTGCGAGCAGATGGTAGCCGTTGGGTGGAGCTCGTCCTATGAGTTCCACCTGGCGTACTGTTGAAGCTCTCCGTGAAGATCCCTCTTTTCTTGCCGAGGTCGAAGCCGCATTCGCAGAAAAAGATGACATTCGCGCCGAGCGCGAGGCGATCTGCAGTGAGGGGAGTGTGAGGGGCGAAGCCCCTCACTTTACTTGTCAAACAGCGGATAACTGGACGGACAAACTGCCCGCCCGGAGTTCGGGTGTACCACGCGCTGTTATTCCGAATTGGCTCGACGAGTCAGAGCGTCGTAAATCATTCGACACAGGAGCGGACGGACTGGTATTGCGGCCGCGGGCGCTTCACGCGTTGCCTAAGATTGTGCTCAATGCGGAAGGCGAACTGGAACGACTCGGTGACGGCCAAGGTGAAAACCAAGACCAGGCGTGCGAGCTGTACGTCCTAGGCTTCGAATCGAAGGCCCAGCGGCTGAGCTGCTGCCGACGCTTTGGTCGCCGAATCGAGTGTGCGGGCGGGCACGCGTTTCGACAAACATTTTCTTGCGGCTTACGTTTCTGCCGGGCTTGCGCGCCTCGCGTTTTTCGCGAGCTTTATGAAAAGCACGTTAGGTTGGAGAAGCTAGTCGCGCGGCGTCGCGGATGGGTTTTAGCTCGGCTTGACTTCACAATGCGAAACACGGGCGAAATGCCAAACACTGAAGCGATCCGCGCAATGAATCTCGCGGTGCGGAAAGTCTTACGGTCTTTGTTGCGCAGGAAGGAAGCTTGGGGGTTCCTATGGTGTGACGAGTTTGGCTGGCAAAACACGAATCTGCATTGCCACGGGTTGTATTACGGCCCGTGGCTACCTCAAGAACAACTCGTCGAGGCTTGGCTGCAGGAAACTCAAGATAGTCTAATTGTCTCGATTAAGTGCGCTCGCTGGAATTTCCGCCGCGCGTTGCAACACCTATTGAAGTATGTAGCGAAACCCGCAGGGAATGACCCCAAGCACTTGGCTCGCCTCGAAGCCGCCTTCTCTGGTGTTCGCCGCGTCCATACGCTCGGGTTGTTTTACAACCCAGATCTTCCGGAAGGGAACGACTCATTACACAAAGGAAACGTGGACTGTCCACATTGCGGAGCGCGTCTTTTTGTGGTCGGAGGATATTGCCCTGTCTCTGAGTTGGAGTCTTACGGATTAGTTGACATCGAGGCTGTGCGCCGCGAAGTTAACCGCCAACGCGCTTTCGGCAGGGCGAGTCCTTTGTGAAGGCACGTCTGCGCAACCGAGATTTGCCAGCGGCTCACCGGTTGTTGAGAGTCGGTGCGTGCGCAGTACGGGCCAATAAAGGGTCAAGGACCGCTGCCGGGCCTGACGAGCATGAGGGATATTCCCGCAGCGATCTGTCCTACTCTGAAAGTGCGCGAACGCTATCATCTCTGGGCGTTTTGAGCGACCCTTCTACGACTAAGTGTCTTACTACGGCGTCGCTGCCGGCGCACGTTATTCGATTCGAGCAGAAGAAAAAGTCGGCGAAAAAAGAATCGCCTTTGACTCCGGAGATGAAGGGCTTCATCGATCGGGTCGCCGTGCCAATCCTCGTAGAGTGGTATCTGGCTGACCTGCAAAAGCAAAAACAGATTGCGGAGAACGCCAAAGGCATGGCATCGTGCGAGTAATGACCAACTCTCCGGCAGCCGAGGTCGCCCAATGAATCGGACTTCCCGTCGCGCTGCAATATACGCTCGAATCTCCACAGACAAGCAGAATCCCCTTTCGCCTTCCGACCAAGAGAGGAAGTGTAGAGAATACGCGGACCGCAACGGCATCACCGTCGTCGGCGGACACGTGTATTGCGACGAAGGTTTGAGTGGTGTAGGCCTGGATCGGCCAGCACTTCAGAGGCTTCTGCGCGCAGCGCTCAAGCGAACTCGCGACTTCGACGTGATTCTGGTGGACGACACATCGCGCCTATCGCGCAGCACCGAGGATGTACTTTCGATTTACCGGGATCTGAATTTTGCAGGACTGCAGCTCATCGCCGTCAGCCAAAACATCGATAGCCATCATGAGCAGGCCGAGACACTTATCACGATTCACGGTTTGATCGATCACAGCTACGTGATTGAACTGGCGAAGAAAACTCACCGCGGATCCGAATCGGCGGTGCTGCGCGGACTGCATGTCGGCGGCACTTGCTACGGCTACGCACTCGTTGCGGAAGGCAACGCGGGATCGAAGCGGCTGGCGATCAAGGAGTCAGAGGCGACGGTTGTGCAGCGGATTTTCGAGATGTCCGCAGCCGGCCACTCGCTGAAGCGCATCACGAAGAAGCTCAACGCGGAGCACGCCGGCGGCGGCGGGAATTGGTGTCCCACCGGGATCCGCTCTATGCTCAAACGCGAACTCTATAAGGGCGAGGTTGTGTGGAATCGATCGAAATTCGAGAAGGTTCCGAAGACCAACACGCGACGCCGCAAGATGCGCGACGAGAGCGAGTGGATCCGAGTCGAGCATCCCGAGCTAGCCATCGTGCCGGCTGCGTTGTGGAATCGCGTGCAAGCTCGCCTGGATTATTTCGGCCGCAAACCGTCAGAAGGCCGACGCCGCGGTCTCTTCTCTCGTGCGTTGACGAGCCCCTATCTCTTCAGCGGGTTGCTGAAGTGTGGCGAATGTGGTGCGAATCTCATCATCGGCACGGGCGGCGGGACCCACGTTCACAAAAAGTACGTCTGCGCGAACTACTTCAACCGCGGCACCTGTGAGAATGATCTCTACATCCGTCGCGATGTCCTCGAAGAGCGCCTGCTCGGCCGTTTGCAATCCGAACTTCTGCAGCCGGAAGTGATCGACTACGCCGTGACTGCATTCGGTTGCCAGCTCCGGACCGCACTTGCGACCCTGTCCGACGATCTCGCGGCGATGTGCCGGCGCAAGGAGCTGCTCGAAAAAGAAATACAACGTTTCGCGGCCGCGCATGGCGGTCCGCTTGATTCTCTCGTACAGGAGATCGCGACTCGCGAGGTGGAGCTCAAAGCAATCACTACCCGACTGCTTTCGGCGAGCGCAACGTCGATCGATGGTCGGCTGCGCGAGATTCGCCAGTTTGTCGGGAAGGGGATTTCTGACTTGCACGGTTTGCTGAATCGGGACCCTGCTCTCGCGAAGATCGAGCTTCACAATCACTTGAGTGAGATCCGGATGACGCCGGACGAGAAACGCGAAGAGTGGCACTCCGTAGCGGAGGGAACTTGGAACTTACTCGGAACTGGCCCGAACGCGCCAGTTTTAGGACTGGCGCATTCGGATGGTTGCGGGGGTCAGATTTGAACTGACGACCTTCGGGTTATGAGCCCGACGAGCTACCAGGCTGCTCCACCCCGCACAGCCACTATATCGGAGGAGGGCGCTTCCGTCAAATCAAGGCAAACTCCGCGTATGATGGCGCCTTATTTTTGCGAGCCAGGCAGGGAACAGCTACCACTCGCTGTAAGGCGTGTTCTCGATAGGTGAAACCCGGGAAGAACTCGAATGGACGTCAACCATGCCGGTACTCGATTGATCCGGGCTCAGCACCACCGTATCGAATTGCGGCACCCAGTCCGCTGCCCGAGTCATGGGGTCCTTGGGAACTCTGCGCAAGTAGCCCGCCTGCACTAAATCCTCCAGGGATTGCGGAGCAGCTTGCTTATCCAATGTGTAATTGTCGATCGCCTGCCGCATGACCCAGAGATCCTGCTTCATTGTTGCTTCGCGGGCGTGCTGCACCGTGGTGTCATACCGCTGCGCCGCCATCCCAATCAGGATAAGGATGATTGTGATGACGATCATCAACTCGATGAGCGTAAACCCCGCTCCCAGCAGCCTGACGTGGCGCTCCCGCTGTGATGACCTGCCCGTCCGAATTTGCGGCACCCTTCTCAATTCGATTCCTCGCGCGAACTACCAGTCCGAATACTTGGTCCCGTCGAGAGCCGTGGCCGTAGACTTTGAGTATACATCGAACACGTTCTTGCCGCCCCAGCTCGTCGAATCCGGATCGTCTTGGACGGCGCGCAGTCCCCATTCGGCGCGCCCCGTTATGGGGTCCACCGGAATCTTCCGCAGAAAACGAATCTTCCGGTCGCTGCTGGCGCCGAGCTGCACGCCCTTCACCAGCGTTTCCAGGTCCGGCGGATAGCCTTCGCTACCGATCTCCACGCGGATCTGGTTCCGGTCGGCCGCGTCTTTGTAGCGGTCAATTGCATCCTTCATCTCCCGGAGATCGCGGCGAAGCTCCGCTTCTTTCTGACGAATGATGCTGTACTTCGCGATGGGCAGTGCGGCGGAAGACAGAATCAGAAGGATGGCGCAGGCAATAATCAATTCCAGGAGCGTCATCCCTGCTTCGGATGAGCGCCGCTTCCGCCGGATTCGACCACCAATTCGCCCGTGGTATGAAATATCTCTCAACATCGCTCACACAATTCGATTACGGCTGGACTTGCACCGTTGCCTCGCTGGTGATCAGCGGTATCAGCTTCTGCTGCGAATCTTTGGCGTTCACCTGTACGATCGACAGGTTGGATGAGCCCGGCGCCAGCCCCTTGATCACGATTCCGATCAGCGTTCCGCTCCCGCTCACTCCGGGCGTGTTCGGCCGGCGCGTCGCGGAAATAATCGCCTGCCCTTTATCCTTGAAGACCTGTTGCACGATGGCGATTTCCTGCGTTCCACCGGAGAGGAATCCGGCGTGCTGCACCTCTTCCACGCTGATGACCGCAGTATTGTACTGTAACAAAAGTGGAATGGAGAATAGGTCAGTCACGTTGTCAACCACAATGCCGATCGTGGCCGTCTGCCCTGCCTTCAACGTCAAGCTCTGCGGTTCAAACCGAATCTTGGCCGTGGGAGCTTCCTGAACTGCCGCAGCCGCTGGCGCACCGGCGCTAGGGGCCGTCGCTCCCGCTCCCTTGTTTTGATTCGTCTGCGGTTGCTGCGGTGGTGGCGCCGGTTGCGGCGCAGGGGCACGGATCTCGCTCTGCCGCTTCACTTGTACGTTGGTCTCGGAGCCCGAATAAAGTGGTCGCAGATTTGCCTTTGTCCATTCGGGAATCCGCACGATCCGTGGCGTCAGCACGATCAGTACTTCATCCTCTTGGTACTCCTTTCTGTCATGCGAGAAGAGATATCTCAGCAACGGGAGTTTCGCGAGGCCCGGCCAGCCTTCCAGGGTTTTGCTCTCGGTCCGCTGGACCAAGCCGCCTACAATGTTGACTTCGCCTTCCTTCAAGCGAATGTCATCATCGATAACTCGCTGGCTGATGACGGGCTGGGTGATGCCGCCAATGGACACGTCGCTAGTATGGGCGGAAACTTCCACTTTCAGCTTCAAGCTGACGTCGCGGTTCGGATGCACTCGAGGCGTCAGATCAATGTTCACGCCAACATCCAGGTAGGTGAACTGCGTATTCACCAGCGGATTGATGCCACCCGCGGTCCCTCCAGCGATTCCAATGCCGGACGAAAAGCTTCCGGTGGCAATTGGTATGCGATCGCCGATGCGCAACTTGGCGGTTTGGCCGTCCACCGAGCGAACTTCCGGGTTCTGGATAATCTTGGTATCAGTATCAGTCAGGATGGCGTTTGCCGTTAGGCTCGGCAAGGTAACCGCGTAAGAGCCTCCATTCAGGTGGCGCAGTTGGTTTAGGGTGATCGTGTTGGTGGTCGTCGTGGAAGTGCTGCTGCTCGTCGAGACGTTGGGGTTGATCTCAATGGTGGCCCTTTGCCCGGGGAGGATACCCAGGTCCCGCAGTCGATCGGTGCGCGCTTCAAGCACCTCAACTTGTACCACTACTTCCGGCTTGGCCTTGTCGATGTCCTGAATTATCTTCTCCGCCAGCAACAGCTTGTCCGGGGTGTCGCGGACAATGATGGCGTTCTGCGAGTTGAGCGGCTGAATTCGCTTCAGATCCAGCAATTGCCGCAGCCCGGTCACAATCTCGGTCAAATCCTGCGGCTGAACCGTGTTCGAAACGTAAAATGTCTTGACCACCTGCTCTTCATAGTCCCGGCGCTTTTGCGGCTGATCCGGAATCACGAAAATAATATTTTCCGTCACGGGCTTCACAAAAGCCTTGCTCTCCAGCGACACGATCTCCAGCGCCTGCTCCAGCGTCACGTTGCTCAATTCCACTTTGATCCGCCGCGCCGGGAAGTCCGGGTCATAAATCACCGTCAGCCCCGCGAGTTTCCCGATGGTGTCGAACACGATCTTCGCATCATTGGACATCGTCAGGTTGATAGGGGCGCGCGAGAGAGGCTTGATTTCTGGCGGCGTCGACGCCAGGGGGATCTTGTTCGGATCAGTAGGCGGCTGGGCCGCCTCATCGGCGGCGCGGTTTTTCTCCGCGATCATTTCGACCGTGGCGCGAAGTTCCTGGTCCGCCACCGGGCTTGCGGGATCGATCGCCTGCGCCCGCTGGAATTCGGCGGCTGCTCCTTGGAGGTCCCCTTGCTTCCGCAGCTCAACGCCGCGTTTTACGTGCAGCTCACTTGCTTCGAAGCGGACCCGGTTCAGCTTGATCTTGTAAGCGGCGTTGTAAGGGTTCGCCTTGACGGCTTTTTGGTAGAAGACGAACGCAGCGTCGTAGTCCTGAATCGTCTCCGCTTTCTTGCCTTGATTGAAATCGGGCTGTCCTTTCGGGCAGCCCGCAGCGAGCAGTCCGAAAGTAACAAATAGAAACACACTTCCCCAGCGGCGCATGCACTCTCCGAGGCCTCGACACCAAGCCCGAGCAGTCTAACACTGGATTTAGAGGTCCGGCAAGGATGCTTAGGTTGGCCGTCTCCTATCAAATAGCCCACCCATGTGCCGAGAGTGACAAGATTTATTGCTGCAGTTATGATGGAAAGTTGTGGCCAAGCCTGCCAAGAAGACCGAGAAGTCTGCGAAGACTGGCGAACACATCGTCGCCCAGAATCGCGCGGCCTCTTATAACTACCATATTCTTGAGAAACATGAGGCCGGCTTGGTCCTTCATGGCACGGAGGTCAAAGCCCTCCGCGAAGGCAAAGCCAATATCCGCGATGCCTATGTCGATTTCAAGCCCACCAGCGCGTGGCTGGTTAACGCACACATTGCACAGTATTTACCGGGCGGTCCGTGGAACCATGAGCCTTTGGGCTCACGAAAACTCCTGCTTCACAAGCGGGAAATCGACAAGCTCTCCGGCCGCACCGAGTCCAAAGGTTTGACCGTCATCCCCTTAAAGATCTACTTTCGCAACGGCATAGCCAAGGTCGAAATCGCTCTGGCGCAGGGGAAGAAGTCATGGGACCGCCGTCAGGACGAACGCACCAAGGAAGCTCGCCGGGAAGTGGAACAATCCATGTATCGCAATCGGAGGCGATAACGCACCATGCAGATCACGCTCGTAACCCAGCCGTTCGCAGCACTCGAAACCGATGCCCTGGTTTCGTATGTATTCGAAGAAACCGACCCCGTTCAGGGCCGCGTTGCGGAGATCGACAAGTCCGCCGCAGGTTTGCTGCGCAAGCTCACCAAGAGTGGCGAGTTGACCGGCAAGATGCTGGAGTTCACTTTGATCCACGCGCCCGTTGGACTCCAGGCCGCGCGCCTGCTCCTCGTTGGAGCAGGGAAGCGCGAGCAATGGAATAGCGCGGCGCTTCGCAAGGTCACCGGCGCCGCCCTGCGCTATCTGAAGTCTCGCTCCGTCAAAAATTTCGCTCTCCTTGTTCGAGAGGGCCACGCCACCGAAGAAATCGCCCAATCCATCGCCGAAGGGGCGCTAACCGCTGATTTCGAAACCGACAAATACAAAACCGACAAGAAAAACGAAAAGATCATCGAAGCTGTCATGATCGCCGGCTTCTCTGAAGCGGAGCGCGCCGCCGGAGACAAAGGTCTTTCGAAGGGCCGCATCATCGCTGAGGCGCAAAACTTCGCGCGCGACCTCGTCAACGAGCCTTCCAACAAGCTTACCCCGCGCATCCTGGCTGAGAAAGCCGAAGCCATGGCCAAGGAAGCCGGCCTCGCCGTGGAAATCCTCGACGAAAAGAAAATCGCCGACCTCAAGATGGGCGCGCTGCTCAGCGTCGCTCAGGGAGGTCCGGAACCTCCTCGCGTCATGGTCGTCACCTATACGCCCGCGAATTGGAAGCCCGGCGCTCCCGTGATCGGCCTCGTCGGCAAAGCCGTCACCTTTGACACTGGCGGCATCTCCATCAAGCCTTCCGACGGCATGGAAAAAATGAAGTACGACATGGCTGGCGGCGCCACGATGCTTGGAGTCATGCGCGCTCTCGCCGCTCTCAAGCCCCGCGTCAAAGTGATCTGCGTCGTTCCTTCCACGGAAAACATGCCCGGAGGCACCGCCCAGAAGCCCGGCGACATCCAGACCGCCATGTCGGGCAAGACCATCGAAGTCCTCAACACCGATGCAGAAGGCCGTCTCATTCTCGCCGATGGCGTTCACTACGCCAAGCAGCTCGGGGCCACGCACCTGATCGACGCTGCCACGCTGACCGGCGCCATCGTCGTCGCCCTAGCCAACGTCAATGTCGGCGTCTTTGGCTCCGACCAGGCTTTCACCGACAAGCTCCTCGCCAGCGCGAAAGCCGCCGGCGAAAAAATGTGGCAGATGCCCATCGACGACGAATACCGCGATTTCATCAAGGGCAGCTTCGCGGACATCCAAAATATCAGCAGCGGCAAAGGCGGCGGCGCCATCACCGGCGCCATGTTCATCAAGGAATTCACCAGCGACACACCCTGGATTCACCTGGACATCGCCGGCACCGCCTGGAACGACGACGCTAAGCCCTGGCTCGCCAAAGGCCCCACCGGCGTGGCCCTCCGCACCCTCGTCCACCTCGTCCTGTCATACTAAATTTGGTCGGTAACAAAAAATTGGGCGGGATGACATCCCGCCCTTCGGTTCTTCCTTACGTCCTTACTTCCTTACCTCTTTACCTCATCTTTTTTCTACATCTTTTCCGGGGCTTCGATACCTAACAGTGAGAGGGCTCTTACCAATTGCGCCTCCACGAGCTCCGTCAGCCGAAGCAAAAACGTCCGCTTCTGCTCATCCGCTTCCGACAAGATGTGATGTTTGTGATAGAAATTATTAAACGCCTGCGCCAACTGAAACGCGTATTTCGCGACGAATGCGGGCTCCTGCGTGGCAATCGCCGCGTCCACGGCGAAGT